>Ga0209943_1001165_pt1 | contig 16799 bp, 14 predicted proteins | sample SalPonR1_B_D2_MG_FD_185698 | JGI IMG/M metagenome (GOLD analysis project Ga0209943, IMG submission 185698) | Salt pond soil microbial communities from South San Francisco under conditions of wetland restoration - Salt Pond MetaG R1_B_D2_MG... ... | reverse complement strand
TGCTACATTTTTTGTAGCTCTCTTCGCAGCAGTTGTAGTGACACTGATGACTAAACCTGATCCCTACGTTGAGCCTCCCAGGCTTCCAGGGGAAAATTAGTCAAAGTATCAGGATACTGAAATAAGATAAAACTACATTTACACAGAGCAGAAGGAGCCTCCTGAAAATAGGGAGACTCCTTCTGTAAGTTCTCCAGGCTTTGATGTTATGCAACGTGTTCCTTAGGGATACAGGAGATGTATCAGGAATACCGTTCTGAGGGTGCTATCCTTGAGGGATTTGTAGCCTGGGATGGATCTGTTGAGGGTAAGCGACCCGGTGTTATCGTAGTCCATGAATGGAACGGAATAAACCCCCAGATCCTTGAAAGGTGCCGTATGCTTGCTAAAAAAGGTTATGTGGCTTTTGCAGCTGATATCTATGGAAAAGGAATAAGGCCCCAAACCACAGAAGATTCGGCAAAACAGGCGGGAATCTACAGGGGGGACAGGCCTTTAATGAGACGCAGGATCAATGCTGCTTTTGATGAGATCAGGAAGTTGCCCCAGGTTGACCCTGCAATGATCGCGACTATGGGGTACTGTTTTGGTGGAGGAGTAGCCCTTGAACATGCAAGAAGCGGCGCTGATATTCAGGGAGCTGTAAGTTTTCACGGAAATCTGGATACCCCGGATCCGGGAGATGCAAAGAACATAAGGGCTAAGATCCTTGTATTGCATGGTGCAGCAGATCCCCATGTACCCATGGAACAGGTGATGGATTTCAGACGTGAAATGGAGGATGGAGGTGTTGACTGGCAGTTGAACATGTACGGTCATGCAGTTCACAGTTTTTCAAATCCAAATGCAGGCAAAGACCCCTCCACCGGTTCAGCCTAGGACAAAAAGGCAGACATCAGGTCCTGGAGTGGCATGATGCTTTTCTTCCAGGAGATCTTCTCGAAAAAGAAGTAACCTGGATAATGTTCTGTGGAAAAGTACTGTATATCTATGCTTTCCTCAGGGCATAATTTTTAACAGAGTTTTTTGTCCCTGTAGGTAATTATCCATAGCATTGTCCACACTTTTTGATACCGCTACGGCTTCTACAACGGTCTTGGCACCGTTAACTACCTCTTATATTGCTCCCCTTTATTGTATGGGATTTTTGTTTTGGCAGCAGTTATGGCATGGGGTTATCTCAAAATCAATATTGTTAATTCTGGTACTAAGTGCTGAGGAAATTCAGTCAATTGAATTGTTTGCATATCCAAGACATAAAACTGTATAGTTGTCTGGAGTGTTTAAATTACGGGAAATGTCATTTTTCCGAGGAGGCGGTTGAAAATGAAAATAGAAAAAAAGCTCGCAGAAATGGGTTTTTCCCTGCCGGATACTCCCAAGCCTGCAGGAGCATATGTACCCTTTCGGAGAACAGGTAACCTGGTGTATATATCAGGCCAGGGATGTATGGAAGAGGGTAAACTGAAATATGAGGGTAAGGTGGGATCAGATCTTACAGAGGAAGAGGGATATAAAGCTTCCCGTATAGCCGTCATAAACCTTCTGGCTATACTTAAAAGTGCTGTCGGAGACCTTGATAAGGTAGTTAAGATCGTCAACCTCCACGGTTTTGTTAACAGTGCACCAGGTTTTGTCCGACAGCCCATGGTAATAAACGGAGCTTCGGAATTTCTTCTTGAACTATACGGAGAGAGAGGACAGCATTCGAGATGTGCCCTTTCTGCCAATGAGCTCCCTTTCAACACTCCCGTGGAAATAGAGATGATCGTTGAGGTGGAAAATTAAAGGATCCTTTCTCTTCTTTTAATGAAGGTCATGAAGAGGAATGTATATTTAAAAAATCGATAACTTTATCCGTAGAAATAGGTTTTGAAACAAGGTAACCCTATATAAGGTCGCACCTGTTTTCCTCAAGAAATTTTTTCTGTTGGCAAGTTTCCACTCCCTCTGCGATGACCTTCATGCCCAGGGAGTGGGCCATGGTTATTATTGTTTTTACAAGAACAGCTGCCTGTATTTTTCCCCAATTGCTCAAGGTTTTTATTGTTCGTTTCTCTGGCATGTACAGAAATATTTGATACATTACCCCACTTATGCAGAGTCCTATATGCGAGGGAGCGCCATTGCAATATAGGGGGGAGTGTTACAGAAGAGGGCTCCATTTTCTTGGGAATCAAAGGAATAAGTGACGGAGACTCTTCAAGAAACAGGTGATCGAGTGCAATTGAAGCTGGATATCCGGAGTTTGCTTCTTTCGGGGCATAAATGCTGCGTAGGGAGATTCATAGGTTATTGCTCCCTTTGTAGCGGAAGGATTTTCCCTCAAAAGGTTGAGGGGATTTCCTGCTTTCAAAAATCATGTAATTCTTTTCCGGGATAATCCGTTTGAGATTGAGCGGGAAAGGGAATGTCCCAAAATCGATGAGTGGCTGAATTTTCGAAACGGTACTTTCCATCAGACCTTTCGGGGCATTGCTATTGTTGATATGCATGGAATAGTCGGTGAGCCAGATTTCCCGTCCGTGGTTGATGCTCAACTGGCCCTGCAGTTCGAAAAAAATGTTCAGGATTAGAACCTTCTTGTGTCCTTCGACGTAGACAGAGCCGTCTCGGAACCTGAGCTTTATGTCTTGCCAGTCTTCTTCAACGCCGCCGAAACTGCCGGAACGAAGAGCAGCATCTATGTCGTCCTCATAAACCCGAGTTTTTGTCCGTACGAGCAACGCCTGTTCTACACCGGGTCCTTTTTCATCCCAGCTCGAAGTAGGTGTGAAGGTTACGTCAATAGCATCGACCTGGAGCCTCTCGATGCGGACATTCCCGACGTGGCAGCCTTCAAAATCCAGGTAAATACGGCGAACCCGGCCGTTTTCGTCGGGGGTTCCATCAAGAATCATTTCCATAGATTCAGGGTGGAGTCTCGACAGGAAGGCTTCGAACAGTGTCTCTGATGATATTTGGTTTTTTCCTTCAGCATTAGCAGGAAGTGCGAAAAAAAGAAAAAGAGTAAGAAGAAAACAACAAAATAATATTGAGAGGAAGTATTTACTCTGCAACATTTGCACATCCTCCCGAGTAATTTCTTTCCAGGTTAGAGTTTGATCTCAATCAATAGCATAAATATCATGTTCACTTTAGTCAATGGGTAAAAGTAGCATCTACGCCCAGGTTTCACCGGACTATATACCTCAAATTTATCCGTTTCTGATCGGAAACAGGCGATAATTGGCATCTCTTAAAGGCGTAACAATTCTCTGCCAAAAGATTTACTGAAGTGCTCATCTAATAAGGAATAATTTTCGAACGTGGGGTTTCACTGTTTAAATCTTTGACATGTTATAATAAAAAAGTGTTTGGTTGGGTAAAAATGTACATCAGTTTCAATGATCATAGGAGGAATTAGCATGGGTAACAGAAGGGTTTTTCGCTCCATAGGTATTTCGTTCGCACTGATTTTTTTATTTGCGACCTTAGCCTTCGCGGCAATGGGTGAAGTACAGAATTTTACTTTTGATGGTTTTGGGCCGGGTGATACGGTAGGGCCCGGTTAGCAGAGCGGTCCGGACGGGGAACCCGATGCACGGTTTTCAGCAAGGATATCCGGTTTTGGTGCTCTTTCGGGCATAATGTTAAAATCTATCGACGGAGAAGCTATCTGGGATACCACCCCCGGCAATGGTATATGGGGAATGGAAGTCAGGGATTCCTCGGGAGAAATCTTGTCCGGGAGCAATGATCAACTGTCAATGACTCCGTTTCTTGGCGGAATGGGAATAGAAATTTCTGTTGCCGGCAACGGGGCTATCGCCAGTGGAGGTAAGTTTACACTAACCGCCCAATTTATCGATAACTCCAAAAGCAGTGCATCCATTACATTACAGCCTGTAGAGGTCGAATCAAGAGTCAGTCTTCTGTCCGCTCGATGGGGCAGCAAGGGACCTCGAGACCTGACCGGGAAAAACGAAAATCTCCGGGGTGACGGAAATACTGATAACCGGGTTTACCTGGAACTTGACGGAGAGGGAACTCTGGTTTCATTGGAGGTCTACAACATTGCAGATGGGAAGTCCACTGCTATGTGGGATACCATTCCGGGCAACGGTCGATGGGCTATCGCCGTGGTAGAGGGCAACAAGATCCTTAACCGTTCCGACGGGAGCATAAAATTGGATCTTACAGGACGTACAGACCTTGACCTCTGGATGACAGATAACGGAAAGATCGGTGATGGCAGGAACCGCTTTGAAACAATACTGCACTTCTCCGACGGAAGTCATCAAAGAGTTAAGATCGAAAACCCGCAGACAGTAGCTACGACAGGCCAGTCAAAAGGACTCGAAATTACCTTTATGGAAAAAGGGAACCGCGACATCGTAGGACGGGATGAAAGACTTTCAGGAAACGGGAAAACGGACTGGAGATTGGGCATTGTTCTTGAGTCTTCAGGGACAGTAGTAGAAATGAAGGTAACTAATGTCAAGGGGCCCGATGGTGGCTGGGATACCATTCCCGGAAACGGGAAATGGCTGATCGCTGTTAAGCAGCCCGGTGGTTCGATACTCAACTCTCCTAAGGGTTCGGTGAGGCTTTCCGTTGATGGTACGGCATCGCTCGAACTATGGGTGGAAGACAACGGAACTCTTGATGATCCCGATTCAGCCTTCAGTATTTCACTTACGTTCAGTAACGGCCAGGTCCTCAAAAAAGACTTCCAGGGCAAGAGAGACGAGGTTACCTCCGTGACTGAAGACGGCGAACTTATTCTTTCAAAACCATGGAAGGCACAAAGTGATTATGTAGGGCCTTACGATCAGATGAAGGAGAACGGGAAAGGCGACTGGGTATTCACCCTTAAGATTAAAGGCAAGGGGACTGTTAAATCGATGTCCCTCCGGGAGATAACGGGTTCCGGGGAGTGGGATACCATCCCTGGTAACGGCCGATGGGCTCTGGCTGTGCGCGGGCCTGGCAACAGGCTTCTGAACAACAGCAACGGATCCGTTTCCTTCCCGGTTCCGCCTAATCATAACCTGCATATCTTTGTAGAAGATAACGGTTCTTTTAAGCTTGAGCGGTCACGCTACGAAGTGACTGTAAACTGGGATGACGGAACGTCTACCAAGGTGGATTCTCAGGAATGATCGTGGGCAACCTGTCAGGCATTATGCTGTGCCTGGCTTTTTCTCCGGTACTGTTTTTTATAGACAGGAGCCAGGGAGGATATCGTGAAAGTAAATTAGAAGGATATTCGATTCCTCTTTTTCCGGAGAAAAGGATTGTAGGCAATGAAAAGATAAAAGGGTACTGAAAGATTTCAGGTATTTGCAGCAGTAGGAAAAAAGTAACATAAGGGGAGAAGTTGAACATGAAGAAAATAATTTGCGCATCAATATTTACCCTGGTATTTGTTCTGACAGTAATGGTTTTTAACACTTCACTATCATTTGCATTGACACCGGATGAACGCCTGACTTCAGCAGCGGATGTTGTTCAGGCAATGGGCAGCCAGGAAGATGTCAGTACGATGGCAGACATGGTGAAGGGATCTCACGGAGTTGTTATAATCCCGAGTTTCTACAAGGGAGCCATAGGTTTGGGAGGATCCTACGGAGAAGGAGTAGTCCTGAGGCACGATCCTGCAACGGGAAGATGGTACGGCCCGAGTTTTATGAACATCAGCGGGATATCCTATGGCCTGCAGATTGGCTTACAGTCTACGGCTCTTCTTCTTGTGATATCTAACAGCGATGGCATGGAGCATTTTTACGGAGATACTGTCAAGTTGGGGGCTGACGTAAGCGTCGCTGCCGGCCCGGTCGGACGTAGCGCTGGAGCCGCAACTGATGTTAACTTGAAAGCTTCCATCTACAGCTACTCCATAAGCAAGGGCCTGTTCGCAGGTGTCTCGCTGGGCGGATCAGTAATGGCAACAGATGAGGAAGCAAATTCCTCTTATTGGGGAGAGGGGAACTACAATTCCAGGGAGATCCTTCTGAAGCGGGCCTCGAGTCCAAACATTCAACCCCTGCTTTCCTCCCTGAGGACACTTGTAGAAAAGGCCAGCAAGTAGCAGGGGTTTTCTTCCTGACTCACCCTGCACAAGTTTTGGCCCCCACTCCCTTCCGTAAGGGGAGGGTGGTCGGAAATAGTGAGGTGGACAGAATGTTGGTAACTATTGTTGTAATTCTGGTTGTCCTGTGGCTTTTAGGACTTGTGACATCGCACACCATGGGGGGCCTGATCCATGTTCTCCTGGTTATCGCTGTAGTGGTGTTTCTGCTTCGAGTAATCGGTGGATAACCTATTCGGCGAAGGGTTTGCCAGGTAGCACACACAGGTAAACTTTCGAAGTGCATCCGGTCAGGGATTTTTATTTCTCAGCCTGAGTGACAGGTTTCATTAATTCTGGAGGAGTTAAAAATGAAAGCAGTAAAGATAGCGGCTATCATTCTGATTGTCGCAGGTGTGATGGGTTTAGTCTATGGCGGTTTCAGCTATACCAGGAATACCAGTAATATCGAGGTAGGTTCTATGGAACTCTCTGTCAAGGAAAACCAGTCTGTCAAAGTTCCTGTCTGGGCAGGAGTTGCAGCTGTTGGGCTGGGTGTAGGTCTTCTGGTTGTCCCAGGAAGGAAAGGTACGACCCGCTGATCAATGACAGATCGAGGAAGCCGGCCCACTGGACCGGCTTTTTGAGTCTATAATTCTGGGAATCCTTTAGAGAAATATTGTTCAACTGATCTTGCCTGGATGATGTTGGTCATAATCCTATCTTATGCCTTAGTGTCCTGTGCTCGTCTACGTATCTTGGATAAGGAAGTGAGTAGACCTCTCCGTCCTTTATCCGGACAAGGTTTATCTGAAGGACTCCGTTAAGGAATATGCCCTTTGAGGTGTCCTGCGGTGGCTGCTGGATATTGTGTCCATAGAGATTGTATGTTCCTGCTCCTCCTGGAAGTAATGAATAGTAGTGACTCATATAGAACTTCAGGTTGTTAATCTCAACACAGGTCCTTGTATTTTCAATAATACTTTTCCGAAAGGTATAACGTACCGCTTCCTCAATGTCATGGTTGCCTAAAGTAATGACAGTTTTCCTGTTCTCGTTTTTTACACCATATTCAAGAATACTCCTCAGTCGCCGGAGCTTGAGAGCGTAAAGCTCCCTGTCTCTTCGATGTCTTCCGACTTTGATCTGATCTACCAGGTCTCCGGTATGGAGGATCCAGGGAGGGTCCAGGATCTTTATGAGACGGTCAAGACAGTTGTAGAAGGTTGATGGAGTATCAGAAACGTGCATAACAACCTGTCCTTTAAGAGCACGTATTTCATCCGGGACATATGATAGATCCAGTATCTTGCACAAGAAGGAGTTCAGTCTCATTAGTACCACCTTTTGGAGTAAAACTGCTGTAGTTCAAAAGCAGGTCTTATTTTACCTTTCTGTTCATTAGGTCTCTGAACTTTAGAAGCCAGCCTTTTTTAAATCCTATTGCACCCACGGGACAAACTTCCTGACAGCAGAAACATCGAATACATTTATCGTAATTGAATTCAAGCCTGTTATGGTCCTTTAATTCTATTGCTTCTGCCCTGCAGATCTTTACACATTCACCACAGCCTATACATTTTCCGCTATCCTGAACAGGTTTTGATATCAAAAGGGGGCTGAATATTCTCAGAAAAGAAGGTAGAACATGAAGGCTGTCAAGCCTTGGAATATTGGTGTCCACAAAGCGGTTTCTAATTTCAGGATCAGCAATGACCTCAATGTTTTTTACTCTGGCCTGAGGCAGGTCATGTTTTTTGGCAACCCGGTAAAGAGGGAAATCTGACGGATTTATTCCCATCATTTCAGAAACAGAAAGATCCAGTGCCAGGGCATCAGCTGAGGCTGCTATTATTCCGAAGTTTCGAGGAGTTCCTCCTGACGGTCCATGACCTTCCATTCCCCAAACACCATCGAGTATGGTAAGGTCAGGATTAAGGGTGTTGTGTATGTCCAGCAGCAGGGTGGCGAAGGTGTCTCTGTCCAGGCCTGTCCTGTAGTGCCATTCTGCTTTCTCGCGGGAAATGACAGTACCGAAGATGTTCTTGACACCGAGGGAAAGAAGCATCTGGCAGTGTGTTTTCATTTTTGGCAGATTAATTATTACGTCCGCCTCAAGAGCTTCGGCAGATACTTCAAGGCTGCTGAAGCGCAGGCACTTTGCGGTATTTCCTTTGCGTGGCTTCCGAAGTTCCACCAAAGGCACTTTCGTTCTTTGAGCTATCTCTTCCATTCCGGTTCTCTCACAAATGAGCCTGAAGGATTCTATGCCGGGGGGGCTGTCGGCGATGACAGGTCGGCCTCCGGCTTCTTTCACGATCTCAACTACAGCCATTACAAAAGTTGGATCTGTAGTAATCCTTTTTTCAGGAGATCTTGCAGATAGGAGATTTGGTTTGATCAAAACACTATCTTCCGGTTTTACGAACTGAGAAATTCCTCCAAGAGAATTTACTGCAGAAAGGATACTTTCTTTCAGTGAGCTGTATTCGTAATCCATCTGGCTTGAAAAAACAACTTTGTACAAAGAGATACCTCCGAAAAAAGAGTAAAGATAACAGTTTTTCATATATGCCCTTTTCTATAATTATTATATTGGTAAATCCCTTTTTATGTTGATAATATATGTTCAGATCTGAAAAGAACCTTTGAAGAACAGGAGGAGTATATTTGGATTCCTCGGAAAGAAGACAGGCTATTCTTGAAGTGCTTGGATCAAGAGGGGAAATAATAAAGGGAAGTGACCTGGCTGCTATGTTTAATGTCAGTCGGCAGGTTATAGTTCAGGATATTGCCCTTTTGAGAGCGAGGGGAAAGGATATTTTTGCTACTCCCAGGGGATACACAGTTATGATGGAAAATTCCGGAAAGGATATTCAAAAAACCATCGTAACCAGGCATTTTGAAGAAAGAGATATAGAGGAAGAGCTGAACATAATAGTTGACAACGGGGGAACAATACAGGATGTTATTGTTGAACATCCTGTATACGGTGAGATACGGGGTAATCTTATGATATCCACCAGACATGATGTGAGTGAATTCATGGCAAAGCTGGAATCGGAAAAAGCAGAGCCTCTCTGCAGCCTGACAGAGGGTATACATTTGCATACCTTAAAAGTTCCGGACGAGAAAGCTTACAAGAGGATCGTTCTTGAGCTTGAGCGAAAAGGTTACTTGCCGGCAAGCGATTAAAATGATATAGTCCATCCTGATGTTGTATCTGACAAGACACCTGTAAAGACAGAAGACTGGAGAGTTGAAAAATGTCATCGGGAAAATCTTTTTTTGAAACAATTCAGAATTACGTAATAAACGTCCTTAACGGTATGGCCCATGGTCTTTTCGCTTCCCTCATTATTGGTCTCATAATAAAGCAGATAGGTGGAATAGCGGATATTGCAGCTCTGGAACTCTTTGGGAGGACCGCACAGTTGATGATGGGGCCTGCTATAGGAGCTGGAGTAGCGTACAGCATAGGGTCACCACCCCTTGGTATTTTTGCATCCATGATAGCAGGAGCCATAGGTGCAGGAACGGTGTCTTTTGAAGGGGGAGCAGCCCTGCTGAATATTGGCGAGCCCGTTGGAGCCCTGGTTGCATCTCTTGCGGGAGCAGAGATATCGAGGTTAGTCAGCGGAAGGACCAAGGTGGATATAGTTCTTGTGCCTGCAGTTACTATAATTGCCGGAGGTTATGCAGGGCTTTACGCCGGTCCATGGATTTCTTCCATGATGGCCATGCTTGGGGAAATGATAAACCTGGCAACACAGATGCACCCACTCCCCATGGGGATATTGGTTTCTGTAATGATGGGAATGATCCTTACCCTCCCTATCAGCAGCGCAGCTCTTGCGATCTCCCTTGGATTGAGTGGACTTGCGGCAGGTGCTGCTACTGTCGGATGTTGCTGCCAGATGGTAGGATTTGCTGTTCAGAGTTATCGTGAAAATGGACTTGGTGGCCTTATAGCCCAGGGGTTGGGAACCTCCATGCTGCAGATACCCAATATTGTCAAAAATCCCCTGATATGGATACCGCCAATTATAAGTTCTGCCCTGCTTGGGCCTCTTGCAACACTGTTTTTCAAAATGGAAAATAACAGGATAGGAGCAGGAATGGGGACGAGTGGGCTTGTGGGTCAGTTCGGGACCTATGCAGAGATGGGGAATTCTGCCTGGCCAGGCATGATCCTTCTTCACTTTCTTCTCCCTGCAGTTTTGACACTTTTCTTTTCCGAGTTCATGAAAAAGAAAAAACTGATCAAACCTGGAGATATGAGATTGTGAACAAGGGTAAATTATTAAATAAAACTTAATATAGTATAACGCTTGACAACTTTAGCGGGGCGGGGTAAAAGGGAAAGATAAAATATTATTGACCCTTCGACCCGTTCGGCCTCACCGAGGAAGTTCGGGCGTAAGGTCTCAGGAGCGATCCTCAGGCCCGCCAGGTTTGCAAAGGAGGAGTACACCCTTTTCGGGAGTACTGCCTCTTTTTTTTTTAAGAGATCAGAGAATTCTTCAAGAAAGCATAGAGAAATTGACAGAAGGCGAATAGAGAACTGTTACTTAAATGATCAGGAGGGAAGAAATATGAGTGACTATGGCAAGGTGCTCAGGGTAAACCTGAGCGAGGGAACAGTTGTAGAGGAAGATGTGCAGGAGAAGCTGTTGAGGGATTATATCGGAGGCAGGGGATATGCTTCTAAGGTTCTTTACGATGAGCTGCCCCAGGGAACCGATCCCCTGGGACCGGAGAACAGGCTTATCTTCTGCAATGGGCCATTGACGGGAAAGGGGGCGCCAGCGGCAGGGCGCTACATGGTGGTCACCAAAAGTCCTCTTACAGGATATATTGCTTCAAGTAACTCTGGGGGATATTGGGGTGCTGAACTTGCAAAATCCGGATGGTTTATGTTGGTCATCGAGGGGAAGGCTTCAGAACCGATGTACCTCTGGATAAATGATGACAAGGTGGAACTGAGAAAGGCAAATAATGTCTGGGGAATGGACACTAAAGAGACCACAGATAAGCTGTTGTCGGAGGTCGGAGATGAAAAGGCTCGTGTCAGCTGTATCGGTCCGGCAGGGGAGAAGCTGTCCAAAATAAGTGCAGTGATCAACGAAAAGGGAAGAGCTGCGGGCAGAAGTGGTGTTGGCGCAGTAATGGGCTCAAAAAACCTTAAGGCTATAGTGGTAAGGGGAACGGGTAAACCTCATGTGGCTGATCCTGAAGGCCTGCAGAAGGCCCTTAAAAATGGAGTAGAAAAGCTCAAGAAACATCCGGTTACTGGAGAGGGACTCCCTGCTTACGGTACTGCAGTCCTTGTCAATGTTATCAACCAGATGGGGGCGTATCCCTACAAAAACTGGCAGGGATCCTACATGGAAAAAGCAGATTCTCAATCAGGGGAAAAACTGGCGGATACGTACCTTGAGAAGCGTTCTTCCTGTTTCGGCTGTCCTATAGGATGTGGAAGAATATCAAAGCTCGAGGGAAAGACAGGAGAGGGGCCGGAATATGAGACAATTTTTGCTTTTGGTTCCTGTTGCGGAGTAGAACCCCTGGAGCCCATCATTGAGGCCAATTTTATCTGCAACGAACTTGGTTTGGATACAATAAGTGCTGGCGTAACCATAGCTGCTGCCATGGAGTTGTACGAGAAGGGTTATATAAAAAAGGATGAACTCGAGGGAGGGCCGGAGCTTAAGTTTGGAAGCGGAGAAGCTATTGTTTACTGGACACGAAAGATGGGTACCGGTGAAGGTCTTGGTGCGAAACTCGCCGAAGGTTCTTATCGGCTAGGAGAGATGTACGGCCATCCGGAATTTTCCATGTCTGTGAAAAAACAGGAAATGCCCGCATATGACGCAAGGGCAATCCAGGGAATTGGTCTTAACTACGCCCTAAGCAACAGAGGAGGATGCCACGTAAGGGGTTATCTCATATCTCCTGAGGTGCTTGGTGTGCCTGAAAAGCTGGACCCCACAGATACGAAGGAGAAACCCAAATGGGCGATGATATTTCACGATCTAACTGCAGCCATTGATGCTTCCGGAATGTGTCTTTTTACCTCCTTTGCTCTTGGCGCAGAGGATTATGCTGAATACCTGAAGGCCGGAACTGGATTTGACTATACTGCAGATGAAATAATGAAGTGCGGAGAAAGGATCTGGAATCTTGAGCGTATGTTCAACCTTAGAGAGGGATTGACATCTGCAGAGGATACCCTTCCGTTACGTCTTCTTGAAGAGACTATTCCTGAAGGTCCGAGCAAGGGAATGGTAAGCCATGTCAGGGAAATGGTTCCAGAGTATTATAAACTCAGAGGCTGGGATGAAAAGGGTGTTCCATCGGATCAGAAACTCAATGAACTTGGACTGAAATAACGAAGGATATTTTCCAGAAGAAGGTCCTTTAGAGAAGTACCAGAAACTGTTTCATTAAGGTGAAGATGTATCCATGATGGGCTGTCATCTATAGCTTTGTGTTCAAGCACATCATGGATACATTTTTTATCTGGCCAGGGAAAGATCTTTTCCCGAAAGGGTAAATGAAGGCCAGTGCTCTATGTTTCCATAGGAAAGTCTGCCTTCGGAGAAAGTATAAAGGGGACGAATATTTCTTATTTGCGACCTTTCTGTTTCTTTTATATTCCTGTCCAGTATCACAAGGTCAGCAAGAAATCCTTCTTTTATCCTGCCCAGAGGAATATCGGATCCTGTCGCAATTGCAGGGTTGGAAGTAAAGAGAGAGATCGCGTCCATAAGGTCAAGGCATTGGTCCGGCCTGAATACGCTTTGTGGATCTCCTGAATAATCTGTTCTGTTAACAGCAGCCCATATTCCCACAAGGGGATCTGGTTCTTCAACAGGGGCATCGCTGGAACCGGTGAGAAGCAAACCACTTTCCAGAAGATCCTTCCAGGGATAACTCCATTTTATTCTCCACTTCCCGAGCTTTTCATAGGCCATCTGAATTTCGCTGGGAACAAAAACTGGCTGAATATCACAGACCAGGTCGAGGTTCCTTAATTTTTTTAACTGCTCAGGTCTGCACATCTGAAGGTGAATACCCCTGTGTCTGATGCTAATGTTCCTCTTCAGTGATCCAAGTGCTTCTAAAAGCTGGTCCAGAGCCCTGTCTCCAATAACATGGAAGGCTATTTGAATGTTCATTTCTTCTGCATGGGCAATTAGATCCTTAAGTTCTTCAGTTCCGTGATTCAATAGCCCCATGCTGTCTTTCCGATCCTCATATGGAGCTGACAGGGCAGCGGTATATCCACCGATGGATCCGTCGAGGAAGACCTTCAGTCCACCGTACATGATCCTGTCACCTTTTGGCAGATCAGCAAGATCCTCTTCCTCAGGCCATCTTTCAGAGTATATTGTTGCCCTGAGGGGTAACATTCCCCTGGAAAGAAGATTTTTGTATATATCTATGTTTTCTCCAAGTCCATAGGAGGGGCTGTCGCATGTGTGTACCGATGTTATTCCCTTAGCTGCGAGTTCTTTACATGACTCTAAAAGCAGGTCTTCTTCGCTTCTATTGTCATTAGTCCCCTCCAGCCACATTGTCTGTTGAAACAGAAGAGTCTGTTCTTCAAGCAGAAGCCCTTCTGAATCGGTTTCAACTCCGGCTCTTTCCATTGCCACGGAGTTGGCTATACTGACGTGTGTACATACCCTGTTGATCAAGACAGGATTGGGAAGCCCCAACCTGTCAAGATCCCACCTTCTGGGAATGACATTGTCTTGCCAGTTGTTCTCGTTCAGTCCTTCGCACCATATCCAGCTCTTTGGATCTTTTCGGGAAGAAGCTTCCTCGAGGAGACTGAAAAGTTCCTCCCTTGACCGAGTTCCGGACACATCCAGTGCAAGTTTCCTTCTGGACAGTGAGCCAAGGTGGACATGAGAATCTGTGAAGCCTGGTAAAATTGTCTGACCTGAAAGTCTCAGATGAATAAAACTGTATCCTTCAACACTCTTTTTGATCTCTTCTTCGTTTCCTGCAGCAATTATCCTGTCACCATGGACAAGCATTGAATCTGCGGAGGGCCTTTCCCTGTCGTGTGTGATTATGTCAGCTCCTGTTATAAGGAGGGATGGATCGTTGGTATTCAATGAAGACCTTCCTTTCACTCTATTCTTTAGTTGGTTGGGTTTATCCCCTTTAAAAGACCTTCGATAAGCTGGTCCTTGAACTGTTCTCCGGCAGATGGAGATTCTTTCTCTCCACCTTTGCCTACAGGAAAGTTGATCTTGATCTGTATCTGCTTCTCGTCTCTTTCCATCTTGTTTTCGCCAAATTCATCAATATTTATAAGGTCGGAAATATACTGGTCTCCTCCCTGTACCTCAAGTTTTGATAATTGAGGAGAATCCCGGGTCCCTTCAATATGAAAGGCGATCTCCCGATAATCCTTTTTGGTAACTCTTCCCAGGAGACCTCCCATAATATCTTCAAGAAGATCTCCCTTTGATAAGGTTGCCCTCAGGGCAGTCTGAAGACCTCCAAGAAAAGCATTCAGTGCCTGGACATTTACTACAGTATCCCCTTCGATGTCAAGCCCTCCGTCGTATTCGATCAGTCCGTCTATGGCGAGGTGCTGGTATAGAGGATCCTTAAGAGGTGCTTCAACCCTGCTGCCGGCAAGAATTGTAACTCCGAAACCGTCTACAAGAAAATTACTTCTTGCCCTTCGAAAACGTATAGTTTCTCGACCTGCAGTTTTAGCCGCTGCCTTTATGGCAGGTAATCCTCCAATATCACCGTCTCTTGCTGTCACATCTCCAGTGCCAAATACACTGAAGAGGTCTCCTCCTCTTCCGTGTATCTTTATCTTGCCTTCCGCTTTCCCTGACATCGTGAGGGGAAGATCTTCCATGCTGTCTGACATTGAGCCAAGGTCCATACTTACAAGGGAAGAGCTGTTCTCCCACTCAAGGGTATCCATCCTGAAATCCGACCGGGATTTCAGGATTCCTTCGTATATGGAGGCCTTTAATTCCGGAATAACCACCTTTGGACTTTCTACGACGATAGGACAGAAAATGTCCTTTATCTCAAATCCCTGTATTTTTATTGAACCTGAGGAAATCTCTGCCTCTGCCTTAATAACGCCAGATGAGAAGCTGCCTTCAGCAGACATATCAAGAGAACCCTGGATAGTATCCTTAAGGTTACCCTCCATGTCTCTGAGGAGATAGGGTATATCCAGCCTGGTTCCATCTATTTTGAAATCTGTCTTGAAATCCCTTGCCAGGTCAATATTGGCATTGCCCTGGATCTGGCCTTTCCCTATCTGGGCAAATAGTGATTTTAAACTGAAGGTCTGGTCTCTGAGGTCTGCATTTATTATTATATTGTCCAGAGTCATACCCTCTGTGACGAGGTTTGGCGATTTAAGCTGAAAGGCAACAACGGGTTTCTCCGTGTTGCCTGAAAGAGAAAATTCGCCATAGGTTTCACCCATTATGTCAACAGGTAGCTTCCAGGGAAGTTTTTCAAGGGCCAGATCATCGAAAGTACCGCTCAGATGGAGTTCTGGTTTTTTGGATAGCAGAATATGACCGCTGCTGGAAAAATTCCCTCCAAGGAGCTCAGCAGAACCTTCCCTTAGATCGAGCCTTCCCGGTTGCCATTGGACTCCTGCCTTTAGATCGTTGGCTAAAAGTCTGTCGAGAAGGGCCGTGGGAGTGTCGATCTCCAGCAAAAGTCGATTGTTGCGGAAGCTGAAATTCCCATTTACGCGCTCGGCCTGGAACAGAGACTGAAATCTCAAATTTCGCGTTTTGAACGATCCCTTTACATCGGGATCGTAAATATTGCCCTTCACGGATATAACTGCTTCAGCAGAACCTGATATTCCCTCCGGAGGAGCTGGAACAAGCCTGAGGGTCTCTGAAATATCACCAGTGGATGTTTTGACTCTGATATCCGTACGATTGCTTTTATCGAGGGCAACTGTACCCGATCCAGAAAGGCTTCCATCAGGTACGAGACATGAAAGTTCCCTGATTTTCAGGTCAGGTTTACGGTAGTGAAGGTCTGCTTTGATATTTGTTATCTTTCCCCTGTTAAGCTCCAGGGAAGGTGAGCTGATATTTAACTGTACAGAAGGGTCTTTCAGAGAGCCAGTGGTTCTGGCTCTCAAGTTGAATTTTCCCCGAGGTATCTGTTCAGAAGTTTCAGGGGGCAGGAAACTCCGGATATTGGCAATGTCAAAATTACTGACAGAGGTACTCAGATCCAGAGAAGGAGCAGCCCCAAGAAGTACTTTACCACTGGTTGAGATAGGCTCGCCTTTCCAGTGAAGGATTGAATCAATATTGACAGTCCTTCCTTCAAACTGTATGTCAAGTTTTGTATTTGTGATCTTCTGATCAATTATGCTGACAGTACTCGATCTTGCGTATATGCTCCCCAGGAGGTTCTGGAGATCTCCTGAAACGTTCCCCTTCAGTTCTTCAATAATGCCACTTGTTTTCGGCAATTGTTGTCCCATGCCTTCAAGCTTGGACAGGTCAAGGTTCTCTGCAGAGAAAACAAGATCAATATTTCCTTTCTCAGACAGGGATAGATCAGCGTTGAGGATAGAGCCGAGCATATCTGCCTCAAGGTCCGAAATAAGGAATAGAGACCCATCATAAGAGATGTTTCCCCTTACACGGTTAATACCGAAGTCCTGGAAACCGGGTTCTTGAACATGGAGGTCTCCTTTAAAAAGAGGATCTTCGGG
>Ga0209943_1001163_pt1 | contig 16829 bp, 11 predicted proteins | sample SalPonR1_B_D2_MG_FD_185698 | JGI IMG/M metagenome (GOLD analysis project Ga0209943, IMG submission 185698) | Salt pond soil microbial communities from South San Francisco under conditions of wetland restoration - Salt Pond MetaG R1_B_D2_MG... ... | reverse complement strand
GGAGGCAGGGGCCGGAGGTTCAAATCCTCTCACCCCGACCAATACGACGATGTCCTGGTAAATCTCGCTACCCGCCGTCCGGCACCGTGAGCGCTCCTTCAACCGGGTTCCTGATCTGAAAGCATCCGGAGCGGATGGCAGGAAAGATCACCCGAGCGTGAAGCGCTCACGTAAGAATCGGGCGATGCCTTCTTCGTCATGGTGGCCGATCACGGCGGTGGCAGCCGACTTGATCTGTTCGTTCGCATTGACCGGGGCATAACACTCGTCGGCCGCCTCGAACATGCTGAGGTCGTTGTCGCTGTCACCGAAGCAGATCACCCGCTCGAAGCCGAGGAGATCTTTCAGCGTCCGGATGGCGCCACCCTTGCTGGCATGGCTGTGGTGAATATCGAGCCAGCGCCACTGGTCGCCTTCCAGCGCGACCCCCGAGTAAGCCACGAGGGACGGCTCGTCCCCGATGGCCGCGACGACACAGGCGATGGCGTCTGCCTCACCGATCGCATTCACGTGGGTCACGACCGCGTCCTGCGGCAGCTCGTCCAGTCCGCGTACGGCCAGCTGCGCTTCCATGCCGATATGGGCGATGAGTTCGCGCTCGATCGGCGTCAGGGTCGGCGGATGGTACACGGGGCCCTCTCCACCCTCTCCCAGCGTGAAGACGAACGGCGTCAGGCCCTGCTCCATGCTGGCGCTGGTTACGTGGTCCAGTTCGGCGGGCGTCAGCGTGGCGACGCTAGACAGGTGCCGGGTGTCGGGATGCCAGATCACCACACCGTTCTTGTAGGCCTGCGGCAGCCTGAAACTGTGTCCGTCGAGCACCGCGCGGGAGCCGTGCAGCGTGCGCCCGGTGGCGACCGTGTACGCGATCTCGCGATCGGCCAGTCGCTTCAGGGTCTCGCTGGTGAAGTCCGAGATCGTTGAATCCCGGTTCAGCAGTGTACCGTCGAGGTCGAAAACAACGAGTTCCATGTTCCAATAGTCCGCCCGGTCGGGTTGAGCGCGCCGTCGAGGGACCCCGATGGCCCGTATTCAGTCTACGTGCATCGACCGCGGAAATCGCCTCTTGCTGAATGTCCCGGTCGTGACCATCACGGGGCCGCGATCGGTCGCGTCGCCGATGCTCCGATGGACTGCCGGTGCCGGCCAGTAAGCCGAGGGCGACAGGTCCAGGTCCTCGCCCTGGCCGAGGCGCGCACGCCATGTCAGCGGGACGGCCGCAAGGGCGCCGGCGGCGGCGAACAGGAGCGCCGCGTCTACCGACAGCGCCGTCGCGACCTGCCCCCAGAGGGCGAAGCCCCGTCAGCATCGCCGCGCTGCCCGACTACGGCGGCCTACTGTCCCCCAACCCCCTGCGCTGTTAGATTCCGCCGTGGAGACGCGCCGCCGCGCAAGTACGCCGGATTGCAGGAAGCAACATGACCGAACCAGCCGACTCGGACAGCCTGCCGCCAGGCCGGCAGGCAGGCGTGTGCCTGCACGTCACCTCCCTGCCCGGCCCTCGGGGCATCGGCGAGATCGGCCGCGAGGCGTTCGCCTTCGTCGACACGCTCCGGCGCATGGACCTCGGCGTCTGGCAGTTCCTGCCCACGGGACCCACCGCGTACGGCGACTCGCCCTATCAGCTGCTCTCCACCTTCGCCGGCAACGAGATGATGATCGCCACGGACGATCTGCTGGAGGCGGGACTGCTGCGCCCGGCGGAGACCGCCGCACTCGAGGAACTGCCGCGGGACCGCGTCGATTACGCCGCGCTGATCCCGCTGAAGACGGCCCTGCTGCAAGTGGCGGCCGCCCGTTTCGACCGGGTCGCCGACAGCGCCCTGAAATCGGCCCGGGACGATTTCTGCGAGGAGCACGACGCGGCCTGGCTGCACGATTACGCGCGCTATCGCATCCTGAAGTCCCGCCATGGCGAGCGGCCCTGGCCCGAATGGGAGGAGCGCTATGCCCATCGCCAGCCCGAGGCATTCGCGGAACTCGAGGCCGAGGCCGGCGCGGCGATAGACATGATCCGCACGATCCAGTTCCTGTTCCGTCACCAGTGGCGACGATTGCGCGCGTATGCGCACGAACAGGGCGTGCGGCTGTTTGGCGACATGCCGATCTATATCCCGCTGGACAGCGCGGATGCCTGGGCGAAACCGGAGCTGCTGCAGCTGGACGGGAACGGCCGGCCGGAACGCGTGGCCGGCGTACCGCCCGACTACTTCAGCGCCGACGGCCAGCTCTGGGGCAACCCGCTGTATGCCTGGGACCGGCATGCCGCCACGGATTACCGCTGGTGGGTGGAACGTCTGCGGGCCGCCGTCACCCTGGCGGACCTGGTGCGTATCGATCACTTCCGCGGCTTCGAGGCCTACTGGTCGATACCCGCCGGGGCGGAAACGGCGCGTGACGGCACCTGGGTACCCGGACCCGGCGACGCGCTGTTCGCCGCCCTGGAGCGCTCGCTGGGCCGGCTGCCCGTCGTCGCCGAGAACCTCGGCGTCATCACCCCTGAAGTGGAGGCATTGCGTGCCCGCCACGGCCTGCCGGGGATGATGGTGCTGCAGTTCGCCGTGGCGGACCCGGGTTTTCATCTGGCCGGCGTGCCGGAGTACTGCGTCTGCTATACGGGCACCCACGACAACGACACGACCCGGGGCTGGTTCGCCGGCAGCCCGAACGACCTCCGCCCGCCGGAGGAGATAGAGCGGACGCGTCGGGCGGCGCTGGAGATCACAGGGGGCACGCCCGCGACGATCCACGACGATCTCACGCGGGCCGCGTTCGCGACCCCGGCAAGGCTTGCGATCGCGCCGATGCAGGACTATCTGGGACTGGGCTCGGAGGCACGGCTCAACACCCCGGGTACCACCTGGAACAACTGGCGCTGGCGGTTGAATCCGGCGTCCGTCACCGATGTTTTCTGCGATCACGTCGGCGCCATGGTCACCGCATCCGGGCGTGCCCCGGCCCGATAGCGTGACCGGTTCCCGGGTCTGTCCCGAAATCGTCGGGCCGATCTGGCACACTAGTAGGCGGGATCACCACCGGAAGGTGTCTGCCGTGGCCGACATGCAGATTTACGACGACGCGCGCTTCGTCAGCCGCCTGACGCGGGAGACGCTCGCGCTGGTCCTGGCCGGCGGCCGGGGATCCCGGCTGCACGAACTGACGAACTGGCGCGCGAAGCCGGCGCTGCACTTCGGCGGCAAGTACCGCATCGTCGACTTCCCGCTGTCCAACTGTCTGAACTCCGGGATACGCCGGATCGGCGTGCTGACCCAGTACAAGGCCCATTCCCTGATCCGCCACCTGGTCCAGGGATGGTCCTGGCTGAATGCCGGTGCCGCGAGCCACGAGTTCGTGGAAGTCCTGCCGGCCTCCCAGCGTGTGGGCGGCGAGTGGTACAAGGGCACGGCCGATGCCGTCTACCAGAATCTCGACATCATCCGCACCCACGAGCCGAGGCTCGTGCTCATCCTGGCCGGGGATCACATCTACAAGATGGACTACGGCAGCTTCCTCGCCGCGCACGAAGAGTTCGGCGCGGACATGACCATCTGCTGCCTGGAGGTGCCCATCGAGGAAGCCGCCGGCCAGTTCGGCGTGATGACGGTGGACGAGACCGGCCGAATCATCGCCTTCGACGAGAAGCCGGAGAACCCCAACCCGATTCCCGGCAAACCCGGTTTCTGCCTCGCGTCGATGGGCAATTACGTCTTCAACACGAGTTTCCTCTACGAGCAGGTCATCAAGGATGCCGACACCGGATCCTCGGCGCACGACTTCGGCCGCAACATCATCCCCGCGGTGATCGACGGCTACCGGGTCTACGCCTTCGCCTTCCGCGAACCGGAGACCGGCGAGCAGGCGTACTGGCGCGACGTCGGCACCCTGCAGGCGTTCTGGGAGGCCAACATGGAGCTGGTCTCCGTCTCGCCGCAGCTGAACCTCTACGATGAGACCTGGCCGGTACTGACGCACCAGGTCCAGTTGCCGCCTGCGAAGTTCGTGTTCAACGATGTCGGCCGCCGGGGCGAGGCCATCGACTCCATGGTTTCGGGCGGCTGCATCATCTCGGGCGCCCACGTGGCCGATTCGTTGCTGTTCTCGGGCGTCCGGGTCCATTCCCACACCCGGCTCAGCGAATCCGTGGTGCTGCCGGAGGTGGAGATCGGCGAGAACTGCCGGATCCACAGGGCCATCATCGACCGGGGCGCAAGGATTCCGGAGGGCACGGTCATCGGGGAGGACGCCGAGGCGGACCGGGCCCGGGGATTCCGTGTAACCGAGACGGGTATCACGCTGGTCACACCGGACATGCTGGGACAATACCTGCACTTCACGCGCTAGCAGCAGACAGGGTTTTCCGGCATCGGCACAAAGCATGTCATTTTTCTCGCGGCCGAGAACGGCGCGCTACCGGGCGGCAAGGTCGGTGGCGTGGGCGACGTCGTGCGCGACCTGCCGGCGGCACTGGCGAGGCTGGGCTGGCAGGCGACCGTCCTGACCCCGTCCTACGGCGTCTTCTCGAGCCTGCCCGGGTCGCGGCGCATCGGCTCGCTGGACGTGGCGTTCGGCGGCGGCAACGAGCCCGTGGAAGTGCACGAAGCGGCGCCGCCCGAAGGCGGTGTACGCCAGGTGGTATTCGAGCATCCGCGCTTCGCGAGCGGCGGCATCGGCCGGATCTATGCCAACCGCGAGGACGAGGGCCCCTTCGCGCAGGACGCGACCCGGTTCGCGTTGCTGGGGGCCGCCGCGGCGCAATGGATCCGCGATCTCGAGCCCCGGCCCGACGTCGTCCACCTGCACGACTGGCACGCGGCCTTCTACTGCCTGTTCCGCAGTTTTGCGCTCGGGCATGCGCGGCTCGCGGCCATCCGCAGCGTGTTCACCATCCATAACCTCTCTTACCAGGGGACGCGGCCGCTGGACGGCCACGAATCGTCCCTCGCGGCATGGTTTCCCGACCTCGACTTCGACCCCGGCCTGGTGGGCGACCCGCACAGCCCGGACTGCATCAACCCGATGGCGCTCGCCATCCGGACCTGCGACCGCATCAGCACCGTATCGCCGACCTACGCGCGCGAGATTCTGCGCCCCAGCGACCCGGCGCACGGTTTCATCGGCGGCGAGGGGCTGGAGCACCAGCTCGGACTTGCGGCGCAGGCCGGGCGGCTCGTCGGCATCCTGAACGGCTGCGACTACGGCGGCGAGTGGGCAGAGCGACCCGACTGGGAGCGGCTTGCCGGCCTCGCGGCACAGCAGGTGGATCGCTGGCTCGGGGACGCGCCGGATGAACCCGCTCACGCCAGTGCGCGGGATCGACTGCGGACGCTGCCGGACGCGAGGCCCGCCCACGTCCTGGTCAGCATCGGGCGACTGGTGCGCCAGAAGGTCAGCCTGTTCCTGCAGGAACTCGACGACGGCCGCACCGCACTGGAGCATATCGTCGCCGCGCTCGGCTCGGAGGGTGTCCTGATCATGCTGGGCACCGGCGAGGCGGAGTACGAACGCCGGATCAGCGCCGTCGCCCATCGCTGCGACCGGCTGCTGTTCCTGCGCGGTTACTCCGAGACGCTCTCCGAGGCCCTGTACCGGGGCGGCGATTTGTTCCTGATGCCGTCGAGCTTCGAGCCCTGCGGCATCAGCCAGATGCTCGCGATGCGCGCGGCCCAGCCGGTGGTCGCCCACGCGACCGGCGGGCTGTGCGACACCATCGACGACGGCCGCACCGGCTTCCTGTTCGACGGCGAGACGCCCCGTGCCCAGGCGAGCGCTTTCGTCGCCACGGTGGAAAAGGCGCTCGCCATGCGGACCCGGGACTACGAGGAATGGCAGAATCTGTGTATCCGCGCGGCCTGCGAGCGCTTCGACTGGGCCGGTTCCGCACGTACCACCATTGCCGAGCTGTATGAAAACGGGGACTGAAACAGGCAGATTGAGAGCCGCCATCTCGGCGCTGGTCGAGGGCCGCTCCCACGATCCCTTCGGGTTGCTCGGCGTACACGCGGTGGGCAATCTGCGTGTGGTCCGGACCCTGCAGGCTAATGCACGGGACGTCGAACTCGTCGACGGCTCGGGCAGCTATCTGGCGACCATGGAACGCGTCCACCCGGCGGGCCTGTTCACCGCGCCACTACCGCCGCGCAGGCGGCGCTATCGGCTGCGGATCACGACCCACGAGGACCACAGCTACGAGATCGAGGACCCGTACCGCTTTCCGACCACCCTGGGCGAGCTGGACCTGTATCTGCTGGGAGAAGGCTCCGACCGGAAGATCTACCAGAAGCTGGGGGCGCAGCTGCGCCAGATCGACGGCATCGCCGGCACCCGGTTCGCCGTCTGGGCGCCGAACGCCTCGCGGGTGAGCGTGATCGGCGAGTTCAACGGATGGGACGGCCGCCAGCACATGATGCGGCTGCATCCCGCGAACGGCATCTGGGAGATCTTCGTCCCGGGGGTCGGCGAGGGGGCGCGCTACAAGTACGAACTGCTCGACGGCGACGGCCGGCTGCTGCCCTTCAAGACGGACCCGTTCGCGCGCTACCACGAGCCGCCGCCCGGCAATGCCGGCATCGTCTACCGGAGCGACTATGACTGGCAGGACGCCGACTGGGCCGCAGCGCGCTCCATGACGCCCGACCTGGCGCAGCCGCTCGCCATTTACGAGGTGCATCCGGGCTCGTGGCGCCGCAAGGCCGAAGACGGCCACCGCTACCTCAGCTACCGGGAACTCGCCGACGAGCTGGTGGATTACGTCGCCGACATGGGCTACACCCACATCGAGTTCCTGCCGGTCACCGAACATCCCTTCGACGGCTCCTGGGGTTACCAGCCCATCGGGCTGTACGCGCCCACCCAGCGGTTCGGCGAACCGGACGACTTCCGCTACCTCGTCGACCGCTGCCATGCGGCGGGTATCGGCGTCATCGTCGACTGGGTACCGGCGCATTTCCCCAAGGACGAGCACGGGCTGCGCCGCTTCGACGGTACCGCGCTCTACGAACACGAAGACCCCCGCAAGGGCGAGCACGCCGACTGGGGCACGCTGATCTTCAACTTCGGCCGCCGCGAGGTCGTCAACTACCTCATCGGCAGTGCGCTGTACTGGATCGACGAATTTCACATCGACGGCATCCGGGTGGACGCGGTCGCCTCCATGCTGTATCTCGACTACTCCCGCGAAGCCGGCGAGTGGGTGCCGAACGAGCGCGGCGGCAACGAGAACCTGGAGGCCGTGGAGTTCCTGCGCCGGCTCAACACCGAGGTACACGCCCACGGCGCCGTCTCCTTCGCCGAGGAGTCGACGGCCTGGCCGGGTGTCTCGCGGCCTGTCGAGGCCGGCGGGCTGGGTTTTACCTACAAGTGGAACATGGGCTGGATGAACGACACGCTGGTCTACATGTCCGAGGACCCGGTGCACCGCCGCCACCACCACGACAAGATGACCTTCGGGCTGGTCTACGCCTTCAACGAGAATTTCGTGCTGCCGCTCTCCCACGACGAGGTCGTGCACGGCAAGCGCTCCCTGCTGGGGCGCATGCCCGGCGACGAGTGGCAGCGCTTCGCAAACCTGCGGGCCTACTACGCCACCATGTATGCCCACCCGGGCAAGAAGCTGCTGTTCATGGGCAGCGACATCGCCCCGTACACCGAGTGGGATCACGACCGCTCGCTGGACTGGCACCTGCTCGACTACCCGGTGCACCGGGGTGTGCAGAGCCTGGTCCGCGACCTGAACGCGCTGTATCGGACAACGCCCGCCCTGTACGAGATCGACTTCGATCCCGCCGGTTTCGAGTGGATCGCGTGGGACGACCGCGACAACAGCACCTATTCCTGGATTCGTCGCGACCTCGCCGGTGCTTTCGTCATCTACGTCGCCAACATGACACCCGTCGTCCGGCGGGACTATCGCATCGGGATCCCCGCCCCCGGTCGCTACACGGAATTGCTCAATACCGACGCCGCACGCTACGGCGGCTCGGGATTACATAATCCCGTACAAGACAGCGAATCCGTCGCCAGCCACGGCCGCGACCACAGCCTCTCTTTGACACTGCCCGCCCTCGCAACGCTTATACTCGCGCCTGTCGCCCGGGATTACTGACGGAGATTGATGATGTCCGCACGTTCCGACGAATCAGTCGGCATCGGTGAGATCGAGCTGTTGCAGACGCCTCTGCTGGCGATGTCGGCCGATGCGATCCTGCAGGATTTCACGCATTACTTCGGCCGCACGCTCGGCCGACGCACCATACGCACGCAGGCGCCGTATCTGTATCAGGCCGTGGTCTACGCGACGCGCGACCGGCTGATGGAACGCTGGGGCCGCACGCGGATGGCGATGGAGCGCGATCACGTACGGCGCTGCAGCTACCTGTCGCTCGAGTTCCTGATGGGCCGTCTGTTGCGCAATGCGCTCGTGAACCTGGGCATCGAGAAGGAGACTGCCGAGGCGCTGAACCGCATCGGCCTCGACCTCGAGGACGTCTACGAGCGCGAACTCGACGCGGGGCTCGGCAACGGCGGTCTCGGCCGGCTGGCCGCCTGTTTCATGGACAGCTGCGCCACGCTGGAACTGCCCGTCGTCGGTTACGGCATCCGTTACCAGTACGGGATGTTCCACCAGCATATCGAGAACGGCTTCCAGGTGGAGGAGCCGGACCCCTGGCTAAGGCCAGGCTTCCCCTGGGAGGTCGAGCGCTTCGAATTTGCGCAGACCGTGAAGTTCGGCGGCCGCACCGAGGCGTACACAGACGCCGGCGGTCGGACGCGCTACCGCTGGCTGGACACCCACGACGTGCTCGCGATCCCCTTCGACGTGCCGGTGCCGGGTTATCGCAACGAGATCGTCAATACACTGAGGCTCTGGTCGGCTGCGGCCACCGACGAGTTCGACCTAGAGGAGTTCAATGCCGGCAGCTACACCAGCGCCGTCGCCACCAAGAACGAGGCCGAGAACATCACGATGGTGCTTTATCCGAACGCCGCATCGGAGAACGGCCAGGAACTGAGACTGCGCCAGCAGTATCTGCTGGCCTCGGCGAGCCTGCAGGACATGCTGCGCTATCACACCTACCACCACGGCAATGACGTGAGCGAGTTCGCGGCGAAGAACTGCGTGCAACTGAACGACACGCATCCTGCGATCGCAGTCGCAGAGCTGATGCGGATCCTGCTCGACGAGTTCGACCTGGACTGGGACGAGGCCTGGGACATCACGCGGCGCACGATGGCCTATACCAACCACACGCTGCTGCCCGAGGCGCTGGAGATGTGGCCCGTGTCGATGTTCCGCAGGCTCCTCCCCCGGCTGCTGGATATCATCTACGAGATCAACGCACGCTTCATCACCGAGGTCAGCCGCCGCTGGCCCGGCGATAACGACCGCATCGCCCGAATGTCGCTGATCCGGGAAGGCGGCGAGCCCATGGTGCGCATGGCCTATCTCGCCATCGTCGGCAGTTATTCCGTAAACGGCGTGGCCGAGTTGCACTCGAAGCTGCTGAGCAACGGCCTGTTCCGCGACTTCGCCGCACTCTGGCCGGCCCGCTTCAACAACAAGACCAACGGCGTGACCCAGCGGCGCTGGCTGGCCGCCTGCAACCCGGATCTTGCGGAGCTCATCAGCGAGCGTATCGGCGCCGGCTGGGTGACGGACCTCGAGCAGCTTTCGAAGCTCGCGGAATTCGCCGGCGATGCGGACTTCCAGTCCGACTGGCGCCGGGTGAAGCTCGGCAACAAGGCCCGCCTTGCCAACGACATCGCGGCGAAGACCGGGCTGTCCATCGGCACGGAGATGCTGTTCGACGTGCAGGTCAAGCGTATCCACGAGTACAAGCGCCAGCTCATGAACGTGCTGCACGCCGTGCACCTCTACGACCGTATCCGCCGCGGCGACGCCGACGACCTGCTGCCGCGGGCGATCATCATCGGCGGCAAGGCGGCGCCGGGCTACGTGATGGCCAAGAACATCATCAAGTGCATCAATAACGTCGCGCAGGTCATCAACAGCGATCCGGCAATGGAGGGCCGCCTGCGCCTGGTGTTCTACCCGGACTACAACGTCTCGGCGATGGAGCGGATCTGCCCGGCGGCCGAACTCTCGGCGCAGATATCGACCGCGGGCAAGGAGGCCTCGGGCACGGGCAACATGAAGTTCATGATGAACGGCGCCATCACCATCGGCACACTCGACGGGGCGAACGTCGAGATCCGCGAGGCGGTGGGCGCGGACAACTTCTTCCTGTTCGGCCACACCGTCGACGAGATCCGCGAGCTGCGTCCGCACTACGACCCACAGGCCACGATCGCCGCCGACGAGGACTTCCGCCGGATCCTGCATCTGTTCGACAGCGGACACTTCAGCCGCTTCGAGCCGGGCGTGCTCGACGCCGTGATCGGGTCGATCCGCGAGCCCTCGGACCCCTGGTTCACCGCGGCCGACTTCCGCGGCTTCGTGGATGCCCACGCGGCAGCGGAAGCCGTCTACCGGGATGCACCCGGGTGGACCCGGATGTCCATCCTGAATACCGCGAGTTCCGGGCGCTTCTCCACGGACCGGACCATGCGCGATTACAACGACGAGATCTGGAAGCTCGACCCGATCCGCCTCGATTCGCAATGATCCTGTCCGGTACCGCCGACCCGCTCGGCGCCACCGCCGATGCGGACGGTGTCAACTTCGCACTGTTCAGCTCGGTGGCCTCCGCCGTCGAGCTCTGCCTGCTGGATGCGAGCGGGCGGACGACGGCCGCCTGGCACCTGCCGGAACGCGAGGGAGACGTCTGGCACGGCTATCTGCCGGGTACGCGTGCGGGTCAGCGCTACGGCTACCGGGTGCATGGCCCCTGGGAACCGGAGCAAGGTTTGCGCTGCAACCCGCACAAGCTGCTGCTGGATCCCTACGCGCGCCAGATCAGCGGACACCTGCAGTGGCATCCCGCCGTCTTCGGCCACGTCGCCGGTCACCCGGGGCGGCCGAGCGAAGCGGACAGTGCGGGCTTCGTGCCCGTGAGTGTCGTGCGCGGCCACACCCAACCGCCGGCCGCGGGACCGGCCATCCCGTGGGCGGAGACCATCTTCTACGAGCTCAACGTGCGCGGCTACACCATGCGCCACCCGGCGCTCGACGAGAGCGTGCGCGGCCGTTTCTCCGGCCTGCGCCATGCCGAGATACTGGCCTACCTCAGGGCCCTCGGTGTCACCTCCGTCGAACTCATGCCGGTGCACGCCTTCATCGACGAGGGGCACCTGGTAAAGCACGGACGCCGCAACTTCTGGGGCTACAATCCGGTGGGCTTCTTCGCGCCGGAGCATCGCTATGCCCGGCAGGATCCGGTGACCGAATTCCGCGACATGGTGGATGCCCTGCACGAGGCGGGCCTGGAAGTCATCCTCGACGTGGTCTACAACCACACCGGCGAGGGGGATGCGGCGGGACCCACGCTGGGCTTCCGCGGCATCGACAACCTCGCCTACTACCGCAGCGAGCCGGACGACCCGTCCGCCTACATCAACGACACCGGCTGCGGTAACACGCTCAACGCAGACCATCCCGCGGTGCACCGGCTCGTGCTGGACAGCCTGCGTTACTGGCACCGGACGATGGGCGTCGACGGTTTCCGCTTCGATCTGGCACCGGTGCTCGGGCGGCACGGCCACGGCTTCTCCGGCGGCCATCCGATGCTGACGGCAATCGGCGAGCATCCCGACCTGGCCGGCGCCAAGCTCGTCGCCGAACCCTGGGATCCCGGCCCGGGCGGCTACCAGCTGGGGGCATTCCCGCCGCGCTGGGCGGAATGGAACGACCAGTACCGCGACGCGGTCCGTCGCTACTGGCGGGGCGACCGCGGCGCCAGCGCGGACCTCGCCCGCAGCCTGCGCGGCTCCGCCGAGATCTTCGAGGCCTCGGGGCGCAGACCCGTGGCCAGCGTCAACCTGGTGACCAGCCACGACGGGTTTACCCTGGCCGACCTCGTCTCCTACGAACGGCGCCACAACGAGCCCAACGGCGAGGACAACCGGGACGGCCACGCGCACAACTTCAGCCACAACCACGGCGTCGAGGGCCCGACGGACGACCCGGCCATCGCCGCGGTCCGCCGCCGCCAGCGCCTGAACCTGCTGGCGACGCTGCTGTTCTCCCAGGGCACGCCGTTACTGCTGGCCGGCGACGAGCTCGGCAACTCGCAGCACGGCAACAACAACGCCTATGCCCAGGACAACCCGACCGGCTGGCTCGACTGGTCCGGTCTGGAGGCGGACCCGGAGTTCCAGGCCGCGGTCCGGCGGCTGATAGGGCTCAGGAAGGCGAGCACCCTGCTGCACCTGCCGGAATACGTCCACGGCCACCTCGCCATCGACGGCCGCGACGTGCGCATCGAATGGCGCCGGCCCTCGGGCGAGCCGATGACCAGCGACGACTGGCATCGTCTGCCTGCCTTCTCGCTGCTGATCCTGGAAGAGCGAGACGGAATCCGCGGCGGCGCAGCAGCGCTGCTGCTGAACGGCGGGGACACCGCGACGCGCTTCAGCGTGCCGCGGGTTGCCGGTGCGCTGGAGGTCGCCTTTTCCAGCACCGGCGACCTGCCCCTGACCGGTCAGGCGCTGGCGCTGCCTGCACACAGCTGCGCCTGGCTGCAGCCGTGCACCGCAGACTGACCCGGGCCGGACAACGGCTCACCCGGCAACGACACACGGAGACACCATGACGGACCCATTCCGGCCCCTGACCTTCAGGAGCGGCGCGCGCATGAAGAACCGCCTGGCCCTGGCGCCGCTCACGAACATGCAGAGCCACGAGGACGGCCATCTGTCCGACGACGAATACCGCTGGCTGACGATGCGCGCCGAAGGCGGCTTCGGCCTTACGATGACCTGCGCTGCCCACGTGCAGGCGGCCGGCAAGGGCTTCTCCGGCCAGCTCGGCTGTTTCTCGGACGATCACCTGCCGGGCCTGACCCGGCTTGCCGCCGGCATCCGGGCACACGACAGCCTCGCGGTCCTGCAGCTCCACCATGCGGGCATGCGTTCGCCCGCCGATCTTATCGGCGGGCGCCCAGTCTGCCCCTCGGCGCACGAGGAGACCGGTGCCCGGGCGCTGACCACGGCCGAGGTCGACCGGCTGGCGGAAGACTTCGTGGCCGCGGCCGAACGGGCCGAGCGGGCCGGCTTCGACGGCGTGGAGCTCCACGGGGCCCACGGCTACCTCCTGTGCCAGTTCCTCTCCCCGGTCATCAACCGGCGCGCGGACCGCTACGGCGGCTCGCCGGAGAACCGGGCGCGCATCGTCCTGGAGATCATCCGCGGCATACGTGAGCGCTGCCGGCCGGACTTTCTGCTCGGCATCCGGCTCTCGCCCGAGCGTTTCGACGTCCGTCTGCCGGAAATCCGCGACCTCGCGGCGCAGCTGATGCACGACGGCGCGGTGGATTTCATCGACCTGTCTCTGTGGAACGTGTTCAAGGAACCGGAGGACCCGGAGTTCCGGGGCCGGACCCTTATGTCGCTGTTCACCGAACTCGACCGGGGCAGGGTACGGCTGGGCGCCGCCGGCAGGCTGCACAGACCCGCCGACGTGCGGGCCTGCCTGGAGGCCGGCACCGACTTCGTGCTGCTCGGCCGGGCGGCGATACTGCATCACGACTATCCTGCACGGCTGCAGGCAGACCCGGCGTTCGAGCCCGTCGCCACGCCGGTCGGCGCCGGCCACCTTCGCGCCGAAGGCCTCGCCGAGGCTTTCGTCGGCTACATGTCGCGCTGGAAGGGATTCGTCGAGTAACGCCCGCCACCGTATCCTTGTCAGGCGGACGGCATTTCGCCGATCGTCTGGTAGAACATCAACGCGTTGTCGTCCGGATCGTAGAACGTCAGTAGCCGCACCATGTCATCGATGGTGACGATGTCTCCGTCGATGCGGATGCCCTGCTCCTCCAGAAACGCCTTCGCGGCCTCGATGCCCTGCACCCCGAAGGTGGGCATCATGCCGCCGGCCTGCGGCGTCTCGACAACGCTCAGGCCCACGTTCACCTTCTCGACCGGCGAGGCCATCTCGCACCAGCCCAGTTCTTCCATCCGGTACAGCAGTTCCATCCCGAGATTATCCGCGTACCAGCGTATGGAGGCCTCCAGGTCCCGCACGGGCAGCGACAAGGTGAGCCCCCCGTCAAAGTCGATGGTCCTGGTCATGTCATGCTCCTTCGTCGGCCGATGGTTCATTTTTTATACTTGATATATAATCCAGTCAAGTCATGAGCGGCAAGGATCGAAATCACGGGTTGGCGCAAGGGCACGGACCCCTGATCGACCTGGTGGCAAGGCGCTGGAGCATTCCTGTGCTCGCCTGTCTTCACGATCGCGGGGGTGCGAAGTTCGTCACCCTGGCGCAGGAGCTCGGCGCGAGTCGGGCCTCGCTGAGCGCGACCCTGAACCACCTGATCGGGCTGGGCATCGTCCGTCGCAATACGGGCCATGGCCATCCCATGCGGCCCGAATACCTGCTGACCGATGCGGGCCGCGCGGTCGCACGGCATTGCGCTGCCCTCGACAGGACCGTGGCGCGGAACGGCGGGGCGGACCTCGCCTACCGCAAATGGACGCTGCCCTTGGTGGCGGCCATCGGCGGCGGCCGCGTGCGCTTCCGGGATCTGCGGTCCACTCTGGCCGGGGCCACACCCCGTGCGATCACCCTCGGCCTGAAGCAAATGGCTGACGGCCGCTGGATCCGCCGCTCGCTGATCGACGACTATCCGCCGGCCGCCGGCTACCGGCTGCTGTCCCGGGGCGAGAGAATCTGGAACCGCCTGCAGCCCCTGTGCTGACCGCTCAGCGACCCCGCTCGGCGTGCAGGCCGGAGGCCGACCGGCGCCTCGGCGTTCGCCGCACACGGCGGCCGCGCAGGAACAGGAGCATGCCGCTGCCCGCGACGTACAGCAGGCTGAGCGACAGGAGCGTCAGCAGAAGCCGATAGCCCGGCCAGCCGGTCTTGCCGGCGTGCAACGGATAGAAGGCGTCGAACACGGCGGGGCCGGCGCCGCGCCGGCTGGCGTCGATGGACTCCATGACCTCACCCGTGCCTGGATGCACCACCGCGTAGCTGCGGCCGTTCGGGTGCAGTTCGCCCTCGTTGCGAAGCCGCACGACCACCGGGTCGCCGGCACGCCGCGGCGGCGATACGAACCGCACCGTGCCGGCCGGGAAGGCCGCCGCGGCCGCGCCCAGCACCCGGGGCCAGTCGACGGCCGTCGAGCCGGCCTCCACGGTCGCGGCACCCGGCGCGAACGGCGGCTGCGCACCGAGCAATACGTTCAGCGACGACCGGAAGGGATCCGGGAATACCATGGCCACACCGGTGAGTACCAGCCCGGCGAACGCCAGACCCAGCGTCGCGCCCTGGGCCGCATGGCCCCGCAACAGATAACGGGACTCACCCGTCCGCGGCCAGAAATAGCGCAGGCGGAAGACGGCACGCCGGCGCAGCCAGAGCCAGCTGCCCGTCAGCAGGCTGACGAGTGCGAGACAGCCCAGGATGCCCACCAGCGTGTGCCCCGGATCGCCCGCCAGCAGGTAGGAATGCAGCTCGAACAGGAAGGCAGGCAGACTGTCGGTCCAGCCCCACTCCGCCACCGCTACACCGGTCTCCGGGTGATACAGGCGTTCGCCGCCGTCGGCCAGATACGCGTGGTAGGCGGGGCGCCCCGGCCTGGGCATGCCGAGTGCCGTGAGCTGCCCGCCGGCGGCGTCGGTGATAAGGGCGATGACGGCACCGTCCGGACTCGGTTCCGGCACCGTCTCCGGCAGCTGCGGGTAGCGCCAGTCGACGTACTCGTCGGCCCAGAGCAGCGCAAGACCGCTCAGGGTCGCCACCGCCAGCCAGGCGGCGATGACGACCCCGAGCCAGCGGTGCAGCTGGCGGATCATCCGTTCAGAAGGCCCTCTGCCAGCCCAGGGTCAGGGTGCGACCGGTACCGGTGAAGTAGGTGTCCGGGCGCTGGAACGGCTCGGTCTGGGCAAAGTAGGTGAAGTAATCCTCGTTCAGGAGATTCTCGACCGCCAGCGAGAACACGCCGTACTCCGACCGCCAGCTCACGAAGGCGTCGGCCAGCGTGTAGCCGTCGAAGTCGGCGGCGTCCGCGGGCGCGCCGGGCCCGTCGAAGCTGCGGTCTTCCAGCCGCGCTGCCTGGAGCCGCCAGCGGATCTCGTCCCGGATGCGGCCTTCGGCATAGACGTTCAGGCGGTCCGGCCCGATGTTCAGCCCGTCCAGATCGCTGTCCACGGCACCGTCGCCGTCCGAGTCGAAGCGACCGTCGATGCGGCTATAGTTGGCGCCGACGCTCAGCGTCTCGCTGAACGCATAGTCCAGGGCGAATTCGATGCCGTCTATCTCGGTGCGCTGGCGCTGCACCTCGAAGATGCCGGCTTCGTTACTGAGCAGCCGCGAGCCGTTGTCGGCGGTGGACTCGTAATAGGTGGCACGGGCCGTCAGGCGGCCGTCACCGTATTCCAAGCCGACTTCCGTGTTGTCGGTGACCACCGGCTCCACGGTGAGCAGGCTGTCCACGTCCAGGCCGGGGGTCGAGACGCTGCGCAGCACCCGGCCGACGTCGGGCATGGTGAAGGCCTCGGCGGCCGCCGCGTACAGGGACCAGGTCTCGGTCACACGCCAGATCGCGCCGGCGTTGAACAGCGTCTCGTCGAAGTCGGGCTCGCCGCCCGCCACGAAGGTACTGCCGGCCGAGGCGATGGTGGTGTAGTCGTCCACCTCCAGCGTGGCGTTCTCCTGGCGCGCACCACCGCTGAGGGTGAACACGTCGTTCAGGGTCCAGCCGACCTGC
>Ga0209943_1001161_pt1 | contig 16856 bp, 10 predicted proteins | sample SalPonR1_B_D2_MG_FD_185698 | JGI IMG/M metagenome (GOLD analysis project Ga0209943, IMG submission 185698) | Salt pond soil microbial communities from South San Francisco under conditions of wetland restoration - Salt Pond MetaG R1_B_D2_MG... ... | reverse complement strand
GACTCCATCGTTTTCTTATTGAGACCTCTTGACTTTGACAGTTTGAGGGCCAAAAATGGGGTTTTGTTAATTTTCGACGTTGATTTTATAGGGTTTTGTCTTTTTTTTTGCTCAAAAAAGGTAGTGCGAAAATAGTTTTTATTTCTCACTTCTTTTTTGTATTTTTACCCCATGGCATTTTTAAGAGTAGAAAAAAAGAAATCGGGCACTTACATGCGTGTCGTTCAGAGTTATAAAGATGGGGGTAAGCCCCGGCACCGCACGCTGTATTCCATGGGTAAAATGGAAGATTATCCACCTCATCAATTAGAAAACATTGCCAAAAAACTTCTTGAGCTCAGTGGGAAGAGCCTTGATGATATTCTGGGTGATGACCTCACAGAAGAAGGGCGATACAATTATGGTTATGCCCTGGTCATTAAGAAATTGTGGCATCTTTTCGATATGGAAGCCTGGATGCGCAAGGTCAATAATAAAAGACGCATTCGCTTTGACTGGTTATCTGCTCTTGAGTTAATGATTGCCGAACGTCTCAATGAGCCCTGCTCTAAATTATCCAACTACAATCATCAGGAGGAGTACATTGGGTTTAGTGATCAGAAGGTGGACTTACAACACTTTTACAGATGCTTAGATTTGTTAAGTGAAGAGCAGGACAGTCTCAAAAAGCACTTGTTCAACAAGCAACAGAGTCTATTCAGTCAAACCTTAGATGTCGTTTTCTACGATGTCACGACCTTGTACTTTGAAAGTCAGAAGGAAGAAGAACAGAGTCTTCGCCAAAAGGGGTATTGCAAAGATGGCAAGGCCCATAAAACGCATGTCGTATTAGGTCTACTGGTGGATAAGTTACGCAACCCCATTACCTATCAAATCTACCGAGGCAACACTTATGAGGGCAAAACAATGATAGGTGCTCTAAAAAGCTTACGAAAGGAATATGATATTGATGAGGTTGTAGTCGTAGCAGATAGCGCAATGATTGACCAAGCTAACCGAGACCACATAGCGGATTCTGACGGAATGACTTACATTATTGGTGACAGAATCAAGAATTTGCCTAGAAAGGTAAGTGAAGAGCTATTAGATCCGAAGAATCATAAACCCATTCATAGCACAACGGACAAATTTAGCTATAGTAGCGTAGATTATAAGGGACGTAAGATCTTCTGCACCTACAGTGATAAAAGAGCACGAAAAGACCGACATGCTCGTCAAAAACTCATCGAAAAAGCAGAGAAGTTGTTAGATAAGCCTTCTCAGCTTAAACAAAGTAAAAAAAGAGGAGCGGGAAGATTTATCAAGCAAACAGGAAATGAAATCTATGCTTTAGATATTGACAAAATTGAAGCAGATGCAAAGTGGGATGGCTTCAAAGCCATCGCAACCACAACCAGCTTATCGATTGAGGAAATATTGAATAAATACAAGAACCTTTATGAAGTTGAGCATGCATTCCGTGCTTTAAAAAGTCAGTTGCAAATCAGACCCATGTATCACTGGACGAACAAAAGAATTGAGGGCCATGTAGCCATGTGCTTTATGGCTTATACCTTCTTGAATTACCTGAGAAATACGACAAAACTATCTCAAAGGCAAATCGTAAGATCATTAGACAAGATGCAATTATCAAAAGTCAAAGAGAAAGCCACTGATAAGGATCTATACCTGCGTTCTAAAATTACAGAAGAGCAGGAAAAAATCATCAAAACCCTAAAGCTGGAAGTGCCAAGAGATACTACGCCACAAAGCGTTATAAACCAGTACTTTATATAATTAGGTAGTGCGCGCTTAAAAATACAATCAGCTCACTATCAATACTTTATCGATTTAAACTGTCAAACTCAAGAGAAGATGGTGGTGAGCGGTCGATAGGCACGCTGCTCCATTTGAAATGAAATGACGAAAGGGCGTTTCCGCAAGGAGGCGCCCTTTTGTTTTATGTGAATTTGGAATCGATTGGGTTTGAAATTTATCCAGTTTTTTTGATGAATGATTAAAAAGACATTTGGTTATTTCGGACTAGCGATGCGAAGTCATCCCCGGCCTTGTGCCGGGAGACCAAGCGGCCGTTAGGGCGCGCAGGGCCGAGTGAAGCCCCGCAGTCGCGCTGAATGCGTGACGGAGGGGAGAATCTGAACGAGTGACGAAGCGTAGCGACCCTCGAGCGCCGCCCATCGGCGGCACCTCGGGGGTAGGCCCCAAAAACACGGCTTACTCAACTCCATAGAACTTAGTTTTAGCAATTATGAAGTTTCTATTACCTTTGGAATATTAGTTGGCAGCCAAGCTTTGAGCGGAAGTTCAGGTGCTAGGGACTCAAAATGATTTTATGACGCCAGATCAAATCAACGCAATTCGTATCAACTTTGATGACAATATGATTGTGCTGATGAATATCTGCCTGGCGTTTGTCATGTTTGGGGTCGCGCTGAATTTACGAATGGAGGATTTTAGAGCGCTTTTTCGGAGGCCCCGAAAGATTCTCATAGGTCTATCGAGTCAGCTTATACTACTTCCCATTCTCACTCTGATACTGATCTATTTCTGGGAGGTGCAATATAGTATTGCCTTGGGGATGGTGCTGGTCGCTAGTTGCCCGGGCGGAAATATTTCTAATTACGCAACACATCTAGGACGGGGGAATACTGCTTTGTCGATTACTCTTACAGCCATTGTTACACTTTCTGCTGCCTTCATTACTCCATTTACGTTTTATTTTTGGGCCCAATGGATCCCGGATGCTGCAAGCCAAAGTTTACAGATAGACATAGACCTTTTGGGCATGTTTTATATAGTGTTGCAAATTATTTTTATTCCGTTAGTTTTAGGGATGGGATTGAGACATTATTTTCCCTCTTTTATTCAGCGGATGAAAAAGCCGGTATCTGTAATCAGCTTAATTATTTTTGTAGGGTTTATTATTGGTGCTTTATTGGGAAACTCGAATTTAATCGTGGATTATGTTCAGCTTGTATTTTTGCTTGTGATTGCCCACAACGGGCTGGCCCTGCTGCTTGCCTATGCATATAGTAAAACATGGAGAATGACAACCAGAGACGCTCGCGCGATCGCTCTGGAAACTGGTGTGCAGAATGCGGGCTTAGGGTTGGTTTTAGTTTTTAACTTTTTTCCGGAACTGGGAGGAATGCTTCTGGTTGTGGCATGGTGGGGTATATGGGATTTGATTTCTGCCTTCTTTTTATCTCTGTATTGGCGTCAACGGCCCACTGCGATCCCCTCAACTGAAGTCTTGAATTAGGCATTACATCCCTGGAATTGCTCTATTTTTAGTTTTTTTCCTCTGAAGTGTTATCTTTAGATAGAATGGCAAGTAAGGAAAAGAAAATGAGGAAGTATTGGTTTTTGACAGTTTATTTGTTTTTATCTCTCGGTGAGCTCTTATATGCGGGTCCCACTCCCTGTTCTTCTACTAATTTATGGGCAGAGATGTTGGAGCCTGAAGAGATTTCGATCGGGACAACATCCTCTTCGGCTCCCGACCCAACATGTGGATCTTATTTTGATGCGGACAGTTGGTTTTCGTTTACCGCTCCGGCAGGCGGCGATGTTGCCATCCAGCTTTATGCAGGTTCGATTACGGATGCGGCTTTTGCGCTGTATAAAGGGCCTTGTGATAACCTGGAGCAAGTCCGGTGTGTTACTGATTATTTATGTGGACAGGAGCCGATGCCGGCGTATTATTTTGAAGATTTGGATCCAGGTGAGACCTATTTTTTGCGCATTTGGAATGAGGAGGGCCCCGTCGGTGGAACATTAGATATCATTATTGCAAATCCATCCGGCAATCCCTATATCACGACGGGATCGGCCAATGAAATTTCGTTTGAAGGGTCGAGTAATTGCATAGAATTAACCCCAGCATTAACAGGACAAGTTGGTTGCGCCTGGTATCCTGTAGCTGTCGATTTTTCAGAAGCATTTGAACATCAGTTTAATGTTTATTTGGGCGATATTCAAGGACAGAATGGTGCCGATGGCATGACGATTATATATACTGCAGAAGATATTCCCACCTGTGGGGAGCCCGGTGGGGGAGTTGGATATCTGGGTATTCCCAATTCACTGGGTATTGAGTTTGATACTTTTTTTAATGGACCTCCGCATGATGATATACCTCAAGACCACACAGCCGTTAGTATTAATGGAGATATGTATAACCATATTTCTGGCCCCGTAGGCTTGGGAGCGATTTCTGATGGCGAATTTCACGAGGTGGTAGTTTCCTGGGACCCGGCAACTCAATCCTTTCAGGTTTCATTCGATGGAACCATCGTCCACAGTATTAATTTCGATCTCATTAATAATGCCTTTGGCGGCGAGACTTTGATCAATTGGGGTGTGTCAGCATCGACTGGCGGTTCAGTAAATCAGCATGTATTATGTTTTGAAAACCTGGAACTAGAAGACCTGAGCGACGTGTTTACTGAGGAAGATCTCACGCTATGCGAGGGCGAATCCGTTTTTCTGGAGGGTGCGCTTCAAACGGAACCTGGAACCTATGTCGATGTTTATACCGCGGCGAATGGATGCGACTCGATTCACACTACATTTTTGGATTTTAATTCACTGGCTCCACCGACGGAAATCGAGGTCGAATTATGCCCCGGTGATATTTATATTTACGAAGGACAAGTTTACAATCAGACAGGTACATTTGAGGTGATCTTGACAGATGAGAACGGCTGTGACAGCTTAATCCAGTTGGATGTATTGGTAGAAGAGTTTGATGCAGAAATTATAAGTTCGGGCGCACTGACCTGTGGACGGGACTCTGCCGTGCTGGAGCTCGATGTCTACACCGGACAACCATCGGCCTACTTTTGGAGTACGGGAAGCAATGAACCTGCAGTGACGGTAACTTCATCCGGAGGATATTGGCTGGATGTAACCTATGGAGACAATTGTATATGGTCAGATGTGTATGAGGTCACAGAGGTGCCGGAGGTTCTCGAAAATAGAGATACACTGAGTCTATGTATTGGTGGCCAAACGATATGGAGAGGAATTTCGATTGAAGGCCCGGGCGATTACGATACGGTGATTACTTCGGGATCTTATTGCGATACGCTATTTAGCTTGCATGTGGATGAAGCCGACTACATTATTCGCAATGACAGCGAGGACTTATGCCCTGGCGATTCCCTCGAGTGGGAGGGGATGACAATCGACAGTGCGGGACTGTACGAAATCATTATACCCTCTTCGGGAAGCTGCGATACGCTCGCTCAACTCGAGGTAGTAGCCCTGGATTATATCCTCCGGAATGATACCCTCGGCTTATGCCCCGGAGATTCAATCGTATGGGAGGGAATAACGATCGACAGTGCCGGGCCTTACGAAGTTATTATTCCTTCCATGGCAAGTTGCGATACTTTTGCTCAACTCGAAGTACTCGCATTGGACTATGTTCCTCAGCGAGATACGATAGGCTTATGCCCGGATGAGTCCGTCCTTTGGCAGGGGATGACAATAGATTCAGTGGGTAACTACGATGTGGTTATTCCCGCAGCTGTGGGCTGCGATACCTTTTTACAGTTACGGGTCAGAAGTTTGCCCAGACCGGTGTTACGAGACACATCTGCTTTGTGTCCCGGGGAAAGCTTGACATGGCGTGGTCGCCAGATTGACAGTGCTGGAATGTATTTTGAACGCCTCCCGGCGACAGTGGGTTGTGACACCTTTGCCTATCTGTCCGTTGATCCGCTTCAATATCAAACGAAATTCGATACTCTTTGGCGGTGTGTTGGCGATACACTCTTTGCTTACGGAGAAAGTTGGGATACTGCAGGTCATTATCAGCTTCAGTTGCCAGCCACTGCAACTTGTGACACCTTGCTTGATTTGCATGTCATTGACCTGCCGTTACACGAAGTCGCTGACTCTGTTATATTGTGTCCCGGCGAGGACATCTTATGGAGAGGTGAACGAATAAGTCAAGCGGGCGTATACACAAGACGAATTGCCGCAAACACGGGCTGCGATACCATTGCCCACCTCCATGTCGATACTTTACCCTATCCCGTGATAGATCAAGTAGTGGAGCGCTGTCCAGGCACCGTTCTCGAGATTGCAGGATTGGAACTGGATACAGCAGGTAGCTACGAAACGTTTTTACCGGCCAGCTCGGGATGCGATACTCTGCTTCAAATAACAGTTATTGATGTGCCTTTAATTCAAGTCCGGGACACCATCGGGCTCTGTCCGGGGCGAAGTCTAGAGTGGCGAGGCCGAACGATAGATTCCTCCGGAGAATACGATACTCTTTTGTCGGGTGCAGAGGGTTGCGATACAGCCGCTTTTTTAGTTGTGGTGGCCCTTCCTAATATTCAGGATACGATTTCGCTGCAAAAATGTGATGGAGATACACTCTTTATTGATGGGCTTGAAATCACTCAGGCTGGCAGCTACCAGCGCCTGATTCCCTCTATGGAAACTTGCGATACCCTGCGTACGATTCAGGTTGAAGATGTTCAACTGACCGAAATAGAAGAAAATGTTGTGATCTGTTATGATGAAACGTATTTCTTTAATGGCGTCCCCCTCATAGCTGACTCGACCTACCAATTTCGATTGTCGGGTCAGATGGGTTCGTGCGATACGCTGTTAAATCTCAAGATTCAGAGGGAACGCCGTCGAAGCCCGGAGATCCTGGTGCAGGGAGATCTATGTGAAGGTTCGGTTTTACTCACTCTTGCTGGATTAGTCCCACAGGAAATGGCCTGGGGACAATGGTCGGTAGAAGGTGATCAATCAGATTCCCTATGGATTCAGTCTCCGGGGAGTTATACCTGGAGTGGCCAGACTCCGGCGGGCTGTGATATGTTTGATGAAGTGCATATTCCAGCATGTGCGCCCTGCAATATCGCCATCCCCAATGTTTTTAGCCCGAATGGGGACGGAATAAACGATCAATTTATTTTCAGTACTTCTTGTCAAATGCGGTCTTTTGAAGCGAAAGTCTTTGATCGCTGGGGCAATATGATCACCGAAAGCCGACAGCCGCAAGCTATTTGGGATGGAGGGGGCTATGGCCCGGGTGTTTATGTTTACCAGATTCGGGTAGATTTAGTCCATCCCAACGAGACTGTACCCCGGATTATTCATGGCTCGATTACACTTATACGGTAATTGGAGTTAGAATAAACTCTTGCCCATATTTTTTCATTCATATATACAGCGTATTTTGTGCTGTCAATGAAAAAATCCGACTTAAAGCCGATTAAGGCTCCCGTAGCTGAAGAACTCGACCAGTTTGAATCCTTTTTCAGGGATTCCATGAAAACGCGTGTCCCCCTGCTCGATCGGATCACCTATTACATCGTCAAGCGCAAAGGAAAACAGGTTCGTCCACTTTTCGTTTTTCTCACCGCCAAAATGATGGGTGAGATCGGCCCCAAAACGTATCGGGCTGCTGCTCTGGTCGAACTATTACATACAGCGACCTTAGTTCACGATGACGTCGTTGATGATGCTTTCGAGCGCCGTGGATTTTTTTCCATTAATGCACTTTGGAAGAACAAAGTCGCTGTTCTGGTAGGCGACTTTTTGCTGTCCCGAGGATTACTTATCGCGCTGGAGGCGGAAGATTACGATCTGTTGCAGATTTTATCCGAAGCAGTTAAGAATATGTCGGAGGGAGAGCTGCTCCAAATGGAGAAAGCCCGGCAGTTGGATATCAAAGAAGAAGTCTACTTCGATATCATTCGTCAAAAAACGGCCTCGCTCATTGCCGCTGCCTGTTCAGCAGGAGCCGCATCGGTTACAGAAAACAAAGAGATCATAGGCAGTTTAAAAGAATTAGGTGAAAAAATTGGTATCGCATTTCAAATTAAAGACGATTTATTCGACTATGGCGAATCCAATGTGGGTAAACCCAGAGGAATTGATATCCGGGAAAAGAAAATGACACTGCCCCTTATTTACGCTCTGGGTCAGGTCTCGAAAAAAGAGCGAAAACAGATGATTCGAGTTGTCAAAAAAGACAATAAAGACAAAAAGAAAGTTAACGCGCTCATTCAGCGGGTCAAGGAGCTCGGCGGTCTCGAATATGCCCGAAATGTGATGCTGGCCTATCGTAAGGAGGCTCTCCAAATTCTCGAGGACCTGCCACAGGGCGATGCCACACAAGCCCTGAGAGATTTAATCGCCTTCGTCACGGATCGCGAAAAATAATTTATTCTTGCAGTCGCTGAATCCTCGCTCCCAAAGCCTGAAGCCGACCGTCTATGTTTTGATAGCCCCGATCAATTTGGTGGATATTATAAATTTTACTTGTCCCTTTGGCAGACAGGGCCGCAATCAGGAGAGAAACACCCGCTCGTATATCCGGCGAACTCATTTCAATGCCGCGTAAAGGATGTTTGCGTTCCAGTCCAATGACCGTAGCCCGATGCGGATCGCATAAAATAATCTGCGCTCCCATATCGATCAACTTATCTACGAAAAATAAGCGGCTTTCAAACATCTTTTGGTGAATCAGCACACTGCCTTTAGCCTGCGTAGCCACCACCAGTAAGATGCTGAGCAGGTCTGGAGTTAGTCCAGGCCAGGGCGCATCGTAAATTGTCATGATTGATCCATCGATAAAGGTTTGAACCTCATACAATTCCTGCTCAGGAATTCGAATATCGTCACCCCGAATCTCCATTTCTATGCCCAAACGCTGAAAAGCCGGCAAGATATTTCCCAGCTCCTTGACAGCAGCATCCTTAATCGTAATTTCTGATTTTGTCATCGCCGCCAGGCCAATAAACGATCCCACTTCGATCATATCCGGCAAGATGCGGTGGCTAGCCCCCGACAACTTATGTACGCCCTCTATACGCAACAAATTGCTTCCGATACCGGAGATTTTCGCTCCCATGCGCACTAGCAACTTGCATAACTGCTGCAAATAGGGTTCACATGCCGCATTGTATATGGTCGTCACACCCTCAGCCATGACAGCTGCCATCACGATATTGGCCGTTCCCGTCACTGAAATTTCATCCAGAAGCATATATTTCCCCTCCAGATTCTCGGCTTGCAAATAATATGCCTTTCGCTGTTCGTCATATTCGAAGTGAGCTCCTAATTTCTCAAAACCTAAGAAATGTGTATCCAATCGCCGTCGGCCAATTTTATCTCCTCCAGGTTTTGGTAAATAGGCCTTGCCATAACGAGCCAAAAGGGGACCCAGAAGCATGACAGATCCACGGATTTTTTTCGCATCTTTTCGGTACGCTGGCGTGCTCATGTATTCCAGATCAATTTCCCCAGCCTCAAACTCATACTTGCCGGTTCCCAGCTTTTCAATACGCACACCCAGCCCTCGCAGCAACTCCATGAGCCGGTTGACATCCAGAATATCCGGTATGTTATCAATCTGTACCGGCTCCGCCGTAAGTATCACAGAACATAGAATTTGTAAGGCCTCATTTTTAGCCCCCTGCGGCACTAACTCTCCCGATAATTTATGACCGCCTTCTACTTCAAAATAAGCTTGACTCATAGCACTGGTTTTATCCTGTATGTGTGATGTATATATATTATTCAAATATATTGTTTATTAGAGCGACCACCTCATTTTTATTCGATAATATTTTTTAGGGTGTTTCCCCGCCCCGCCACCTTTAGTATTGAGGCGGGGCGGGGTCGGGCTATGCGGGGGTTCCGTACTCGAGGACGCCGCAGGCGTCCCTCGGTACCCGCTCGCGATGCGCGCGGCCCCTCCTATCCCTAACACAAGGCAATGAATTTGGCATTTATTCTTTCAAAACCCAGATTTTTCGATCATAAAACCCCTCCTGAAAATCGGATAATCTACCGTTTGTATTTTAGTTTGTAATTTTGTCCTAATTCATAACAGTATCGTGCGGCCTAAAGAACACGGCAAATAAACTTAAAAGCAAGAAAATGGCTAAAAAGAAATCGGATAAAAAGGTGACTCGAGTAGAGGGTGGATCATCTCAGCCTGAAGAGCAGAAGAGTTCAGGTACCTTTCGCCCGACCGAAGAAAATAAAGGCAAAGCCAAACAGCTTCGTTTATTTGCTGTATTATCATGGATTTTAGCCTTAGGCGCTCAGGGAGGTGCTATTTATCTACTATTTCAACCCCCGGTCATGATGACCTGGCTGATTGTTTTAATTGGGATTGATTTGATCTTAGCGGTGGTAGGAGCACAACTTTGGAAGAAGTCAAACCGGCTCGACCCACCCTCAGAGAAAAATGGATTCTTGTTTTTTATGCAAAGCCAATTGGGTTTGGTTGCCGCGATTATCGCGTTCCTGCCATTGATCATATTCATCTTTACCAGTAAGAATCTGGATAAAAAACAAAAGGGCATTTTGGGTGGAGTCGCCGTTGTCGCCCTCTTAATTGCAGGAATTGCCGGTGTGGACTTCAATCCCCCTTCTGTGGAGCAATATACGGAGCAGACGAAATTCGTAGAGAAAATAAATAACAACCAAAATCTGGTATACTGGACAAAATCAGGGACGGTGTATCACCTGGAATCGGGATGTTCTTACATCAATACCGATCGTACAGACGAGATATTTGAGGGAACAGTCGCTCAGGCCCGCGAACTCAAGAACATCACCAATCTCTGCAGCCTTTGTGAACGCCGCGCCTTAAAGAATAACAATCTCGACAAATCGGAAGTTGAACAAGAGATTGAATCCGAAATGGAAGCGGAGGAAAGCGGCCTTGAGTCCGATGCAGAGGGTACCATGAACGAAGAGTAAGAGCTGAATCAAAAAAGCCCCGGTCAGTAATGGCCGGGGCTTTTTATCTGCATCTAATGCAGGGGATTCTAATTTCTGCGCCGCGATCTGGAATTACGTCGGCGCCGACCTTTAGATCGACCCCGCTTCCGACGGTTATTTCCTTTATTCGAAGAGTTGTTATTCAAACCCTCAATTCGTTCATTTTCATCGAGGTCCAACTTACCCTTAGAAATTCGCTTTAAATCGGCTTTTATATTCTCATCTGACACATAGTGTTCTTTGTGCCAGTTCTGATAAGCCACTTTCATATAGGATGCAATGACTTTTGTAAATTCATTTCGCTTCTCCTCATCCTCCATTTCTACGGCACGATCTATCATAGACATAATATTATGTCCGTAGTGACTGTATTTCAACTCTTTTTGCGGATAGGAAAGTTGGTTTGGTTTCTTAAATCGTTCCTCTTCGCTGATTTCAGTGCCATCAGGCATCTTCACCTTCAGTTTGTAGTCCGAGATCATGACCGCGTGCTTCCACAGTTTTTCTTTCAACTCATCTCCATCATTTCCGCCGGGATTGATTTGCTCCATGAGTTTAACGATATAGGCTGTGAAATTTTGACGCTCCTCATCGTCTTCAAGAGTACAGGCAAAATCTACTAAATTTTGTATGTGACGCCCATACTCTGGAATGAGCAATTTGTCGCGTTGAGAATTATATTCCAGGGATAAATTTTTCATACTTGTGATTACTAAATTCGGCCAAAATAATTGGCGCTCTAATGTTTTTTTTATTCTACCGTTACGGACTTAGCCAGATTTCTCGGTTGATCTACATCGCATCCTCGAATGGTCGCGATATAATATGATAATAGTTGAAGAGGGATGGCGGCCATCAAAGGAGCGACGAGCTCCTCGGTATGCGGCACCTCGATAGTATAGTCAGCCATTTGGCTAATTTCCTTATCGCCTTCCTTTACAATAGCGATGACTTTACCTTTTCGGGCTTTCACCTCCTGTACATTGCTGGCAATTTTTTCATAGGCACTCTGATTGGTGGCAATGACTATAACCGGCATATTCTCATCGATAAGGGCGATGGGCCCATGCTTCATTTCAGCGGCCGGATAACCCTCGGCGTGAATATAAGAAATTTCTTTCAGTTTTAATGCGCCTTCTAAGGCCATGGGAAAGTTCGCACCCCGACCTAAGTACAAGGCATTCGGGCTTTCAGAGATATTTTCAGCTATATATCGGATATGATCCTTTTGCTTTAATACCACTTCAATTTTCTTGGGAATGGCTTCTAACTCTAATAATAACCGTTGAAAGAAGGAATCCGGCACAAGAGCTCTTTTCCGACCTAAGTGTAAAGCCAGTAAAATAAGCAGGGTGAGTTGCCCGGTAAATGCTTTGGTTGACGCCACCCCGATTTCAGGCCCCACGTGAATATAAGATCCGCTGTCTGTCAATCGGGCTATAGACGAACCTACGACATTCACAATTCCGTAAGTAATAGCTCCTTTTTGTTTTGCAATTTCCAATGCCGCCATCGTATCGGCCGTCTCTCCCGATTGGGAAAGGGCAATCACAACGTCTCCTTCATTGATTATGGGGTTTCTATACCTGAACTCAGATGCATATTCCACTTCAGTGGGGATACGAGCCAATTCCTCTATCAAGTACTCACCTATAAGTCCCGCATGCCAAGACGTACCACAACCTAGAATAATGATCCGTTCAGCTTTAGCCACGCGTTCTATGCGCTCCTCTAAACCTCCGAGTCTGACCCAACCTTCCTTTGCGTTGAGACGCCCTCGCATAGCATCTGCTACAGTTTCTGTTTGCTGAAAAATTTCTTTCAACATGAAGTGATCATAGCCCCCTTTCTCCAACTCTTCCAGTTCAAGCTCTAACTCATGCACTTTCGGGTTAAGCGTAATATTCTCCAAAGAAAAAACCTGATAGCTGCCATCTTTTTTGAGTTCACAGATCTCGTTTTCCCCGAGATATACGATTTGAGAGGTGAAGCCAACTAGTGGAGTAGCGTCAGAAGCGACGACCATTTCATCATCGCCTATTCCAAGTACCAGGGGACTCGCTTTTCGAGCCGCAACCATAGTATCAGGATCATCTTTGTCAATGACAACGATAGCATAAGCTCCTTTCACAACTTGTAGTGCTTTGCGAACGGCCTCCCTAAGGATTAGCTCATATTTATTTTGATAATGGGCAATCAAATGAACCAGAACTTCAGTGTCAGTCTCGGTATAAAAACGATGCCCCGCCTTTTTTAAGGCCTCCTTGAGTGAATCGTAATTTTCAATGATTCCATTATGAACCAACGCAAGCCGACCGTCATTGGATTGATGTGGATGCGCATTTAAATCGGAAGGCTCTCCATGCGTCGCCCAGCGGGTATGACCAATTCCGATGCTTCCTTTTCTATTTTTATCCTCGCTGTATTCCTTGAGTTTGGATACCTTACCTTGCTTTTTATAAATACGTAAGTTGTCGCCATCGATCAAGGCTATTCCCGCACTGTCATAGCCTCTGTATTCCAATCGCTGCAATCCATTGAGAAGGAAGGGGTACGCTTCATTTTTTCCTAAGTAAGCGACAATTCCACACATGTGTAATCATTAAGGGGTTGAGAAAACTAAGGTTAATTTCATCGGATACTCATTGTGTTGAGGCCCTAATATGATAGAGCGACTGGCCGTTATGTTTTTCAGCCGAGGACGTATTCGAAAAGTAGGATCAACATCACCGCGGCGAACGCTTTCTACAAATTGGGTAATAAAAAGATTGTAATGCTCTCGTTTACTACCATCCGGCAGTTCTTCTTCCTCTACAAATCCACCAAATGCATCTTGGAGAAACTCTCTCGATCCGGCCTGAGACTCAGCTAAGGCGGCGTCGATCAACAATCGCAATTCTCCGTCTTCATCGGTCCGAACACCAGTGACTTGGTCCGCCGGGGGAAACAGGTTCGTCATATTTCCCGGTAGGTCAGAAGCTAGGGTAAAAGATATACTGGCGTGGTTTAATTCGAGGTCATTATAATCTGAGAGATCCGGCAACTCAATTTCAGCCTCGACACCGGCCATGCTTTGAGTAAATACCAGCGAATCCCCTAAGTCCTGACGGCCAATGAAAGACTCTACCTCGCTATCCTCATAATTGTGAGAAAAGCTAGGCATGACTGCACTGCGATCTGTAAAACTTAAATTCATCTCCGCCGGCTCATCATTTTCGTTTCTGTAATAAATAATCATGCGCGTTTCTGGGGTGATAAGCCGGAAGGCTAACATGGCATTTTCGCTCTCCACCGCCAGCTTAACTCCCCTGAAAGATTCGAGAAAAACTTCATTATCTGAAAGGGGTAGAGAATCATAAGCGAGAATTTCCTCACCAATACTTATATCTATTGGAATTCGAAGTTGGGGAGCTATGGTTACGGTATCGATTTCCCCCTCACTCGTTTCAAAATTAATCGTTAAAGGTTTCGATGGCTCAGCTTTAAAACCGATTTTTTGGCCAATAGGGTCGGCCTCAGTCATAAAAGTAATGTCCGACTTATAATCTGCTTCTGCATCTATGGCTTCAGTGAGCCGAAAAACCTGAATGTCGACTTCCTCGTTTTCCCAGTTCCCGTAAAAACTCGTGGAATCGTAACGCATACTTAAAACCACGGAGTCGATGGATGAATTATTGAAATCTCGGGTGTTGTCTCTGACGCGCAATTGGCCATAAATCTCAGAACGACTGGAACCCAGGTAGTCATCGTTTAGGTTTCCACATAAATACCTTGACAAATTAGCTTGTCCCTGGTATACATTAATGGGCCCCGGAGCAAGGGTCTGGGCGCGCACCGAAAGACTGTCTACTCGGGTCACAGAAATTAAATCTGTACCAATGAAATCCGTTCCAATAGAGGTGGGATTTGTGCAATTCGCAATTCCCATTACTACGAATAGTAATAGGACATACTTTGTAAATGGCATGTATGATGGTTTCTAATTGAGGCTATTCGTCTTCCTCTTCTTCCTCTTGAATAAATTCTTTGTAATAATTGATCTGTTGTGTAACGCTATCTTCCTCCTCATCGTATGGCAAAAAGGAAATATCGGCCGATTCAGCCAGGCTTTTCATGTTCTCATTCAAATCAGCCGAGGTTGAAATCAGGCCATCAGAATAGGCGGCCGCTCCTTGATGAAAGTTGACCTTCCCATCTTGATCAAAGGCCTCTAAATTCTCTTCCTCTAAATGATGGATGAGGGCTTTTTCTAAAAAGTCTTCATCAAACTCCTGAGGAGGCGCTAAGTCATAAGCCGTGTAGAGAATCTTCGAGTTTTCAAAAATGGGCTCTGCTTTGTATGCATTTTTTATGTACGTCGGAATCAAGGAGGTCATCCAACCGTGCAAGTGAATGACATCAGGCGGCCAGCCAAATTTCTTTAATGTTTCGATCACGCCGCGACAGAAAAATATCATCCGCTCGGGATTATCCTCAAAGGCTTCATCATTTTTATCCGTAAAAACGTACTTGCGCTTAAAGAACTCGTCGTTGTCAAGGAAATAAACTTGCATCCGCGCGCCGGGTAAACTGGCCACTTTAATGATAAGAGGGTAATCCTCATCGTCAACGATAATATTCATCCCGGAGAGCCTGACCACCTCATGCAGCCTGTGCCTTCTTTCATTGATCGTACCAAACTTTGGCATCAGAATCCGAATTTCGTAATCGGCATTTTGGGCTTTTTGTGGAAGTTTCCGGGCGATGTCTGAAATTAAGGAGGCCGTGGTGTAGGGCTTCATCTCCTGAGTAATGTAGAGAATTCTTTTTTTGTCCATATCCGTTCACCGTTTATTCAGTGTTCACAAAAATAACAAAAAATAACGAGCTTACGGAATACAGTTGCGTTCAGGCAGACGCGGACTCACATATCTTCGAAGTAAAATGGAGATATCTCGCGCTTAACCACCCGCCACAGCCTGCATCATAATAGCGCATATTATGGCCCCATAGGTGCCCATGGCATATCCCAGTACGGCCATAAGCACACCCACTGGCGCCAATGAAGGTGAAAAAGCGGAAGCTACAATAGGCGCTGAAGCTGCGCCGCCTACATTGGCTTGACTTCCTACTGCTACGAAAAATAGAGGCGCTCGGATGAGTTTGGCGACCACTAATAAAATGGCTACGTGAATCAGCATCCAGAGCCCGCCTACAGCAAATAGACCTAAGTTCGAAAATATTTCCGCAATGTTCATCTTCATTCCAATCGTAGCGACCAAAATATAGATGAATACCGATCCCATTTTGGAAGCTCCGAGTCCCTCCACTTCTTTAAGCCGGGTGAATGAGCAGGCTAAACCTACAGTGGTCGATATAACAATGAGCCAGAAAAATGGAGAAAGTAAACTGTTTAATCTATAGTACTCCAGAGTGCTGCGTACCCCATCCATTAAGGGGACAATCACATCGGATCCCCAGTGGGCTAAAGCAACTCCTCCAAAACCAATACCCAATACGATAAAAATATCTGTGGTAGAAGGTATCTTTTCTATTTTTGAGCGGTAGTCAGACACTCGGTTTTTTAAATCTTCAATCGCGGAGGTGTCCGACTTCAGCCATTTGTCGACACGGGGTGCGATATTTGCGCCGTAAAGCAAAAATCCCATCCAAATATTCGCCACAATCACATCGACGACGATCATAGAGGCAAAAATGCCGTCGCCGACCTTGAAAATCTCCTTCATCGCCGTCTGATTGGCTCCGCCACCGATCCATGAGCCGGCAACGGTCGAAAGACCTCTCCAGATTTCGTCCGGTGAGGCATTTGTGATTAAACCCGGGAAAAAGTTCAGGATCGTGAACAGTGCAATGGGGCCTCCAACAACTATGCCCAATGTAGCCGCCAAAAACATAATCAACGCTTTGGGTCCCAAATTGATGAATCCCTGAATGTCGATCCCTAAACACAACAATACTAAAGAGGCGGGAAGCAAATACCGCGAAGCCACAAAATATAACTGCGAATGACCGGTATAAGCAGAGAATTCAGCTGCTTTAAGCCCCTGAGACTCTATAAAACTATTGATCTGTTCGTAGGATAGTTG
>Ga0209943_1001150_pt1 | contig 16901 bp, 14 predicted proteins | sample SalPonR1_B_D2_MG_FD_185698 | JGI IMG/M metagenome (GOLD analysis project Ga0209943, IMG submission 185698) | Salt pond soil microbial communities from South San Francisco under conditions of wetland restoration - Salt Pond MetaG R1_B_D2_MG... ... | reverse complement strand
AGCTCGCCGGGCCCGACGTCCAGGTCCAGCCCCTTGATGATTTCCTCGCCGCCGACGGCGACGTGCAGGTTTTTGATATTCAGCATTGCAATACTATCCAGTCTGTAGTCGGCGTCACGCGCCGGAAAAAATCTGATTTGAGGATCAAGGTTCAAGGCGAAAGGTAAAAGCAGTTCGGCCTTGATCCTTGATCCTTGATCCTTGATCCCGCGTTTACCCCACCGCCCCTTCCAGCGAGATTTCGAGCAGCGCCTTGGCCTCGACGGCGAATTCCATCGGCAGTTCCTTGAACACTTCCTTGCAGAAGCCGTCGACGATCAGCGCCACGGCTTCTTCTTCGTCCAGGCCCCGGGATTGGCAATAGAACAGCTGGTCTTCGCCGATGCGCGATGTGGTCGCTTCATGCTCGATCTTCGCGGTTGGATTGGCCGATTCGATGTATGGAAACGTGTGCGCGCCGCAGGTCTTGCCGATCAGCAGGCTGTCGCACTGGGTGTAGTTGCGCGCGCCGGATGCTTTTTTCGCAACCCGGACCAGTCCACGATAGCTGTTGGAACTTTTTCCTGCCGAAATACCCTTCGAAATGATCTTGCTGGACGTGTTCTTGCCCAGATGGATCATCTTGGTGCCGGTGTCGGCCTGTTGATGGTTGTGGGTCAGGGCGACTGAATAGAACTCACCGGCCGAACCGTCGCCCCTGAGGATGCAGGAGGGATATTTCCAGGTGATGGCCGAGCCGGTCTCGACCTGCGTCCAGGAAATACGTGAGTCGTCCTCGCGGCAATCGCCTCGCTTGGTCACGAAGTTGTAGATGCCGCCCTTGCCGTTTTCGTCGCCCGGGTACCAGTTCTGGACGGTCGAGTATTTGATCTTCGCCTGCTTCCTTGCAACAAGCTCGACCACCGCGGCATGCAGCTGGTTCTCGTCGCGCATCGGCGCCGTGCAGCCTTCGAGGTAACTGACTTCGGCGCCGGGCTCGGCGATGATCAGGGTGCGCTCGAACTGACCCGTGTCGCGGGCGTTGATCCGGAAGTAGGTCGACAACTCCATCGGGCACTTGGTGCCCTCGGGAATGTAGACGAACGAGCCGTCGGAGAACACCGCCGAATTCAGGCATGCGAAATAGTTGTCGCGATAAGGCACCACCGAGCCGAGGTATTCGCGCACCAGTTCCGGATGTTCCTGCACCGCTTCGGAGAACGAGCAGAAGATCACGCCGGCTTCCTTGAGCTCCTTCTGAAAAGTGGTGCCGACGGAGACCGAATCGAATACAGCGTCCACGGCCACGCCGGCCAGCCGTGCGCGTTCGTGCAGCGGCACGCCCAGCTTGTCGAAGGTCTCCAGCAGCTTGGGATCGACGTCGTCCAGGCTTTTGGGCCGGTCCTTCTGCTTGGGCGCGGAGTAATAATGAATCTTCTGGAAGTCGATTCCGGGCAGGTTCAGCTTGGCCCAGTTCGGACCCGTCATGGTCTGCCAGTGGTGGAACGCCTTCAGGCGCCATTCCAGCAGCCACTCGGGCTCGTCCTTCTTGGCCGAGATCATCGCAATGATCTCTTCGTTCAGACCGGCGCCGACGGATTCCGACTCGATGTCGGTGTAAAAACCGGCCTTGTAGCGGCCCTGGATCAGTTCCTCGACTTGCTGCTGGGTTTCACTCATGCCACACCATTCATTTTGATCAATTCATTTACCCGACTCGACCGCCGCCGTGCGCGTGACCAGTCTCAGACCCGGATCGCGCGGTGCCGCCAGGTCGGCCAGCGTCAGCGACTCCAGCGCTTGCTCGACCGTCTCGCCGATACGCTGCCAGTTGCCCTTCAGGCTACACTCGTGCTCGCGCGAACACAGCCCCGGCTCCAGCCCGCACTCGGTCAGCGCGATCGGGCCTTCCATGGCCCGGATGATCGCGGCAACCGAAACAGACTCGGCCGGTTGCCGCAGCCGGTACCCGCCGTTGACCCCGCGCACCGAATCGATGAGACCGGACCGCGCCAGCGTCTTGAGCACCTTGGCAACCGTCGGCAACTCCAGCCGCGTCGCTTCGGCCACTTGCGACGCCGACCAGCATTCGCCGGGGTGTTCGGCCAGTTCGGCCATCACCACCGTTGCATAGTCGGTCAGCTTTCCGATTCTCAGCATTGCCGGGCGTCCAAAATAAGGCTCCACTGGTATAGTGCCATCGAAGCCGTGAAAAACAAGACCAATTTGGTATTATTTTAACCGAAATGGCAACCGCGCGTCACGACGGGCGGACCTTGCGCAGGTCTGGGCGCTCGGCTCGAATGCCAGACTGTGTTCTCTTTCGTTCCAGCACATCGCCATCGGAGTCAGCCGCCTTGTCGCCCAGATCAATACCGCCCGGTCCCGCAACTGACCCGCGCACCGTTCAACTCCTGGATTGGGCCTCGAGCAGGGCCGGGTTCGATATTCACGATGCGGAACCGGTGTCGAGCGATGCCAGTTTTCGCCGCTATTTCCGAATCACTGGCGCTGACCAGTCGCGGGTGGTCATGGACGCACCACCCGAGCGCGAGGCCACCGCACCGTTCGTCGACATCGCAGGCCGGTTGCGCAGGGCCGGGCTCAACGCACCTGAAGTCCTGGCCGAAGACCGCCAGCGCGGCTTCCTGCTGCTGACCGACCTGGGCGAACGTCCCTGGCATGCCGTGCTGGACGAGCGCAACGCCGATGCCATGTTCGGCGATGCGATGGCCGCGCTCTCGACGATGCAGCGCAAGGTCGACGCCGAAGGCCTGCCGCAATACGATGCCGCACTGCTGTTGCGTGAACTCAGCCTGTTTCCCGACTGGTTCCTGGCCCGCCAGTGGGGGATCGAGCCCACCGACATCGAACTCGACGACTGGGAGATGGTCTGCATGACGCTGATCCGCTGGGCGCTGGACCAGCCCCGGGTGTTCGTCCACCGCGATTTCATGCCGCGCAACCTGATGGTCTCGGAGCCGAACCCCGGCATTCTGGATTTCCAGGACGCGGTATTGGGGCCCATCAGCTACGACCCGGTGTGCCTTTTTCGCGATGCCTTCCTGAGCTGGCCGCCCGACCGGGTCGACGCCTGGCTGGAAGATTATCGAAAGCGCGCCCTGGCCGAGGGCCTGCCCGTCCCCGAGGACTCGCAGCTATGGCGCCGCACCTGCGACCTGATGGGCGTGCAGCGCCACCTCAAGGTGCTCGGCATCTTTGCCCGCATCCGGTACCGCGACAACAAGCCGAAGTACCTCGAGGACGCACCGCGCTTCTTCGCCTACCTCAAGGCCGCAATCGACCGCAACCCGGAACTGGCGCTACTCGACCGGCTGCTCGGCGTCTGGCGCGCCAGGGCCGGGCTCGACGCCTGACTGCGCCGGCATCTCGCTGCTTTCATCGGGCACGTTTTGTTCGGGCTCGATCTCTTCCCCGCCCGCCGGCGGCTGATCCCGAGTTGCGGGTGTTTCCATGCCGGATTGCGACCCGACTTCCTCGGCTTCGCGCTCCTCGAGCGCCTCGGTCCGTTTTTCATCGAGCATGTCGAACAGCGTCTCGACCTCTTCGCGAAACGCATCGGCGGGCATGGGCTTGCCGATCAGCAACGCCGGCGGCAGCCATTGCTGCTTGAGCGGGAAAGCCTGCTGGCTGATGAAACGTCGCACCGAGTCCTCGGGAAGATTGTTCACACCAACCATTACCGCGACGATAACCGCGCTGATCACCGTTCGCCGTAGCAGCGAGATATGAAATGCAAGGTAAAGGATGCTCCAGAGGTAGATGAACAGCATCAGATAGCCGCGGGCCGAATCGAGCCAGTCGAGCAACGGGTACCCGCCATCGCCGCTGCTGAACACCGCGACCGACAGCCCGAACTCCAGCATCGCCGAAAGCAGGAACACCAGAATAAGCAGGCTCAGGTGAGCCAGGAAATTTCCGCCCCGCCTGAACAGCACCGAAAGGAAATACACGCCGACGGCCAGCGCAAAAAAGGTCAGGACCTCGCCCAGGTTGCGCTCGATGACCTGGCTCCAGCGGAATTCCCCAATCGTCGAAAGCCAGGTGCCCAGAACCTTCGCGGCCACGAACAGCAACGCCAGCATAACGGTCACCTGCGGCTTGCCCAGCCAGAGCAGAAATACCTCCGACATCCGGATCCTTACCGCCGGCGGCACGGGATGCGTGCCCAGAAAGACGCGAATCCTGCTGCGGCCGATCAGGAACACCTCGCCGCTCGTGACCTCGGTGCGCTCTATGTGAGCCTTGTGGCGCGGCCTTCGGATGCCGTTGACGCTGCCCAGATCCTCCAGCCAGAGGCGGCCGTCCTCGTCGAAGACAAGCTTGGCATGGCTGGCGTCGACGTGCTCATCGGACAGGATCACGTCGTTGTCGAACGCTCGGCCCAGCCAGACCGAATGCTGATCGAATTTCTGCCGATCCAGCACGTTGTTGGTCGTGCCCAGCTGTTCGACGATCATTTCCATGACAGTGCCCCCAGCAGGTGACGATGGAAGTCCATCGCTTTGTCTTGCCCGACCCCGGCCAGCGTGTAGTGCACGTGCAGCCCCTCCGAATCCGGCATCAGTGCGCGCGCCACGTACAGCACGTCGTAAAGGCCCGGATAGTCGAGGTACGCGCGCAGGCAGTAGCTGGCCTTGAAGGCGACCGGCGAAAGGCTCTCGAACGCCACCCAGTCTTCGCGGCACTCGAAGTCGGTCACATCGTCATCGCCGCTGCGGTTGAACGGCATGAAGGTGGTCTGCTCGAACACCCGCGCAAACTGGAACTCGTTGAGACTGTCGCTCTGGTACCAGCCGAAGATGAGTTCCACCGGACCGGTGTCCAGCGTGCGCGACAGATAGATGCGATCGTTCAGCGTGCAATTGGAGTGGCTCTCGACCCAGGGCGTTTCGGGATCGGCATCGCTGCCCGAACCGCTGCACGAAAGCCACGGGGTGATTTCGCGCGGAATCATCAGCGGTCCGAAGGCCTCGAGCGTCCAGTCGCCGGCCAGCAGGTCGCCGATCATCTCGCCCTGGTGATCGATGATGCGCTGGACCACGCGGCTTCGCATGTCTTCCAGCGAAGACGGCGTTTCAGGCGCTCTGGCCAGCAGCGCGCGAAGATTGCCGACAGGCACGAGAAAGCTGACCGAATTGCCAGCGCCTGCGACGTTGATGCCGACCACCCCCCCGGCGGTGTTGACCGCCGGGCCGCCCGACATGCCCGGATTGAGCGCACCGGTGAAATGAATGTTCTTGCGGTACTGATTCTCGAGCAGGCCGTTGTAGGTCCCGGGCACGAGACTGATTCCGATGTCGTAGGGGTTGCCAAGCGCAAGAATGGTTTCCCCCATGCGCGGCTCGGCCTCGGCCAGTTCGAAAGGCTGCACTGCCTCGGGCGGCGCACCGTCGATGAATCGCACCAGCGCCAGGTCGTGCAGAACGTCGACCTCGAGCACCTCCAGCGGTCCGGTCGCGCCGCCGGCGTCGCGATAGCGCAGCGCATACCGATCGGGATCGAGCACGAACTCCGAGACCACGTGGTAGTTGGTGGCCAGCACGCCGTCGCCGGTCACGATGAATCCGCTTCCCTGGGCATTCTTGTTGTTGCTGATCCGGTCGACGACCTCGACCGTGTACAGGCCCGGCTGCAGCGACTCGAAAAGTTCGCTGTACTGGGTCTCTGCCTGTGCCAGGGCATTCGTGACGAGCGCCAGTCCCGAGGGCACGGCCAGCACAAGGGCAAGAATGAAACGCAGTGATGAAGTCATGACGCGTGGTTGTCCTTTCGCGGAAAATGCAGCGTAACCGATACCGCCCCGAACCGGGCTGCAACACCTGGCCCGATCGCAAGGCTACATTATCGGGACTGAAAACATTGCAAAGGGTTTGCCATGCGCGCGATGATCCTGGCGGCCGGCCGCGGTGAGCGCATGCGACCGCTTACCGACCGCATCCCCAAGCCGCTGCTCGAGGCTGGCGGCAAGCCGCTGATCGTCCACCAGATCGAGCGGCTGCGCGCGGCCGGCATCGGCCAGCTGGTGATCAACCTGGCCTGGCGTGGCGCGATGATAGAGGACGCGCTGGGCGACGGCGCCGCGCTGGGCGTCCAAATCCGCTATTCGCGCGAACCGGAGGGCGCGCTGGAGACTGCCGGCGGCATCCGACATGCACTGTCGCTGCTCGGCGACGATCCCTTCCTGGTGATCAACAGCGACGTCCACTGTGACTTTCCGCTGGCTGGCCTGACGGCGATGGCCCCGGCGACGCATGCGCACCTGGTACTGGTCGACAATCCTGCGCACCACCCGCAAGGCGACTTCGCGCTGTCCAGGGGCCGCGTGCTGCTCGCTGGCGAACCGCGATTCACCTACAGCGGAATCGCAGTCTTCCGGCCGGCGATGTTCGCCGGTCTGAGCCCCGGATTTCGAAAGCTGCGGCCGGTGCTGGAAAAGGCCATTGCCGCCAATCGGGTATCAGGCGAACACCACGCGGGCACCTGGTTCGACATCGGCACCCCGGAACGACTGGACCGGCTCGACCGCGACCTGAGACGCTGAAGAGAGACGCCGGACCGAACGGTAAATTTCGTTCACCCGGGTTTTGATTGACGCTACACTCGGACGGGCTGCAGGACAACCGAAGGGTCGTCCCGTCGGAAACCTTCCCGGTCGCACGTCGCGTGCGACCGAAAAACGAGAACAACGCCAGGAGCACGCGAATGAAGATAGGTGCACCGAAAGAGACCGCACCGGGCGAAGCGCGGGTCGCGCTGACGCCCGAGAGCGCGGGCCGGCTGCAGAAGCTCGGTTACGAATGCCTCGTCGAGTCCGGCGCCGGGGTGGCCGCGTCGTTCACCGACGAGGCTTACCGTGCCGCCGGTGTGGAAGTGGCCGCCTCGGCGGCGGACCTCTGGAACAACGCCGACGTGATCGTCAAGGTTCGCGAGCCGTCGGCCGATGAAATCGATGCCGCCCCGGAGGGCAAAATCCTGATCGGCTTCATCTGGCCGGCGTCCAACGAGGCGCTGCTGGAGAAGATGAAGGCCAGGAACATGACCGTGCTGGCCATGGACATGGTGCCGCGCATCAGCCGGGCGCAGAAGATGGACGCGCTGTCGTCGATGGCCAACATCGCCGGCTATCGGGCCGTGATCGAGGCCGGCAACAATTTCGGGCGCTTCTTCATGGGCCAGATGACCGCGGCCGGCAAGGTACCACCGGCGCGGGTCCTGGTCGTCGGCGCGGGCGTCGCGGGACTGGCGGCGATCGGCACCTCGGTGGCCCTGGGGGCCATCACGAAGGCCTTCGACGTGCGCCCCGAGGTGGCCGAGCAGATCGAGTCCATGGGCGCGGAGTTCGTATTCCTGGACTTCGAAGAAGCACAACAGGACGGTGCGGAGTCCGGTGGCTACGCCGCCCCGTCGAGCCCCGAGTTTCGCGAGAAGCAGCTGGAAAAGTTCCGGGCGCTGGCGCCGGAGATCGATATCGTCATCACCACCGCGCTGATCCCGAACCGCCCGGCGCCGGAGCTCTGGACCGAGGACATGGTCGAGGCCATGCAGCCCGGCTCGGTCATCGTCGACCTGGCCGCCGAGCGCGGCGGCAACTGCACGCTGACCCGGGCCGACGAGAGGATCGTGACCGACAACGACGTCACCATCATCGGCTACACCGACTTCCCCAGCCGCATGGCCACCCAGTCATCCAACCTCTACGCCAACAATATCCGGCACATGCTCGATGATCTGACGCCGGACAAGGACGGCACGCCGGTCGTCGACATGGACGACGATGTGATCCGCGGCGCGCTGGTCACGCATGAGGGGGAAATCACCTGGCCACCGCCGGCCCCGAAGGTGAAAGCGATTGCGTCGGCCGCGCCGAAGAGGAAGGAACCGGAAGAGACGGCCGAGGAAAAATCCGCGCGGGAAGCCGCCGCGCTGAAAAAATCCCTCAACCGGACCGGCCTGATGCTGGGCATAGGCGGCCTGCTTTGTCTCGGTGTCGGTTACGTGGCGCCACCGAGCTTCATGCAGCATTTCATCGTGTTCGTGCTCTCCGTGTTCGTCGGTTACCACGTGATCTGGGGCGTGGCGCATTCGCTGCACACGCCGCTGATGGCAATCACCAACGCGATCTCGTCGATCATCATCGTCGGCGCATTGCTGCAGGTGGTGTCCGGCAGCAGCACGGTCATGATCCTGGCCGCAATATCGATCCTGGTGGCCTCGGTCAACATCTTCGGCGGGTTCCTGGTGACCCGTCGCATGCTCGCCATGTTCCAGCGGAGTTGAGGAGAGAATGATGAGCGAAGGCCTGATCACGGCCGCCTACGTGGTGGCCGCCGTACTCTTCATCCTCGCCCTGGGCGGGCTGTCCAACCAGGAAAAGGCCAAGCGCGCCATCTGGTACGGCATCGTCGGCATGACGCTGGCGGTGGCCGCCACCATCGGCACCCCCGGCGTCGGCCAGTACGGCCTGATCGCAGCGCTGGTTGTTGTCGGCGGCAGCGCCGGCTGGGTCGTCGCCAACCGCGTGCAGATGACGCAGATGCCGGAACTGGTCGCCGGTTTCCACAGCCTGGTCGGGCTGGCCGCGGTCTTCATCGGCATCAATGCCGACCTCGAGATGACCCGGGCGCTGGCCGCCCAGGACGCCGGCACGGTCGCCGAGCTGGCCGGATTCGCCGCGACCATCGCGAAGAAATCCGCGGTCGAGCTCAGCATCCTCAAGGTGGAATTGTTCCTCGGCATTCTGATCGGTGCGATCACCTTCACCGGCTCGATCATCGCCTACGGCAAACTCGCGGGAAAGCTGAGCTCCGCCGCTCTCACGCTGCCGGGCCGCCACGCGCTGAACCTGATCGCGCTGATCGCCTGCCTGGTTCTCGGCTATCTGTACCTCGACGGCGCCGGCCTGTGGACGATGATTGCGGTCGCGATCATCGCCGGACTGATCGGCTGTCACCTGATTCTTGCCATTGGCGGGGCCGACATGCCGGTCGTCGTCTCGATGCTGAACTCGTACTCCGGCTGGGCCGCGGCAGCGATCGGATTCACGCTGGGCAACGACCTGCTGATCGTGACCGGCGCGCTGGTCGGGTCTTCCGGTGCGATCCTGTCCTACATCATGTGCAAAGGCATGAACCGCTCGTTCGTCTCGGTGATCCTCGGCGGCTGGGGCGGAGAGACGCAGTCGGCCGCCGCGGTCGATGGCGAGATGATCGCCGCCGATGCCGATGCGGTGGCCTCGGCGGTCGCGGATGCCGACAGCGTGATCATCGTGCCCGGCTACGGCATGGCGGTGGCCCAGGCGCAGGCCTCGGTGTCGGCACTCACCAAGCAGTTGCGCGACCAGGGCAAGCGCGTGCGCTTCGCCATCCACCCGGTGGCGGGCCGCTTGCCGGGACACATGAACGTGCTGCTGGCCGAAGCCAAGGTGCCCTATGACATCGTTCTCGAGATGGAAGAGATCAACGACGACTTCCCGAGCACCGACGTGGTCATCGTCATCGGCGCCAACGACATCGTCAACCCGGCCGCCCAGGACGACCCGGGCAGCCCGATCGCCGGCATGCCGGTGCTGGAAGTCTGGAAGTCGCGCCAGGTGTTCGTCTGCAAGCGCGGACGCGGCACGGGTTACTCGGGCATCGAGAACCCGCTGTTCTTCAAGGACAACACGCGGATGTTCTACGGCGACGCCAAGGCGTCGATGGACGCGTTGTTGCGGGAACTGGGTTGATTCGGGGCAGTTTCTTAACTTTCACGCTTTAGGGATTTGGAGCTGGTTATGACGGTCGAAAGCCTTCTCGGCATACTGATCATCGGCGGACTGGCCGGCTGGATTGCCGGCCTTCTGGTAAAAGGTCGCGGTCAGGGCATCGTGATGAACATCGTCGTGGGCATCGTCGGTGCCTTCATCGGCACCTGGGTGTTCGACTTCTTCGGCATTACCGCCGGCGGCACCATCGGAAATCTTGTTGTCGCAATTGTCGGGGCCGCCATCCTGCTCGGCCTGCTCCAACTCGTCAGGCGCGCCTGAATTGCCGTCAAAGATCGGCCGGACAACCCGGTCCGGTCCGGCCACGGCATAATCAGTCGCTGGCAATCGAGGCGGAGACAGCAGGATGATCGACAACACACCGTATTTTGTGGGTTGGGGCACATTGACTCTGATCAACGCAGGCCTGGCCCAGGGCAAGGGCCGGAGCGGCCTGGCCTGGTGGTTCTTTTCGCTGCTCCTGGGACCGATCGCCACGTTTCTGATCGTGGTGCTACCGCCAGCTCCGCCGCCGGCCGATTCAGCCTGGACAGCGCATGGTGCGAATGCACGCGTGACCCGCGCCCAGAATCGATAGCGCTGCTTGAACTGGACGCGGGCGATGGAGACCTTCTTTCCGAATTGATCGACCGCGCGAGCGACCCGATTTCAAACCGCATGGCATGGCAAGCCGAGTCGCACCGCCTCGGCGCGGTAAAATGTCGTAACGACTTTCCGGGAACGCCACGCGAAATGGATGCGCCAGAAATGCACTCCAGCCTGTCCGAAGTCATCGACCTGCTGACGCTGGAACGACTCGAAGACAACTTCTTTCGCGGCGAGAGCCGGGACATCGGCTCGCCGCAGGTCTTCGGCGGCCAGATCCTGGGCCAGGCGCTGTCGGCCGCGCATCGAACCGTCGAGGATCGGATCCCGCATTCGTTGCACGCCTATTTCCTCCGACCCGGCGACTTCAATCTTCCCGTTGTCTACCAGGTGGAGCGTTCGCGCGACGGCGGCAGCTATTCCAACCGCCGCGTCGTGGCCATCCAGCACGGCCGGCCCATCCTGAACCTGGCCGCCTCGTTCAAGACGCCCGAAGAGGGGCTGGAGCACCAGGCCGCGATGCCCGATGTCACCGGCCCGGATGGTCTGACCAGCCTGGCCGACATCAATCAGGCGATGCTCGACAAGGTGCCGGAAAAGATGCGCCGCTTTCTGGCGCACAAACCGCCGTTCGAGTTCCGACCGGTGGAGCCGCCCAAGTTCATCGAACCGGGTAAGCGCGAACCGGTCAAGAACATCTGGATGCGCGCCTGCGGCGATTTGCCGGACCAGCGCGAACTGCACCGCAACCTGCTGGCCTACGTTTCCGACTACGAACTGCTGGGCACCGCAACGATGCCGCACGCGATCGACTTCAGCACCAAGCCCCTGCTGATGGCCAGCCTGGACCACGCCATGTGGTTCCATCGTGACGCCCGCGTCGACCAGTGGCTGCTGTACACGATGGACAGCACCGTCAGCACCGGCGGACGCGGCTTCTCGCGCGGTCAGATCTTTACCCGGGACGGCGTGCTGGTCGCATCGACCGCCCAGGAAGGCGTGATCCGGGTCTGGAACCCGGACGCCTGATCTGTCCGGCGTTCCGGCCCAGCGACGAACGGCCGGGCATGACCACCGTACGGGCAACGACCCCGGCGAACGCAGCATTTTGAAGGCGGCATTTGCCGACGCAATCGCGATTCTCGAGATTTCTGGCCACTTTTCTCAGTGAATGCCGAACAACCATGACGAGACATCAGTCAGGGTTTTCATCGAATGCAAACGAAAAAGGTCAGGTTGCAAGTATTGATTTTGACGGCTTGTGGCCTCGGGCTGGCCGCGACGGCGGCCCACGCGGCGACGTTTACCGTCAACTCGTTGTTCGACGACACCTTCTCCGACGATTCGAATCCGGGCGACGGCGTGTGCCGGGACAGCTTTCCGAGCTCGACCGACTGCACGCTGCGCGCGGCGATCCAGGAGGCCAACGCGCTGGCCGGACCGGATCGAATCGAGTTCTCGGTGGCCGGCGAGATCGGGCCCGACACGGGCAACCTCGGAGCGTTGCCGGTCGTTACCGACGATCTGGTGATCGCTGCCACGACCGCGCCTCAATGGAGCCCGCTACAGCCGTCGGTTTACCTGAACGGTACGGCCGTCGAGGCCGTCTCGTCGTCGTTTGCCGCGGGGCTCGAGGTGACTTCCGGATCACTCGAAGTCTTCGGGCTCGGAATCGTTGGATTTCCCGGGCCTGGGATCGATTTCGACAACGGCCCCGACGGCGGAACGGTCGATGGCTGCGTGATCGGTCTCGACGAAAACGGCGACCCGGTTCTGCATCCCGAGTCGCTGAGCACTGTGGGAGTCAAGCTGTCCGGGTCCAACGCGGTCATCGGCGATTTTTTTGGTAACGTGATTTCCGGCAACGAGTCCGACGGGATCCAGATCTTCGGTGATGCGAATACGATCTCTCGCAACATCATCGGCATGACGCTGGACGGCCTTACCGCACGCGGTAACGGAGGCAACGGAATCTTCCTGTTCCACACAGCCGACGACAATCTCGTCGGCGGAACCGACCCCGGCAGTGACCCCGGCAACCACATCGCCAACAACGCTCGTGCGGGCATCGTCGTCGACGGCACGAACAATATCGTCGAGGGCAACACGTTTGGCTTTAAGCCCGGCGATGCAACTTTCTTTTCGGCGACCACCGCAATCGAAGTCTCTGGCGATGGCCATCGGATCGGCGGCAGCATCGGCAACCGAATCCTCGATCATGGCGGTGCCGGGAACTTTGGAATCTTGCTTGGAAGAACCCCGCCGGGCGGCGATGTGCCGGCCACGAACGTCCTCGTCGAAGGCAACGATATCGGCACCGAAAGCTTCGTCGGCCCAGAGGCGGGCATCCGCGTCGCAGTCGCCGGGAGTTCATTGAACACGATTCGGGGCAACCGGATCGCCAAAGCGTCTTCCGGCATCGAGCTCGCCGCCGATGGCAATCAGGTGGCGGAAAATCGGCTGGGGATCGATCCTGAAATCGCCGCCACGGCCAATCCGGGCAATAGTACGGGCATACAAGTCCGATCCGCCTCCAACGAAATCCTATCCAATACGATCGGAAACAGCGGCTTTTTCGGAATCCGTATTTTGGGCGGGTCATCCAACGATATCAAAAACAACGATATCGGCTTCGCACCCGGACTCGGGGAGGTCGGCAACGAACGTGCAGGTATTCAGGTCTCTAGCGGCACCGATAATCTTATTCAGGGCAACCGGATTCTCAACAATGGCGGTCCGGCAGTCGCATTCAGCAACGCATTGAACGGCATTTCCGGTAATACGATCTTCGGCAATTTGATGCAGCAAAATGCGGGAATCGGCATCGATTTCATCGAGTTCGACTCAAATAACAACGAGATCTTCGGTCCCACCGAAAATGACGCAGGCGATGCCGACATCGGCGCAAATCTCCGCATGAACCACCCCGATTTCGGCGAGGCCGATCTGGTTCCAGGTACCGATCCGGTGGAGACAGTGGTGACCTTTCGTGTCGACTCGGACCCGGCCAACCAGGCCTACCCGATCACCGTCGATTTCTACCAGGCCGATGGCTACGGAGAATTCTCGGGAAGCGCGTTCATGGCCAGCGCGGTCTACGAGACGTTCGGCGCCGAGGAAACGATCACGCTGACGCTGCCGGCCGGGATCGGCATCGACCGGCACTTCACAGCATTGGCCACCGATGCCGATGGGAATACCAGCGAATTCGCGCCGGCCAGATCGCTGGGCGAAGTTTTGTTTCGAGATGGTTACGAGGATTGAGCGCCATGGCGTCGACCCAGGAATTGCGTGAAATATTTCCGTCGTCGGAAACGCAGGGAGTCCCGACCAGCGTCAGCGATGAACTCGGTCATGACGAACAGGTGGTCTGGATCGGCGGCCCCGCGCGCTGGGGGCTTTTCCGCGCAACGCCGTTCCTGCTGATCATCGCCGGTGCTTTTGGCTACCTGGCTTATCTCGCTGCTGGCAGCGATGCATCGGTCTGGCAGTACCTGACCTGGATACTTTCGGTCCAGTCCGGCACCGACGCGCTGATCATTCCCGGGCTGGCTGCAGGCTATGCGCTGATTCTCGGTCTGGCCATGCGCGACCCACGCAATCGCTGGATGTACGTCGTGACCGACCGTCGCCTGATGACGTTCTTCAAGGGCAGGAAGCTTCGCGAAACCGGCACCGAAAAGCTCAACGTGCTCCAATCGATCCAGGGTCTGGAGGGCCGACTGCGGGATATAGGCGATGTCGTCTGGTCTCGCGGCCACGGGGACTACAGTTCCAGCAAAGGTGGACCGGACCAGGGTCGGCGAGGATTTCGGGGCATGCAACAGCCCGACGTCTGGAACGCGCGGCTGCTCGAGTGGGGCGCTGGCCTGGCGGCGATGGCCGCCAGCCACGCCAGGACCTTCGAAACGCAGGTTTCGAATACGGATTCCGACTCAAACAGCGTCGCCGGGACCAGGCACCTGGTCAACCGCAGATTCGGCTTTTCGATGACGATTCCGGCACACTGGGTGGGGCGGATCGGCCTTCAGGAGTCGGCGCCGTTCCGGATTCTCAGCCTGGAAACGCCGTTCAAACAGACACGACGGCTCAGCAATGAACCGCTGCACAAGCCGCCGGAATCATGGAATTTCATTGCCGTTGCGGGCCGGTCCGGCATGCGGTTCACTGTCAATATCAACCAGGGCCCGCCGATCGCCTCCTTCGAGACTTCGCGCGACAAGGTCGGGAAAACCCTAATCGATCCCGACGGCGACCGGCGATGCGGACCGCTTACCGGCTACAGCGTCGATTACCGCTACCTCGACAGGTTCCACTGCCGCTTTGCGATGCTCGCCGGCGAGGGGTTTCACATGCTGGCAAAAATCACGATACCCCCGGACCAGGCCGACGACCTGCTACCGGCCGTCAACGCGGTATTCGACTCGATCCGTTCCGTCTGAGGTCGAGCTCGACCTCAGTCAGGGTCTTGCGCGAGAGTCGCTAGCCAGGCGCGGGCGCGCTCCCATTTACGCTGCACGGTACGCCTCGAGACGCCCAACGCCTCGGCCGTTTCGTCAAGGGTGTAAGCGGCAAAGAACCGGCATTCGACGATACGGACCATTTCCGGATCCAGTTTCTCGAGACGTTCGAGCAACTGGTCGACCAGGGCCACCTGCTCGGCGCGCGCCGGCCCGTCATCGGGAAGGTGCGCCAGATCGATATCGGCGCGCATGTGCTGGCGCTTGGAGGCGAAGATGCCGCGAGCGTAATCGACCACAATCTGGCGCATGGCCTGCGCCGCCACGGCGAAAAAATGGCGCCGGTCTGCGTATTCAAGGCCGGTTGAACCGGCAAGCTTGGCATAGCTTTCATGGACCAGCGCAGTGGTGTTTAGCGTCTGCCCCGGCCGCCATCGCCCGAGTTGACTGCGCGCGATCCGCTTCAGATCGCCATAGACGGCAGTCATCAGGGCCTCTCCGTCATCGACGCCGCCAGCTCTGATTCCGCGCAGCAACTCGGTAATGTTTTCTTGCCTGTTCACGCGGACAAGCTCCATTGAAAAGACGCTCTGTTTAGAGTATACAAGGCGAAATCCATCATCCAGTCGTTGATCTGAACCATGCGGAAGCGGACATGAAAGTGGAACGAATGGTCGAGATAGACGCAATCCTCGAGCGCCTTCTCGACGGAAAGCCCGTTGACCATTCGTCGCTCTCGCGACGTGAGCGTGAGTTGATCGATCGTCTCCTCCATGCTTCCGGAGCGAATATGCCGGGGCTCGACAGCCCGTGCGGTGATCATGAAGCCTTTGCCTCGGGTCTGGCCGCCCAGCTTGCCGTCGGCGACGAGGTAACCCCGGGTATGCGGATCGGCGCGTTCAGGCTGCTCGAACGCATCGGCTCCGGCGGCATGGGCGTGGTATTTCTCGCCGAACGCGCGGACGGTGAATTCGACCAGCGTGTCGCGCTCAAACTGCTGGGCGGAACCGATCACGATCCCACCCTTTTTCAACTTTTCCACCGCGAGCGCGCGCTGCTGGCACACCTCGAGCATCCCAATATCGCGCGATTGATCGACGGCGGCGCTACCGAGCATCACCGGCCGTGGTTTGCAATGGAATACATCGATGGCAAGCCGGTTCACCTCTACGCAAATCAGAAAAAACTGTCCATTGAATCGCGTATCCGTCTGTTTCTTCAGGCCTGTGACGCGCTGGACCATGCGCACCGCCAGCTGATCCTGCACCGCGACATCAAGCCGGCCAATCTCCTGGTTTCCAACGACGGCGTGCTGCGCGTTGTCGACTTTGGTCTGGGACGCGTGTTCGACCCGGAAAGTCAGGCCAATACGGAAACAACCATCGCCGCGGGACGCATGACGCCCGGCTACGCCAGCCCGGAACAGGCGCGCGGCGACCCGATCGGAATCGCTTCCGAGGTCTACCAGCTCGGACTGGTCCTGCACGTACTGTTGACCGATCAGCTTCCCTATGAAATCGAGCCCGGCAGCGCCTACGAAGTAGCGCGCGCCATCATGGATGCCAGCGTCCGGCGGCCCAGCGAACGCTGGCGCAACACCGAATCCGTCGGCGCAACGCCAGATTCCTTCGACGACCGCCCCGACAGGATCTGCCGCGCGCTGCGCGGCGACCTCGACAACATCGTTCTGACCGCCCTGGCAAGCGATCCCCAGGCGCGCTATGCAAGCGTGGCAGCGCTGGCTGAAGACCTGTGCCGCCACCTTGACCGGCTGCCTATCAAGGCGCGCGCCGCTACCCGGCGCTATCGTCTGGCACGATTCATTCAGCGCCACAAGCCTGCTGTGGCCGGTTTCGCCGCGTTTGTCTCGCTGCTGCTCGCATCCGTTATCGCGCTCGGCCTGTTGGCGAGCCAACTGGCAGCCGAACGCGATCGGGCAACGGCTGAGTCGCAGCGTGCCCAGACCGAAACCGGGAAGGCTCGTCAGGTCCGGGATTATCTGATCAGCTTGTTCGAGGAGGCCTCACCGCTCAACGACGGGGGTCGCGACATCAGCGCGTACGACCTCCTGCAAAAGGGGACGCAAGCCA
>Ga0209943_1001147_pt1 | contig 16928 bp, 16 predicted proteins | sample SalPonR1_B_D2_MG_FD_185698 | JGI IMG/M metagenome (GOLD analysis project Ga0209943, IMG submission 185698) | Salt pond soil microbial communities from South San Francisco under conditions of wetland restoration - Salt Pond MetaG R1_B_D2_MG... ... | reverse complement strand
GGCGTTGAAGGTGCCGAAGCCCAGCCGTCCGCCGGCGCCGGTGACGAGGTGCACGAGGTACGCGGCCAGCAAGGCGGCCGCGATGGAGGCGCTGGCCCCGAGAAGGGCGGCCAGGCGAAGCTGCGATGGGCGTCTCATGCCGGCCTCGATTCGTCGCGCCGAACGGGGTCCGATCCTTCGGACAGACGCAGCGTGGCGGGAAGCTGCTCGATGCGGTCGATGTCGCTGCCCAAGGTCGCGTCGTCGCTGGCGATCGCGCGCACCTCGGCGCCGAGCAGCCGTCCCACGCGGGCCTCGAGCATCGGGAGCGTAGCGCGCCCCGTGAGCAGGGAGATCAGCACGCCGGGACCCAGCCGCCAGGCCAAGCGGACCGGCGCCTTCCGGTCGCGCGTGGCCAGGTCCACCCACGGAAGCAGCGCGCGCAACGTCTCGGGCCGCGCCAGGAGCACGTTCCCGCCGGTCACCTCGCCACCTGCCAGCCGAACCCAGGTTCGGCTCAGCGAAGGGAACGCCGCCTCGCACGCCCCGCGCGACACGACCGGGTAGACCAGATCGTGCTGCGTCCCCGACTCCGCCACGAAGCGGTCGACGTTGTCGGGCCCCAGCCACGGAATGTCCGCGCTGACCAGCAACAGCCGCTCGCCGCCCGTCCCGTCCGCCGCGACGGCGCCCAGCCCGATCGCCAGCGAGTCCGCCAGCCTGGGGCCTCCGGGAACGACGAGGTCCACACGAGCGCGCATCTCGGCGTCCGCCGCCCCGACCCAGACGATCCGCCGGACGGAGACGGCCTCGTGAAGCGCGTCCAGCACGTACGCGCCCAGCGGCCGCCCCTTGAGCGGCACGAGCGCCTTCGCGGGCGCTCCCACCGCGGCAGCCAAGGCGTCCGAGGCGTCGCCGCCGGCCAGCACCAACGCGGTCACCGGCTCCGGAGCGGGCGCTCCGGAACCGGCCACGGGGGCGTCGTCGGGGATGGATTCGTTCTTCACGTCACGCCAAGCATACCGCGGGAGCGTCCGAGCTCGGACGCTCCCGCGGGGCAGCACGGTCGGCTCAGAGGGGCTGCTGCCGGAGTCGGACCTCGGAGGTCTCCCCCGCACGGACCGAGACGCCGACGACGACGGTTTCGTAGCCGGGTGCCACCAGGGTGAGCTGGTACTCGCCGGGTTCCAGCGATTCGACCTCCAGCACGCCGCTGCCGCTGCGGATCTGTCCGACCGCACGGCCGTCGAGGAACACCTGCGCACCGCCGACGTTCGCGTTGACCCGAAGCGCCCCGAGGAGCGGACTCAGGCGCACGCTCACGGTCTGGCTCTCGCCCCGCCGCACGGTGACGTTCCGCCGCTCGGACGTGTAGCCGGACCGCTCGAACGTCACCTGGTAGGTGCCCGACTGGAACTCGCGTGCCGCGATCGGGGTGGTTCCTTCGAAGCGACCGTCGACGAACACGTCCGCGCCGTCGGGGTTCGACTCGAACCGCAACGTTCCGGTGGTCTGGACCCGCTCGAGGTCGGCGCTCACGCGGCGGGACTCGCCGGGCGAGAGACGGAGCGTGGTCTCGAACGTCCGGTAGCCGTCCAGCTCGATCCTGACGGTGCGGCGACCCGGCTGGCTGGTGGCGCGCAGCGGCGTCGTGCCCTGGAAGCGCCCGTCGAGGTAGACGTCCGCGCCCCGTGGGTCGGAGTCGATCGCCAGCGTCGCTTCCGCCGGCGTGGGCTGCGAGTTGCCGCCGCGGCTGACCTCGTAGTACGTGGTCGCGGTCACCCAGCCGGACTGGGGCACCGGGTTCACGACGATGCGGAAGGCGCTCTGGAAGCCGCGCTCCCCGATGTCGCTGGTCGCGAAGTTCTGACCCGACTGGAAGCGGGCCAGCTCCCGGGTGTCGAGCTCGCGGGTGCTGGCCACCGCGACGACCTTCGACAGGCCGGTGGGCGGCTCGACGTTGAACACGTACCCCGCGCCGGAGGGCGGATAGGTGCGGGTCTGACCGCTTCGCAAGTAGTTCTCGTCGTCGAACCGGTTGGGCAGGATCTGCGTGACCGTTCCGTCGGGCTGGAGGCTGTAGAGGTAGACGAAGGCGTCGCGATCGACGCGGACGCTGATGCGGATCTCTTCGCCGACCCGGTAGGTGGGCGCTTCGCCCGATTTGTCGAGGAACACCGTCACCCCGAACGACGGGGCGGGATTGACGACGATGGCGCGCGGCTCGAAGCGAACGCCCTGCGCGAAGGCGGTGACGAGGGTCGCCAGGACGGTCACGACAGCGAGGATTGTGAGGATGCGTTTCATGAACGACCTCCTTTCGTGCGGTGAAGGTAGCACGCGTCCCGGCCGCGTGCATGACGGCCGTCTGAACGTGCGTTCACGGTGGAGCCTGGCCACCTCACGGCTCCCTCACGCCCTCCGCCGGACCCGGGGGTAGGCTGGTGCTCATGAATCGACGTGCCCTGCTCGCCGCCCTCCTCCTCGTCCTGAGCGCCTGCGCGTTCGCTCAGCAGGACGCCGACGCGCTCGTGGACCGGGTCGCCGAGACCGGCGAGGCGTTGGACGACGTCTCGTTCCTGCTGACCGGTCGGCTGATCGACGCGGACGGCACCGAGATCCCGCTGGAGCTCGAGGTCCAGGCGATCCCCGACCAGCGCGTGGCCAGCGCGTACGTGCTGCAGCCCGACGCCCTTGCCGACAACATCCTGGTGCTCGACGGCGACACCGTCGCGAACTACACCTTCCTGACCAACCAGGTCACGCTGTTCGACGCGGACGATCCCGATGCGCTGGGCGGTCTGATCGGCGGGGGCGAGGAGGAGCTCGAGGTCACGTTCGACCTCGAGCGGCTGTTCGCCGGCTACGAGGCGTCGATCCACGGCGAGACCGAGACGCCGCAAGGCCCCGCGACGATCGTCCGGCTCGACAACGTCGAGGAGAACGCCCAGATCGCCTCGGTACTGGCCACGATTCCCGAAGCGACGCTGCTCCCCTACCGGCTGGAGCTCCTCGGCCCCGAGGGCGACCTGCTGGCCGAGCTGGTGTTCGAGAACCTCGCGGTCGACACCGGACTGGACGCCGCGAGCGTGACCTACCTCCCCGAGGACGCCGAGGTCATCGACGAGCGGAACGGCGAGACCGAGCAGGACGAGGACGCCGCGGCGGGCTGAGGTCGCGCGGCGAGCGTCCGACCGGACCGTCGGCCCGCGGCTCGCACCGTCCGTTCAGACCATCCGCTCCGGCACGACCGCCGCGTCGAACTCCTCCTCGCTCAGGTAGCCGAGCGCGAGCGCCGCCTCCTTCAGGGTGGAGCCGTCCGCGTGCGCCTTCTGGGCGATCTCTGCCGCCTTGTAGTAGCCGACCACCGGGTTGAGCGCGGTGACCAGCATCAGCGAGTTGTCGAGATGCATCCGGATCCGCTCGGGATTCGCCTCGATCCCCTGCGCGCATCCGACGTCGAACGAGGCGCAGGCGTCCCCCAGCAGGCGTGCCGACTCCAGAAGGTTGCGGATCATCACCGGCTTGAACACGTTCAGCTGGAAGTGGCCGTGCGTACCCCCGACCGACACGGCGACGTCGTTGCCGATCACCTGGGCGCACACCATGGTGAGGGCCTCGGCCTGGGTCGGGTTCACCTTGCCGGGCATGATCGACGAGCCCGGCTCGTTCGCCGGGATCGTGATCTCGCCGATGGCGCAGCGAGGCCCCGACGCCAGCATCCGCACGGCGTTGCCGACGTGCATCGCCGACACCGCGAGCCGCTTGAGCGCGCCGGACGCCTCGACGACCGCGTCGTGGGCACTGAGCGCCTCGAACTTGTTCTCGGCGCTCACGAACGGGTAGCCGGAGAGGTCCGCGATCCGCCGCGCCACGGCGACGTCGAAACCGTCCGGAGCGTTCAGGCCCGTGCCCACGGCGGTCCCGCCCAGCGCCAGCTCGTACAGGCCGGGCAGCGCGCGCTCGACCGCGGCCACGCCGTGTTCGAGCTGCGTGGCCCATCCCGAGATCTCCTGACCGAGCGTCAGCGGCGTCGCGTCCATCAGGTGGGTTCGACCGATCTTGACGACGCCCTCGAACGCCTGCGCCTTGGCGCGGAGCGTGGCCGCCAGGGTGCGCACCTGCGGCAGCATGCGGCCCTGGATCGCCTCGACGGCGGCGATGTGCATCGCGGTCGGGAAGGTGTCGTTCGACGACTGCGACTTGTTCACGTCGTCGTTCGGATGGACCGGATCCTTCGAGCCGAGCGTGCCGCCGAGGTGCTCGATCGCGCGGTTGCTGACGACCTCGTTGACGTTCATGTTCGACTGCGTGCCGGAGCCGGTCTGCCACACGACCAACGGGAAGTGATCGTCCAGCGTCCCCTCGAGGATCTCGTCGCAGACGCTCGCGATCAGGTTCGCCCTGTCGACGGGGAAGTCGGTCAGCTCGGCGTTCGTGAGGGCCGCCGCCTTCTTGAGCAGCGCGAACGCCCGGACGATCTCGGTCGGCATCCGCTGGCGCTCGTCGCCGATCGGAAAGTTCTCGATCGAGCGCTGCGTCTGCGCGCCCCAGTAGCGGTCCGCGGGGACCTGGATCTCTCCGAGGGTGTCCTTCTCGATCCGGAATTCGCTCATGAGGGCATCGTACCGCCGGCCGACGCGGGCGGAAGCAGGTGTTCGAGCGCCTGCGCGACCCCGTCACGCCAGAACGTCCAGTTGTGGCCCGCCGCGCGGACCTCGTAGCGGTGCGCGTCGACCCGTTCCGCGAGTCGCGCGGCCGCCTGCGCGTTCACGTCGTGGAGCCAGTCCATCGTGCCGACCTCCTGGTAGACGCGCCACGGCAGGGCGCGATCGTCGGCGTCCAGCGTCTCGAGCAGCCAGGAGCGCCGGGTCGCGTGGAACGTGCGCTCGTCGGGCGCGCCCAGGAAGGCGGGGGACTGGAGCGCGAGGCCGGCCACCGCGGCGGGTTCGTGCAGCGCCAGCAAGGTCGAGGCGAGGCCGCCCAGGGACGCGCCCAGCAGCAGCAGGCCCCCCTCGGCGTCGGCCTCGTCGCGCAGGCGCGGCACCAGCGCCTCGCGCAGGAACGCCTGGTAGGCGTCGCCGTAGCCGTACTCCTCGGTGCGGCGCTCGGGCCGTGACGGATCGACGAAGGCCAGCCTCGCGGGCCGGACGCGCCCGGCAGCCAGCGACGCTTCGAGTACCGCGGGAAGCCTGGCGATTCGCTGGTACGCCGTTCCGTCGTGCACCAGCAGCAGCGGAGCGGGCCCCGACAGGCCGGCAGGCTCGTACAGCGTCACCCGCCGGGTCGCGCCGCCGGCGTCGGCGACGCGCAGCCTGCGCGTCCGCCCGACGGCCCCCCCGGGATCGGGCGACGCGAGCGGGTGCGGCCGGTAGCGGGGCCCCCGCACGCAGCTCAGCTCGGGGTACCACGGATTGTCGGCCCGCTCGTGCGCGTCCGGATCGGCCCGCAGCCGCGCCTCCCCGTCCAGGAAGCCGTACTCGAAGTAGACGTCGTCCGGCAGCTTCAGGCGGAAGCGGGTCACGCGCGCGGCGTCGACCGGCCGGGGCGCGCGGTCCATGTCGGTGAGGTCCGAGACCACGTGCCGGGCCCAGCGGGGAACCCTCACGTCCAAATGCATGCCGGCGAGCGTACCCGGGTCGAGGAGGCTTGGGTATCCTCCTGCATGGCTCACCGCTACGACGACCTGACCGTGGACGCGCTCCGGGCGCGACCGTTGCTGAAATGGCGGCACTACGACGCCGACGTGCTGCCGCTCTGGGTGGCGGACATGGACTTCCCCGTCGCCGAGCCCATTCGGGCGGCGTTGCGCTCCTACGCGGACGGCGATCTGTTCGGCTACCCGGAGTGGAGCGGACTGCCCGGGTTGCGCGAGGCGGTGTGCGACCGGCTGGAGCGCCGCAGCGGCTGGCGGGTGGATCCGGACGCGGTCTGGATCGTTCCCGGCACGGTCGCGGGCCTGTTCGGCGCCGTCAAGGCGTTCGCCTCGCAGGGCGACGGGGTGCTGGCGACGACGCCGCTCTATCCGCCGTTCCGTTTCGCGACCGAGCACCAGGGACGGCGCTTCCAAACGGCCGATCTGAAGGAGACCGACGCCGGCTGGAGGCTGGATCTGGACGCGCTCGACGCGGCGATCGATCCGTCGACCCGGCTGCTGGCGCTCTGCCATCCGCACAATCCGACCGGCCGGGTGTTCGACCGCGCGGAGCTCGAGGCGCTTGCCGAGCGGGTCTTGGAGCACCGCCTGTTCGCAGTCTCCGACGAGCTCCACGCCGACCTGAACTACGGCTCGACGCACGTGCCGTTCGCGTCCGTGTCGCCCGAGGTGGCGCGGCGCACGGTCACCCTCGTCGGACCGACGAAGGCGTTCAACCTGGCAGGCCTGAAGATCGGATTCGCGGTCGCCGAGGATCCGGCCGTGATGGAGCGGTTCAAGGAGGCGATGTTCGGCTTCGCGATGCCGGCGCCCAGCGTGTCGCAGGCGGGGGCGCTGGCGGCGGTGCGGGACGCGGACGCCTGGCTGGACGATACGCTGACCTACCTGAAGGGCAACCGGGACCACGTGGCCGAGGTCGTTCGTGACCGCCTGCCCGGGGTTCGCGTGCATCCGCCCGAGGCCACCTACCTGGCGTGGCTGGACTTCCGAAGCACGCCGTTGGCGGACGATCCCGCCGCCGCGCTGCTGGAGCGCGCGCGGCTGGGCCTGAACGACGGCGCCAGCTACGGCGACGCGGGCCGCGGCTTCGCGCGGCTCAACTTCGCGACGTCGCGCGCGATCGTCGACGAGGCGCTCGCGCGGATCGCCCGGGCGCTCGCGGACGCGTGAGCTCGTGGTCGGCGCAGGAGCGCCTACCACCGGCGCTGGAAGGATGCCGGGCGTGCCCGCGCCTGGTCGAGCATCGCGAGACCGTCGCCGCCCGCAAGCGGGCCGCCTACCGCGACGAGCCGTACTGGGGACGCCCCGTGCCCGGTTTCGGCGACCCGGAGGCCAGGCTGGTGCTGCTCGGCCTGGCGCCCGGCGCGCACGGCTCGAACCGCACCGGTCGCCAGTTCACCGGCGACGCCTCCGGCTCGGTCCTCTTCCCCGCGCTGCACCGGGCGGGCCTGGCCGACCGGCCGGACAGCCGCACGCGGGGAGACGGGCTGCGTCTGCGGGGCTTGTGGATCACCGCGGCGGTGCGGTGCGCCCCGCCCGGGAACAGGCCCACGCGCGACGAGGCAGCTCGCTGCCGGCCCTGGCTGATCGGCGACCTCGATGCGCTGCCGGATGCGCGCGCGGTCCTGGCGCTGGGCGCGTTCGCGCACGACGCGTACCTGGAGACGCTCCGGGCACGCGGCGCGCAGCTGGTGAAGGCGCGCCACCGCTTCGGCCACGGCGAGGTGCACCGCTTGGACCGGGCGTTCCCCGATCTGGACGTGCTGCCGCTCGTCGACGGCTACCACGTCAGCTTCCAGAACACGAACACGGGCGTGCTCACCGAGCCGATGCTGGACGCGGTTTTGGCGCAGGCGAAGGCGCTCGCCGGCCTGGCATGATGAGGGCGTGAGCACCCCCGTCCCGGCCACCCTGCAGCTGACGCCCGACCTGGAGCACGCGCTCCGCTCCCGGCATCCGTGGATCTACCGCGACCGGCTCCCGCGGCACGAGCTTCGGGTCGGCCAGTGGGTGCGCGTCCAGGCCGGCTCGGCCGTGGCGTTCGGCCTATACGACGACGCGGGGGCGATCGGCGTGCGGCTGTTCTCGTGGGAAGCCCCGCCGGACGACGGCTGGTGGAAAGCGGCGGTCGCCCGCTCGGTCCGGACGCGAGCTCCCCTGGCCGCGGCCGGCCACACCGCCTACCGGCTGATCCACGGCGAGGGCGACGGCCTGCCCGCGGTGATCGCCGACCGCTACGGCCGCTTCGCCGTGCTTCAGCCCCACGCCGCCTCGGTCGAGCCGTACCTGCCCCTCGTCGCCAAGACGCTGCTGCGCGAGGCCCGCCTGAAGGGCGTCGTCGTGCGCCGCGACGCCGGCCTGGAGGTGCTCGCCGGCGAGGCTCCGCCCCCCGAGGAGACGGTGATCGAGAACGGCCTGCGGTTCCTCGCGAACGTCCGCGAGGGACAGAAGACCGGCCTGTTCCTGGACCATCGCGAGCATCGGGCCACGGTGCGCGAGCTGGCGCGGGAGGCGCGCGTGCTGAACCTGTTCGCGTACGCCGGCGGCTTCACGGTCCACGCCCTGGACGGAGGCGCGCGCGAGGCGTGGAGCGTGGACGTCGCCGAGGGCGCGCTCCGCGATGCGGAGCGGAACGTCGCGCTGAACGACCTTCCCTCCTCCCGACACCGCGTGGTTCAGGAGGACGTCTTCGCTGCGCTGCCGCGCTGGGCGGAGGAGCGCGAGCGTTTCGAGCTGGTCGTCCTCGACCCGCCGTCCCTGGCGCGAAGGAAACGCCAACGTCCGCGGGCGGAGGCGGCGTACCGACGGCTCAACGCGGGAGCGGGACGGCTGGTGTCGCCAGGCGGCCTGCTCGCGACCGCGTCGTGCACCGCGCAGGTGTCGCCCAAGGCGTTCGAGGGCGCCGTCCGTGCCGGCCTGCGCGAGGCGGGCCGCCACGGCACGATCGTGCACCGCGGCGGCCAGCCGCCCGACCATCCTGTCCTCACGTCGTTTCCCGAGGGGCGCTACCTCAAGTTCCTGATCCTTCGCCTCGACGACTGACGGCCTCCGGCACGTGCGCGAGACCGAGGCGCTCCAGACTCCACGTCGCGATCGCGTCGAGCACCCGCCCTGCCCCCACGTCGTGGAGCACGTCGTGCGCGACCCCCGGCAGCTCGAGCAGCGTGACGTCCTCCCCGCCGGCCGTGTCGCGCAGCTCGCGACTTCCGAGCGCCGAGGCCAGCCGGTCCGCGTCCCCGTGCACGATCAGGGTCGGCGTGACCAGCTGCTCGGCGTCGGCCAGCACGCGCGGGCCCAGCGCGTGCAGCTCGCGGACGCTGGCCAGACGGACGCCGCCGACGTCCACCAGCGGATCGTCGCGGTAGCGCGCCACCTCTTCCGGTAACGACGACACGGCCGTCGCGTCGATGGGCCGGGTCCTGAGGCGAGGCCAGACGCGCGACACGACGTTCACGAGACCGAACATCCACGGCGGGTCGTCGACCGCGGTGCGGAGGTACGGCCCGCTCACGACGACCGCGTCGACGAGCTCCGGCCGGAGCTGCGCCGCACGCAACATCAGCGCGCCCCCGAAGCTGTGGCCGAAGCCGAGCACCGGCCCACCGGCCGCGCGCAGACGCTCCAGGAGCTCCGTGACGTCGCGTTGCGTCTCGGCGGCGTCACGGACCAGCGCCCGCACGCCGCCGCTACGGCCGTGTCCCCGCAAGTCCAGGACGTGGACCTCGAGTCCGTGCGCCGCGAAGGCGCCCGCCAGCTCGGCGTAGCGCCCGCCGTGCTCGGCGAAGCCGTGCACCACCGCCACGCGGCCACGGACCCTGCCGGACGGACCTACGACCGTTACGTGCACGGCCTCGTCGTCCGCGTCTCGCCGTCGTTCGGTCATCGGTCCGCGCCGCTACGCGCCGTCCGGAGCGCCCGCGTCGACCGGCTCGAGCGCGATCTCGACGTCCTCCATCACCGGATTCGCGAGCACCCCCTCGGCGATTCGGCGGACCTCCGCCTCGGCCTCCTCCGGCGCGCCGTCGATCGTGAACTCGACGACCTTGCCGACCCGGAGCTCGTCGACGCCGTGATGGCCAAGCCGTGTCAGCGTCGCCTGGACCGCACGTCCCTGCGGATCGAGGATCGCCGGCTTGAGGCGGACGGTGACGCGTGCCCGGGTGCGGCTCGTCCGCTCCGCGCTCATGCCGGCGCCCCTTGCGCGACGCGCCTCGCCACCTCGCGGTAGGCCTCCTCGACCCCGCCGAGGTCGCGCCGGAAGCGGTCCTTGTCCAGCCGCTCGCCACTCTCCAGGTCCCACAGCCGGCAGGTGTCGGGGCTGATCTCGTCGGCCAGAAGCAGCTGGCCGTCCGCGTCCGTGCCGAACTCGAGCTTGAAGTCGACCAGGTCCAGCCCGCGCTCGGCGAAGAACGGGCGCAGCGACTCGTTCACGGCGATCGCCCCCTCGAACAACGCCTCCAGCTGGTCCTCCGTCGCGAAGCCCAACGCCACCGCGGTCGCGTCGTTCATGGGCGGATCGCCCAGCGCATCGCTCTTCAGGCACCACTCGATCACGATCGGATCGAGGTCCGGTCCCTCCTCGACGCCGTAGCGCGCGGCGAAGCTGCCGGCCGCGCGGTTGCGGACGATGACCTCGACGGGAACGATCTCCACCCGGCGCACGAGCTGCTCGTTCGGGCCGAGCTGCGCGACGAAGTGGGTGCGGATCCCTTCCGTCTCGAGGTGACGCATCAGCGTGGCGGTGATCGCGGCGTTCATCTCGCCCTTGCCCGCGATCGTTCCACGCTTCGCCGCGTTGTACGCGGTCGCGTCGTCCTTGTACTCGACCCGGTACAGGTCCGGGTCGGCGGTGGCGTACACGCGCTTCGCCTTGCCTTCGTAGCGCAGCTCCGTGCGCGCCGGTGCGTCCTCGCTCATCTGCGGTCCTCTCCCAGCCCGTTGCGGGCGTAGATCGCGTCGACGTGCCGGAGGTACCAGCCCGGGTCGAACGCCGCGTCGAGCTCCGCGTCGCTCAGCGGCACCTCGGGATCTTCGGCGAGCAGCGTTCGCAGCTCGCCCTCGCCCTCCCAGACGCGCAGCGCGTGGCGCTGGACGACGGCGTACGCCTCCTCGCGCATCGCGCCCGCCTCGATCAGCGCGTGCAGGACGCGCTGCGAGTAGACCAGGCCGTGCAGCGCGTCCACGTTCTCGCGCATCCGCTCCTCGTCCACCACCAAGCCGTCCAGCACCCGGGTCATCCGGCGCGACGCGTACGAAGCCAGGGTGGTGGCGTCGGGCAGGACGACCCGCTCGACGGCGCTGTGGCTGATGTCGCGCTCGTGCCAGAGCGCGACGTCCTCGAGGGCGGGCGCGACGTAGCCCCGCAGCAGCCTCGCGACGCCGCTCAGGTTCTCCGACGCGATCGGGTTCTTCTTGTGCGGCATCGACGACGAGCCGGTCTGGCCTTTCGCGAACCCCTCGCGGGCCTCGCGCACCTCGCTGCGCTGAAGGTGCCGGATCTCGAGCGCGATCCGCTCGATCGTCGTGCCGATCAGCGCCAGCGCGGCCAGCAGCTCGGCGTGCCGGTCACGCGCCACGGTCTGGTTCGTCACCGGGTCCACCGCCAGGCCCAGACGCGCCGCGACCCGGGCCTCGACCTCGGGCGGGACGTGCGCGAACGTCCCGACCGAGCCGGAGAGCATCGCGACGGACACCGCCTCCTTCGCCGCGGTCAGCCGGCGCTGGTCGCGCGCCGCCGCCGCGTCGAACGACACGAACTTGAGGCCGAACGTCATCGGCTCGGCGTGGACGCCGTGCGTCCGCCCGATGCAGAGCGCGTGACGGTAGCGTCGCGCCAGCCCGCGAAGTCGCCCCCGCAAGGCGGCGAGGTCCTCCTCGATCAGCTCGCACGCCCTGCGGAGCAGCAGGTTCTGCGCGGTGTCCACGACGTCGGTGGAGGTCAGTCCCAGGTGAACGAACCGCGCCGGCGCCCCGAAGCGCTCCGTGAGCGCGCGCGTGAACGCGACGATGTCGTGCCGGGTCTCCGCCTCGAGCTCGGCGACGCGGTCCGCGAAGGCGGCGTCCAGGGGCCGATCGGCGGCAGCGGCGCGAAGCGCCGCTCCGGTGCCTTCCGGGACCTCGCCCAGCGCCTCGAACGCTTCGGTGGCGGCCAGCTCGACCTCGAGCCAGGTCCTGTACCGCTCGGCCTCGCTCCAGAGCTCGGTCGTTTCCGGCGTGGCGTAGCGGGCGATCATGGCGGAACGCTACCACGCGCCCTCCCGCCGGCCGGGCCCGCTCCGGGGGTACGATCGGGGCATGCGCCCCGTCGCTTGGATCGTCACCGTGCTCGTCGTGCTCGGCGCGCTCGCCGCCACGAATCCGACGCGCGACGATTTCGCGCGCTACTACGCCGACCGTGCCAGCGCCGCGGTCGTGGAGGATCTCGAGGCCGAGGGTCCGTGGGCCGACCTCCTCGGTGGGGCGGCCCAGTCGCTGCTCCAGTCCGCGCTGAGCGACGTCGTGCACCGCCGCGACCTGCTCGTCGCCAGCGTGTACACGGTGCCCACCGGCGGGCGCGACCCGGTCTATCTCGGCGTGGCGGGCATGTTCGTTCCGCTGGCCGAGCGACCTTGAGCGTCGTCTCGCCGAAGCGTGCGCGGGGTTCGTAGCGCGGCGCCTCGCGCCGGCTCGCGCGCCACCGAGCGGACCCGACCCGGACGCGAGTTCGCGCGTCGCAGACGCGCCCGTCCATGGACGGCCGGACCGAAGCGGAATGGTAGACTGCGCCGTTGCCGCGACGCCCCGGCCCGGCCGCCCCGACAGGGGCGCGGCCGCCGGAGCGCGACCCCCGACCCCCGAGGAGGGACCCGTTGAACGAAGGTCAGGTCGTCCCCGTCCAGATCACGGACGAGATCAAGACGAGCTTCATCAACTACGCCATGTCGGTGATCGTGGACCGGGCCCTGCCCGACGTCCGCGACGGGCTGAAGCCCGTCCAGCGCCGCATCCTCTACGCCATGCAGCAAGAGGGACTGGCCAGCAACCGCAAGCACTCGAAGTCCGCCGGCGTCGTCGGCGAGGTGATCAAGAAGTACCACCCGCACGGCGACTCCGCGGTGTACGACGCGATGGTCCGGATGGCCCAGCCGTGGAACGTGCGCTACCCGCTGGTGGACGGCCAGGGCAACTTCGGCTCGATCGACGGCGACCCGGCGGCGGCCTACCGATACACCGAGGCGCGCCTCACGAAGGTCGCCGAGTCGCTCCTCGTCGACATCGACAAGGAGACGGTCGACGACCGGGAGAACTACGACGGCACGACCAGCGAGCCCGAAGTGCTGCCCTCCTCGTTTCCGAACCTGCTCGTCAACGGCGCGTCGGGGATCGCCGTGGGGATGGCGACGAACATCGCCCCCCACAACCTCAACGAGATCGTGGACGGGCTCGTCGCGCTGATCGGGAACCCCAGCCTGTCGCTGGACGAGCTGATGACCCACGTCAAGGGTCCCGACTTCCCGACCGGCGGCATCATCGGCACCGAGGGGATCCGGCTGGCGTACGAGACCGGCCGCGGCTCGATCCGCGTACGGGGCCGCGCCCGCATCGAGGATCGCGGCGCGAAGGCCGCCATCGTGGTGACCGAGATCCCCTACCAGGTGAACAAGACCAGCCTGATCCAGACGGCGGCGCAGCTGGTCCGCTCGAAGAAGATCGAGGACATCTCGAACATCCGCGACGAGTCCGACCGGCAGGGCATGCGGATCGTGTTCGAGCTGAAGCGGGGCGTGCTGCCGGAGCTGGTGCTGAACCAGCTGTACAAGTACACCCAGCTCCAATCCACCTTCGCGATCAACAACGTGCTCATCGTGGGGCGCTCGCCGCGGCTGCTGCCGCTCGCGGACACCATGCGGCACTACCTCGACCACCGGGCGGACGTCATTCAGCGTCGCACCGAGTACGAGCTTCGCAAGGCACGCGAGCGCGCGCACGTCCTCGAAGGCTACCTGATCGCGCTCGACAACCTCGACGAGGTCATCGCCCTGATCCGCCGCTCCCCCGACGGTCCCGCCGCGCGCACCGGACTGATGGAGCGCTTCGGCCTGAGCGAGGCCCAGGCACAGGCGGTCCTGGACATGCGCCTGCAGCGCCTCACCGGGCTGGAGCGCGCCAAGATCGAGAGCGAGTACGCCGAGCTGCAGGAGTTGATCGGTCGGCTCGAGACGATCCTGGGCGACGCCGCCGAGCTGTGGGCCGTGGTGAAAGCCGAGCTCCTCGACATCAAGGAACGCTTCGGCGACGCGCGTCGCACGCAGGTCGGGCGCCTGTCGGACGACATCGGCAAGGAGGACCTGATCGCCGAGGAGGCGATGGTCGTCACCCTCACGCGCGGCGGCTACATCAAGCGCACCGCCCTCAGCTCGTACCGCGCGCAGTCGCGGGGGGGACGCGGCGTCAGCAGCCAGCGCGCCAAGGAGGACGACGTCAACAGCCTGCTGTTGGTGGGCTCGACGCACGACTACCTGCTGTTCTTCACCGATCGCGGCCGGGTGCATCGCGAGAAGATCTACGACCTTCCCGAGGCCGAGCGCGCCGCGCGAGGCAGTCACGTCCGCAACCTGCTGCCGCTCGACGACGACGAGACCGTGCAGACGGTGCTGTCGATCAAGGACTTCGGCGCGCAGGGCTACTTCGTGTTCGCCACCCGTCAGGGCCTCGTCAAGCGCACCGCGCTGCGCGAGTACGCGAACATCAACGCCGCCGGGCTGATCGCCATCAACCTCGTCGACGGCGATCACCTCGTCGCCGTGCGCGTCACGGAGGGCGAGCACGACGTCGTCCTCGCCACGCGGGACGGCCAGGCGATCCGCTTCGAGGAGTCCGCCGTCCGCGACACCGGCCGCGCGACGCAAGGCGTGATCGGGATCCGCCTACGCGAGGGGGACGTCGTCGTCAGCCTGGCGACGATCGGACCCGACGAGCGCGACGTCGCCGAGCTGCTGGCCGTGTCCGAGCGTGGCTACGGCAAGCGTACGAGGCTCTCCGAGTACCCGTTGCGCGGGCGTGGAGGCATGGGCGTCCTGACGCTGCGCGTGACGCCGAAGACCGGCTCGCTGGTCACCCTCGCACCGGTGCTGGGCGACGAGGAGCTGTTCGTCCTCTCCGAGGGCGGCATCCTGATCCGCACCAAGGTCGCGCAGGTCAGCTCGTACGGCCGCGCCTCGCAGGGCGTGACGATCATGCGGCTTGGCGAGGAGGACCGCGTGGTCTCCGCGCTGGTCATGCTGGCCGAGGAGCAGCTCGACGAGGTCGGCGACGAGGTCGAGGCGGCGCAGATCGAAGCCGCAGGACGCCAGATCGACGACCCGGCCCTGCCGTTCGCCACGCCGTCCGGCGAGGGCGCCGACGACGACGGCGCCGAGGGCTCCGCGGACGACGAGGACGAGGCGTGAGCGCCCGTCCCCGCGTCCTGATCGACTGCGATCCGGGCCACGACGACGCGTTCGCGCTGCTGTTCGCCGCGCGGACGTGCGACGTGGTCGCGATCACGACCGTCTCCGGAAACGTCGGCATCGGGTCGACGACCCGAAACGCGCTGATCGTGCGCGACCTCGCCGGGCTCGACGTGCCGGTGCACCGCGGGGCGGCCGGGCCGCTGGTCGGCGAGCCGCTGCACGCCCCCGACATCCACGGCGACAGCGGCCTGGACGGGCCGGTCCTGCCGTCCCCGCGCGGCGACGTCGAGAAGGCGCCGGCCGCGGTCGCGATCGTCGAGGCGGCCCGGGCGCATCCCGACCTCTGGCTGGTGCCCACGGGACCGCTCACGAACGTGGCGCTGGCGATGCACCTCGATCCTGAGCTGCCGCGGCGGGTCGCGGGAATCAGCCTGATGGGCGGGTCCCGCACGCACGGCAACACCACCGCGGCGGCCGAGTTCAACATCCTGGCCGACCCCGAGGCGGCCGACGTCGTGTTCCGCAGCGGCGCGAGGATCGTCATGTCGGGACTCGACCTGACCCACCAGTTCCGACTCGGGCGCGACGAGGTCGCGGCGCTGCACGCCCTGGGAAGCGAGGTGGGCGTGTTCGCGTCGGAGCTGCTCGGCTACTTCCTCGATTCGTACGAGCGCCGCTCCGGACGCCCGTCGGCTCCCATGCACGATCCTTGCGCCGTGATGGCGCTCACCGATCCGGAGCTGTTCGACCGCGAGCCGCTGCACGTCGCCGTCGAGCTTCGGGGCGAGCACACCCGCGGCATGACGCTCTGCGACCAGCGCGACCTGGAGCGGCGCCGCGAGCCCAACACCGAGGTGCTCGTCCGGATCGACGCGGCCTCCGCCCGGGCCAGGCTGCGCCAGGCGTTGGCCGAGTACGCCCGCAGCCGGTAGCATACGGCCGTGATCCGTTTCGAGCACGTCACGAAGACGTACCCCCGGACGCACACGCATGCGCTGCGGGACGTCGACTTCCGCATCCGGAAGGGCGAGTTCGTGTACATCACGGGGCACTCGGGCGCGGGGAAGTCGACGCTGCTGTCGCTGATGCTGCGGCGGATCGTGCCCAGCGAGGGCCGGGTGACGGTCAGCAGCCAGGACCTCGCCCGCCTGCCGGAACGGAAGCTGCCGCTGCTGCGTCGCGCGATCGGCATGGTGTTCCAGGACCACGCGCTGCTCCCCGGCTTCTCGGCGCTCGAGAACCTCACCTTCGCGCTGCGTGCCTCGGGCACGCGCGGCAACCTCGACCAGCGCGCGTTGCAGGTGTTGCGCCAGGTGGGTCTGGCGCACAAGCGCAAGGCGTTCCCGATCGAGCTGTCGATGGGCGAGCAGCAACGCGTCGCGATCGCCCGGGCGATGGTGACGAACCCCCCGCTGCTGCTCTGCGACGAGCCGACCGGCAACCTCGATCCGGACACGAGCTGGGAGATCCTGGAGCTGCTCAGCGACCTGAACATCCGAGGCACGACGATCGTGATCGCCACCCACTCGCGCGACCTGGTCGACCGGCTCAGGCGCCGCACCCTGGTCCTGCGGGGCGGCGAGCTGGTTCGCGACGCGGACGAGGGCGGCTACGCGCTCTGAGCGGCGCTTTCGCGCCACGCCCCGTCGACGCCGAGCGGCGTCGGGGTCGCGCGCCACGCCTCAGAGGCGGCTGATGCTGTAATCCAGGCGGTCGTCGTCGAGGAACATCTCGAGGAACTGCACGTGCGGTAGCGCGTCGATCATCGCGAAGCCGTGCTCACGATCGACGTAGATCCCGTCGCTCATCACCGTGTGGCCGTACACCCCGAAACGATGGCCCGACAGCTGGACCAGCTCCGG
>Ga0209943_1001143_pt1 | contig 16990 bp, 17 predicted proteins | sample SalPonR1_B_D2_MG_FD_185698 | JGI IMG/M metagenome (GOLD analysis project Ga0209943, IMG submission 185698) | Salt pond soil microbial communities from South San Francisco under conditions of wetland restoration - Salt Pond MetaG R1_B_D2_MG... ... | reverse complement strand
AAGCCGGGCATCGCCCAGCCATATTCACTCTGCATGATCCAGCCTTCGGCCCAGACAAAAACCCTGTGCAAGACCGCCGCCAGACCGGCGATCAGCGCCAGTCGCACCAACGTGCGCGCCAGCCCGATCTTGACCGGCGGGGGCACGGGCGGGGGATGTTCAGGGGTGGCACTGTCATCCATATGCCAACTCTACGGCCTATGCCGGCGAACGCACAATCCGCCTCACGCGCGGATCACGGTGATTTCAACCAAAGCGGGCATTGCAAAAAGGGGGCCGCGAGGCCCAGCCCTTTGCAATAAATGATGCAGCGCGGAGCTGAGAGCCGTTCAGGGCAACACGATGACAAAGATCCAGCTTCCGAAGATTTTCTCGGGAGGTGGATGCGATGAATGTCGGCTGTGCGGACTATTTTGCCGTTCACGGAATTAGTGCGAATGGCCGCTTGATAACAGAACCATTGGACGGCAAAGGAGGATTCTAACCATCCCCTAATTGCACGCTCTCATATGGGCTGATGTGATTGCCTCGAAATCGATGGAGAAAGGCTGGCTTGAGGGCTCTAGACTAAAGATAGCATCGCTCGCTTCGGCTACTTGCATACAATCAAATTGATCGAATACCTTGAACAAAATAACCCGGATTTCGTCGTTCGACGCATCGGTTGTTGAGCGCGCTAGTTCCACGATAAGGTCGCGTTCAGGTTCCGTTGGAATTAAACACATTGCCAAATCGTATTTCGTCCGTGTCAGGGCAAAATAGGCCGGGTTCTGATTTTTCGCATCGGAGAAACCAATGAACGAACCAAAGTAGTCGGCCAACGCAATTGCGGCAGCTCCGTATTTATTGAACGCTTCGGTGGTGGCAGTATCGATCTTGGGGTCGATCTCGACTAAAGCGAGTTCGTTCCATGCGTCCGGTTTCAGTGCCTCGAACCTGGCCCATTCTGCAGCGCAATGGTTCGCCGCGATTTCTGATTGAGTGACGGTATCGCGCTGTTCAGCCATGGTTGCGCCGCTCATAGCTAAAATTAGTGTGGCTGAAGTGCACAAAAGTTGTTCTATTCTCATGGTCCACCATCCCTTTAGTCGATGCTGTAAACATGGAATGTGGCGTGATTTGAGCGAGCTCTTGTTTCTTTCGGTAATATCTAGCCGCCCCTAGGGTCAAAGGCTTGTCTCTGCTCTTGGTCGCACCCAAAACCGACATTCGCTGCATCACAGAATATTGGCAAAAAGGGCTCGAAGCGGTCATGGCGCTTCGAGCCCACTGCGTGTTTTAACCTGCATCATTTACTGCAAGGGGCTTGGCCGCGATGCGGCCCCCTCTTGGTTGGTCAGGGTGGCAGGCCCCTCAAATACGGCCTTTCCACGGCACCAGCCAGTTTTCCGCCTTGCGCATCAGGATGTCGATACCATAGCCGATGATCCCGATCAGGATGATCCCCATGATTACGATATCGGTCAGCTGAAACCGGCTGGCGACCATGATCATCATACCCGCGCCCTTTTCGGCGGCCACCAGTTCGGCGGCCACCACCGTGCCCCAGCAGACCCCCATGGCGACGCGCGCCCCGGTGAATATCTCAGGCAGGCTGTTCGGCACGATGACATGGCGCATCAACTGCCATTTCGATGCCCCGAGCGAATAGGCCGCATGCACCTTGGAGATCGCCACGCCGGACACGCCCGCGCGTGCGGAAATCGTCATGATCCACAGCGCGGCAAGGAACAGCAGGATGATCTTGCCGCTCTCGCCGATGCCTGCCCAGATGATCACCAGCGGAATGAGCGCCAAGGGCGGCACCGGGCGCATGAATTCCACGATCGGATCGAACCAGCCGCGAAACCAGTCGCTCAGCCCCATGGCATAGCCCAGGGGAATGCCCACTGCGGCCCCGAGCGCAAAGCCCACGATCACCCGGAACAGCGACCAGTAGAGATGTTCCCACAGGGTGAAGTTCTGATAGCCCTCGCTCGCAATCTCTCCCACACGCTTGACGACGTCCTCGGGCGGCGGCAGCCAGATCGGCTCCATCTGCATGCCGCCGGAGGGGCTGAAATTCAGCGAACCCTTCGACGTGACGGCAACCTCGCCCGCCGCGACCGACACGGTCTCGCCGGCGCTCACCGGTTGCCCGTCGATGGCGACGACCTTGGCCCCGTCCTTGCGCGTGATCTCGTCGTTCTTGTCCATCAGGATCAGGTCGGACCGCCACGCGCCAACCGCCGAGGCGTCATTCTTGGCAAACCCGTCCCCGGGCTCGACCTCGGGCGGCTCGACATCCTCACCGACATTGAAGACTTTCACGAACACGGTCGCATCATCACGCGATCCGTCGGGGGCCTCGAGCGTGTAGACGAATTCGGCATCGCCCACGAAGGGGCCCGGCGCATGGATGGGCACCCATTTCGATCCGGTGAACGCCCCCCAGAGCAAAAAGATCGTCACAACCGATATGACGCTCGCCCATCGGTCGGGGCGCACCGCGCTCTCGTCGCCGAAGGTGACGGTCTTGAGCGAGGTGAAATCTTTCATCTGCCGGAACTTGCGCACGCCAAAGCGCACCACAAAGAAGGCGGCGGTAAATATCACGATATAAATCAGGAGGATAATCATGCGTCGGCCTCCTCTGTGCGGCCCATGATCTCTTCTTCCATGTCCCAGATCATCGACAGGATCTCCTCGCGCCTCTGCCCGAATTCGGGGTTCTTCTTAACCTCGCGCAGATCCTGGCCGACGCCGTCATCGGCAAAGGGCAGGCGGTATTCCTTGTGAATCCGCCCCGGCCGCGGCGCCATGACCAGCAAACGCTCGCCCAACAGCAGCGCCTCCTCGACCGAATGGGTGATCAGGATGATCGTCTTGCCGGTCTCTTTCCAGAGCTTGAGCACCAGGCCCTGCATCTTCTCGCGGGTCAGCGCATCAAGCGCGCCCAGGGGCTCGTCCATCAGGATGACATCGGGATCGTTGGCCAGACAGCGGGCCAGTGCCACACGCTGCTGCATGCCGCCCGATAGCTCATACACCGCCTTTTCCTTGAAATCCTGAAGGCCCACCACGTCGAGCAGATGATCGACCGTGCCGCGCCACTCTTTCTCGCGCTTGCCCGCCATGCGGGGGCCAAAGCTCACGTTGTCGCGCACGCTCATCCACTCGAACAGCGCGCCCTGTTGAAAGACCATGCCACGCTCGGCATCCGGGCCGGTCACCTTGTGACCGTTAAGCGTGATCTGCCCTTCGGTCGGGGCGAGAAATCCGGCGAGGATGTTGAGAAGCGTGGTCTTGCCGCAGCCAGACGGCCCCAGTACGCTCATCAACTCGCCGGTATTGAGTTCGAGCGACACATCCTGCAACGCCTGAACATGACTGCCATTCGGCAGGTCGAACCGCATTGAGATGTTTTCGATTGATAGTGTCGACATCCCCACCCCCTGTTGTTTCTTGGGTTGACCGGTCAAAGGCCCGCCCGATCGGTCCGGGCGGGCCTCGCTGAGAGTGCCTGACGGGATTACATGCCGTTGGCTGCGGCGAGCGGTCCGGTGTTGACGTTGCTCTCGTATGTGTCCAGCGCCGAGTCGATGCTGCCCGCCTCGACGAACACCTCGGCCACGCCCTTCATGAACTCCTGCGCGCCACCGCCGAGCCATTTCTCGGTCAGTTGCTCATCGACGGGCGGGAACACGAAGGTGTCGATGGTGGCCGCCGTGGCCTCGACATCCATGCCGCTGTCCTTGGCGATCACCGGCAGCATCTCGTCGCGATTGGCGGGGTCCGCCCACATCGCGTTGGCCTCTGCCGTGACGGCGAGGAACTTGGCCACCACATCCGGGTTCTCGGCGATGTAATCGGCGGGGCCCGAAGTCACGTCAAAGACCAGGATCCCCAGATCTTCCTTTTCCGCCCCGGTCAGCAGCACGTTGCCGTGCTCCTTGGCACGGCGGAGCGAGCCGCCCCAGCCACAGAACAGATCGACCGCGCCCTGCGCGATGGCCGCCGCGCCCTCGGGCGGGGCCATGTTGACCACATCCATGGTCGAGATATCGACACCGAAATGGTTCATCTGCTTGAGGAACCCGTAATGCGCGGCGGTGCCGAGCGGCACGGCCGCCTTCTTGCCTTCCAGCTCCTTGGCGCTGTCCTTGTCGATCTCGAGCGCCTCGGCGACAACACAGTTGTCATTGTCGGAATAGCTCACCGCCACGTCGACGGTCTGCAAATCCTGACCGGCACTGGTGGCGACCACGAACGGCGGCACGCCCTGGCTGACAGACAACTGGATATCGCCGCTCGCCATGGCCGCACTCATCGCGGTGCCGGTGTCGAACGCGCGCCAGTTCACCTTCATGCCGAGCGCCTCGTCATACTTGCCGGTTTCCTTCGCATACTGGAACGGCATCGGCCATTCGAGGAAATAGGCGACGGTGATTTCCGCCTGCGCGGCTCCCGCGCTGGCCGCAAAAGCCGCACCGGCGACGGCGGACATCAGTTTTGCCTTGAGGTTCATGTGTGTGGTCTCCCGTTGGTTACGTTGACAGGCTTTGCGCCTTCTTGATTGACCGGCGTGTCAGGCAAACTGGCCCGGCACGACCGCAGGTATCAGCCCGACCGGCCCGATGGACCGCTCACTGCCTAGCCGAGTGAACCCGATCCACGCGTCCCGATCAACGCCATAGTGCCAAGCCTAGAGGCATTTCAGCAAATTCGAAAAGGGCTTTTCGGATCGCCCGAAAGAGCGCGTCCCGACAGATCACCACGGTAAAAGCCCGCTGTTTCAGGGGATTGGTCGCGGAATCTTTGCTGCACGCAGCAATCTGGTCATAATCATTGCTGAACTTTGGCCCTATCTCGTGCCTAAATTTCGGGGCTGATATGAAGCATGAAAAAGCTGATACAGCCTTGGCTCTGCGTGCCTGCGCCGGGCCTCAACCTGATGGAGCATCCCCATGGACGGCAAACTTCGCGACAATGACATCAGCCATGTGGTCGAGGCCGACCGCGCCCATGTCTGGCATCATCTCATTCAACATGCGCCCTGGACCGGGGCGGACCCAAAGGCCGACCCGCGCATCATCGTCGAAGGGCGCGGCATGCGCGTCTGGGACCAGAAGGGCCGCGAACATATCGACGGCGTCTCAGGCGGGGTCTGGACGGTCAACGTGGGCTACGGGCGCGAACGCATCGCCAACGCGGTGCGCGACCAGCTCATTCAACTGCCCTATTTCGCAGGCTCTGCCGGGTCGATCCCCGGCGCGCTCTTCTCCGAGAAACTGATCTCGAAAATGCCGGGTATGAGCCGGGTGTATTACACCAATTCCGGCTCCGAGGCGAACGAGAAGGCGTTCAAGATGGTCCGCCAGATCGCGCACAAGCGCTATGGCGGCAAGAAGCACAAGATCCTCTACCGCGAGCGCGACTATCACGGCACCACCATCGCCTGCCTCTCGGCCGGCGGCCAGGATGAGCGCAACGCCCAATACGGCCCCTACACCCCCGGGTTCGTGCGGGTGCCGCATTGCCTGGAATACCGCGCGCAATGGGATCTGGAGGGCGAGGAGTACGGCATCGCCGCCGCCAACGCCATCGAAGAGGTGATCCTCGCCGAGGGTCCAGATACCGTCGGCGCGCTCTGCCTCGAACCTGTCACTGCAGGTGGCGGCGTGATCGTGCCACCCGAGGGCTACTGGCCCCGCGTGCAGGAAATTTGCCGCAAATACGACATCCTGCTGCATATCGACGAGGTGGTCTGCGGTGTGGGCCGCACCGGCACCTGGTTCGGCTATCAGCATTACGGGGTCGAACCTGACTTCGTGACCATGGCCAAGGGCGTGGCCTCGGGCTATGCCGCCATCGCCTGCTGTGTCACCAACGAGCGCGTATTCGACCTTTTCAAGGACGACGCCACCGACCCGATGAACTATTTCCGCGATATCTCGACCTTCGGCGGCTGCACGGCCGGGCCTGCGGCGGCGCTCGAGAACATGGCGATCATCGAAGAGGAAAACCTGCTCGAGAACACCAATGCCATGGGCGACTACATGCTCGATCAGCTGCGCGCCCTGCAGGACAAGCACGCGGTGATCGGCCATGTACGCGGCAAGGGTCTGTTCCTAGGGGCCGAACTTGTCGCGGATCGTGCCACCAAGGAACCCGCAGCGGAGAAAATGGTGCAGGCCGTCGTCGGCGACTGCATGGCCAATGGCGTGGTGATCGGGGCGACCAACCGCTCGCTGCCGGGCTTCAACAATACGCTGTGCTATTCGCCCGCGCTCATCGCCACGCGCGACGATATCGACCAGATCGTGTCGGCCACCGATGCCGCATTGACGCGCGTGTTTGGGTAAAACCCAAATCGCCCCGAAACACAGGTTTCGGGGCGGTCTCGGTGCCGGAATTTTCAAAAATTCCGGACCGGAAACTTTTCAAGTTTCCGGCGCATGACGGTCGTCAGATCACCACCACATCCAGCGGCGGAAACCCGTTGAACCCGACCGAGGAATAGCTCGACGTGTAGGCCCCACAGGCACGGATGATGATCCGGTCCCCGGCCCGCAGACCCACCGGCAGCGCCACCGGGCGTTTCTCATAGAGCACATCGGCGCTGTCGCAGGACGGCCCGGCCAGGATGCAGGGCCCTGTCGCCTCATGGTCGCGGTCGGTCAGGAACTGATAGCGGATCGCCTCGCCCTCGGTCTCGGCCAGCCCGGAAAAGCGACCAATATCGAGATAGACCCAACGGCACAGATCCTCGTCCGACTTGCGGCTGACCAACAGCACCTCGGCGGCGATCATCCCCGCCTCGGCCACCATGCCGCGCCCGGGCTCCGCCATCACGCGGATAGCCCCGGGAAAGCGCGGCTCGACCATTGCCATCACCTGCGCCGCATAGGCCTCGGGGGCCGCGATCTCGTCGCCGTAAAAGGCCGGAAAGCCGCCACCGATATTGATCAGCGACAGCTCATGCCCGGCAGCGCGCGCCTCGGTCCAGACATCACCCACCTGATCGAGCGTGTCGCGCCACATCTCCGACCGCCGCGTCTGGGAGCCCACGTGAAACGACAGCCCCACGGGGTGCAGACCAACCGACACGGCATGATCCATCAGCTCCACGGCCCGCTCCGGCGCGCAGCCGAACTTGCGGCTCAGCGGCCAGTCGGCCCCCGTGGCCCCCACCAGCAGGCGGATATAGACCTGCGCCCCCGGCGCATGCGCGGCGATCTTCTCCAGCTCCATCTCCGAATCCGCCGCAAACAGCGTGATCCCGGCCCCATGGGCAAAGGCGATGTCGCTGGCGCGCTTCACGGTATTGCCGAACGAGATATGCGCAGGCTGCGCACCAAGGCTCAGGCACAGCTCGATCTCGCCGCGCGAGGCCGCATCGAACCGGCTGCCCTCGGCGATCAGCGTCTCGATCACCTCGCGCGCGGGGTTCGCCTTGACCGCATAGTGGATATCGGCGCGGCCCAGCCCGGCCTTCAGCGCACGGTAATTCCGCGCAACGATGTCACGCGACAGCACCAGCGTGGGGCGGTCGAACGTGTTATGGCGGATGAAATCGACAAGGGGCGAGGCTGCAAAAACGGCGTCGCCGCCCGCGACGGGGGTTACGTAGGCGTTCATGGTCATCTCCGATCAAGACCCGGGCTTTCACCCGACCAGTTCCAAAAGGAGACGTTACCGTCGCTACGTAAACACGGGTGGCGAACCACCGGCCAGAGGCGCGTGCGTTGGCGTCTATGAAGATTGCACGTAGGGCTTTGCTCTGACTCGCACAAGAGATTTCTGAGGGCCCCCAAAAATAATTCTGGTGCGCGGATATCACGCCATGGCAGGCGCGCCCTGCGGCACATCGTCGGCAATGAGCACGGCCCCGAGACGCCCCAGCTCGTCACTGCATTTCGCGCCACGCCCACAGCCCGCCGTGGCCACGCCAATGCGCGCCGAGACCATCCCGATCCGCGCCTCGTCCTCGGGGGTGAAGGTGGTCACGCAGGCCATGTGGCTTGTATCCCGGATCGCCAGATCGGGCATCCGGTCGCGCACCTGCGCCTCCAGCCCGGCGGCCACATCCGGATCACCACCAGAGCGGAACCAGTCGCTGATCGCTGCCCCCGACCCAAGCGCGCGATCCGCCGGATCACCGCCCATCTTGAGATAGAACCGCCCGTCAGGATAGCGGATCGGCGGCAACAGGTATGGCCCGTCGCCATGGGCGTGCAGGTAGATCAGCGGCGGCATGGTCCCGAGGCGCGCGGCCTCGCCCTCGTCCACCTCGAAAAGCGCCACCGTGCGCGCCATCACCGTCAGCGGTAGCGGCTCGGCGAGCAGAGTGTTGGTATACCCCCCCGCCGCGATCAGAACCCGGTCGGCGCGGATCTCGCCCGCCGCGCTGCGGATGCGCACGCCCTGCCCGTCCTCCTCGACTGCCTTGACGGTCGCACGCAGGACACGCGCCCCGGCCTGTTCTGCCGCCAGACCTTGCGCGGCGACCAGACGGCGCGGGCTGATGAACCCCGCTTGCTGCGTCTGGTGAAAGCCGGTCGTGCCGGATGCAAACCGGAAATACCCGAACCGCGCCGCCAGCCCGGCATCGTCCAGCCGGTCATGCGGCACGCCGTCCCGCACCGCGACCTCACCGATCCGCCCCATCGGCGCGCTGCCCTCTGGCCCCGCCATGACGACACCCCGCTCGGTATAGAACCGAATACCGCTTTCCGCTTCGATCTCGGCATAGCGCGCGATCGAGGCACGGCTCACCCGGCTCCAGAACGGCGCGGGATCAAGGCCCCTCGTGATCCGCCCCTCATCGTAATGGCTGGCAAAAACGCCCCGATGGCTGGCTTTCTCCTGCGGCTCATCCGGCCCGATCAGCACCACATCCTGCCCCGCGCGCGCCAGATGCCGCGCCGCCGCCGATCCGATCAAACCCCGGCCAATCACCGCAACGCTCATACCCGCCTCCCGCTTTCTGCGCGCATAGTCGAGCGCGCCGCCGCGCCCGCGTCAAGACAGGAAAAAGGCCCGGCACGCAAATGCGCCCGGGCCTGTCATCTCTCCAAGGTCAGCCGCGTTCAGCGCTGATCGTCCTCGTCATCTTCGTCATCATCGTCGCTCTCCGGCAGGTTGAAGACGCTATCGACGTCATATTCCTTTTCCGGCGCGTCCTCATCATCGCGGTCCTGCCCGAGGGTGAAGGTCTCCAGCCCCTCGATCGCGGTCGGCATGCGCGGCTCGGCCTCGGCCTCGAGGCTCTGCTCGGTGCTCAACAGCTTGCGACGCTCGTCATCGCTCAGCGCGGCACCTTCCTTGGCCTTCTTCGCGGCGGCCTTCTGAACGGCGGCATCGAGTTCGGACTGCTTGCACAGACCAAGAGCCACCGGGTCGATCGGCTGCATGTTGGAAATGTTCCAATGGGTGCGCTCGCGAATCGAGGTGATCGTCGGCTTGGTCGTGCCCACCAGCTTGGCGATCTGACTGTCGGCCAGTTCGGGATGGAACTTCACCAGCCACAGGATCGCATTGGGCCGGTCCTGCCGCTTCGACAGGGGGGTGTAGCGCGGACCGCGCCGCTTTTCCTCACCCTGGGCTGCGGCATAATGCTTGAGCGTGAGCTTGTGCAGCGGGTTATCCTGCGCGCGCTCGATCTCCTCCTGCGTCAACTGGTTGTTCGCAATGGGATCGAACCCCTTGACGCCCGCCGCCACATCACCATCGGCGATGCCCTGAACTTCCAGTTCGTGCATGCCGCAGAAATCGGCGATCTGCTTGAAACTGATCGTCGTGTTATCCACCAGCCAGACGGCTGTGGCCTTGGCCATGATCGGCAGTGACATGTCTCAGGTCTCCTTTACCCAAATCTTCCCCGTCGCCTGAAAGGCGGTTCCGGCGGGCCGGAACGGTTTCCATTGTCGGGGAAATCGGGCGTTATATACTGCCCCCGAAGGTAAAATGAAAGACCAAAGAATGCGCCTCGTCCTGTTGATCTGTCTGGCACTGTTCAGCCTCCCTGCCACCGCACAGACGCATCGCGCGGGCGTGTTCGACTATTACGTGCTGTCGCTCAGCTGGTCGCCCACATGGTGCGCGCTCGAAGGTCGCGCACGCGGCGCGGATCAGTGCGATCCGCAGGCTGATCACGGCTGGGTCCTGCACGGCCTCTGGCCGCAGTATCACCGCGGCTGGCCCGAGCACTGCCAGAGCGCGCACCGCCCGCCCTCGCGCGCGATGACCCGCGATATGGCCGATATCATGGGCAGCGCGGGCCTCGCCTGGCATCAATGGAAGAAACACGGCACATGTTCGGGCCTCCCGGCCCCCGAGTATTACGCCCTCTCACGCGAGGCCTTCGCCCGCGTCACCCGGCCCGAGGTGTTCCGCAAACTCTCGAAACCGGTCAAACTTCCGGCAAGCGTGGTGGAAGAGGCATTCCTCAAGGCCAACCCGGGCTGGGAGGCCGACATGCTGACCATCACCTGCCGCGCGGGCCGCATTCAAGAGGCGCGGCTCTGCCTGTCGCGCGACCTCAGCCCGGTGCCCTGCGGGCGCGACGTGATCCGCGACTGCCCGATGAAAGACGCGCTTTTCGCGCCAATCCCCTAGGGATTCTTCTTGGGATTTCTTCTTGGCGAAAATACTCGAATCCCGCCCTGTGCCCCGGCGGGCGGACCGGCTCAGCCGACCTTCAGAACGATCTTGCCGATATGGCCGCTTGATTCCATCCGCGCATGCGCCGCCGCCGCGTCCACCAGCGGGAACTCGGAGTCCATCACCGGGGCGACCTTGCCCGCCTCCAGCAGCGGCCAGACATGGGCGCGCAACGCCTCGGCGATCCGCGCCTTGGCCAGATCACTCTGTGGGCGCAGGGTGCTGCCGGTGATCGTCAGGCGACGCATCATCACCTGCGCGAAATTCAGTTCCACCTTGGGCCCCTGCAGGAACGCGATCATCACCAGCCGCCCGTCATCGGCCAGCGCCTTGACATTGCGCGGCAGGTAATCGCCGCCCACCATGTCGAGGATCAGATCGGCCCCGCCTTCGGCGCGCAGCACCTCGACGAAATCCTCCTCGCGATAATTCATTGCGCGCTCCGCACCAAGGCGCGTGCAGGTCTCGCATTTCTCGGCCGATCCGGCCGTGGTAAAGACGCGTACCCCGAATTCACGGGCCAGTTGAATGGCCGTGGTGCCGATGCCCGACGATCCGCCATGCACCAGAAACCGCTCGCCGCCCTTGAGACCGCCACGCTGAAAAACATTCGACCAGACGGTAAAAAACGTCTCGGGCAGGCAGGCCGCTTCCTTGAGGCCCAATCCCGCCGGGACGGGCAGGCAATGTGCAGCGGGCGTGGCCACGTAGTCTGCATAGCCGCCGCCGGGCAACAGCGCGCAGACCTCATCGCCGATGGCCCACTCGCTCACACCCTCGCCAAGCGCCACGATCTCGCCCGCGCCCTCCAGCCCCGGCAAATCGCTCGCCGTGGGGGGCGGCGCGTACATCCCGGCACGCTGCAGCGCATCGGGTCGGTTGACCCCGGCATAGGCCAACCGGATCACCACCTCGCCCGCGCGCGGCGCGGGAACAGGCCGCGTGGTCGGCTGCAATACGTCCGGTCCGCCGGCTTCGGTGATTTCGACCGCCTGCATCGTCTCGCTCATGTCCTGTCCTTCATATCAGTTCGGGCTATTCCAGCGCCCCGGCATGCCAGTCTGTTGCCGTGCCTGCGGCGCGCGCACCCGGCCCAGAAAGGACAATGGCCCCGCCATCAGCCCCGACACCACCCGGTTCTCGCGCGCCTTCGCCTTGAATTTCTCGATCTGCATCACGTCCTCGATCCGCCGGTCGAGAAACTCCCACGTGCGCACATTACCCTCGCTGTCATCGCCCAGCCAGTAGAGCACGGTGGCCCCGTATACCCCCGACAGCGTGGCCCGCTTGGTGTACCAGTTCACATCATCCGACGTGTCGCCAAGCGCCGTCCAGATATGATCGCAGGTCTGCCAGATCGCTTTCGCCCCGTCAGCGGCGTATTGCGGCAGAGAAAACAGCGTCGTGCCGCGCCGCACCAATTCGCGATCCTCGATCGCCTCCAGACGCGCGCGCACGGCGAACGCCACCCGGTCGCGAAACCGCATCGCGCTGAGGTCGGTCTCCTCCAGTCGTTTGAGCATCGCCGCGTCGCCCTCGGCATGGTAGGCGAGCGCCAGATCGACCGCCCCGCGCGGGCAGACCGCAGCCACCAGACCGGGCGCGATATCCGCGTCCTGCGCAGCCAGCCTCAACGTGGTTTCGCTCCATCCGTCGAAGGGCACATGCGGCTTGGCGGCCTCCAGCAGACGGCTCATCAGATCGGTGTCGGACATCGACTATCCTCCTTGCGGCGCACCCTAGACAAATCCGGGGCGCTTTGCTATACGAACGCTTCCTGCAATCTTGCAACTTTAACTTAGGAAGGTGGTGACACCACATGCAGGTTAGTGTTCGCGACAACAATGTCGATCAGGCGCTCCGCGCCCTGAAGAAAAAACTGCAGCGCGAAGGCGTTTTCCGCGAAATGAAGCTCAAGCAACATTTCGAGAAACCGTCCGAGAAGAAAGCGCGCGAGAAGGCCGAAGCGATTCGCCGTGCCCGTAAACTGGCACGTAAGAAAGCGCAGCGCGAAGGCATGCTCTAAGAGCTTTACCCGCGGTTTTTGCGGCACGCTTTGACGACCCCCGGGCATCCGCTTCGGGGGTTTGTCGTTTTCAGGGGGTATCTATCGTCAGGGGGCGTTGCCCCCGGCGCCCCAAGGGGCGACTCCCCCAGAGTATTTTCGCCAAGAAGAAACCGCGATCAGCTCAGCTGGCAGAGCGGCGCATCCTTCAGAAGCGACGTGACAAAGCGCCCCTCAGAGGTGTCGCGAATGCCATAGCCATAGCCGCGCAGGCGGTGCTTCCATTCCCGCTCGGACACGGCAAGGTGACGCTCGCGCAGGACCAGATCGCGGATTTCGCGGTTTGTCGTGGTGTGGTTCAGGTTCATCGTTTCCATCCCTGTTACGGTTTTCCGATAATCAGGGAATAGTTGACCGATGTGGCATCAATCGCGCCGGATTGTGGCACGGTCAGGGAAATCTCACGACCGCTCAGTTGGTTTCGGCATCGACCCGGGCCAACTGCGCCGCATGCGCCTGACGGGCCTTCGCGGCGGCGACCAGCGCGCGGAATATGCCCATTTGCCGATGCGCATAGAACAGATGCTCCGGGTGCCATTGCACGCCGAGGGCAAACGGCTCCTCGACCCGCTCGATGGACTGGATCATGCCCCCCTGATCGCGCGCCGCCACGCGCAGCCCCTCACCCAGACTGTCCACCGCTTGGGTATGCAGCGCATTGACCTTCATCGGGCGCAGCCCCGCCAGATGCGCCAGCCGCGTGCCCGGCTCGATATGCACGGTCTTGCGCGGCAGCACGGTGCGGATATGGTCGCTGGCCGCGTAGGTCGCATAGGCATCCTGATGCAGCGTGCCGCCCAGTGCGATGTTAAGCATCTGACTGCCCCGACAGATGCCGAGCACCGGCTTGGATTTCACGAAAGCCGCCAGTAACACGCCGCGTTCCAGCGCGTCGCGATCCGGGTCGAGCCGCGCCGAGGTCACAATCCGCCCACCGTAGAGATCCGGCGAGATATCGTCGCCGCCGCCGATGATCACCCCGTCCACCCGGTCGATCTCCGCCGCGCGCCCGGCCTGCCAGCGCCGGGCGCAGCCGCCCGCAAGCCAGACATTGAGCGCAATCAGCGGATAGATGCGCCAGCCCGAGCGGCGCGACACGGTGACCCCGATCACGGGGCGGTTGGATCGGGTCATGTCCCGGTCAGCCCCGCCGTTTGCAGGATGCGCCCCGCCCGCGCGGCCCAGCTTTGCCGGGAAATCGTCAGGAGGCCGTGATCGTCCTCCCAGGCACGCGCCAGCCGGTCGAGCAGCGCGGCATCGGCGGCGACCCGCTCCACCGTCAACCAGCGCCGCCATTCATCCGCGATGGACCAGCCCGCCTCGTCGATCCGGCAATCGGGCAGGCGGAAATGAAAGGTCGGGCGTGCCGATGTCTTGTCGGAAATCGCCGCCGCGATGCGATCAGGCTCGAACTGCGCAAGGATCGGCAGCATGTCGAGGCCACGATTGCGGCTCGGCGTATGCTCCAGGTAAAGCCCGGTCACATGATCGCGCGTGGCCCCAGGCCCCGCCCCGATCAGGGAGCGCACGAAATCGGTGGGATAAGGATCGGTGAACGGCAACAGGCGGCGCGACTCGTCGATCGGATCATCGATGCGCAGCCAGTCCTCGATCAGCGCATAGGCCAGCAGCGGCCGCACGATATCGGCGTCCTCCTCGCTCGCAATCTCGATATTGAGATGCAGACCAAAGCCAAAGAACCAGCCCGCGCCGCTGCCAAGCGCCCCCGCGTCGCGCAACACCTCGCGCAGCGCATCCAGCCGGGCCAGCCCGTCCATATCCAGCGGTTCGCTCACGATTTCGACCGGCACCACCTCGCGCCCCAGATCGAGCGCCAGATCGCGCAGCTTGCTCTTTTGCGCCTTGCGCAGGAAGATATCGAGATAGACCTCCAGCCGCCCGATGCGGCTGTCCTCGACATGCCATATATGGCTGTCGACCTGTTTGATCGTCCCGCCAACCACCTCGGCACAGAGCCGCGCCACTTCGGCCTCCGGCAGCCCACCAAGCTCGATTTCCACGCCCACGAGGCGCGGATCACCCTTCGCGTTGAGAGGCTGCGGCAGGGGCGCGAACTCTGCCACGGATCAGAGCCCCGCCTCGGCCTCGATATCACGGCGCGGCTTGCGGGCGCGCTCGGTCGCGGATTTCAGCTGCCCGCAGGCGGCCATGATATCTTCGCCGCGCGGGGTGCGGATGGGGCTCGCATAGCCCGCCTTGTAGATGATGTCGGCAAACCGCTCGATCCGCTCCCAGTCGCTGCGCTGATGCGGCGCGCCGGGCCATTCGTTGAACGGAATGAGGTTGATCTTGGCCGGGATGCCCTTGATCAGCTGCACCAGACGGCGGGCATCGGCATCGCTGTCATTGACGTCCTTGAGCATGACATATTCAAAGGTGATCCGCTCGGAATTCGACAGGCGAGGATACTCGCGCAGGGCCCCCAGCAGCGTCTCGATATTCCATTTCTTGTTGATCGGCACCAGCCGGTCGCGCACCTCGTCGGTGGTGGCGTGGAAGCTGACAGCGAGCAGACAGCCGATCTCTTCCGCCGTCTTCGCGATCTCCGGCACAACGCCACTTGTCGACAGCGTGATCCGGCGGCGCGACAGCGAAATCCCCTCGCCGTCCATCGCGATCTTCATCGCGTCGCGCACATTGTCGAAATTATAAAGCGGCTCGCCCATGCCCATCAGCACGATATTGCTGATCAGGCGCGGTCGCTCGCCCGCGCCCTCGCCGGGGCGCGGCCATTCCTCCAGATCGTCGCGGGCCAGCATGACCTGCCCGATGATCTCTCCGGCGGTGAGGTTGCGCACCAGCTTTTGCGTGCCGGTATGGCAGAACGAACAGGTCAGGGTGCAGCCCACCTGAGACGAGATGCACAGCGTGCCGCGATCCGTCTCGGGGATATAGACCACCTCGACCTCATGCCCCCCCGCGATCCGCACCAGGTATTTCCGCGTGCCATCGGCGCTCACCTGTTTGCTGACCACCTCGGGGATCTCGATCACGAACCTCTCGGCCAGATCGGCGCGATACGCCTTGGCAAGATTGGTCATCGCGTTAAAGTCGCGCACGCCCCATTGATAAATCCATTGCCAGATCTGGTTGACCCGCATCTTGGCCTGCTTTTCGGGCGTGCCATGCTCAATCAGCACCTCGCGCAGCCGGTCACGAGGCAGCCCGACCAGATTGATCGGCCCGTCGGGCAGCTTGCGGGGAATGGTCATCACGTCCTGCGTGATCGGTGCGGTCTGTGTCATGGCTCTTTCGCGCGTCTGAGGGAATGTCCCGTCATATAGGGGTTCGGCACCGATTCCAAAACCTCTTTGCTCGGGGAGGCGGGGAATGGGCCATTTTGGTCACCTCGGCGGGACGAGGGGGGGTGGCGAACCATCCCAAGGCAAAAAGCTGTTGAAAACGCGACTCCACAGTCAACCCGCCATGCCACCGACGCAATACCGACGGAATACCGACGCGATACAGCCCCTCATCCGAGCCGCGCCACCCGCTCGTGGCAAGGGCAGGTGACGAGGTGGTCGTTGACCATTCCGACCGCCTGCATGAAGGCATAGACGATGGTGGGGCCGCAGAATTTGAATCCGCGTTTCTTCAAATCTTTCGAAATTTTTACGGAAAGATCGGTCTGCGCAGGCACCTCCGCGAGGGTCTCCCAACGGTTCTGAATGGGCCGCCCACCGACATGATCCCAAAGGTAGCGGTCAAAGCCCTGCTCGGCCTCGACCGCCTGCCACGCCCGGGCATTTCCGATGGTCGCCTCGATCTTGCCCCGGTGCCGGATGATGCCGGGATCATCCAGTAATCGGGTGACCTCCGCCGCGCCCCATCCCGCGATAACATGCGGATCAAACCCTTGAAACGCCTCACGAAAGTTCTCGCGCTTGCGCAGGATGGTGATCCAGCTAAGCCCCGCCTGAAACCCGTCGAGGATAAGCTTCTCCCACAGCGCGCGACTGTCGTATTCGGGCACGCCCCATTCGTGGTCGTGATAGGCCTCGTAGAGCGCATCCGCCCCCACCCAACCGCATCGCTCCATGCCCTGCCCCCATGATGTCGTTCAAATTCGCGCTTTAAACTGCCCTTAAGGTATCTGCCCCAGTTTGGGAACACGCCAGTCTCGGAGGGCAAGATGGGCAAGACACGCAAATGGGCCGATATTCCGGCCGGGCACGACAACCCGCTATCCTATGCCGCCTCGGCGCGGGATCGCTCGGTGATCGAGATGGTCGATCAGGCGGTGCGACACAAACAGGTGCT
>Ga0209943_1001140_pt1 | contig 17021 bp, 10 predicted proteins | sample SalPonR1_B_D2_MG_FD_185698 | JGI IMG/M metagenome (GOLD analysis project Ga0209943, IMG submission 185698) | Salt pond soil microbial communities from South San Francisco under conditions of wetland restoration - Salt Pond MetaG R1_B_D2_MG... ... | reverse complement strand
TTTAACTTTGACGAGACACGGGCTATTCCCCGATTAAATCCCGTTGCTGTAGATGTACTCGACCTTGGTTTTCAGCCATCTTTTAAGGTTCAATACCATTTCTAAAACTACCTCTGGATACCCATGGCATATCAGACAGACACCAAGGGTGTTAAAGGTGAATAGCTCGAAGTATAACCTGGGAATTAAATGCAAAACCAAAGACAAGAGGCGAGAGATCAACAACAATGTATGTTAGTTGTCGACGTATTCATCCGTAAAGTTGTCAACAAATAGACTTCGTAATCGGGGTAAAACCGGTGCGTATTTGAATGATTTGTTCTTTGAATTGGATTTCCAAACTCGGCTCTTAGAGCCAAAATACCTACAGCAGCCGAAGTAAATTGAAAGTGCTTAGTATCATTATTCCATTTGAATTTGTAGCTCCAAGGTTTTTCTGATCAGGTACTATACATACAGCTACTCATTTAATTTAAATCATCAATCAACTTAATTTTTTACATAAAAAAAGGAGGCTAATTAAATTAGCCCCCTTTAGTTTAACAATAGTATTAATACACCAATTATGGTATAGCAAACCCTTGAGCTTTAAGGGCGTTAGTAACCAGATTGAGATAATAACCTGGTGTATCTCCATCTATAACATCATACACATAATTGAACTCATTTCTATCAGATAGGCCATTTGTTCCGGAGTAGCTACCAGTTCCATCTTCTACTGCCTGTATAAGGCCTTTGAAAGCGGGGAAACCATCAACCTGGAAAATAACACTACGATAGTAATCTGTTCCTTCACTAGTAGCCCAAGAATCAAGCCGGGTTCTGAGATCAGATATATCTGTGTTGTAGTTTGATGTAGGTGTTGCAGTTGCATCAAAAGAACTAGTAGAAGGATGATACGTACTTTGTGCTTCATCCTGGAATATTAATACAATAATATTTCCTTCAGCTGGAGGGGCTGCACCTTCCAGATTTGCTACTTTAAATGTTCGTTCACAGTTTGTAATGTCACACCATTCAATCACATTAACTCTTTCATCATAAGCAGCTTCGGCAGCTGCGAGATTATCATTGCTACCATATGCCGGAAGTAATGCCGCTTTTAAATCTTCATCTCTCATTGTCCGTAGTGGTTGAAGCGTAGAATTCATTGAACCTGAATCATCGAAATAAATATAGATATTTGTTTTTTCATCAATGACCGGTGGTGGATCTGGAATAACTCCATTTTGATCAGATGAAGCTGTCTGTAAGACAGTTACGCCGCCGTAACCATTAATTACTTCAGGATTAGCTGTATACTCCTTGTTAACCCGCTCAACTAGTTGAATCACTTTATCTTTTTGTAATTTTAATTCGCCATTGACAAACATACGTCTTGGCAGCTCTTCATCCGAAAGTTTTGTCAAATCGAACTCAGGAGCTAAATCCATCTGACCTGCGAGTGACCAAAGAGCGGCTTGAAATTCACGAAAGCTCAATGTAGGATCTTCTGCTTTTAATTCATTGCGAAGAGCAAACAGATAGTTGATAGGCTCCCATTTAGACGCATTTTTGGTAGAATATATTTTGGTGCCAGTATGCAGCGAATTACTGTCGCGCATTGGTTTTTTCCACTCAAGACAATATGCGCCCACGGTCCCATTATTGATTATGTCATTTTTTTCTATGTTCTCTAGTTTGATTCTAAAGAAACTGTCATCACCAACTCTGTATCCCTCTGCTGGCGAATCATTTCCACCACGATTTACCGTGGCGTTTACACTAGATGCTTCATCGATTGCTTCAAGCTCAGCAAACACTTCTAATGAATCTTCGAAGCTTTCATTCGAAAGGTTATTTTCACATGCGCTGAATACAAACAGTGCTAACATGAATGTTATAGTTATGGATAAGAGATTAGGTCTCATAATTACTCCTGGATTAATATTAGATTTAGTATAGTTTACTCTTGGTTAGCCAACAATAGGATCGAAATACCTCTATGATTACTGATATCTTCTTCTCTACTCCTAAGCCACTCTCTATCAAATGAATAAATATATTGTCAGGAATTCAATTAGGTTTATTTAATGCTACTCTAATTATCCCTCTTAACAGTAACAAATCTTAGAAATGGTCATATACAAATGGCCTTACCATTCAAATTTTAATCATTTGATCATTAATAGATTACCAATCCGACTATTCAGTTAAATTTTTATAATGGTTACAAGAACTGCTTATATCATGTAAGATCTATAAGAATCAGCATTATTATAGCACCTGAATCACTATTCCAGGTAGTCAGAATTTTAAATTATCCACAAAAAAACCCGGCGGCTATCAACCGGCGGGTTTTCTTTTGCTTAGGAGTATTGGGTAACTATTTAGTCATCACTGTCATCATCGTCATCGTCGTCGTCATCATCATCGTCCTCCTCTTCGAACCCTTCAAATGAATTCTCGATATTGTCATTGATTCGCTCAAAGTTGGAAGAATCCATCGGATCCAGATCATTCCCATTCAAGTCTTTAAACCAGCTAATCACATCAATATTGATAACCAGTGACGTGATTTCTGAGTCTGATACTTCAAGCGGCGGATTCAGATCTATCTCTATTTCAAAATCTTCCCGCGATTTATATGTGAACTCTTCTCCGTTGTAGAGCCCTTTTACGACAACTGAGTATCGTTCGTCGCCATCATCGAAATCCGCGTCATTTACAGTAATGTCATCGTCAGGTCTTTCTACTTCGAGTTCAAACTCATCATACAGACCTGGTTCTATTGATTTTTGGGAAAGGTTGACCGGCGACCCGTCGAGCGGCATGTTCACGATAAAATCTTCGTCTTCAAAATCTGATGAGTCATCGGCTACGCTTTCAAGTTCCATTTCATCGATGTAGAGCTTCACTTCTTGTATATCGAAACTCATAACCTGTTGTGATGCCATTAACTGACCTGCTGTGGTTGATACAGCAGACTGTATCTGCATTTGTACACGGACTTCAGAAGGGCCGGAATCAGAATCAGAATTAACGACATCACAACTTGTTGCAGCAAAAAATGCAAAAAGGATTGTGGTAATTAGTATGGGTGCTGAATTTTTCATGGTAATAGTGATTGTTTGTGTTTTTTGGGGTTTCGCTTGTGTTAGTAGTACAGATAAGATGGGGCTTACCCCTAATGCTATTTCAATTTTTTATTTATCAAAGGTTTAGTGAAAAAATCTCACCACAACATTCGTCTGTAACAGCAGAATGTTGTTCATAAAGTTTATGAATCACTATTTACTAGTGTAGTGTCATCGATGAAATGTCATGTAGTCATCGGATGAGTTTTTCGAAAAGTCGAGTCGTACCGGATCAATACATCATTCATGGATGACTCATCCGATGACTCGCTAACGGCATCTCACCATTGACATGACACTAGTCTGAATTCAACACCGCGTCAAAAATAAAACACCGGTTATGAGTTTTAAACTGGCATCCATTCCAGATTTTATTTTTTATATTGCTAGTGTATTAGTATACTCATACAGTATAACTAAACAATTACCTATGATCTCGATAAAAAATCTTTCGTTTGCATTTAAAAAAGGAACTCCTCTTTTCAAAGATCTCTCTTTGGAATTGAAGGCCGGCAACATCTATGGCCTCTTTGGCTTAAACGGCGCCGGTAAAACCACGTTGCTCAACCACATCACCGGGATGCTGTTTCCCGCAAAGGGTGAATGCCTGCTAAACGGTTTGCCTGCCAGGGACAGAACTCCTGCAATGCTGAGTGACTTGTTTTTAGTGCCTGAGCAATTTGCCCTGCCCTCCCTGACCGGCGAAGAGTACACCAGAATTCACACTCCTTTTTATCCAAGGTTTGATAAAGATCAATTTCAAGCCGTCATCAATGAGTTCAAGGTAGACACCAAAGCCGTGTTGCAGGAACTATCATACGGGCAGCAAAAGAAGTTTCTTATTGCGTTCGCACTGGCCACCAACACACGGGCACTGCTAATGGATGAGCCTACGAATGGCCTCGATATCCCGTCTAAAAGTCAATTCCGCCGCATCGTGGCATCCCTGGATTACAGCGACCGGTGCATTGTGATCTCTACTCACCAAGTGAGGGATCTCGGGGCGATGATCGACCAGGTCTCTGTCATTAAAGATGGTGAAATCGTATTTAACCAGGGACTTGGAGAGATTCAGGAAAAACTCGTCTTCAAAAAAATAAAGACGGAGGAAGGCCAGAACTATATCTATGGAGAAGAGATACTTGGAGGCGTTCAGGCCATTTGCAGAGCCGAAACCGTACAGGACGAACCATCACGAGAGATTGACCTGGAGCTATTATTCAATGCTATTATAGAAAAACCCTCAGTCTTACAGCAAACTTTTAGTAAGGAGACCGTATGAAAACCCTGCCAATGACAGATGGATTTTCATTTGAACGCTTTAAGCAGGTTCTGTATCGAACCCTGATACTTAATAAAAAACAAATCACACTTGGTTCCGGAGGTGCCGTTGTCGGTTTATTCGGCTTTTGGTGCCTTATGATGATATTTGATACAAATGCAGTCGTAAAGGAAAAAACTGTGATTATGCTGGCCACAGGCACGGTGCTATACCATATTGCCGGTTGTATATTCACAGCATCTATATTTAGTGAGTTGCAAAAAAACGAAACGGCTTACAGATTCCTCACACTTCCCGCAACAACCACTGAAAAACTGTCTGCTGCGTGGGGAGTCACATACCTTCTCTATACAATCGGTGCGCTTTCTATTCTTACATTAAATTTATTTTTTAGCAATTTGGCGGGACAGTTATTCTTTAATGCTGACCCCTTGAACATGGCCACTCTGACAGAAATTTATCTGAATAGTGTCCTCTTATTCTATCTTGTGTTTAATAGCGTCTTTCTTCTTGGCGCCGCTCTGTTCAGACAGTACAATTTTTTAAAAACCGCTTTTTCAATCGTACTCTTTTTTATCGGAGTTGTGGTACTCAGTGGAATTATTGCATTGGTATATGGACCCATTAACATTTCTCTGCTTTCTCCTGCCTTTTTTGCTATTACTTCTAACAGTGAACTCAATCGATTTATATTTGAGTTACTACATGCCATCCCGCTAACCGCACTTTTTCTTTGGATTAGCTACACCCGTCTTAAAAACAGGCAGGTGGCGTGATGGACTTTTCAGAAAACAAACCAATTTACCTGCAAATCGTCGATCATTTTTGCAGTCAGATTCTCAACAAAAAATGGACACCGGATGAGCGTATCCCATCAGTACGTGATATAGCGGTAACACTGGAAGTGAATCCCAATACGGCCATACGGGCGTTTCACTATCTTCAGGATAAAGATATTTTATACAATCAGCGCGGGGTTGGATATTTCGTCGCAGATGACGCCTACGATAAAGTTATTGAGCTGAAACGTGATGAGTTTATTGAACATAAGCTGCCCGTTTTATTTAAGGATATGAAGCAACTTGGATTTACCTGCAGCGAGCTGGAAGAGCTGTATGAAAAGCATCATGCCAATAAATGATTTAGATACTTTCTGTGGTTGTAATGAGATGTAATTGTTACCCCTTCGATAATACCAACATACGCTGATCATATTTATCGCCTCGAGGGTTTTGTAATGGCCATGTCTTTGAGTCCCAGGGTTATCTTACTCGGCTATTAATATATCGCACTTATGGTGCTGGTGGACTATTTGAAATTAGTGTAAGCTCCAAAGTTTAGGCTTACCCTACAACATTTACAGGTCTTATTATTTAGCCACTGTGTCAATCTAATTATGCATAGAGATCTCACATCTAGTGTTGGCCTCTTTTATCAACCCCTCGATTTAATTTCCTCACGTTGATTGATCGTGTCGCCACGGGATCTAGGTTAGTGTCATCTCTCATACCCGGGGTTGAAACCCCTGGCTACCGATCTATCGCACCTATGGTGCTTTTACGTGAACCAATTAATTTACCTGCATGTACCCAATTTCAAGACTTACTGATTACCTAATTTCCGCACTTCCTAATCCCCGAATTAACTAATCAACTAATAAACGAATCAACCAGTAACCACCCTACGGTGCACGGTTCGGATAATCGGTGATAATCCCATCCACACCCATCTCAAGAAGCCGGACCATTTGTGATCGATTGTTTACCGTCCAGGGAATAAGTTCCATCCCCTGCTGTTGGGCTTTATCAACTAAAAGCGGAGTGACAAGAGAATAATTCGGGCTCCAAATATCGGGAGTAAATCCAAGAATATCTGTCATTCGCTCTACCGTCTGGCTTTCTTCATAGACAAGCATTGCAAGTGATATGCCAGGATCTAACTCCCGCATGGCAATAAGGGTAGACGGATCAAATGACTGAATTATCACCCGGTCAAGAACGTCCAATTCAACCAATTGGTCATAAACCAGCTGAGCATACACTTCCGGAAGAGGGCAGTAAACACCATACCAGTCCGGCTGACTTTTTGTTTCTATGTTATACTTCACAAGATTTAGATCTTGCTCTTTGATAAAAGTCTCAACTGCTATGATCGCCTCGGATAATAATGGCTTAGTCACGGCCATTGCCTCCTGATTGGGAAAATTCCTGTTTCCTCTTATTCCAACATCAAACTGCTGTGTCTCTTCATAAGTCATTTCAAATATGTTCAGACTTTCTTCCTCATCTTCTGTGACAGGAGTACCATCTGGTTTCGTGGCGATCGTATGACTGAACCAAGGTTCATGAGAAACAAGAATCAGACTATCACCAGTTACAACTACATCTAGTTCAATCGTATCAACTCCCTCTTCAACTGCACGCAAAAATCCAGGAATTGTGTTTTCCGGAAGCAATCCGCGTGCTCCTCTATGCCCTTGCAGATCATAATCGTAAGATTGTTCTTCAAGGGAGCAACCGGATAGTAAAAGAAATATTAGATAAAAGTATGTCAGATTTTTCATATCGTAGGTTCTGAAATGTAGTAAAATCAGAAGTAACTTCACCTCATAACTCTTTAAATATTTATTATTTAAAAAACCTAGTGTCTATGAAAATCAAGCTGGCATTTTTACTTACCTGTATTATTCTGGCGGATGTAGGCCATGCGCTTTGTCAAGAGACTGAAATCACAACTTTTATCCTCTTGCGGCATGCAGAAAAAGTTGATAACAGCGGTGACCCTGATTTGTCGATTAAAGGATATGAACGGGCAGAACGCCTGGCAAGCATGCTCAGTAAAACAGAGATTGCTGCTATATATTCAACTAATCTGACACGCACGAAAGAAACCGTACGAACTGTAGCTGAAAATAGTGACATGGATATTCAAACCTATGGCGTTCAAACTCCTGTTGAAACAGTGAGTGAATGGATTGATAAGCATCGCGGAGAAATAGTTGTGGTTTCGGGACACTCGAACACGACACCCGCTTTTGCAAATGCACTGATTGGCAGGGAACATTTCAGCGGTTCGTTTGACGACTCTGATTACGGAAATCTGCTGATTATCACCCTATCTGAGACAGGAGATTCAAAACTGCTTCACCTGAGATACTGAAAATGATCTCGTTATTCTGAATGAACCTCGGCATCTCGGGTCAGCGCCCCAGTTTACTGTACATATCTATAAACAACTATCCATTTGATGATTCCGCCGGCTTGTTCATATCTGTAAAATCATCAATACTATTGGCTACCCAGTCATAGCGGTCACTTGAAATACCGACGACAATTGCCGGAACCACAAACAGTGTCAGAATAGTGGCAAACGTCAATCCGCCAATCACTGATCTGGCCAAAGGGCTCCAGGTAGCTGCGCCGGCTCCCAGCTCAAGTGCGAGAGGTATCATGGAAAATATAGTCGTCAGCGCCGTGAGCAGAATAGGACGCATCCTTCTCTTACATGCCTGTAAAAAAGTGACAAGATAGGCTCTTTCTGTGCTTGCCGATTTACCGGTATAAAAATGAATGTAGTCTACCAGTACAATGCCATTATTTACAACAATTCCTACAAGTATGACAATACCAATATATGCCGGCACGCTAAGCGGAGTTCCTGTAATAAACAGGAAAAGAAGCGACCCAAAAAACGCAAGGGGTACTGTCATCATAATAATGAATGGGTCTCGAAGGTTTTCGAACAGGGAAGCCATTACCATGAAGGTAAGCAGCAGTGAAAATAAAAAGGCAATAAATATCTCCTGCTGGCTCTCATCTATACTTCGTGTTGATCCTGTAAAATCATATCTATATCCATCAGGCAGCACGATATCATTAGTAAGAATCTCCTGAACTTTCTGACGATATTCATTTACATCACCTCTCACATTTACCGTAAGATCTATGTAAACTTCCCTGTCACGGCGTGATATTCGATTGAGCCCCTGATTGAGCTGGAATTCACCTACCGCTAAAATGGGGATTCTGACATCATCAGTCTGCAGCACATCCAGGGCAAAAAGGTCTTCCCTGTTTTGAAATCTATTGCGATCATTTCTTACCTGAATCGGTATTTCACGGCCATCTTCCCTGAAAAATCCTGCACGCGTACCTCGCGATTGTGTTCCAAAAGCATTCGCAACTTCTCCGGCAGTGGCCCCAATTCTGTTGATGCGCTGCCGATTTAAAACATAATGAAGCTCGGGGGAAGGCCGGTTCCTGTTGGTTGTTACCGATGTCACTTTTGGATCCTCCGTCAGGCGGTCTTCAATTCTAACAGAATACTCCTGCAGTATTTCCACATTCGGGCCAATCAGGCTCAGACGTATTCCAGATCCACCCCAGCCACGACCTGTGGGAATCCCACCCCCGCTACTCTCCACTTCAAGGTCAACGTCCGGGGTATCAAGCATTTCTTGCGTAATAGTTACCATATCCTGAGTGGTCCTTGTTCGAAGTGACTGGTCAATAAGCATAACCTTAAGCTCACCAAGGTTGGTTTCACGGCTCCAACGCTGGCGGCCTATACTTGTGATGACCGTACGAACTTCATCCATTTCCAATAAACGATCGGTATAGTCACGCAGGGTTGTTGCCGTATCATAAAGTTCGTTACCTGCAGGAAATGTAGCCTGTACCGTATACTCACCACTATCATTTTCCGGAAAAAATATTGCTGGTATCGTTTGAAACAAAACAACAGATCCCCCAATGATACCAACAATAAAAATTAAGACCGTGTACTTTCTTTTAAGGATCCACAACAAAATCTTACCGTAATTTTGCTCCACTGATCGTATGCCACGGAACATCAGGCTTTTGCGATTGAACTCTTCACGCTTCAACAGCAACGACGCCAAAACAGGTATTAAGACAATAGATGCAATAAAAGAGCTTGTAATAGCAATCGAAATTGTGAGTGCAAGATCCCGGGTAACACTACCTGTAATGCCACTAACAGCTAGTATCGGAACAAATACAGCTAATGTGGTCAGTGTGGAACCAAGGAGTGCACCAGACACTTCATTTGTTCCTTCCAAAGCCGCCTGTACACGACTGAGGCCACTCTCGAGCTTATTTGCGATACTCTCAGAAACAACAATAGAGTTATCCACCAAAAGTCCAATAGCCAGTGCCAGACCTGTAATAGATATGATATTCAGACTAATATCGAGAAAATACATGGCTGCAAACGTTGCCGTAAGAGACACCGGAATACTCATCGCAACAACGAAAGCAATTCGCCATCCGCCCATGAAAAGCAAAAGTATCAAAATAACAACGACCAGTGCAATGAGCGCCGACTGAGACAGGTTTGAAACCGAATCTTCAATAAATTTGCCTGAATTGCTTAACACCTGAATGTCGACTCCGCCGGGAAGATTCTGCCTGAATCCTTCTATCTGACTTATAACTGTCTGCGCAACTTCGAGCGTATTAGCGTCAGACTGTTTCTGTATTTCAATTTGTACACTGTTATTCCCATTCACTTCTTCAAGTGATTCTACATCAGCATAGGCATTTTCTACCTCGGCTACATCAGATACCCGAAGCGGAATTCCATCATCATTTGTTTTGATGATTGTTGCTCTTATTTCCTCAATCGATTCATAGATCGCTTCTGCCCGAATGCTGTAGCTCACACGGTCAGTTACGAGGCTTCCGATTGGCTGATTGACATTATTATTTTGTATAGCCGTCACAACTTCATTCGGTAGAATCCTGTTTCGCGCAAGTGCATCAGGATCGAGTGTCACAAAAAAGTTACGCTCTAGTCCGCCCTGTGTATCTGCCGCTGCGACTCCCTCAATACGCTCGAGCCGGGGTTCTACGAAATCAATTGCCAGCTGTCTCAATTCATCGAGGCCCATAGATTCCGATTCGATACTCAACTCCATGATCGGATCATCATTGGGGTCAAACTGAAACACCACAGGTTCCGCTGCTTCTGATGGCAGGTCCGGCCTGATGCGTTCCATCGCCTCCCGGACTTTCGTTTCCGACTGCTGGATATCACTTTTCGGATCCATCCGCAAGATGATAAAAGCGCCGCCCTGCCTCACACTGGATTCAAGAGATTCTATCCCCTCAACTCCCATGATTGCTCCCTCGATAGGCTCAACAAGTAGCCGTGATACGTCCTCAGGTGCAACATTTGAGTAATTAGCCGACACCGCAAGTACAGGTATATTGAATGTGGGCATGAGCGTGACTTTCAGATTGTTCAGCGCAAACAGGCCAAACCCAACCACAATCAGCGACATCATGAATACTGTTACTGGTCGCTTTAAAATCCGTTCGGTGATAGAAATTTTCTTCATAATAAAAGGGGTTACGAATCTTGACCGGTTAGTGGATCTTCTTTATGAACGGCATTAAAGCCAAACTTTTCTATCCAGCTGTTAATAATATAATACATACAGGGAACAGCGAATAGCATGAGAAACGTACTCATGGTGAGCCCGCCGATGACTGTTCGAGCCATCGGACTCCAGGTTTCTGATCCGGCCCCTAACTGTAATGCAAGCGGCACCATCGCAAGAATAGTCGTCAGAGCCGTCATTAAAATCGGGCGGAGTCTGCGTGTTGCACCTTCCGAAATTGCTTTAAGTCTTTCATTGCCCCTGGCCTGTAGTATTTTGATGTAATCAATCATCACGATACCGTTATTCACCACAATACCGGTTAGCAGCACAAGCCCAACCATCGCTGTGACACTGATTGGCGTTGAGGTAATCCACAACATCAGAAGTACACCCGTTAGCGCCAGTGGAATTGTAACGATGATAATCAGAGGTTCAACCAAACTTTCAAATTGAGACGCCATCACCATGTACGTCAAAATCCCTGCGATTAAAAATGCCAGAACCAGAAACTGAAACGATTGAGCCTGATCTTCGGCAGACCCCGCTACTTCGTATCGATAGCCTTCCGGCCAGTTGATTTGATCAAGCACAGCACGGGCGCGCTCGGTAGCTGTCTGCAGATCCAATCCGGCGAGATCAGCTTCTATTTCAAGCATACGCTCCTGATTTATCCTCAAGATACTTGACGGACCGGTAAAACGTTCGATTCGTGCGAGGTTATCAAGAGGCATCCATGTACCAGCCGCCGTTTGTATTTGAATTTCCTCCAATTCATCGGATGCGGATCTATCTTCGGGACTAAGCTGTACCAATACCTCAAACTCAACACCTTCGTCCACAAATGTTGTTGCTACATCACCCCTCACAGCATTACTTACGGCAGTTGCAACCTGGGAGGTGTTCAGACCCACTCTCGAAATTCTTTCACGATCCATTTGAATCCGAAGTTCTGGCCTCCCCTGATCGGCGCTGCTAAAAACACTTGCTATTCCTTCTGTTTCCTTCAAACCCGTTAGGGCAAAAGCAGCCAGGTCCTGACGAACTTCAGGATCGAATCCATAAATCTGTACAATCAATCCTGTTTCACCGTCCGGACTAAGAGGGTCTTCACGAAGTTCTTTGATATTTGCGCCGGGTATGCGCTGCATGGATTCAAGAAGTGATGCAGTAATTTCAAACTGACTTCGGCTTCTCTCTTCGACGGTAACCAGCTCAACACGTACAACACCCTGGTTCCCGCCCGGATTATCCGCGCCCTCAATACCTGTTTTGTCGCCATAATCCGAAACAATTAGCCTGGCTTCGGGCACTTCATCACGGATGGTTTGTTCCACTTGTTTAATTGTACGCTCAAGCTCAAAAAGGTTAACTCCAGGCTCTCGCTGTACCTCAAAGACAATATTGTTTTCATCTACTTCTGGGAAAAATTCGCCTCCCAAGAGAAAGTATATTGGCAGTGACCCAAGAAGTAAAACAAACGATGCCAGTACAACCAGACCACTCCGTTTGAGCAATTTGTTCAAAAGACGATTGTAGGACTGCTCCAATCTATTGAGCTGCTTTGTCAGGAAGGGTTCTATTTTACCGCCGATCCCCTCAGACAGGCTTCTTTTAATCACACCAAAGAGCCAAATCAATGGATAAAGTGGAATAATCACTAAATAGACCGGAAGTGAGAAAAGTAAGTTTCGAACAGATTTTTTCCTGTAGTCTGCCAGCTTCTCAAAAACTGATCTGTCGTCATCACCCTCAAGCTCTTTTTGAAATAGTTTCGAACTCAGTACAGGAATGATGGTCAATGCAACCAATACTGAAACAATTAGCGCAAATGAGATTGTCAAAGCCAGATCACGAAACAAAAGCCCGGCAATACCGGGAACAAAAAGTACAGGTAAAAACACAACGAGTGTCGTGAGTGTACTTACTACAACAGGAGTGGCTACTTCCTGGGCTCCTTTTACTGATGAGGAAGCACCGTCTTCACCCTCTTCCTTGAACCTGAAAATATTCTCAAGAACAACGACAGCATTATCCACTACAAGACCCACAGCAAGTGTAAGACCGGAAAGCGATATGATATTGAGGCTAACATCGAAGTAACTCATGATACTGAATGTTGTCACGATCGATACAGGAATCGATATAGCTACAATCAGTGACGATCGGCCGCTTCTCAAAAACAGAAGAAGCATAAGCATTACCAGAACAATTGCCTGTATAGCCGTGATGACCAGGTTACTGATCGACATTTCGATAAAATCAGCCCGGTTGGTTAGTACATCAAGTTCAACTCCAGCCGGCAGAATATTGCGCAAATCATTCAGCGACTCTGTGACACCATCTGCTGCTGTCACGATATTACTGTCGCTCTGCTTATATACATTTATAATAACGCCATCATTACCCTGAACGCGCACATTGCCAATAGGCTGGGAAATACCGTCCTCAACAGTCGCTATATCTTTTAAATACACAGGATTGCCGTCTTTAACAGCCGCGATACTGTTTCGAATCTCTTCTACATTTTTAAATTCACCAATTGTTCGAAGCGAATATGACGTTTCTCCTTCAGATAGTTCACCCGCCGGTACCTGTACATTCTCCTGGCGGAGCCTGTTGGCCACTTCAGCAATATCTACATCGAAGATTCTCATCTGTGCATTGCTGAGCTGCACATTTATTTGGCGACTTAAGCCTCCCGCCGTTGCGGCTGATGCCACGCCAGGAATGCGTTCAAGGCGCTGTTCAAGCTGTTGTGTTGAAAACGTTCTAAGTTCACGAGGGCTTCGGGTGTCTGATGTAAGTGTCAGCACAACGATCGGCTCGTCATTGGGATCGTATGAAAACACAATGGGTTGCTCGGCATCATCAGGAAGACTGCGTCGTATCTGATCCAGCCTTTTGCGGACTTCAGTTTCTGCAAAGAATAGATCTGTTCCCCAATCAAAATTCAATCGTACAACTGAAGATCCCTGGCTCGAGATCGACCGAACGCGTTCGATACCGGAAATACTTCCTACCGACTCTTCAATTGAGCGGGTAATCAATGTTTCCATGTCTTCGGGTGCAACACCTTCATACGTGGTATAGACAGTTATTGTAGGAAATGATACATCCGGGTAAAGATTCAACCTTAAATCCGAGAGACCGAACAGCCCAAACCCAATGAGAATGAGACTGATCATCAACGATGTAACCGGCCGGTTTACAGCAATTTTGGAAAGATTCTTCATTGGATTAGTTGCTACCGTTTGATTGAGAGTCTGACCGGTTTACCCGGCCCTGTCCAGACCCCCGCGCTGTACTGTCTCTTCGACCTGGGCGTGTATCTTCAGAAACTGAACCATCAGCTGGTTCCATAACATCTATAGTACCGCCTCTGTCTTCAGCAGGAGTTTCCTGACCTGCAATACGAATCCGTGCCCCATCCCGCAAACCTGACTGACCTGTCACAATAATTTTTTGTCCTTCAGCAAGTCCTTCCAGAATTTCTACCCGCTCACCTTGCTCAAGTCCAAGCGTGAGGTCTTGCCGAACGGCAACAGTATCACCCTGGGCTAAATACACTGAATAGTTTCTTCGAAGCTCAACGGTATTGGTTTCCGGTTCAATATATGTTTCAACATTTTCGATCATCGCTGCACGAGGAATAACGATTGTATTTTCGCGTGTCTCCAGCGTAATGCGGGACTCCGCAAGAACTCCCTGCCTGACCATAGGTGTCACTTCAACGAGGCTTATTACAACTTCACCAAGTCCTGTTTCAGGATTCAGCTGCGGACTAATTCTTGATATAACACCCCGGGCTATTGATTGTCGGCTGTTGCTTAACTGTAAATCCACCTGCAAACCCACACTCACTGCATTCCAGTCGTTCATGGGTAAAAACAGGCGGGTTTCGTATCCTACAAGATTCGCGATTGTAAACGCAACTGTGCCGGTTGTTGCAACGTCACCCTCATCGATTTCGCGGCTAAGAATAACGCCGTTTACAGGGCTGCGGAGTACCGTATTTTCAAGATCTTCGCGCGTGCTTGTAAGTGCCGCTTCTGATGCCTCAAGCTGAGCACGTGCCGAATTATATGTTGCACGGGCCTGATCGAACTCAAGGTCACTGATGGCTCCAGATTCAAATAGCTGTTCCTGTCGTGAGTACTGAATACTATCGCGTACAAACGCAACCCGGTTTTGTCTGTATTGAGCCTGAGCTTGTTCGTAGGCATCACGAAATGGGAGCTCATAAATTTTTGCCAGACGATCGCCGGTCCTCACTGAATCTCCGAGGTCTGCATAGATCGCGGTCACACGATTGCTCACCTGGGGGTTGAGATCAACAATAGCCTGAGACCGGATAGTGCCATATGATCGTATTTGATCTGATATTGAAGACTGCTGTACGTCAAGCACTTCTACACTTGTAGACTGCCCGCCTCTCTGGCCAAATCTTTGTCCGGAGTTCTCTTCTTCAGTGTCAAAGCCACAACCGGTGATAAGTGTTCCCGAGATGAATACAATTATTATAAGTGGTAATATTTTTTTCAATTGATCAGTAATATGTTTTTGATAAAATCAGATGTCGAATGTATGGACTTCTACTGACGCATGAACGCCTTGTTACATGATTTAATTTCTGATTACTCTGTTTTGCCCATTTTTTATAAGCTTTTACATATTGAAGGCTTTGGTGGGGTTCTTAATTAATAAGACTCTATTTGATGGACGATCATATCGTAAGTAAGTGAATTGAACGTTAGTGATGCACAATGATCATAATATGGGTTTAAACCGAAAGGTATAAACTCAGAATCCACCACTTTTAATATCAATGATTTAATCTATGAAGTGTTTTTTTTAGTAGACAGAGAAAAGATTACCAACCCAATGAATGAGGCAGTTCGTTTTGCCACGAAGCCACAAAGACCCAAAGTTACATGAAGTTCCATATTATCAATTGAATAACTTTCTTGATCCTTCAGTTTTCGAGAATTCCCACGAAGGTATCCTCTTGAGAGTGGCATACATACCGATATTTAATTTTGTGAAATACGTACGGTTCAGATAGGGATTACTTCTCCTCAAACCCTATACGGTATTTAACAATAAACTCAGCATCGGTTTCTTCATCGATCTCTTTGGCGAAAAGATATCCGTCTTTGATATCGAATATTTGTAAAGTACTTGGACGCTGCAGTTTTGCAAGAAGTTCTCCACCAGGGGCCAGAATCCACCACTCATACATCTCCTGTTGTGGATCCATCGGAACCGCCGCCCAAATTCTGTTTTCGTCATCAACGATCAAATCGGCCAGTACGGGGTTGGTTTCAGGCAACTCCTCTTCACTGTTTTCAAATGCATTCCGGATGTCGCGGCTGTTGTATCGCGAGGACTCTGTATGGTCGCGTAGATCAAACGGCGATCCGGTTACGGGATAGTATATGGCCGATTGGTAAACCCCGCTGGCATCATATGTTTTGATCAAAAAATCACTCGTCCAAACCGAGTATAATGCATTATTCCGGGAGAGGGCCGTAACTGTATGACCCATAAACGGTAACGTCATGGATGGGGTTGGCGGAGTGGTCTGCGGGCTGATGGTAAACCCGGCCGGAAATTCCAGCGGTTTATGATTCAGAACATGTCCATCTGTGTCAATCAACATAAACTTAGAGACCGGAGACCTCCCCGAAACCGGTACTTTTTCAATGAATACGGCCAGGTGATTGCCGTCATTTCGAGTCATTAGCCGGGCAAAACCCAAATCTTGAACCGCCTCGTGATTATGAACACGCCACTGATCAACCAGTGTTGACCGTTCAAAAGAATAATCTTCTGCGCTATACACGTTCAGACGCTGGCTGGTATGATCCAGTGCATAAACATGGCCGTTACTTACCTTCATGTCCATTAACATCACAAATTCACCAGGACCTTTTCCCCGTCTGCCAATTTGAGTAAGATAGCTCCCATCTGAATTGTAGACGTACAAGTTGTTCTGCGGAGGAAAACCGCCTGCATCCGTATTTATATCCCATATAATCACCCGGCCCTGATCATCGACATTTGCCCGCATAATTTTGGACAGCCAGGGCTCACCGTCAGCCCCAAACACCTGTTCGCGAATGAGATTAATTGTATAGAAAAGCTCAGAATCTCCCGGGAAAATTGTGAGATTTTCGACGTCCCGAATGTGTTGCGGGATTTCATCAATGATTTGGAT
>Ga0209943_1001137_pt1 | contig 17035 bp, 5 predicted proteins | sample SalPonR1_B_D2_MG_FD_185698 | JGI IMG/M metagenome (GOLD analysis project Ga0209943, IMG submission 185698) | Salt pond soil microbial communities from South San Francisco under conditions of wetland restoration - Salt Pond MetaG R1_B_D2_MG... ... | reverse complement strand
TAACGGTAAGCTTTGTTTCCGGAGCCGTTAAATCAATTTTTAAGTTTATCTTTTGTGGTTTTTCTACATTTCCTACATGATCTACTGAATAATAACTAATCTCATATAATATTTCTTTATCAAACATCATTGGATCATTAAAAGGACGATAATTTTGCCCGTTAATCGAATAATACGTGGCTTCAACTCCCGACATTGCATCAGAAGCTTTCAACGTTAATTCCACCGGTTGATCGAAATAGAGGACGTCTTCATTTTTATAATATTTTTTGTTGCTCAGTAAAAATCGAGTAACTGGTGGCCGGCTATCGGAATATATCTCAAAAATAATATCCTCCAGTGGATAAACAACCTGTTTTGTTGATGTATCTACTTTTGAAGGAGAACGAAAGGTGTTATATCCTTCGGTATCGAGATACATAGGATTGGCATATTTTTTTGAATCTTCGGCAGGGATTAATAAGTGCGAAGGGGCATTTTCGTCTGGGGAGGAAGATACCCGAAAATACAAGGGCATATCCTTATGGACATACATTTTCCCTTCTTCAGACACATAGAATTTTTTAGGATGGCTTAATGGTTCTTGTGATTTTAAAGAAAAAGAAAAAGCAAAGAGAGAAATTAATAACAAAGAAAATTTAAATCTATTCATATCGTTAAGCATTATATTTTTATGTTGTTTATCATTTATACGGTAATCCTGAAAAAAGTTTTATAAAAACCCAGGATTCTAATTTATATTCTTATTCGCAAATAATACTATTTACCGGATAATGGTAACCGTACCCGATATTCGTGGAGCTCCATTTTTAAGGTTAATAATATAGTAATAACTATCCATGGGCAAATCAATGCCATTGAAGGTTCCATCCCAATATTGTGATTCATCATATCCTCTGGCATAGAATACCCGGTTACCCCAACGATCATAAATTTCAATTTCGGCCGCAGGATAGAGGGTACTCATTTCAATCACCCAGCGATCATTAAATCCATCTCCATTGGGTGTAAAAGCACTAGGGATATTTAAGCAATTTTCTCTTACACTGTTTAACCTAAATGTTGTATCAATTTCACAAAGATTCTCGTCCTGAATAATTACATGATAGATATCAGAACGGATATCATACAGATTCTCTTGAGCACTTCCATTATCCCAGTAAATATTATAATAACCTATACCCCCACTTACATTCAATTCAATATACCCATTTTGTATGTCGGGGCAGGATGGTTGTCTAATTACAGGATCAATAACCAGCTCTTCGGGTTCAAGTATTTCAACAATGGTATCCAGTGCACAGTCATTTTTATCGGTAACGGTAATTTGATACATCCCTTTATCCAGTATATCTGCTACCGAAGCATCATATCCATTCGACCAGTTATAGGTATATTCGGGAGTACCTCCAAACATAGAAATACCAATATACCCATCGGCATAGCCATAGCAGGTAATATCTTTTTTATCAATGGTTGCCTCTAATGGATCGGGCTGGGTAATCTCAATATACACATTTTGTAAACAATTATTTTCGTCAATCACCTCTGCCTCATAAATTCCCGGTTCCAGATTTTCAATAATACTGTCGTTTACATTTGTGTCGTGTGCCCACACGTAAGTATAAGGCGAAGTCCCTCCTTGTGGTGTTAAGGTAATTTTACCATCATCATATCCAAAACAGCTAATATTGTTTATATTTTCACTAACAATCAATTCATCAGGCTGGGTTATCTCTACCGCATTGGTGGTTAAACAATTCTTGTAATCGGTAATCGTAACCTCATATACTCCCTCGGCCAGCGCATAAATCGAATCGGCAGATTCTTCATTACTCCAGCTGTAATTATAGCTACCATTTCCACCCGTTGCCGTTACTACAGCTGTTCCATCATCATCTCCAAAACAGGTGATATCTGTTTTAGCAATCGTAGATTCCAGCACCTCGGGTTCTACAACCTGGGCTGTATCATATATCTCGCAATCGAGAGAATCGAACACCGTAACATAATAGTTGCCTGCATCCAGGTTATTTAAATGAGTAATCGTATCCCCGGTAGACCAGACATAACTATAATTTCCATTTCCACCTTCAGCTGTAATATTTAAGGCTCCGTCACCATCTCCGTTACAGGTAATGTCTGTAATAGCAATATCAGAAAGGAATGTTGGCGGCTCGCTGATGACGGCTGAGTCTGTTGTCTCGCAACCTCTCCAGTCATTGACGGTAGCGTAATAATTACCCCCGGAAAGCCCGCTTTGATCTTCCTGACCATCCACCAACCCGGCACCATCAGGTGTTGTCCAGGTATAGAAATAATCCTGATCATCATTACCCCCTTCGACGGTTATATCAATGGAACCATCAGCATCCCCCGCACACGATAAGTCTTTTGAAACAACCGAAGTGATGAGCAAGCTATCCGGCTCAGTAATCTCAACACTCTTAATGACATGACATGATCCAACATCACCCACCGTAACCGAATACGAACCCGGAGCTAAATTGGTAATTACATAAGAGGTTTCTCCGGTTGTCCAAATAAAATCATATCCACCATCTACAGTCAAAGTTGCTTGACCATCATTCTCCCCATTACAGGAAACATGAACAGGTGAAATAGAAGCTGTAATCTCGCTGGGTTGGCCAACAAGCACTTCGGCAACCTCTGTACAACCTTTATAATCTTGTACGGTAACATAATATTTGTCAGCATAAAGATTATATGCAGAGTCGGTTGTATGTCCACTCGACCATAAATATGTGTATCCTCCATTTCCACCAGCGGGGTAAACAACTGCGGCCCCATCCTGAAATTCATAACAAGATGCATCAAAAGTATCCACATCCAACAATAACGGGTCAGGCTGGGCCACATAAACCGAATCAACCACCGTACAGGCCTGGTTATCGGTTACCGTAACGGCATAAGTTCCTTCACTCAGCCCGGAAGCAGTATCAGAAGTCTGACTGCTCGGATCATTCCATTGGTAGGTAAAAATATTTACTCCATTTTGTGCCAAAACCGTAGCTTCACCATTGGACTCCAGGTAACATCGAACGCTATCCATCAAAAAGTCAATATCCGGTGTAGGATGAACCACTACTGAGTCAGTTACTACAAGTCCGTCAGCACATCCAAGCGATAATGCCCTTGGAGTGATCTCGTACCTTACAACCAATGGTGTAGCAGGAGAAGAATTATTATGCAACGAATCGGTAATTTCAAAACCATCTGTATGATCTGTTCCTGTACTATTTCCTGTTAACTCTGTATCTGCATTAGAGGTATAATCAAAGGTAACTTCACCTGATGTTAAAACACTTGGCGTGGTAAGTAAAATTTTGGTATACGTATCGTTACAAATCGTATCGCGCACCACATCAACAATTACACGAGGTGTTGGGTTAATCCAAATATCAATAGCTATTGGAGTACCACTACATTTTAAATTATCATTATTATCCAGTGTCCATGGTGTAATCTGATACGTAATCATTTTGGCTGTATCGGTATGATTATCCAGCGTTTGTGCAATGGCGGTGCTAATGGATTCTCCTGAGTTATTGTTACTGTAACCGGTAATATCACCTGCAGGGTTTAAATCCTCAACGGTCCAGGTATAGTATACACCCAAAGGATTGGTAACTGTATTGGAACTGGATATATCGATATTGGTTGTTCCAGTATCGCAAATCGTATCATTCACCGCGGAGATGGTCACCGTAGGTTCAACCCAAATATTAACGGTTATCGGTGTGCCAGAACATTTATTGTCTCCGTTAGCATCCACGGTCCATGGGGTAATGGTATAGATGGCCCGCTGTGCATCTGGTCCGGAGTTGGAAAGCTGCTGTATGATGGCTGATCCGATCGTTTGTCCGTCTCCGCTGCTGGGGGATGCTCCGGAGATGTCCGGATCCTGAAAAACCGTCCAGGTATAGCGTATTCCGTTGGTTGTTGTATTCGGGCTGGTAACCATAATATTGGTTTCGGTATCATTACAAATGGTATCATCCACTGCTTCCAGCTGTACGGTCGGTTCAACCCAAATTACTACCGTATCGGCAGGGCCTTCGCATTGAGTAGAAAATTGTCCGTATGGAATAATGCGGTACTTAACCGAATCATAAGATAAGGATGGGTTAAACAACTGCTGCTCCAAAGTCGATCCAGGAGCTAACGTTGTGTCCACAGCTCCGGTAATAACACCATTATATAACACTTGCACCTCATAGTATGATACCGGTACCGTTGTGGTAAACTCAACGTAGGTAGTCTCCCCGTCACAAATAGTATCGTTTTGTGGTATTGCCGTTACTTCCGGACGAGGATTAACGGTCAAAGTAGCCTGTGAGTTGCTTCGTATAAAATTACCCAGACTATCGGTGATAATTACCCGGTATTTGTAACCATTCATAGATGTGTCAGCCGCCAGGATCAACAGTGTATCGGTATCTGAGTTGGTATACGTGTCATCATCTTCAATGGGTTGCCAGCTGCCACCACTGGTTGGAAGCACTTCCCATGCATACGATAGCGGGGGGCGGCCGGTAGCTACTACCGAGAAGGCGGCACTCTCCCCATCACAAACCGCCGTATCGGCGGGCTGGGTCTGTATTCGCGGACGTACATGGCCCCACCCAAAATCATTTCCGGTACTGGAAATACCAGCCATGTTATCGCGGTAAATAATTGCCCCGTCGGCATCGCGGTGTTTACCATCCACAATCCAGCTGCCACCCTCAGGCCTCTTTATCACCCGGGTAACATTCTGGTATGGAGCGCTAAAACCATTTCCTTCCATGCTGATATCAAAATCGTCGATGGTAAAATCATTACGGGCCGTTAGGCTCCAGTAACCGGCACTATCTACACGGTACACTTCAACACTGTCGGCAGGGTCTAAATAGCCCGCATCGGCTAAAGGCAATCCCAGGGTATCAGGAACTTCTGCAACAAACTCCGAAAGCACCGAACCGCCATTGGGCACTGAATTTAAATTCAGATGCAGTGGATTATAATTTTCTTCGGAACCTACCGGGAACAGATAGTCCGCAATACGATCTACACCACGCTCAAACTTGCCGATTACGCGGCTGCCTGTGGTGGATGTGTATTTTAACGAATCCGGGTCGGGATTTTCCAAATATAAAATATATGCATCCGACTCGATGTTTCCCTGTTGTATTGCCAGGCTGTTGGAAACATTTACATTACTCATCAGAATAATCCGGTTGGTAGCCAGCGATACCCCTGAATTATTGATGATTAAATTGTAGAATTGAGCACCACCGGTTAATACTTTTTGTGACGTATCACCCAAAAAGTGAACGGTACTGTTTCCGGCAGTAAAAGTTCCCGTATTTAGCCAGTTACCTTTCAGGTTGTAAAAACCATCACCCTGCGTAGTACCTATATTAATGTAGTGCCCGTTTAAATCAATGGAACCCTGGTTGGTAATGGTACCCGATGTATTTTCCAGCGTATCGCCCTGAACATGTGTGTTTTCTTTAACAGTAATAACCGCGCCATTGTTATTTAAAACCTGCGCTTTTACTTTTTGTGGTTGAATAAACAACACCATACAAGCCAAAGCAATCAGTATCCCGGGAAGGAACCTGGTTGCCTTTATGCGGCTTGTGGCGATATGTTTATTCGTTTTGGTCATTTATTTAAAAAAATCATTTTTACAAGGTCATTCCGAGCCTGCCTTGCCGTCAGGCAGGCGCAGCGAAGGAATCTTTATTCCGGATCATCGTAATGATTCTCGTATTTAATTTTTATCCATTTATTTCTTCACTTCCAATAATTTAATATCAAAAACCAGTGCCATATACGGTGGCACTTTGTTGGGTAATCCGGCAGAGCCATAGCCCAGTACCGAAGGAATAAAAACCCTCCATACCGACCCTTCGGGCATTAATTGCAAGGCTTCTCGTAAACCGGGAATTAAATTCTCGGTAACGGCAACAATAGGTTGCCCTTTTTCCTGCGTATCTTCAAACTTGGTTCCGTCGGGAAAAACACCCACGGCATGTATTACCACGGTATCTTTCAACGTTGGGCGCACGCCGCTGCCTTTTTCGGCTACGATATAATGTACCCCTTCGGGCAATACGCCCACGCCTGCTTTTCCTTTGAGCGACTCGAACAGCTGCTCTTCCATTTGCCGGTTACGCTCGTTTTGTGCTGCCAGTTGCTGCGTAGCCACCAAGGGAGCAATGGTCGAATCTTCGACCGCCAACGTCCGTTTTTTTAATGCATCGTCCATTCCTCTTAAAAAAAGGTTGGCATTCTCCACTTTGAAATTATTTTTCACCATCCACTGGCCCAGGTAAGCGCCGAGGGCGTATTGTAGGGAGTCTGTTTGAGATGTTAGTTGCACAACCTCCTGCTGTTCGGTTTGTTTTTCTGTTTGTTCCTGCGCCATCAGGCTGGCAGAAATAAGTAAGGTTACGAATGTGATGATTGTTTTTTTCATAAAATCCTGTTTTTTATAGGTTTGAGGGGTTATGTTAATATTTTAAAACGCTTACTCTAAATGTCCCGGAACCAGGATCTACAGTCCCGTCATCTGTATACACAGCTCTTACAGTAACTACATCTGCAGCACTAACAAACGCTGAATAGGTAACACCTGCAATTTGAGCTGCAGCGGGAACACCGACACTAACAACATCGCCAACAGAAGCACCGTTTACCGTAATTGTTAGATCTTCAGGTGCTGTTCTACTTAATGTAGCTGCAAAATCAAGAGTTGCAGTTGCCGTCAATGTTTTTGCTAAGGTATATCTGGTTGCAGTACTATTTGTAACAGAAAAATTAGTTCCATCATATTCCATAGCACCAGCTTCTGGCGAACCTAAATCAGTACCTGCTGTAAATTTCAATGGAGCTGAACCAGCAGAACCATCACTTGAACTTAATACTGGCGATGTAAGCGTCTTATTGGACAAGGTTTCTGTTCCTGTGAGTGTAGACAAGGTTCCTGATGTTGGCAAAGTAACATTAGTAACACCTGTTGATGTTAATGTAACAGAATTTGCACCAGATGTTATTAAAGAACTATTGTCTGCTAATGTTAATGTAGCTGTTGTTCCAGGATCAGTTATTGCTACATTATTAATACTGGTAGCAATGGCTTCTCCTATATCTGGATTAGTTAGAGTTGGGCTAGTTAATGTTTTATTGGTTAGAGTTTCAGTACCAGTAAGACTAACGAAATCGTCATCAGTTAAAGCAGTATTGAATTCAGGTAAAGTACCTTCAATGCCTACAATTGAAGTTTGGTCTCCGGTATTTGTACCTGAAATGGTTGCATCATCATCCAGAGTTAATGTTCTATCAGCATTACCAGTAATAATATTTAAAGTTCTATTCGCTGTTAAAGTTTCATTGGGCTTAATGGTAAGTGCATTATCATCGCCTCCTTTTACAACTAATCCTGATTGATTTAACACGACAGAAGTTATATCTGTATTTGCGCCTGAAGCGGCAGCACCTAAGCTAGTTCTGGCTGTAGCACCGGATTCAGCGACAAATGTACTTCCATCACCAACAATAATATTTCCATCAGTTACTGCTAAGCCAGAGATAGCATCAAGCTTTGCATTATATGCCTGAACATTTGTTCCAATTTCTAAATCTAAATTAGTACGTGCTGTAGCGGCGTCAGTAGCACCTGTACCACCATTAGCGATAGCGACGGTTCCTGTTACATTAGATGCGGTTCCGGAAACATCACCGGTAACATCGCCAGTTAAATTAGCTGTTATCATATTGGCATTAAAATCACCGCTGGCATCTCTACGAACAATCGTGCTTGCTGTATTTGCATCGGTAGCTGCATTTGCTAATGCTTCTGCAGTAGATATATTTGAAGCAGTTGAGCCACCAACTGACTCAACAACTGTAGCTCCTTGTGTACCGGTTACATCACCTGATAAACTACCATTAAAATTGGTGGCTGTTCCAACAGTTATAGCAGATTTATCTTCATATTGTGGGTTGCCTGATGCATCGGTTGTAAGGATATGGTCAGCAGCTCCATTCTCTATTTTTGCAAGGGTTACATTATCATCAGCAATATCAACTGTAGCAATAGTTCCATTAAGAATTTCGTCAGTAGTAACCGCATCAGTAGCAATTTCAGAGGCCGTTACTGCGTCAGCACCTATGTCGTCACTTGTTAAACTGTTGTCGATTACTTCATTGCTCCCTATTGCATTATCAGCCATTTTAATGTTAGTAATTGCATTGTCGGCAATCGTTAAAGTTCCGTCATTGGCTAATGTAGCATCACCCGACATGGTAACCTTGGCATTATTGGCTGCAGTTCCGTCAAACCCAATGATGAATTGTCCATCAGTTAAACCTTCAATAGCGGTAGCTTCTACTGCACCTTGTTGGATGGTAGTAACTCCGGAATTATCAATTGCAACATCTCCACTCATAGCAACACCTGTAGCAACACCTGCTACACTACCAACAAAAATATTTGTACTAGCAAGCGACGAACTGGTAAAGTTAGATTTATTTTCATACTGAGGATTTCCTGAACCATCGGTGGTTAAGATTTGATCAGCAGCTCCATTTTCTATTTTTGCAAGGGTTACATTATCATCAGCAATATCAACTGTAGCAATAGTTCCATTAAGAATTTCGTCAGTAGTAACCGCATCAGTAGCAATTTCAGAGGCCGTTATTGCGTCAGCACCTATGTCGTCACTTGTTAAACTGTTGTCGATTACTTCATTGCTCCCTATTGCATTATCAGCCATTTTAATGTCAGTAATTGCATTGTCGGCAATCGTTAAAGTTCCGTCATTGGCTAATGTAGCATCACCCGACATGGTAACCTTGGCATTATTGGCTGCAGTTCCGTCAAACCCAATGATGAATTGTCCATCAATTAAACCTTCAATAGCGATAGCTTCTACTGCACCTTGTTGGATGGTAGTAACTCCGGAATTATCAATTGCAACATCTCCACTCATAGCAACACCTGTAGCAACACCTGCTACACTACCAACAAAAATATTTGTACTAGCAAGCGACGAACTGGTAAAGTTAGATTTATTTTCATACTGAGGATTTCCTGAACCATCGGTGGTTAAGATTTGATCAGCAGCTCCATTTTCTATTTTTGCAAGGGTTACATTATCATCAGCAATATCAACTGTAGCAATAGTTCCATTAAGAATTTCGTCAGTAGTAACCGCATCAGTAGCAATTTCAGAGGCCGTTATTGCGTCAGCACCTATGTCGTCACTTGTTAAACTGTTGTCAATTACTTCATTGCTCCCTATTGCATTATCAGCCATTTTAATGTTAGTAATTGCATTGTCGGCTATCGTTAAAGTGCCGTCTGGAAGAATAGTTGCATCTCCTCCAAGTGTTTGCTCATTATAACTATCACCATCAGCAATTAATATCTTTCCTGCACCATAATCAGCAATTACCACATCGTTTAGTTCGGCTAATTCGTCCTGAGATGAAGAGGAACTGGTTATCGCATCACGAACCGCTTTTTCGGTAGGTAAATTCGTATTCAGACCTGGATCTCCAAGGGTGGTTACGATACCGGTTACATTCTGTCCCGCTGCTCCAAATTGTAATCCATTGGTTCCATCAAGCGTTGTGGTGCCTGTAACATCCAGGGTACTACTTAAGGTGGTGGCATCTGTTACGCCAAGCGTACCTCCAAGGGTTGTATTGCCTCCTACATCTAGCGTGCTTCCCACAGTGGCCTCATTCGTTACATCTAAACTTTCAAGGGTAGCCAGATCAGAGGTTTGTAAAGTTGTAGAACTAATATCTCCTGTATTTGTTATTCCTGTCGTAGTTGTGGCTCCGTCTACATCCAAGGTGCTGGTGATCGTTGTGGCTCCATCAAAATTAGCAGTGCCATTAAAATCTGCTGCTTCTGCAACATTTAAAGTTCCTCGTACATTGGTAGCAACACCAGCTGCAGCCAAATCAGTTTGTTCCGCCACATCAAGTGTCCCTCGTATATTTGTAGCAGTGCCAGTTGCAGCAAGATCTGTTTGTTCTGCTACATCTAAAGTACCATTTAAATCTGTGTTTGTAGTAACAGTTAAATCAGCACCAGTAACATCAATACCATTTGTAGCATCAAGGTTACCTCCAAACGTAACTAATCCGGTTCCTGTAGTTATGGTTCCATCACCTATTGTAATGTTACCATTTTCGTCAGTTGATATTGCTACTGCTCCTGCGTCATCATTTATATTGAAAACCGTACCTGCTTTTACATTAATATCGGCATTGCTTGTCAGGTCACCGCCTAAGTCAATTTCATTGTTAACCGCATCGTATGTTAAACCGGAACCAGCTTGATTTCCAATTGCACCAGCAAGGGCACCTTCGGTAACGAGTGCATTATCAGAAGGAGCAGCTAAGTTTACAGTACCACTGGTAACAATTTCTTCCACAGTATTAGCGCCATCGAAAGAAAGGTTTGTAGTAATATCCACAGAACCGGCTACATCTATATCTCCAGCAGTAGTTACATTACCACTTGCTTCAGCAACGGTAAATACATCAGAAGTACCATCATTTACTGTTAAATCAGCCCCTTTGATATCTAATCCATCATTAGCATCTACATTTCCACCAAAAGTTACCTGCCCGGTAGCAGTAGTCAATGTCGAAGTGCCTGTTATACTTGTATTGTTATTCAATGTTGTAGTGCCATCTACATCTAAAGTGTTGTTCAAAGTTGTTGCACCATCTACATCCAATGTGCCAGCAGCATAAGTATTCCCGTCATTGTCAACGGTAAAACTTCCGGTTCCCACATCTAAACCATTACCTCCGGTTACATCCAGACCTGCATTAGCATCCAGATTACCATTAAAATCAATTTGTCCAGTACCAGTAGTAATCGTTCCATCACCAATGGTAATATTTCCACCATCCGCTACGGTCAAATAATTTGTTCCAGTACCATCTCCTAGACTTTCTATTGAAAAATTACCAGCTGTTGCAGTTCCTATAATGGCATCACTTTCTAAGTCACCACCTAAATCTATTTTATTGGTTGTTTCATTATATGTCAAACCACTACCAGCATTGGCACCCAAAGCACCTTCTAAAGCAGTCTCTGTTACTAAAGCAGTAGCAGATGGGCTGGTTAAATCAGCCGTTGTTACAATTTCATCTGCATTGTTTCCAGCATCAAAAGAAAGGTTTGTAGTAATATCCACAGAACCGGCTACATCTATATCTCCAGCAGTAGTTACATTGCCACTTGCTTCAGCAACGGTGAATACATCAGAAGTACCATTATTAACTGTTAAATCAGCCCCTTTGATATCTAATCCATCATTAGCATCTACATTTCCACCAAAAGTTACCTGCCCGGTAGCAGTAGTCAATGTCGAAGTACCTGTTATACTTGTATTGTTATTCAATGTTGTAGTGCCATCTACATCTAAAGTGTTGTTCAAAGTTGTAGCACCATCTACATCCAATGTGCCAGCAGCATAAGTATTCCCGTCATTGTCAACGGTAAAACTTCCGGTTCCCACATCTAAACCATTACCTCCGGTTACATCCAGACCTGCATTAGCATCCAGATTACCATTAAAATCAATTTGTCCAGTACCAGTAGTAATCGTTCCATCACCAATGGTAATATTTCCACCATCCGCTACGGTCAAATAATTTGTTCCAGTACCATCTCCTAGACTTTCTATTGAAAAATTACCAGCTGTTGCAGTTCCTATAATGGCATCACTTTCTAAGTCACCACCTAAATCTATTTTATTGGTTGTTTCATTATATGTCAAACCACTACCAGCATTGGCACCCAAAGCACCTTCTAAAGCAGTCTCTGTTACTAAAGCAGTAGCAGATGGGCTGGTTAAATCAGCCGTTGTTACAATTTCATCTGCATTGTTTCCAGCATCAAAAGAAAGGTTTGTAGTAATATCCACAGAACCGGCTACATCTATATCTCCAGCAGTAGTTACATTACCACTTGCTTCAGCAACGGTGAATACATCAGAAGTACCATCATTTACTGTTAAATCAGCCCCTTTGATATCTAATCCATCATTAGCATCTACATTACCACCAAAAGTTACCTGCCCGGTAGCAGTAGTCAATGTCGAAGTACCTGTTATACTTGTATTGTTATTCAATGTTGTAGTGCCATCTACATCTAAAGCGCCTGTTACACTTACCTGCTCTGTGCCAACTCCATCACCCAAATTAATCGCATCAGAGTTCACATTGAAGTTTACACCATCTTCGGCAACGATTAGATCACCGTTAACATCAGTATGAACAGCTAAATTGCTTGCCAATGTCGTACCTTGTGATAACACGACCGTACCGGATTTATCAGGGAATGTAATTGTTTTGGTAGAAGTTTGAGGGTCAGTAATAACAAATTCAGTAAGTATGTCATCTGCAGTAGCCCCTTCAAAAGTAAGCGCATTTCCAGACGCGTCATCCTGGTTAAGAATGCTTGCATTAATTGTAGCATCATCGGTATTATCAGCACCAAGAATTACATTATCATCAGCTTGTAGTGTATTGGTTACATTTAATCCATCTTCAGCTGTCAACAACCCGGCTGAAGTAATTGTACCTGTTCCGGATGTAGAGAAATTACCTGAAGTTGTAATATCATCTCCGGCGTTAGAAGGACTCAATATTCCCAAAGTATTATCTCGTGTCCAAAAACCTAATGTTCCATCATTGGGTATTACAGTGGTTAATTGTCCGTTTGTAGTTGTATAAACTCCTCTAAACGCAGTTAAACCAGTTGTAGGAATATCGCTTAGTAAAGACCAACTAGGAGCTCCACCATCTGTATTCATCAGAAGAGTTCCTGTAGTTCCATCCGGAGCCAGTAAGTTTACTGTTCCGGCATCATTACCATATATTAAATTATTGGCGGCAATGGTTGATAAACCTGTTCCGCCATTGGGTACATCTAAAATGGTTTTCCAGGTTGGAGCGCCACCTGCTGTTGTGGTTTGTAAAAACTGGCCATCGGCAGTGGAGGTTGGTACAGCCTCCAGGTTATCTGCTGTAGATGTGTACAATACCGTATTGGCTCCGCCAAAAGTAGATAAACCTGTTCCGCCATACTGAACATCAATAATATCGGCATTCCATGTACCGGTTGTAATGGTACCTAAGGTGTCAATGGAGGTTTGTCCACCATAGGTCGAAGCAATATTAATAATAGGATTAGCCGGATTCGATTTGTCTATTGTAATTCGATCTATTGTTCCATATATATCATTGATTCCCACATTCCCGGAAAACAATACTCGCCAGGTTGTTCCATCGTAAATATTTAATTTGTTGGTGGATGTATTGTAAACAATTAATCCGGTGGCCGGAGTTGCTATAGCATCCCTTTCCCCTTCGGTCATTCTGGGTATTAAAAATCCCCTTTCCGTCGACCGCAATTCCAAAATAGACGATTCGTGCGGATCGTTTATAGGGTCTTCGCTAATGCCCACGCCCTGCCCAAAGGTGTTTTGTAACCCGAAGGTTAAAAACAGTATTGCCATAAATGCCAGGCTTTTTAATCGTAAAGCCTTTTTCCTGGTTTTCTTATTCGTATGAATAGAAATCCTGCCTGATGTACCAATTAATGTATCCATTGTTGGCCTCCTTTATAATTTTTTGGATGATTTTGCTGAATAAAAAAATGAGACTGTTCCATTTGCTGAATAAACATTATATGACATACGACTACTTGATGCAAATAATCGTTTGCCCATGCTTTTTGAACAGCCCTGAAAAATATAGATGATAAAATAGGGATAAAGATTAATGGGGATATAAAAAACAACAAAGCACACCTCTTCCATATTGAGGCGTAACATATACTCATGCCCTTTCCTTTTTTCGTTAACATCCTGTTGGATAAACATTTGGAAAGGCCTATTTTATTTGAATAAAAACTCACCCTATTTTTGTAAATCTAATCTATATAACTATTGTTTTAATTTTTAGTTGTTTATATTATAATTTGACTTTAGTATTATGTTAATTTACCTTGTTACGGATATGTAATTAGACCCTTCTGTTCAAAAAATGTTTATAAAAATAAGGTATAAAAACGTAACCTTCATAAAAATAATTAAATATCAACACCTACACAATAATGAGGATTTTATTTTGATAAAAAATATAATCGCCAAAACATCCTCCCAATCCATGCTAAAAAAGTTAATAATCAGCAATTTGAGCTGACTAATTCTACGTAATCCACCCTAAAAAAGTTTTAAACATCACCAGAAATTTTAAAATGCTGTACCGTTAATTACTTAAAATTGCTTTTTAAATTTTGTATATCCGCTTTTATGCATAGTAAACTTCTTGATTTTATTCGCTTTGCTCATGAGGAAAATGTCCCGAAACCCGCCATTATGCAAAGAAACACCCTGGTTTACCGGGGTGAATTGATGATATTGTTTTTTCCGCGGCATGGTTGTTCTCTGAAAGAAAATGTTATTCGGTGCTTGCCGCGGGTTTGGCAGTGTATCCCATTACCCCGGGTTGAAACCCGGGGCTATAGGTTTTAATTTGCGGCTATTCTTCTGGCTAGGAATTTTTTTAGAAAGCGTACTTTCTTGTTTCAAGACAAGAAAGTATGGAGGGTTTTAAGTAAAGTCCTTGAAAGAATAAATTATCAATGATAAAAAAATTCATGCTTTGAGGATAAATGCAATATTTATAGCCATATACCGGCAGGGATGCCGGTGATCCGGAACCACCGCCTCCGATGGATCGCCGGCATCTTGCCGGCAAATCTGCCTGGCGGGTGAGCCATTATATAGTGAAACACCCTGGTTTACCGGGGTGAATTGATGATATTGTTTCCAGAAAGCAGATTATTTTTTAGCCGGACGATTCGTTTTCCGATGGGCATTGTCCGGCGAGCCGAAAAACAAGCACCGTGAGCGTTAAAAAAAATCTGCTGTTCGAACCGAGCGTTTTGTGCGAGCTCGCCGAAGGCAACCACTGACCGAAGGGAAGTGCAAGATCAGATTTTTTAGCTCACATCGCGTAGTTTTTCGAGTGAGGCGGGCGCAGCCTTGAATTTCTTTGCGTACTTTCTTGTTTCAAGACAAGAAAGTATGTGGGGTCTGGGGCAAAGCACCTGAAATAGGAAATTGATAAATGGCAAATAAAATCAAGGTTTCAGAATATATTCAATATTTTTATCGGACAACAGTGATTTGATTTAACAATTATCAAGGATTAACTACCTGTCGTCAACACTATTTTGGACATCATCAATAAAAAAACTTTTTAATAAAAATTTCTGTCTTTTTTTTATTTTATTTACTCCATAAATATTACATTGAAAGGTTTACCAAATGTTTTTAAAATCAAAACAATTGATAAAAAAACTTGAGCAAAGGAATAATCAAGAAAGAAACTAACATAGATATAATGATAAATCAGGATAACGTATTAAACAAAAAATTTAAAGAACATATAATACAAACCACCCTAAAAAACGCACCACTAATTATAGTGCTAAGTATTTTATTTATAAGCTATTATATGTACTCTGATTTGGTGGTTCGCGATAGTATACAGGCATTTTACTTTAGATGTATTCCTATAGCCATTGGTATTATCCTGCTTATTTTTCATTATATTACACTAGATAAATTCAACTACCTGAAATTTATTATTTATCATATCTTCTTAACCAGCGGGCAGATAATGATGTTAGGTATTTGTTTAATCCACCTGCATACCGATGCTTTAGCCCCTTCGGTTGCCGGCATGTTGCTTGTTGTTTTTGTTTTCTCGCTCGAGGTGAAAACCAATAAAATATTTTCTATTCTGATTTATTTTTTACCAGCACTGATTTTTGCTTTTATCTTATTTACATTTTTTAATCCCTCGAAAGAGGAGTTTACGGTACTGGTCGATATTTATCCTTTTATTATTATCGGATTTCTTTTAAACAGGTTTCAATATAAACTTCGGTACAGACTATTCAAAACAAACTATTTGCTGGATATTGAAAAACAAAAAACTGAAAAATTATACCAGGAAACACTGATCATTAATAAAGATTTAAAGCAAAAAGCCGAAGAGATTACTGCCCACAAAGAAGAGATTGAAGAAAAAAATACCATATTGGAAGAAAACAATGCCACCAAGGATAAGTTCCTGACCATTATTTCGCACGACCTGCTAAGCCCATTTAATGTTTTAATCGGATTTTCCGATTTGCTGGTAGAGAGTTTTAACCACGATGAAAATATTCATGAACAAAAAAAGTATGTTCAATACATCCATCAAAATATTAATAAAACCTATAAACTATTAGAAAATTTATTATTGTGGGCCCGTTCGCAAAAAGATGCACTAGAATTTAACCGGATAGACGAAAACCTGTATCTCCTGTCTAACGAGGTTATTGATGTGCTGAAACCATCGGCTGAAAAGAAATCTATTGCTATTATCAACAAAATTAAAAAAAATACTACGATAAAGGCAGACCGGAACATGCTGTTGACTACCTTACGAAACTTAATTTCGAATGCTATAAAATTCACTCCCAAAGAGGGGAAGGTAACTATACATGCACAAAACACAAAGAATAATAATATAAAAATATCGGTAAAAGATACAGGAAGGGGTATGTCGGCCGAGATGAAAGAAAAGCTTTTTGACCTTTCAAAAAGCATCTCGACCAAAGGAACTGCCAATGAAGAAGGTACCGGGTTAGGATTAATTCTGTGTAAAGAATTTATCGATAAACATCATGGAAATATTGCTATTGAAAGCGAACCGGGCAAAGGGAGCAATTTTGTGGTTACGTTGCCGGAATGACCAGTAAGCAGTTAAACAGTTCTGAGTTCCGAGTTCTGAGTTCAAAGTTCTGAGCTTGCCTGCCGAAGGCAGGTTCAAAGTTTTAAGTTATTAGAGGCAGCTGCATTAAGCAGTAAGTAGCGGCAGGAGGCAATTGGCAGTTGGCAGCGGCAGGAGGCAGTTGCAGTAAATAGTAAAT
>Ga0209943_1001135_pt1 | contig 17042 bp, 15 predicted proteins | sample SalPonR1_B_D2_MG_FD_185698 | JGI IMG/M metagenome (GOLD analysis project Ga0209943, IMG submission 185698) | Salt pond soil microbial communities from South San Francisco under conditions of wetland restoration - Salt Pond MetaG R1_B_D2_MG... ... | reverse complement strand
CGATTTTTAATTTCGCTGACCGGAGACCGATACGCGGCTTCTACCTGGCTGTATATACCATCCCGCGATGTGCTCCATAAAGTGTATACGCCTCGCCCCGCTCTGGCAGAGGTGGAGGGTTTTTTGGCGCCCATGAATGCCATTCGTTACGAGAGTAGTGATGGATTAGAGATTCCCGCTTATTTAACTCTCCCTCGTACGGCTGAAGAAAAGGATTTACCTGTGGTTGTGTTGGTCCACGGAGGCCCTAAAGGCCCTCGCGATTACTGGGGATATCACCCCTTGGTTCAATTTCTGGCCAATCGGGGCTATGCTGTTTTGCAGCCTAACTTCAGGGCCAGCGGAGGCTATGGAAAGAGCTTTCTGAATGCAGGTGACCTCGAATGGGGGCGATTAATGCAAGACGATATTACCTATGGTGTTCAGTATTTGATTCGCGAGGGGATTGCGGATGCCGATCGGATCGGAATTATGGGCGGAAGTTATGGTGGGTATGCGACCCTGGCGGGATTGGCTTTCACACCCGAACTGTATGCTTGTGGCGTGGATATTGTCGGTCCCAGCAATCTATTCACCCTTTTGGAGTCTATTCCACCTTATTGGGAAGCCGGTCGCGCCTTCTTGTATGGTATGGTGGGGGATCCGGAGACGGAATCCGGCCAAAAACGAATTCGCGAGGCCAGCCCCTTATTTCACGTAGATGAGATCCGCCGACCCTTACTCATCGTTCAAGGAGCTAATGATCCTCGGGTTAAGCAAGCAGAGTCCGATCAAATCGTACGCGCGCTGGCCGAAAAGGGCAAGCATGTATCTTATTTATTGGCAGAGGATGAAGGACACGGATTTCGCAAACCGATCAATCGCATGGCAATGTACGCTGAGATCGAGCACTTCCTCGCGGAGGAGTTGGGCGGTCGATATCAAAAGGAAAAACCCGTGGAGGTTGCTGATCGCCTGCCGGAGCTATTGGTAAATGTGAAAAGTTTAATATCCGGAGATGAAAAGTAATACCGAGGTACGCATAGCTCTGCTCACGGAGGAAAAATACATTGACCCTTCGAATACGGATTGGTATATGGACCAGGTGTTATTAGAGGACAACTTGCTTATAGAAGCCCTGGAAAAGAGCGGAGCTCAGGTTACCAAAGTAGGTTGGACACAAACAGGGGTGGATTTTTCTACGTTTGACGCGGCTGTTTTTTCCTCAATTTGGGATTACTATCGATACCCCACCGATTTTTCCAAATGGATAGACCGCGTAGAGGGACAAACGACTTTTTTCAATTCCATCGCGCAAATACGGGATAATATGGACAAGCGGTACTTGATCCGCTATCAGGACATGGGTCGAAATGTCGTACCGACGAAATATGTCCCGGCAGGAAGCTCCTGGTCCGATACCCTTTGGGCCGAAGATCTTGATTCTGATCATCTCGTCATTAAACCTGTCATAGGTGGTGCGGCTGTCGACACCTTCCAGTGGAAGGTGTCAGATGCCAATCAGGACTTGAGTCCTATGCAAGAGGTCCTGGCAGAAAAGGCTATGATTGTTCAGCCTTTTGTTCCAAGTATTCAAACTTTTGGGGAAGTCAGCCATATTATTTTTGATGGAAAATATTCTCATTCCATTCTGAAGCGCCCGCGCGCCGGGGACTATCGCGTACAGGACGATCATGGAGGGCGGGTGGATGATTACATAGCGACTCCCGCTGAAATTGATTTGGCGCTATCCTGGCTCGAGCCCTTGAATGAGGAACCTGTTTACGCGCGGGTTGATCTCGTAAAGGGGATAGATGGAGCCTGGTGGCTCGGTGAGCTAGAGCTCATTGAACCTGAATTGTGGCTGCGAAGAAACCCATCAGCTGCCGAAGCCTTTGCTCAGTCTGTTCTACGGCGCCTGTAAACTTCCATTTCTGTCAGGCGAAAGAAAATGGGGACTGCAAAAGGGCTCAATTTATGGAAACTTTTACCCTCCTGTAACCATTTAATAATTAGATACTTATAAAAAATACATCTGAACATGAAACTACGAACGACATATTCTTTTTTGGGGTTTATCCTTCTTCTTTTATCCTGTGGTGGTGAACATCAACAAGATTCTACGCAAACGCAAACTGCAGAGCATTGGATTAATAAGGCCATAGAGGCTCACGGAAGTGACGCCCTTGAACATGCTGAAGTCATATTCACTTTTAGAGAGGCAGACTATTTAGTTAAAAAAGACGGTCACGATTTTTATTACCAACGTCAGCAGGTCGATACTTCCGGTCGGCGCATTATTGATCAGGTTTGGCCCGACAGCACTTACCGAACCGTCGATGGCAAGCGACAACTACTTACACCCAAAAAAGCGAACGCAATTAGTGAATCTATTCATTCTGTGGTTTACTTTGCCTTTTTACCTCAAGCTTTGAAAGACCCTGCTGTTCAGTCGGCTTACATCGATCAAACACAGGTCAAAGGAGAAATGTACCACCGCATTAAGGTGACCTTTGATGAGGAAAATGGTGGACAGGATCACGAAGATGAATATCTGTATTGGATCCACGATACGAAACACACGCTGGACTACCTGGCGTACAATTTTCAAGTGAATGGGGGAGGGGCGCGCTTTCGCGCTGCAGAAAACCCACGGGAAATTGCCAACGTCCGTTTTCAGGATTACAAAAACTACAAGCCTGTTGATGAGGGTAAAGAACTCATGAGGCTGGACAGTTTGTACGAGCAAGATACCTTAGAGTTAGTTTCTGAAATTCAACTGCAAAATATCGAAGTCGCTATCGTGAAGGAGTAACTCCGGCCGTTATTTTTTAGGGACTGAGAGAGAATACGGTTACATCCTTGAAAGACTAATAAAATCCGCTCTTTTCATTTGAACTTTTACTCAGAGTTTTGGGAATTTTTCTTACTTTAGAAAAAAAAGTCAAGATGTCGTATGAATGGGGGAAATGGCTGATGGTCGCCGGAGGAATCTTGCTGCTATTTGGTCTTTTACTCTACCTATTTGGAAATATTCCTATTCTGAGCAGACTTGGAAATCTCCCTGGGGATATCCACATCAAAAAAGAGAATTTTCAATTGTACGTTCCGCTTACGACCATGATTTTGTTGAGTGTTTTGTTTACGGTACTATTCCGGATCATTTCATATTTTCATAATGTAAGCTCATGAGAAATTATCAGTATAATGCGTTGGGACTGCGCCGGACAGATGCCGCCTGGCTTATTTTTTATGTGATCATTTTAGTTATTGATATCAGTTTTATCCATCAAGATGTGGATTTCTATCGTTGGTTTAGTAAGCCCGTTCTGATGTTGACCCTTCTTATTGTGCTTTGGCGGACTGCAGATTACGAATTCAAATATGCATTTCGCCTTCATTTTTTGGCGCTATTCCTTTCTTGGATAGGAGATATTTTCCTTCTCACGGACTTATTTATCACAGGCCTTATTGCTTTTTTATGGGCGCACATATGCTACATCGCCCTCATGGTAGATCTTGGGATTCGCCTTAAAGGCATCCGGTTTTGGAGTCGATCCATTCTCACTTTAATTATCGCCGGTGGAGTAGGGTACTATATTGGCCATCACCACCCCGATCTTCAATGGGCTATTCTCGCTTACACCGTAGTCATCTTGATCATGTTTCAATTTAGTACATTGGTCAAGCCTTATGCCCCCATAATCATAGCCGGGGCACTATTCTTTGTCATTTCCGACTTCTTGCTCGCATATGGTCGGTTTATTCCGCCATTCGATTGGCACATTTTGGCAGAGTGGAAGGCAGAAGCCGTCATGTTTACCTATGGTCTGGCTCAGCTCTTGTTGCTGCTAGGTTTTCGTAAAGTGGGGCGCTCTCAAAATCTAATCTTCTCAAAATAAACCGTTATGAACAGCACCCATTTTTCATATAATCTTATTTTGCTATTCATTTTGGTGGTTTCCATTCTTCCTCAAGGACAAGCTCAGAAAGATAATCCGCGCATCACCTATTTATATTGCGGAGGGTGGATTCAGGTTGAAGAGGGGATTTATGATACGGCAAAAACTATAATTATCCATGATGATCGGATCTCCCAAATAGCGGAGGGCTATTTGCCTGTGCCCGATTCAGCAGAGTCTATAGATCTACGAGAATTTACCGTTATGCCCGGTTTATTTGATTTGCATGTTCATATCGAAAAAGAATACAGTAAGAATTATTACCTCGAACGTTTTACACTCAATCCGGCTGATCGCGCTTACCGCTCCGTCGGTTATGCCCAGAAGACCTTAAAGGCTGGCTTTACTACCGTTCGCGATCTTGGCGGAACAGGGGTCAATATTAGCTTGCGTGACGCCATTAATGAGGGAGCCGTCGTAGGACCTCGGATCTTCACCGCCGGACGTTCCATTGCCACCACAGGCGGCCACGCAGACCCTACCAATGGATTTAAAGAGGAGTTGATGGGAGATCCCGGTCCGCTTCTGGGCGTTGTAAATGGACCTTTAGAGTGCAGAAAGGCTGTCCGTCAACGATATAAGAATGGAGTCAATGTTATAAAAATTACCGCGACAGGCGGGGTATTGAGCGTTGCTGCAAGCGGGCTCAATCCTCAGTTCACTGATGATGAACTCGAGGCCATTGTTAGCACAGCCAATGATTACGGCTTGTTGACCGCTGCCCATGCTCATGGTGATGAAGGAATGCAGCGGGCGGTCCGAGCCGGTATTCATACTATTGAGCATGGCACCTTTATGTCCGACTCAACCATGCAATTGATGAAAGAAATGGGAACGTATTACGTGCCCACTCTCTCCGCCGGCCAGGCTGTAGCCGAATACGCAGATATTCCCGGTTACTATCCCGATGTGGTCGTCCCCAAGGCCAAGTCTGTGGGCCCCGAGATCCAGTCCACTTTTGAGCGAGCCCATGCAGCAGGTGTTAACATTGCTTTTGGAACTGATGCCGGCGTATTCCCCCATGGGCAGAATGCGCGGGAATTTTCGCTTATGGTGCAAGCAGGTATGTCCCCGGCAGAAAGTATCCAGTCTGCCACCATCGTTGCGGCCCGCTTATTGGGCGTGGACAATGAGCTAGGTAGTTTATCTGCCGGCAAAGTGGCCGATATCATCGCAGTCCCCGGAAACCCTTTGCAAGACATACATCTTATGGAAAAGGTCAACTTCGTTATGAAAGAAGGAGAAGTTTATTTTTCAACAGAAAAAGAATAAGGGCGTGCCCCAGCGCTGTTTTGGGTGTGCCGGACCTGATTTGATAAATTGCCCCGCATGACTCCCCCTATTTATACCTATATAATCTTCAGGTGACCGCGCTGGGTCGGGCTATCCGCTTGTAGTGCCGGGCCGCCCGGCCGGCATCCGTAGCGCTGCGGGGAGTTTCCAGGGTCACTTCCTCGCTTTACGGCTGCATCGCCCGGGTGGCCCGTCCCTATCGCTTCTATCCCTCACGCGAATATTCTGCATAGGCTTGTACATCTAAATTGTTATGAGGAGTAATAAAGGGGTGGGAGGCCAACCGATAGGTGCAAAAGCGAGCTCGATACCTGCATTGTTTGACCAGCGATTGGGTTATAAAACAAAAAACGATTTAGGTCGGGAAATGCCGGGAGATTATTATATTGAGAAAAAAAGATGGATCTAGTGGGAAAGCGATACTTCTTCACAGGCGGCACCTCCGGATTGGGCAAAGCGGCTGTGCTGGCAATGGTCAAAAAGGGAGCGAATGTCGTATTGACGAGTCGATCCGAAGAAAAAGCCGAAGTTCTTCGCAGGGAAGTAAGTAATATAGGATCAGATATGGTTTCCCGGCTTGAATTTGTCGATTGCGATTTAGGTTCTTTTCATTCAGTAGTTTCTGCCTGTGACACTGTAGTAAGCAAGTACGATCGATTGGATGGGATCATTAATAATGCTGGCGTTTGGTCCTTTTCAAAGGAAGAATCTGAAGATGGAATTGAAAAGACACTTCAGGTTAACTTACTGGCACCTTATGTAATTGTTCATCGCCTGGAAGGGCTGCTCGGTACGGAGAGTAAGCTTATCCAGACCGCCTCAGCGCTCCATCAGGGGAAGTTTAATTTTGACAATCCGGAATTCGCAAAATCGTACAGTGGATTTAGAGCATATCGTCAATCCAAGTTGGGTATTATTTTACTGACGCGATGGTGGGCTGATACATTTTCTGATCGGGAAATTTACTCTTTTTCTCAACATCCGGGACTTGTTAGTACGGAATTAGGCAGGGGAGGAAATTGGTTGGTTCGAAAGTTTTTTGACTGGTTTGGGAAAACACCTGAAGATGGGGCACAAACGTTATTGCATTTAATTCAAGCGCCTGTCCAGGATCTGGAAAATGGAGCATATTATAAGAATGAGAAGCCGAAGGGGACCGATACCGTAGCGAGCAAATCCATGGAGATGGCCCAAAAGGTGGATGAATTATGTCGCTCATATACTCAGGATTATCTTCCTGAAAAGTAAGGAATCGGGGTTCTTTTCGTTAAATCAAAAACTATACTGATGAAAAATATACTTTTTAGTTTCGTGCTGTTATTTGGATTGGCGTTCGGCGCCTATGCTCAAGAGCCGATCACCAAGACTTCCCGGCACGACTTTCAAATGACTATTGACGAGCTAAAATCCACCATTGAGGCGATGGATCTTAAGGTTATTGCCGAAGTACCGCATAGCAAAGGAGCTGAAATGAGTGGCCTTGAATTGCCGCCAACCCATCTGCTTATTTTTGGGAACCCCAAGGTAGGGTCTCAACTCATGCAAAAAGATCAAGGGATCGGATTGGATCTACCACTGCGAATGCTGGTCTATGAGCAAGAGGGGAAGACATACCTGTCTTACCACGACCCCAAAAACCTGGCAGGTACTTATGAACTTGGCGAGAAAGCACGTATACTCAATAAAATGAGTCAGGTCATGGGAAATATTTCAAATTCTGTAGCAGAGTAGAGGAGGTAAAGGCTTTACCCAGTGTGCTTTCTTAGGTAGGGCAAGTCGAGCCACTTGATGTGACTTTTAATTTCTTCTGATTTCTATGAAAAATACCGGTCCGAATCCTCTCCGACGCCACTCGGCTCTGCAGCCGCTCAGCCGAGCGAACCATCAGGGACTTATGTTTTGCCTTTTATTGGAAAAGGGCCTTCGAAATGAGGTACATCCCGGGAGGATGCATGACTTTATTATTCACTTTTATGATTCTTACTGGCGAGCTCATCGAGAGCGTCTGCATTCGCTCCTTGAAGATCTTCTTCCGGGTTCTGATCCCTGGGCGTTGGAATTTCGTAAGAAATACCAATCTTTATCAAATACATGGGTAAAAGCTAAGTCTACAAAAAGCTCCACCTCGGTACGGAACCTAAAGGATAGCTTACGTGCATTTATTCGCTGGCAGGAGAGGAAACTTTTTATGGAACTTCAAGACCATCATCCCAAAAAGATAGAGGTTTTAGTCTTGCCCGAGTCTGGTGATGATATCTGTGCACTATGGACCGACCCATTTTGGGAATGAGTTAGGGATGCAGAATTGTAGTTTATTTCTGTAGGATAAGTTTTTCGCTTAGGTAATAAGTGTGGTCTACTACGAGAGTGATAAATATGGAGTCTGACCCTATACTGGGGTCAATAGCAAATTGGATTTTCCCCTCATAAAGCTCCTCCGGCTTAATTTCTCCCCGATCGATCCAGCGGCCATCTGGCGTGGAAATGAAATAGTGTGCTTGATCAAATGAAGGTCCGGAAATAGCTAAAGTAAAAGCCCCGGCACTGGGATTAGGAAATACTTTTAACTGGTAGAGATGCGGCCGATCCACTACCTGATCTTCGCTTTGCGTCGTAGACTTGGGAATCAAACGCACGCGGTACAGCACATCGCGCGCTTCTGTATCTTCTGTATTGTTCTGCATGAAGGGATTGCGACTTTGACTATAAATGCCTCCAAGAATATAACCGAGATCTATGGTGTCTGCCGATTGACTATGAAAAGCCAGCATCGAGGACTCATTTAAACTCAGGTCCGTGTTAATCAAAAACTCTGAGGAGGCGCCCTCCAGCCCGGGCATTTGTTGGTCCATCACATATTCCGTGTATTCGCCGCCCGGGCTTAAGGAAACTCGACTGATCGTTTTTACGAAGGGTACTTGTTGGTCTTCAACTAACTGATCTCCTTCATAATAGTACTGCGCCATACCTCCAAAAAAGAGATATTCCATGTGCTGGGTAGCAGAATCATAAAGGGCTACTTGTGCACTGTGGTAGTTACTGAGGTATTGATTAAAGTCCGTTCGGGGATTATAGTCGTCCGCATAAATTTCGACGGGATATAGAAAAGGCAAATCTGCCTGTCGCTGAAAAACACCGGAAGAGATAACATAACTTTGTTCTCCGCTGGGAGATATTCGATTCAACAAATTGTAATCCCGGCGATGCAGGTGCATCGGATCTATTGTCTCTTCTATATTGGAAATTTGCATCTGCTCCTCACTCCATTCAATGGTGAATTTGCGGATCGCATCTGTGTATTCCTGGACAAAAGACGGGCCATTCATTGGGTTATAGCGACCATCAAAGCGATGTCCGCCGATGAGATAAAAGGAGTCTTCTAATTTTCCAAGGTGACCTCCGGTCACGGCCATTTGCTGATGTTCTATCTGCTGTATATGTGGAGCGATAGGTGCTTCATTCTCGATGGCCTCCATGATTTCGGGAACTCGTATGGCCGTCAGGAACGGGAAAGTGATGTGATCGCCATTCTGTTCTGAATAACCATAGCCCCCAATGATATACAGAATATCACCATCCTGAAAGTAATTCATATTGGTCGACTGCAGTTGTTCAGTTATGTCCACCGGGAGTCCAGTGATAGAGACGCTTTTTAGGGATTGCGTTTCCGGCGATATTACAAAAAGCTCAGTATTATTTTGACTTGCGGGGAAGGAGCGGAATGGTTGTCGGGCATGCAGTCCATCCCTTCGCCCGCCTACGATAAGGTACTGTCCGTCATGTTGAGCATGGGCAAAGGAGTGCAAGCCCGGCAAATTGGGAATGGCAACGGGCTGCAATTGGATATCGAACGGAAAAGCCGTTTGGCCGAAAACCGCCTGTGAAAACACGCCGATGGAAATCAAAGTAAAAATGATCAACTCTTTCATACCTTTAATATAAGGCAGGCTACTCAAAATGAACAGTGACTTTTGGCACATAAGGATTAAATTAAATGAGATCTAAATAATGCCCCTACCTATAAAGCGAAACAAATATTTGCTAAAAAAGAGGAATTGATTAGATTTATAACATGGGTGCATTTGATACTTGGCGATTTTTAGCAGGTCTGGGGATATTTCTTTTTGCGATGTACCTGATGGAGGAATCGATTCGCAAACTTTCGGGGAGGGCATTTAAAGCCTTGATTCGTCGATATACCGGCAGTCGATGGCGCGCTTTGATGACTGGAACCTTATCTACAGCTATTTTGCAGAGTAGTTCGGCGGTTTCACTCATGCTTCTGGCCTTTGTAGGGGCTGGACTGATGAGTATGCCGCATGCTATTGGAGTCATCCTCGGATCTAATTTGGGTACGACGGTAACAGCCTGGATCGTCGCCAGCGTTGGATTCAAGGTTGAGATTGAGAGTATTGCTATGCCCTTATTAGGGGTAGGAGGGCTCGGTATGATTTTTTCAGGTCAATCTGAGAAATATGCCAATTTCAGTAAGTTGTTATTGGGTTTTGGTTTCCTTTTTCTTGGTCTGGATCACATGAAAGGAAGTATCGAGATGATGGCTGAGCAGGTGGATATTGTAGACTATGTCGATATGGGCCTTTGGTTTTTTCTGTTATTGGGTATCCTGTTGACCGCTTTGATGCAATCCAGTTCGGCCACTCTTGCCGTAGTTCTCACCGCTTTATACTCCAATATTATCACTTTTGATATGGGAGCCGTGATGGTCGTTGGATCCAATATCGGGACCACGGTCACCATACTATTGGGCGCCCTTGGCGGGGGAAAAATCAAGTTGAGGGTGGCTCTCAGTCACTTTATTTTTAATAATGTGACGGGAATCATTGCTTTAATCGCCCTACCCCTGTTAACTGGAGCAGTGAACGCCATGCTGCCAGTAGATCAAGAGCCCGTGCTAGCACTGGCGCTCTTTCATACTTTTTTTAATGTAATGGGTATCCTATTGTTTTTCCCTTTCATTGGTCTCCTCGCTCGATTACTCATTCACTGGGTACCGGATCCTAAAAACACCGTCAGCCGCTATTTGATTCATACGACATCCGAGGTGGTTGAGCCCGCGATTACTGCTGTTGAAAAGGAAATGGATCATTTTCTGGAACTGACGATGCGACATAATCTTCAAATTCTCAATATTGATGAAACCTTGATTTGGCCGGATACGACTGAGGAAGGACGGAAGGTCCGAAGAACTCAATCTCAGCAATACGAGCGACTGAAATTACTGCAAGCTCAGATATTCAAATTTACGGCTGAGGTACAGACCCACGAGACCACGGAACAGGAAACCGCTCGGCTAAGTCAATATTTGCATGGGGCTCGACTCTTATTGCATTCCGCAAAAATATTCAAAGATATTCGCCATAATTTTGAAGATTTTCAGCAATCCGACAGTCGATTTCTTCGGCAGGCTTATTCAGAATTTCGGCGTCGATTCGTCGATTTGAGTATGCAACTGGCACGGGTATTGATCCAGGAGGACTCTTCCATATCGATCGAAACCTATGAGCGTTTAATGGCTGCTGTCAAGCAAAACGATAATTCTTTCATTCGTTCAGTTTCCGGAGTCCTTAAAGGGGCGCCCTCCCTGACAGATGTTGATATTTCCACGGCCATCATTGTGAACCGATCATTTATTTATGCCTGTCAGCACCTCATTGGTGCCTGGCATGAGTTGAGCGATCACCATCTGCTCAGTGGGGCAGGCAAAGAGACAGAGCGTGGTACAAATGACACTGAAGGTGGTGAATGATCTCTATAAGAATAAAGAGTTTTATCTTAAGATACTCATAGTACATAAGAAACTTTCAATCTGCCCTTGAACAGGGAGGTCGAATATACTCGTTGATTGCAGTATAGCTACTTCTTGAGTTTAAGCCATTCAATCATCACCCGAATCGCCATTTCATTGATGGGTTCATCGATCATAAAGTAATCTAATGGATGTCCACTTTTACACCTTTGTAGCAAGTGATTCAATCCGCTGAGTAATACGTATTCCACTTGTGGAATGGTATCCTGACTGATTCGATTCAGATTTTTTATACTCCCTTCCGGAGGCACCTGGATATCCTTGCTTCCATAAATAAATAAGGTGGGAGAGGCAAAGTCATATCCAGCTTCTTTAGGGTCATGGGTGATGATATCAAAAAGAGAGGTTTGGGTGATCTTATGCACGAGTCCATTGTTGAATTCAGTGGTATAGAGATTGCCGGTATCCATTCTGTTGATTTCTTCAAATAGTAAACTATCCAGCGATTTGTCATCCTTGTTTTTATTGACAAACTCGTAGATTCTTCTCATATTTCTAACACTCATCTCTTTTTCCTCCACGCTCAACTCTTGATAGAAGTTTTCTATATTTCTCTTCTGTTTTAACATTAACTCACTACCTTTTTCAAATGGAGTGGCGAGGAGAATGGAGAAGTCGACTGGATTATTTTTAGATAATTCTAGAGCAACCATTCCGCCTAAACTGTGACCTATTAGGCCAAATTTAGTGAAGCGGACATTGTATTGAGCCTCAATGTCAGGGATGGCATGAATGATGAGTTGGTGATCCTTTAATTCTTTCTGCATACCACTTGAGAATATACTTCCAGTAGATTGCCCTGTTCCTCTGTCATCAAAGCTCAATGTGGCGATACCTATTGCGTTTAATCTTTGAGAAATCGTCAGAAATGGCCGGTGTTTCCCAATAGTTGAATATCTATCCTGTGGTCCCGATCCGGAAATGAATATTGCGAGAGGAAATGAACCGATAGAATCAGGGCAGGACAGCGTTCCTACTAGTTTCACTGAATCTTCAGAATTATAGACTTCTATCGTGCGATGAAAATGCAGACTGTCATTGGTGATGGATTGACCGGAAATCATCAGTGGGCCGGAGAGAAGTAGGACGACCAGCGAACTGAAAAAAGAAATACGATGAGGTAAGGTGAGTGAATTACGCATAATTAAAGTTAGTCATTTGCCATCTCCATTTTTTCATCTGAAAAAAGATAGTAGATGTTCATTGTAGTTTTATGGCTTTCTTTCCTTCTTCAATTCTAAATAGGCCAGGTATGGCGCCATAAAACAGGCTATGAGAAAACTAAACTCAAATGTATACCCAAGGCCTTCTGCGGAAAGACCGTTTTTGAGGGACAAGAAGAGGGAAAATGAAATTAACACAAAGCCAAAGTACCCCAAGATGTAAATGAGGATTTTCTTTTTTGGTTCTCTGGATATTATGTCTCGTATGTTTTTTATCATACAAAAGTTAAGATAATGAAATTTTTTAAGATTGGTCGTTTGGCTTAGCTGTTAATGCTGTCAATATGTATGTACGCGCTGTGTAATATACGCAAAATCAGTACTAACCCTCATTTGGGCTTTCATATTCCAGCCTTCGGGCGTGATATTTCCCCCGCGATAGCGATGTGGCGGGCCATCCGCCGTTCGGCGGATGGGTCCAATCCCTGTCCCAAGGAATTGGGGCAGGGTGCAGGACCGATAGCCCGAAACGTAGCGACCCGAAGTCCGCCTTAGGGCGGACGAGGGGATCGCCCTAAAAATTTAAAAAGATAAAGTGACAGCTTATCAAGTAGGTTTTCTGAAGTAGGTAAGGAGAAGGAGTAGGGCTATAGCGAGGGAAAGTATGCCCTGGCAAATCCAAAGGGCCTTGATGTCGGGCCGCTGAAAGGAGAGGGTGATTTGACTGCGGCCGGCCTCGATCGGCAGGCTGAGTAAGTTGTCGCACCAGGGGATTAGGTTTGCTTCTGAACCATTTATGGTAGCTGACCAACCGGGGTATAAGCTTTGCTGAATAACGAGGGTGTCGGACTGAAAGGCTTCGACCTCAAGTGCGAGACGCCCCGGGGACCATTGCTGAATTCTATAAGGGAAATCGGAGGCTTGAGTTAAGAAAATGAAGGGCCGGGGAAGTGCTGTTTGGTAACAGGGGCGTTTCTCCATCCTATCCACAGACTTAAGCTTAAAGGGGTTGAGGCCGATGGGGGATACGGTTTTTGTAAAGACGTTATTATTGTACCAGGAGGGAAGAAATCTCGGGTCGGCAGGGCGGTTGTCGTGAAGGGGAGTGAGGTCTGGTATGGGATAGTCTTCGGGCATTTCCTGAAGGGCTGCTTGATATGCTGTAGCGGGTCGGGGATGAGTAATGGTCATGGTGTGAGTGAGTTGGACAGCGCAGAAACCTTCGAGTGCCACGATGCCGAGGAGGGTCCAGGGACGAATGTTGGTCGGGGTAAAAAGAGCGGCTAGATAGAGCACTAATAAACTGAGGAGGAGAGGGAGTCCGGCATAGAATTTTTCGTAGGCTGTTGCATTTTCTATATATGGCCGGAGATCTTCTGAAGCAAAAAAGAGACCTCTCCATGGAAATGAGCCGACATCTGAGGTAGTAGCGGGAAGCCACTGGCTATACAGGAAAAGAACGACTGCCAGGCTGATTAGAGAAAGTCCTATAGCTTGCCAACGCAATTTTTGGGACAGCTGCCGAAGCGCATCGAGTCCCCAGGCTCCCAAAATGAGAATACTGAGAATCCAAAAGGCTCTAAAGATGGAGGGGAAGCGAAAGCGATCGAGCAGGGGAAGATGGCTCAGCCATTCTCGAATAGGGGTGGCTTCTCCAAAGGCTGCGATCAAACAGAAGAGTCCAATAGCGGCAATCGCCATTTTGGCCTTTTGATACTTTCTATGTAAAAAGGCTAAAGGCAGGAGTAAAAAGGGTAATAGCCCAATAAAACCTTGAATCATGGATATGTCGGCTCCCCAGAAACCAGCATTCCCGGTGACGGTCATCGGGAGAATACTCGAAATGATAGCTTTGGGCGGGAAGGGCCCAAAAAGGATATCTTCCATCTCAAGACCTTTGTCGCGCACCATGAGATCCAGGACTTCGAATATAGAGTAAAGGTAGCCTGTGCTCAGTAATAGAAATATAGTGGATGCGATCATTAAATGGACCCAAACCGATTTTATTTTCATCAATTGCCTTTTTCTATAAAGCCGAATCGATTGCACGATCGTTAGCAGGCCGATGAGGTAAATACTGATGAAAAAGAAAGCTGGGTAGCCGCCGGTGAGAAAAAAGTGCAGAATAAGTCCGCCGGCCACGGTCCATTTTAAGCTGGGTTTGAAAAGTATTTGGTGAAAGCTTAAGAACACCCAGGGTAACCAGGCTGTAGATGTGATAAAGGTGAGATGCTGTGCATTTCCGAGAAATACGCCGTTAGATTCATAAAGTAGAGCCATGGTTAGGGCAGAGACCATGGTGACTCCCCATTTTCTCAGCAGAAAATAGAGGCCCATTCCTCCTATAAACACATGAGCGAGCCACTCGAAATATAGACTATATAGGTCGTAAGGCCGTAAAGAAGCGAGCAGCCAGGCCGGAGCGTACCATGCAGCGCTTTGCGGATCAGCAAAGTAGGGGAATCCGTAATATTGCCACGGCAACCACTGCGGCCAAATGCCGTTGGACAGACTATCGCTGAGGAAGTACCGATATTGGAAATACTGATCCAGTATATCAAACTTCATGCAGTTTTGACCCATAGATAAAGGCCAGTAGGCCAGGAAGACAAAACCCAGTAGAATTCCAATGGGTATAATTTTATTTTCATCTTTCATTCCTGCCTCTAAATATACTCAAATTTGAACACAGGGTTCGGCACTCTGTAGGATGTGCTAAAATCATGGAGAGCTAATAGGTATGCGAATCTTACAGGTTTGGCTTTACAGCCTCGGTCAGTACCAGTGTGCAGCCGGCTTTTTGCATCTCTTCCATTGCTTGATTTTTATCGCCTGGCGAGGCTTCCACGGCACGGGTGGCATCGATGATGACTCGGGTGTCAAAACCGTTTCGGGCTGAATCGATGGCAGAGGCTTTGACGCAATAATCGGTGGTCAGTCCGGCGATGTACAGTTTTTCTACTCCTTTATCTTTGAGGAGTTCGGCTAGATTCAGGTTGGTCGCTTCAAAAGCGGAGTAACCATCATCCTTGTTTTCTGTACCCTTGACGAGAAATTGGTCGATCACCTCCAAATTGAGGTCGGGATGGAACTCAGCGCCCTCGGTATCTTTAACACAGTGCACGGGCCATTTTTTAAAATGCACGGTATCCTCGGGGTGCCAATCGCGGGAGGCGATGACCCAATCAAATTCCGTGGCGAGATCATTGATGATGGGGACCACTTCATCTCCCCCTTCCACGCCGAGGGCGCCGCCGGGGCAAAAGTCATTTTGAACGTCTACAATAAGCAATGCTTTCATAATTTATTTTGATCTAAGAGTTCCTGCTTTAAGGTAAACAATTGATCGGAGATGCCCACTTTATAAATGTGGGGATTTTCAAATCTCTGATATTCAATTGGGAGATGTTGAAGTTGTTGAGCAGCATAGGCTTTGATATCCCGGAGGGTTTGGACAGTGGAAACCCGCTTACCTGCTTTGATTTGAAAGTGGCGCAGGGGCTTTTGAGTACAATCTTTTACTGAAGTGCTCATGGAAGGGTGGATGGGGTGATAGAGAGTGGAAACTTCATTTTCATTATGTAATACCACGCCATCCATTCTGAAGTCTCCATTGGGGTGATAAAACCGATGGACTTCCTTGCGACCGGGTAGAGTCACCTTCTCAATGTTTTCGCTTATTTTCAGACTGGGTCGGCCATCGACTGACGCCAACTTATATACGCCATCAAGCGCGGCATCTGCTTGTCCGGTGGCCAATTGGGTTCCCACCCCATAGCCGTCGATCTTTGCTCCTTGCTGATTTAGACTTCGGATCAGATACTCGCTGAGTTGATTCGAGGCGTAGATCTTGACTTTGGGATGGCCGGCCTCGTCCAGCATTTTTCGGGCTTTTCGGCTGAGGTAGGCCAGATCTCCGCTGTCGAGTCGAATCCCCTGAAGACGTTGGCCGCGCTGCTTTAGGATGTCAGCCATTTCGATAGCGTGGGGCACCCCCGAGCGCAGCGTGTCGTAGGTGTCAACTAAAAGAATCGATCGATCGGGGAATTGGTCAATGAAGGACTGGAAGGCGTCCTTTTCGGAGGAAAAACTCTGTATCCAGCTGTGCGCTTGAGTGCCGCTGATGGGGATATCGTAGGTTTTTCCGGCATGTACATTGGATGTGGAATCGAAACCACCGATGTAGGCCGACCGGCTGGCATCCAGGCCGGCCCACCCCTGGCTGCGTCGGAGTCCGAACTCCATCAGTGTTTTGTCGCCCGCAACCGAACGAATACGACTTGCTTTAGTGGCGATCAAGGAGTTGAAATTGAGTCGGTTGAGGAGGAGCGTCTCGGCCCACTGACATTCGAGCAGGGAGCCTTCTACGCTAAGTACGGGTTCATTGGGAAAAATGACCTCACCTTCCTTTGCAGAAATGAGATCACCCCGGAACCGAAATGTGCTGAGATAGTTAATAAAACCGTTGTCGAAACCCTGCTCAAGCAGGTAATCACAACTCTCACGGTCAAAAGGCTTTGGATGCAGCAGTAGACTCAAGGCTTCTTCGAGGCCGGAAAACACCACGTAGCCTCCTTTGAATGGATTTTTTCTGAAAAAATAATCGAAAGTCGCCCGCTCTTGATGTCGGCCGGATAAAAAATAGCCCTGTGCCATAGTAAGCTGGTACAGATCGGTCCATAGGCCGGGGTGGAAGGAGTGGTTCATGGATCATACGTTAAATGATGAGTTATTTATATCCAAAAATATAGTTTTTATGTTGAGGATAGTGTAAAACCAAGTATGGATATATAATAAGTCCACGATCTTAATTATTCT
>Ga0209943_1001134_pt1 | contig 17059 bp, 10 predicted proteins | sample SalPonR1_B_D2_MG_FD_185698 | JGI IMG/M metagenome (GOLD analysis project Ga0209943, IMG submission 185698) | Salt pond soil microbial communities from South San Francisco under conditions of wetland restoration - Salt Pond MetaG R1_B_D2_MG... ... | reverse complement strand
TTCGCCCGTCCGGCCAGGGCTCGAGGAAAGTTAGCTGTAGCGGGGCATCGCTGAGCGAATCCCAGCGCCAACGGTCGATCGGCGGCGGGGCCGTTCCGGAAAAACCGGTGACGTCATGCAGCCGGTCGCGAACCGCGACATAAACACGGTCCTCGACGCTCAGCATCAGACGGAAGATGCCGCCCCAGTCAGGCAGCCGCTGCAGTTCGTCGCCATCCCAGCGAAACAGCGCCGGGATGGAATGGAAGTAAAAGACGCCGTCGACCTGTTCAATGCCGCGGATGTCGCCGAACTCGCGCTGGTCCTCGGGCAGCCGTTCGCTGACCGAGCGGTAGCGCATCGCACCGTCGGGCGTGCGCTGGAAGTAGCCGAACTCGTTGGTCGAACCGATCCAGAAGCGGGCAGACGCGTCGTCCTGCTCTTCGATATGCAGCACGCGGACGCGGGCATTGTTCGGCGTGTCGTGCCGGGTCCATCGCACGCCGTCGTACTCCAGCAGGCCCATGCCGCCGCCGACGTACATCAGGCCGTCCGGCCCCAGCGCCGCGCTCCAGTTCTGCACGTTGCTGTTGTACTCGGCCATCGAGAACGTGCGCACAGGCGGCTCGCCGGGCGGCGGGCTTTCGGACGCACTAGTGCCGCACGGGCCGGCACAAAGCGCCAGATAGACAAGAGCCGCCAGCCACGATCGGTACATCGTTGTTCGGTCCCATGCCCGCGAAACGGGCGATGCAGACACTCTACCGAATGCGGTGTGCCGATTCCATGACGCTTCGAGCTTTCACGATGCAGAATCGAATTTCCAAGCTGAGCGGACTGGCGAGGCCCCGTGCACCGTCTATCGCATCAGCACCTGGATTTTTTGCCGAGACGGTTCCGGATCAGTTCGCGTCGCCCGAGCCGTCCTCGTCAGCATGATGGTGGTCTTCGGCGGCGTCGTCTTCCAGATGATGGTGCTCGTGTTCGTCGGCGTGACCGTCGTCGCCGTGGTGATGCTCCAGGGTCTTACAGCACTGCGCGAGCTGCCAAGACAGGAGCCGGAAATGTCTGCAGACCTAATCCCCTGTCATTTGCTCCTTCAATATCATGATTGCGGAAGGCACGGCCGTTTCGGTCTCGCCGGTTCTTTCAGGAGAATCGATGTAAAGCCGCGGCCCGCTCAGGGTTCGAATCCGTCAGTGAACAAGGGAATGGAAGAGGGGTACAAGACACGATGGTAGCGCCCTGATTCGCGGCCTGCGAGGGTCGTCGTGTTGCCGTCGGGCCAGTGGATGACGATATCGGCCCGGGTGTGAGCCCCCAGACCGAAATGCAGCGCCGGGTCATGCGTTGCGCCGCGCGACTCGCCGGCCCGGCGCTCGCCGATTCGCCGCAGCCCGTCGCCGGTCACCACTTCGACCCTTGTGCCGATCGCATCGCGGTTGATCGGCGCGAAGCCGACCAGTTCGACGCCCAGCCAGTTGCCGGAATCGGAATCGATATTTCGGTAGAGCCGATAGTCGCGGTTGGAGTGGCCGAGCACCAGATCCATCCGCCCGTCGCGGTCGTAGTCGATCCGCGCCGCCGCTTCGGTGGCGAGCGGCTGATTCAGGCCGGAGTCGGGCCCGAATGCGACAAAGCCGCCCTCGGGCTGCTGCAGATACAGCCGGTCGCCGTTAGCGCCGCTGGGGCCGGCAATGGCCAGGTAGATGTCTTCCAGGCCGTCATTGTCGACATCGAGGAAAATCGTTCCCCAACCGATGCCGGGTGCGTTGACGTCGGCCCCGATCTGGCCTTCGATATAAACAGGATCGCCGGCGCCGTCGGCGTGGTTGACCAGCAGGATCTGCTCGTCGATGCTGGAGTAATACAGGTCGACATCACCATCGCGATCGTAATCCGAGACCGCTATCCCCATGCTGTAGGCGGGGCGCCGGGCGCCGGTCGCTTCGGACACGTCGTCGAAACACCAGCCGCCGCAACCCGGCCCGCGGTTGAGCAGCAGCGTGTTGCCGTCGTGGCGGTCGTTGGCGAAGTACAAGTCCATGCGTCCATCCAGGTCCAGATCGGCCGCGACCAACGCCAGCGTGGCTGCCAGCGGTGTGTCGATCGATAGCGAGGGTGCAAGGTCGACATAGTCTCCGATGCCGGTACTGATCAGGATGCGGTCGTAGTTGTCGGGGTCGTTTTCGTCATAAGGAAAGGCGCGCGGATGCGCGGCGACGACCAGATCCAGAACCCCGTCGTGGTTGAAATCGGCCCAGACGGCGGCCTCCGAACGTTCGGCGTGGTTGAACAGCGCCGGTGTCTCGGATTCGAAGCCAATGCCTTCCCGGTTGCGCAACAGATGGTTGTCGCCGTTGCAGACCAGGTAGATGTCGCTCCAGCCGTCGTTGTCGGGATCGGCCACGGCCACGCCGGTGCAGCGGCTGCCTGGCATCGCGATCTGGGCAGCGATCACCGGGTTTTCCTGGAATCCGCCCTGGCCGGTATTGAAGTAGAGCTTGTTGGGTTCGAAGTAGCCGGTCAGGAACAGATCGGGCCACCCGTCGCGATTGAAGTCTCCAACGCCGATGCCGCCGGCCGGTTTGTCTTGCGTCAGCGGCGCCTGGATTCCGGCCATGGCGGTGACGTCGGTGAACATCGTGGTGTCGCCGCCGCGGGCGGGTCCGGTCGCGCCCCAGGCCATCATCAGCAGCGCGGCGATTGTCGTTGCAGTTGTTGCTTTCCGTGCGTTCGGGATCGGGAATTGCATACCTATCACGGCATCGCTTCGAATGAACTCCCGAACAACAGGCCCGGGTCATAGACGAGATTGTGAGTCTGGCCGGCGGCCAGGGTGCCGAAATCGGTGGATCTTCCGTTCGGCCATTCGGCCCGGACCCGAGCCTCGGTGGCGCCGCTCAGCCCGAAATGCAATAGCGCCTGGTGATTGACGCCTCTGGATTCCCCATAGCGCAACTCGCGCCACTGCGTTCCGTCCGGTGTCGTCACTTCAAGCCGCGTGCCCATAGCGTCGCGCGTGATGCCGGCGCCACCGGTCAACCGGAAGGAGATGCTGGCGCCGGCCGCGCCGGTGTTGCGATAGAGGCGATACCCTTGATTGGCGTGACCGATGATCAGGTCCAGCGCACCGTCGCGATCGTAGTCGATCAGCGCCGCGCACTGGCTGGGCAGCTGCATGTCCAGCCCCGACCCCGGCGTGGCGTCGGCGAACATGCCGTCGCCCAGATTGCGCGATAGTTGATCGCGGTATTCGCCCGGTACGCCCTGGACCCCGCCGACCGCCAGGTAGGCGTCCTGGTGTCCGTCGTGGTCGAAGTCGGCCAGGATGGTCGACCAGCCGACGCCGTGGTAGTCGAGTCCGGCGCTGGCCTGGATTTCCTCGAACATCACCGGGTCGGCATTGGTCATGCGCAGCAAGACCTGTTCGCCGATGCTTGAAAAGTAAAGATCGCTCATGCCGTCGCGGTCGACATCGCCGACGGCGATGCCCATGCCGAATACCGGTCGGTCGGCGCCGCTGGCCGGTCCGATGTCGGTCAGGCACCAGCCGCCGCATCCTGCGCCGTCATTGCGCCACAGGCTGTTGCCGTCACGCTTGTCGTTGACCACGTACAGGTCGACATCGCCGTCGCGGTCGATGTCGGTGAACGTCGCGGCCAGCGCGGTGCGCCCGCGCTGGGCTTCTGGAAGGCCGGGCGCGATATCCAGCCACTGACCCTCGCCAAGGTTGAGAACCAGCCGGTCGAGGTTGTCGGGATCGGACAGATCGGGTTCCGCCGATGCGGGATAGATGCCGATGAACAGATCCGGCAGACCGTTGCCGTCGATGTCGCCCCAGGCCACGGCGTCGGTACGCTGGGCCTGCTCATCGCCCGGATCATGCTGGAGCGCCGGCGGGGTGACGTCGGTAAAACCGCCGGCACCGAGATTGCGAAACAGGTGATTGGCATCGCCGCGGCAGCCGACATAGATGTCGGTCCGGCCGTCGTTGTCGAAATCGGCCGCGGCGGCGACGCTGCAAAGCGCCCCGGCAAGCTGTTGGTTGACGACCGCGTCGTCGGAAAAGCTGCCGTCGCCCTGATTGAAGAACAGCCGGTTGGGAAGTAAATAGCCGGTGACGAAAATATCCGGCCAGCCGTCATTGTCGAAATCGGCCACTGCGATTCCCCCGGCCGGAATATCGGCGGCCAGCGCAGGTGAGAAGCCGCTGATGCCGGAGACATCGACGAAGTTCATCGCGCACGCAGCGGGCACTGCGGCGACATTCGTGATCGCGGCAGCCAGCAACCATAAGACAGAATTCCCTGCTTTAATGAAACCGGTCACGGGTTTCCCCCTGTTCAAATTTGGCCTTATCGCGTTAGACTTTATCGCGCGAAAGTGCGGAGTTTGTCAAGTTTCCGCGTGCTGTAGGCCGACTTTATAAGACGCGAGCTGAAATCCGCCCGAAGGCTCGGGAAGTCACGAAAACAGGGCCATCAACGCCTGGGCGACAGGCCGCGGTGCGAATCCCGGCGCGAACACCGCGGCTTCGAGGGCTTTTGTGCCGGCAATCTCTGAATAATCGTTCCGCATGCGTTTTCGAATGGCCAGGCCGCCGGCGATAGCAAGAAAATCCGGGTCCCAACGCTTTTCCACAGTTGCGCCGGCGTGTCGGGTCCGGTACTATTCTTTCGGTAGTCTCCGGCTGGACGCCTAAGCATGTGGGGTCCATGCCGCCCAATTAATGAAAAACGCAAGAAGGGAGAATTTATGAACATCAGGAAAAACGCATTGTGCTTCGTGGCTGCCACGTCGATTTCGCTGCTCGCGGCCTCGGCCGGTGCGCAGGACGCGAAGGGCGGCTCTGCGCTGCTGTCAATGGCCAACGGCAACGAATCAATCCAGTCATTCACGCCGTCGCCAGTGCCGCAGGGGCTCGGGGTGGCATGCCTGAGCTTCGAGGGTCTGGCAAGCTGGGACGCCCTCGACGATGCCGATAACACCATTATCGATCTGGACATCGGCGCCGGCAACACGCTGACCGGTGTGGGCTGGGATATCGGTGTCGCGACGGTCGACGGCAGCTGGCTGAGCGAGGCGACCATCCAGCACTCCGACTCCACCGGTTCGGCCGACCCGAATGCCATCAACTTGAGCGTCGGCGCAGGCAACGACGCTTCTGGCGATCAGGATTTCACCTCCGGCGGTACCATCCTCGATTTCTCCGATAACATGCTGCCGGAAATCACCGCCGGCGCAGACGGCATCCTGCGCCTGCAGTTGTTCGAGAGCTTCGACGACAACGCCGACGCCATCGATGCCAACTACCGCAACGCGGCGGCCCCGCAACTTTGCCCCGGCCTGGCGCTGGCCTGCACCGACCAGGCCGCCTGCAACGCCGCATTGGGCGTCGTTCCGGAATCGGTTGCGGTCCCGGTGAACAACCCGTGGGCGCTGACCCTGCTCATTCTCATGCTGGCCGGTCTGGGCTTCGTCGCAGTGCGGCGCTTTGCCTGAGTGACTTGACTGACTGATTCATTCGCAGTGGCTCTGTCCGCTGCGAGGAATCCGAATAAGGCGGCCACGTTGGCCGCCTTTTTTGTTCGGCGCATGTTCAGCGCTCGGCGGCGCATCCGGTGGGTTTCAAGATCATCGATCCCTGCGCATGGCTCGCGGCATGGTCGGATCGATCTAAAAGCTGCAGTCCGCCAGATGCTCGGCCCGTTTCCCGGCAAGGGCGTCATGGCGAGCCTCCCTCAAAAGGCACGGTGCCGGCTGGCATTGGTTCATTCCGGTCCCGAAGGCGATATACTGAAAAGTCCGATCTACGCTGCCGATTGCAATGAAAACGCCTCGATTCCTCTCCCGATCGGAATCTCAACTGATCGATATTGCCAGAGCAGACAATTTCCTCCCGCTTGAACGAATGAATTGCAAGCTGGATGACTGGCGCAAGGCCTGGCCGCTCGCGGACCCTTTTCCGCATGTCTGCATTGATGACCTGTTCGACCCCACGATCATCGCCACCATCAGTGACGAGTTTCCACCCATTCGACAACAGAAGGACTGGGTACCGTTTCGAGGAGCCAACGAGTGGATGAAGAACGCGATTGCCAGCGATCGTCAGATCCCGTTCTTTACCCGACAATTCCTGTACGCCCTCAACTCGCGCACTTTCATCGAGTGGCTGGAAGCGCTTTCAGGCATCAAGGGACTGATTTCGGACAGTGAATTCATCGGCGGTGGACTGCACGCCACCATGCCCGGCGGGCGACTGGGCATTCATACCGATTTCAACAAGCACCAACGCAATGGCCTCGACAGGCGCCTCAACCTGCTGCTGTTCCTGAACGAGGACTGGGACGAGCGCTGGGGTGGACACCTGGAGCTGTGGGACCGTGACGTGCAGCGCTGCGGCCGGAAAATCGCGCCATTATTCAATCGCCTGGTGATCTTCGCGACCACCGACCATACCTATCATGGCCATCCGGAAGCCTTGAAGTGCCCGGAAGGCGTGTTCCGAAAATCGATCGCGTTGTACTATTACAGCAACGGCAGGCCCGCCGAAGAACGCTCCGAATCGCACCTGACCCAGTACCGCACGCGCCCGGAAGAGGCGGGCTGAACAGGCCCATCGGGACCCGTTGCGCCGGTCGGGTCCACTCCCCGCAATCACTCGAAGCCGGCGAAGAACACCACATCCCTGGTGCCCTGCAGATCCGCGATACGCGGACCGTCCGGTTCATTGCTGTCCAACCGCAGCTCGGCCCGGCGAACGCCCGGCGCCGCCGGCGTGAAGCGGACGGTGAAACCGCAAGCGTCGCCGGGCTCGACGGCGACACCGCTGCAGCCGTCCTGCCCGGCGACGAGTTCGAAGTCAGCGGCGGCCGATCCTGTGACGCTGAGGCTGTCGATCTCCAGGTCGAAGTCGCCGGTGTTGCCGATCGTAACGACCTGCTCGACCGGCGGCTGGCCGATCGGCAGTTCGCCGAAGTCGATCGTGCCGGGATCAAAGTCGGCGACCGGACGGGTGACGTTGCCCCATAGCTCGACCGCGCCGAGCGTGGTTTCGAGTTCGGCGGCCACGGCCACCTCGCCGACTTCGGGCACGGCATTCACCGGCACGAAGCGCAGCTCGACGGTGCACGACGAGCCGGCCGCCAATTCGAACGGCGGCTGCGGGCAGTCGCCGCCGGCAATCATGAACGGTGCATCGGGCTGCTCGATCGAAAGCACGTTCAGCGGCAGGTTGCCGGTGCTGGCAATCGCCAGCGACTGCGGGTCGCTGACCTGGCCCGGGGTGACCGGGCCGAAGTCGACGACCGAAGGCGATATGCCAACGGCCGCCGCAATCCCCCGTTCGAACGCGCCGATGTCGCAATCCGGGCCGCCCTGGGGACGCTCGAGGTTGCGCAGGTCGGTGGCGATGCACGGCGCGGCCAGTGCGTCGACGGCCGGGCTGTCGGGTCGCGGTTCGAGCACGATGCGGCCGTTGTCGAGCACCACGGCAGGCTCCAGCCTCGGGTCGACATCGACGAGGTCGCCGCCCACCGGGGTGAACGGGCAGCCTTCGAGATCATCGTTGATCAGGTTGCCGCCCGCGGACACGAGCTGGTTCAGGCAGCCACCGCCGCCCGGATCCGCCGCCGTGTTGCCGGCCAGGATCGTATTCTGCAGGGTCGCCATCGGCTGAAAGGAGAACTCGTCGAACAGGGCGGCGCCGATGGAACGGGCTCGGTTGCCGGTCATCGTGACGTGCACCAGCGACAGCGTGGCACCGGAACCGGGGTCGCTCGTGATCGCACCGCCGGTGCTCGCTTCGTTGGCCAGGAACAGGCTGTTCTCGATCACCGCTGGGCCGAAGTTGGCGATCGCTCCTCCGCTGGCGCCACCCAAGCTGGCGACGTTGTTGGTGAAGGTGCTTCGTCGCACGGTCAAGGTCCCCGTGCTGTAGATCGCGCCGCCGTTCGTGGCGTCTCCGTTCTGCAGCAAGGCATCTTCGATCAGCAAGTCGCCGTCGTTGCGGATGAGGCCTCCGAAGTCTTCGACACGGTCATCGCCGGACAAGGTGAATCCGATCAGAGTCAAGCGTCCGCCGGGGGCGATCTCGAACAGGCGCTGGGCCCCCTCAGCGACGATTTCGCTCTGGCCGACACCGAGGCCGATCAGCGTGAGGTCGCCGGTCACGGACACGCCGCCCTGATCGAGACGGAACAGACCGTCGGGCAGCGCAATCGTGCGCGCACCGCCCAGGGCATTCGCTTCCTCGATCGCAGCGCGAAGCGTGCAGCGACCTTCGGCGTCTTCGCAGAAGCCGTCGCCAGCATTGGCTGCCGAGCCATCGGCCTGGATCGGATCAATGACGAAGTCGCCGGACGCGACCAGCACGCGCTCGAAGGTGGCCCCGACGTTGGCGTTGCGATTGATCGGGTCGGCAAACAGGCGTGCCCGCGTCGCCAGGCGGGTACCGAGCGGCAGACCCGGATCGACGATGGCGTTGATCGTCACCTGCCGATCGATCGGCGGCGTGCCGTTGCTGGCGCCGCGGGGAATCGGCAGCAGGTCGGGGATCGCGCAGACGCGCCTGTTGCCGTCCTCGACGCAGCTCGCGCCACTGATGCCGAGCACGCTGAGCCGCGGATCCAGATCCACCTCCAGCGTCACGCCGGTGGCCGGAATACCGGCGCCGCCCTCGCCCTGGAAGTTCGAGAGGCCGATGACGTAGCTGACCGGCTGACCGACCGGGATCGCGCGCGGCGACCCGGATTCGAACACCGCCAGGTCGGTCATCGGCACGAGATCGATTTCGATCGCTTCGCAGGACTGGAGAGAAGCGCTGTCGGTCACGCATACCTCGACCGTTCGCTGCCCCGTGCCTCGCCGCGTGCCGGTGAACTCATGCCGCCCGTGGACCAGGCCCTCGCCGCCGAAATTGAAATCCAGCAGCGGCCCGGTGATGGTCCCGTCGTCGAGGATCTCGCCCTCGGGCTCGGTGATGCCGTCTCCCCAGTTGACGACCAACTGGTGCTCGTCGCCCGGATCCGGATCGACGACGCCGACGTTGAGTTCCCACGGATAGCCGATGCCGGCGACCCGCTCTTCGGGTTCCGAAGTCGAGGTCAGCCGCGGCGCGTCGGGCACCGGGGTGATTTCAACGGTGACCGCTTCCGGTGCGGAGACGTCGATGCCGTCGCTGACCGCGAATTCAAACGTATCGGTGCCGTTGAAGTCGGGGTCTGGGACATAGGTTGCCGTCAGGCCGTTGATCGTCACCTCGCCGTGGGCCGGAGGCGTGATGAGCACCGCCGACAGGCTCTGCAGCGGCTCCCAGGGATAGGTATCGCCGATGTCGGGATCGCTGCCGTCGAGCAGGATTCCGGTGGCCTGGTCCTCCGGCACCTGCGCAGTCAGGCCGTTGGTCGCGAACGGCACACGCTGGTTCTGGGCCACGTCGACGGTGGCCGTCGCGACATTGCTGCGGACCAGCTCGCCGTCGATGCGCAGACCGTCGCTGGCAAACCAGTCGAAGCTGTCCAGGCCGATGAAGTTGTTGTTCGATCGATACGTCACGAGGCCGGTATCCGGTCCGGTCATGGTCACCGGGTCGGCAGCGAAGATGTGCAGGATGTCGGTGTCCGGGTCGAGCACGTAAAAACTCGTCGAATTGACGGTCACCGAGTCGGCGACGCCGAACTGACCGATCACGAAACAGTTGACCGACTCGCAGTCCGAGGTCGCCTGGCCGGCGAAAAAGCCCTCCGGCGTGAAACGCTGGACCCGCTGGTTGCCGCGGTCGGCCACGTACAGGATGTCGTTGGGATCGATCCCGAAACCCTGGGGCCGCTGGAACTGGCCCGGCGCGTCGCCGGCCTCCTGGGCCCTGCCGCAGACATCGTCGGTGCATGAGTAGCCGATGCTGCGCTGGCGGGCCACGTCGCAGACCGCCGCATCGCCGGGCGCGTTATCGCTGTCGCAGCGGCCCAGCCAGCCGACCACGCCGCCCGGTGTGAACGCCGGCGGTGACACGCTACGCTCCATCGTCGAGGCGCTGAACTTGTGGATGAGGCTGTCGCCGTAGTCGACGACGTAGACGTTGCCCCCGGAATCCACGTCGATATCCCAGGCCTGGCCGTAGCTGCCGAAGTTTGCGCCGAGCGGCGCGCCGATCCGGTCGAGGAACTTCGCGGCGTTGCTGCCGACGCGCTGCAGGAAATCGAACGCATAGAGCTTGGTGGTGTCGGTCACGTACAGCAGGCCCTGCGCGTCGATGGCCGCATCCACCGGGTCGCCCTGCGTGGGCGTGCCGAACGGCAGGTCGTCGATGCGGATCACCTCCAGCGAACCGGCCAGCATCTGGTCGAGCACCAGCAGCCGACCCGTGTTCGGGCTGACCCAGTAGATGAACGGATCCGGATAACCCATGAGGCCGCCCGGGTGGAAAGCCAGCGTTTTTGGCCGGTTCGATCCGAGGTCGAACTCGGCGAGCAGCTCGCCGTCCGGGCCAAATCGGGCAATCCGGGCGTTGTTGGTCGAAATCCCCGTGCTGCTCTCCGAGCTGCACTCGACTTTGCGATCGATGACGAAGCTGATGCCTTCGTCGTCGGTGGTGACGTATTCCGGGCTCCAGACATAATCCTGCGGTGGCAGCGTTCCGCCGGACTGACAGATTGCGCCCGGATCGGCCTGGGCCTGAACGCGCAGATCGTCGACGAAGGTCGGCAGCAATGGCGCGACGAAAAACCCTTCGTCGGGCTGGCGGTCGATATAGAAATAGAGCTCGTCGCTGTCGGCGTCGGTGGCGGTCAGCGGTACGGTGATTTCCTCGAAGGACTCGCCGGCCGCGGTCGCATCATCGGCCACCGGAACGTTGTTGGTACCGGTGAGCTTGACGTTGATGGTCTGCTCGACCCACGGCGAGACGTTGCCCGACGCGTCGGTCGCGCGCCAGCGCACCACGGTGACGCCAATCGGGAAGGTGACCGGCCCATCGTATTCGACCACAGGCTCCAGGTCGACGACGTCGAATACCTGCGGCGAGCCGGTTTCGACGAACACCGGCGCCGAGTTGACCTCCACGACCACCGACGGCGGCGGCGCGATCTGGGGCGGTTGGGTGTCCTCGACAACGATGGTCTGGACGAGCGTGGTCTCGTTGACCCCGCCGCCCGGCGCCGGGCCGGCGTCCCGCGCGGTCCAGGTCACCGGATGACTACCCAGCGGCAGGAACGGCGGCAGCGGCGCGGTGACCTGCGGCGTGCGGTTGCAGGCGTCGGAGGCGACTATGGAATCACGCAGTGCGCCGCGGAGCGCCCGCGTCGACTGGCCGCCGGGTTCCTGGGCCTCGACCCGGAATGTGGCCAGCGCCGGGTCGACGAAGGCGAGCGAAGGCGGCGTCGTATCCAGCACGTCGACGGTCTGGGTCGCCAGATTCACCACACCGGTCGGGTAGCTCTCGAGGAACGAACCTGCAACGGATTCACTGGCGGCCTCATAAATGTTCTTGAGGATCGCCTTGGCCGCTTCCGTCTTTGATCCCGGCGGATTGCCGGGCACGTAAATCGGCGGCAATGTGTCGAGCAGGCCGACCGAGGTTTCGGCGCGCCAGAAGATGGTGTGACTGCCGACGCCGAGCCGGAACGTGCGATCGATATCGACCGGGCACGGCCCGCCGTTGTTGCTGATCGGCACGCTGCCGTCCAGGGCGCAGCCGATCGCGTTGAATACTTCGTTGCTCGGCGCACGGATGCCGAACGGTCCGATCTCGGCGACGAACTGCGGATCGGGGGTCTCTTCCAGGAACCCGGGCGGCGCTTCGCCCGGCAGCACCATGCGCACGCCGACGCCGGTGTTGTAGTGAAACACGCTGGGCGTGCCGAAGCCCCTGGTACTGGAGGTTTCATTGAAGGTCCAGTTGCCCAGGAACCTGTACGGCACGCCCATGAAGTCCTCGCGCCCACCGGCGATGATCGGCTGACTGAAGTCGTAGGCACACGACGCGCCGACGTCGGTATCCACGTTCGGCGTTACTTCTAAATCGGCCGGGGGATCGAGTACCGGCGGACAGAACTTGAGCGCAAGGTTGGCCGCATAAGCCGGCACTTGCCCGAGCAGATAGTCCCAGGGCGGGTTGGGCACCAGGCCTACGCCAAAGGCAACTGCGAACGGCGCGCTCAGCGCGCCGATGCAGATCAGATTGTTGTCGTTGTCGTTCATCCGGCCCTCGGCCAGGCGGGTTTCCAGCGCGCTGATGCGCGCGGCGCTCAGGTCGGGCGACCGGAGCTGCTTGAGGTTCTCGATTGCCGCGATCGGGTCCGGCGCGGTCGACGGGCTGGCTGGCTGCCCGTGTGCCACGCCGGCACAAAAAATCAACGCCAGGGCGAGCAGGCAGGAACGATTTGGAAACGCGTGGTTGGTAAGCATCGGAAGGTCGCCGGAAAAGGTTGTGTATTTTCTTAATGCGCCGGCTGGGGCATAATCGGATCACCCAGTGTCATCGTCTCGCCCATGACAGGAACCAGCGACCCGCCCCTGACCGACCTTCTGCAGCGTTCCGCGGCCGGCGACGGCGCCGCTCGCGACCAAGTCTGGTACCAGGTCCACGACCGTCTCCGAAGGCTGGCTCAAGCGCGTCTGGCGAAGGAATCCGCGGCGCAGTGCCAGCCCACCGAGCTCGTTCACGAGGCCTACCTGAAGCTGGCCGACCTCGAGCTTGCGCCGCGCGACCGCGAACACTTCTATGCCATTGCCGCCAACGCGATGCGCCAGGTGCTGGTCGACCAGGCGCGGGCGAGAAACCGGGCCAAGCGCGGAGGCGGTCAACCCGCAGTCACGCTGAACAGCAGATTCGCCGACGGCGCCCCGCCGGTGGTGGACGTGTTGGATATCGATCGCGCGATCCGGGCGCTGGAACAGGCCGACGAGCGCAAGGCCAGGGCCGTGGTGTTGAGTTACTTCGGCGGGCTGACCGACGACGAAGTGGCCGAAACGCTGTCGGTATCGCCGGCCACGATCAAGCGCGACCTGCGAACCGCTCGCGCCTGGCTGGCCACCGCGCTGGACGCGGATCACTGATGCAACAGGGCGACTTTCAGCGGCTGGAGCGCTGGTTCGAGCGGGCACTGGCATGCGATGCCGGGGAAAGGGACGCGCTGGTCCGCGAACTGACCGAGCGCGACGCCGAACTGGGCAGACGACTGGCGGCGATGCTTGCCGCCGATAACCGGGACGCCGACCCGGTGCGCGGCGCGATCGGCACGGCGGTGGGGGAAAACACCCCGCTGCCGCGCGCCATAGGACCGTTCGAGGTCATCCGCAGATTGGGCGCCGGCGGCATGGGCGTGGTCTACCTGTGCCGCCGCCGCGATCACGATTTCGATCAGCAGGTGGCGGTCAAGCGGCTTGGCGCGGCCGGCGATTCCGACTTCGCACGACAGCGCCTGCGCATGGAGCGACGGGTACTCGCCGGGCTCAGACACCCTAATATCGCCCAGTTGATCGACGGTGGCGAGGACGACGACGGCACGCCTTACGTCGCCATGGAATATGTCGAAGGCGAAACCATCGACCGGTTTGCCGCCCGCCAGGCGCTGAATGTGCGCGGGCGCGTCAAGCTGTTTCTTGCGCTGTGCGAGGCGCTGCAGTTCGCGCACAGAAACCTGGTGGTGCATCGCGACATCAAGGCCGCCAACGTGCAGATCGATCGCCACGGCCAGCTCAAGCTGCTCGATTTCGGCATCGCCAAGCTGCTGGGCGCGGTCGAAGCGAACACCGAGGTGCCGACCGTTGCCGCCTCGATGACGCCGCATTACGCCAGCCCGGAGCAGGTCCGGGGCGAGCCGGTCGGCCCGGCCTCCGACATCTATTCCATGGGCGTGCTGCTGTACGAACTGCTGTCGGGGCGCCGACCCTACGAGATCAATACCACCCGAGCCACCGAGGTCGAGAGAATTGTCTGCGAGTCCGCGCCGCCGGCGCTCCCGGGTCGCGGCATGGCCGATCTCGACAGCATCGTTGCCTGCGCAATGCACAAGGATCCTGCGCGGCGCTACGCGTCGGCGGCCGAGTTCGGCGCCGACCTTGGGCGATGGCTGGACGGCAGACCGGTGCACGCCCGGGCCGATTCCGCGCTGTACCGGCTGCAAAGCCTTGTCCGGCGCCACCCGTTAGGCGCCGCGACCAGCGTGCTGATATCGATCCTGCTGGTCGGGTTCGGCTCGGTGATGGCGTGGCAGGCCGGCGAACTGGCAAAACAGCGCGACGCGGCCGAGACCGAGGCGCGCGTGGCCAACGAGACCTCAGACTTCCTGATCGAATTGTTTGCGGTGTCGGACCCGCGCGAGTCCAACCCGGCCGACGTGCGCGCACGCGATCTGCTGGAGCGCGCCGCCGAACGGCTGCCCGAACAGCTGGCGAGCGATCCGCTGGGCCGCGCCCGGCTGATGCACGTCATCGGGCTGGCGTTTTCCAACCTGGGCGACCAGGACCGCGGCATCGAACTGCTATCGCAGGCGCTTGGACTGCGGGAAATTCACGCCGGACCCGAGAGCGCCGAGACGGCCGATTCGCTGAACCGGCTGGGCAACATCCATCGCCGATTCGGCCGGCTGGTAGAGGCCGAACCGATGCTGGTGCGCGCGCTTCAATGGCGCCAGGTGAACGGGCCCGTGGACCACGACCTGGCGGATTCCTACAACAACGTCGGCCTGCTGCAGAACGACCTCGGCCATTACGTCCAGGCCGAACAGACCTTGCGCCGGTCGATCGAGCTTCATCGCCAGGTCGGCGGACCCGAAACCGAGCAGGTGACCGCGCCGCTCCACAACCTTTCGCTTTCGCTGCGGCGCCAGGGGCGGCTGGAAGAAGCGCGCACGGCGTCGATGGAGGCGTTGGCGATCAAGCGCGCGGCCGGCGACTGGAGCCTTTCGTCGCTGGCCGTGACGCTGGCTGCCCTTGCAAATATCGAGCGCGAACGCGGAGACCTGCCGGCCGCACTCGCCCACTCCGAGGAGAGCCTGGAACTGCGCGAGGAGGTGTTCGGCCGCGACAACGTCATGATCGCCAGCGGCCTGGTCACGCACGCCGAGATTCTGAATGAACTCGGCCGGCACCCGGACGCCGAGCGTCTGCTACGAGAAGCGCTGGCGCTTCATGAGGCGGCCGGAACGATGGACGGGCTGCGCGGCGCCGATGTCAGGCTGGCCCTGGGGACATTCCTTGTCGGCCGATCGCGCCTTGACGCTGCGCGCGCGATGCTGGAGCCGGCGCTTGCCAGCGCTATCCGCGAACTGCCCGAAGGCAGTCCGGAACTCGATCGCTATCGGCAGGCCCTTGCGACCGCCTCGAATACGCAATGACGCCCTAATGCATCAACGCGTCGGGGCTTTTGCTCAGGCTCCGCGCGCCGGCGACCAAGCGGCAGACACCGCCGTTACCGCCGCCGGCAAGCGCGACTTCATGTAGCGGCGGTTCAGCCAGTAGGCCGCGACGTAGGCCGTCGCCAGCGGGCCGAACCAGCCCAGGTTCTGGATCACGGGGCCGCCCAGTTCGGGCACCAGCCGCATCAGGCCGATCTGCAGGAAGGCGATGTGCGTGGCCACGCCGTTGGCGATCATTGCGCCGTAGTGTTTCTTCAGCCGTCATTTGAGGAGCAAATGGGTGACCCTAAAGTTCCGAAATCTTGCTGCTGCCTTGTTTCGCGCTCGGAAAGGATTCGACCGACGGGATGAGCAATGGATTGCCGACAGCCACAGCACTCATGACTAATGGCGGTCGATCCGGGCGGGACAGGACGTTAACGTAGCCGCTGATTCGATCAGGTGGAAAAAACGATGAATCTTCTTTCCCGGCTGCCGGCACTGGCGACCCTTTCCCTGCTCCCATTGCAAGTCTCGGTAGCGGCGGATACCGAACCCGTTCCGGGACTGGTCGAGTTCCGGAACTTCCTTGCCGAGTACCGCATCGAGCGGAAGATTCCCAGCCTTTCGGTCGCAGTGGTCCACGACGGCGAGATCGTCTGGAGCGGCGGATTCGGCTGGCAGGATCACGACGGCGAGGAGCCCACCACGGCCGATACCAGCTACCTCGTCGCCTCGATCTCCAAGACCTTCACCGGGGCCACGCTGATGCGGATGGCCGAGGACGGCATCATCTCGCTGGACGACGAATTCACGACCTGGAGCGGATGGAAGGAGCGCTGTTCCCGGCTCGTGACGAGCAGCAGCATTTTCGGCGGCGCAACGCTGGAAAACGGCATCGTGATTCCCGAACTGAAATGCGATCGCCCCATCACCATCGGCCAGGTGCTGACGCACCGAGTCAACGGTGTGCCGGGAAAGCAGTTCGTCTACAACCCGGTAGTGTTCGGTCGCCTGGACCAGTACATTGCCGAAAAAACCAGCCGCAGTCTGCGCGAATGGATGATCGACTACGTCATCGGCCCGGCAAGCCTGGATGGCGTGGCCGCCGGCTGGCGCGATCCACGAAAGGGCCACGTGCTGACCGCGCTGGCGCCGCCGTTCCGGCACACAGGAGACGCCGACGGGATCGAGCCTTCGCCGCTGCCCAACCCGGAACTCAACGCCAGCTCGGGCATCATCGCCAGCGTCAAGGCGCTGGCTGACTACTCGATCGCGCTGGACGAAGGTCGAATCCTGTCGCCGGCAGTCAAAGAACGCATGTGGACGCCGCCGACCGACGCCGACGGCAAACCGGCGCCTTATGCCTACGGCTGGCGCGTGCAGCAATGGAACGGGCACCGCCTCGTGTGGCACGGCGGCTGGTGGCCCGATGCTTACGCCGGGCTGCTCCTGAAGGCGCCTGAGGCCGGCTGGACGCTCATCGCGCTGGGCAACACCGACGGGATCATCTGGGGCGGCAACACCCTCACCGAGGCCAGGGTCGAGGAATCGCCGTTAGCGCTTGCGTTTCTGGAGGGCTTCGTGGAGCGGCAGTCCGATCCAGCCAATCCGCCCGGCGCCGATTGAATCGGGATCGGGGTGAAGGGCCGGGTTGAAGCGAACACCCGGGCTGCAGATCTTGTCGGGCTTGGATTGTCTGCAGGCTGCACTGGCACTAGGCCAGTCGGCAAGCAGTA
>Ga0209943_1001131_pt1 | contig 17073 bp, 14 predicted proteins | sample SalPonR1_B_D2_MG_FD_185698 | JGI IMG/M metagenome (GOLD analysis project Ga0209943, IMG submission 185698) | Salt pond soil microbial communities from South San Francisco under conditions of wetland restoration - Salt Pond MetaG R1_B_D2_MG... ... | reverse complement strand
GATTGTTCTCACATGAGCCCGGCATCTGTCAAGAACATAAATGGAACAAATAAGAACAAACGGTCACCCTACGGAGATCAGCCGGATCGCCTGGTCACGCTCCATCAGCCACAGCAGCACCCGCGCCGCCCGACCGCGTGGCGAGGCAAGCCCCGGGTCGTCCGACAGAAGCTTGCGCGCGTCGCTCTGCGCCACGGCCATGAGCGCGGCCTGTCTCTCCAGATCGGCCACGCGGAAGCGCGGAAGCCCCGATTGCGCGGTGCCGATGAGATCGCCCGCCCCGCGCATCTCCAGATCCACCTCGGCAATCCGAAAGCCGTCCTCGGTGGCGCGCATGGTCTCGAGCCGCTGCCGCCCGCCCTCCGACAGCGGCGGCTGGTACATCAGCAGGCAGGTCGAGGCCGCGCTGCCGCGCCCCACCCGCCCACGCAGCTGGTGGAGTTGCGCAAGGCCAAAGCTCTCGGCGCGCTCGATCACCATGATCGAGGCGTTGGGCACGTCCACGCCCACCTCGATCACCGTGGTGGCCACCAGCACCGCTGTCTCGCCGCACTGAAAGCGCGCCATCGCGGCGTCTTTGTCCTCGGGCGGCATCTGGCCGTGCACCAGCCCCACGCGCCCCTCGCCCAGTGCCGCGCGCAGGCGGCGGAAGCGTTCCTGCGCGCTGGAGAGATCCACCGATTCGCTTTCCTCGACCAGCGGGCAGACCCAGTAGCACTGCCGCCCCTCGGCGATCGCCTGGCGCAGGTGGTCCACCACCTCGTCCATGCGCCCCATGCCGACGAGCGCGGTGGTGATCGGCTTGCGCCCCGGCGGCTTCTCGTCGAGCACGCTCACATCCATGTCGCCGTATTGCGCCAGCGACAGGCTGCGCGGGATCGGGGTGGCGGTCATTACCAGCATGTCGGCCTGCGCGCCCTTGCGGCCCAGCTCCAGCCGCTGGCGCACGCCGAAACGGTGCTGTTCATCGACCACGGCAAGGCGCAGGTCGGCGAAATCCACATCCTTCTGAAACACCGCGTGGGTGCCGACGAGGATGTCGGTCTCGCCCGCCGCCAGCGCCTTGAGCTTGGCGGCGCGGACCGCCCCCTTGTCGCGCCCTGTGAGGATGTCCATGCGCACGCCCGCCGCCCCGGCGAGCGGCGTGAGCCCCTGGAAATGCTGGCGCGCGAGGATCTCGGTGGGGGCCATGAGCACCCCCTGCCCGCCCGCCTCGACCGCGATCAGCAGCGCCTTGAACGCCACCAGCGTCTTGCCCGCGCCCACGTCGCCCTGCAGGAGGCGGTTCATCCGGGTTGTCGCGGCCATGTCTGCGGCGATCCCGGCCAGCGCGCGGGTCTGCGCGCCGGTGAGGCTGTAGGGCAGCGCGTCGAGCACCCGCGCCTGCAAGTCGCCGGTGCCCACCGTGGCGCGCCCCTTGGAGCGGCGCAGATGCGCCCGCGCCAGCGCCAGCGTGAGCTGATGCGCCATCAGCTCGTCATAGGCCAGCCGCTCGCGTGATGGGGCGGAAGGGGCAAGATCTCCGGGCGCGGTCGGCCCGTGCGCCGCGGCGAGAGCCTTGTGCCAGTCGGGCCAGCCGGCCTGCGCCTTCTGCGCCGGGTCGATCCACTCGTCGAGCGCGGGCGCGCGCGCCAGCGCCGAGCGCGCGGCCCTGGCCATCACCCGCTGCGTGAGGCCCGCGGTGAGCGGGTAGACCGGCTCGAAATCGGGTATCTCGCCCGCCTCCTCCACCGGCATGACGTGGTCGGGATGCACCATCTGCGCCACCCCGTCGAACAGCTCGACCCTGCCAGAGACCACGCGCCGCGCGCCGGTGGGCAGGAGACGGCGCAGGTAATCCTCGCGGGCGCGGAAAAACACCAGCTGAAAGCTGGTGCCCGCGTCCTCGACCACCACCCGGTAGGGCGCGGAGGGGCGCGCGGGCGCGTGGTGACGGCCCACCACCACCTCGACCGTGACCACACCGGGAATTTCGGCCCCCTGCACGGTGGCGCGGCCGCGGCGATCCACCCCGGAATGCGGCAGGGTAAAGAGCAGGTCGCGCGGGCGCGTGATGTCGAGCGCGGCGAGATGCTGCGCGGTCTTGGGGCCCACCCCCTCGAGCGTCTCGATCCCGGCAAAGAGCGGGAAGAGAATCTCGGGCCGGGTACTCATGTCTCGCCGATGAGGGCGAACCAGCCGTCCTCGTCCACCACCTCGACGCCGAGATCGGCGGCCTTCTTTGCCTTCGATCCGGCACCGGGCCCGGCAACCAAAAGGTCGGTGCGCGCGCTGACGCTGCCCGAGACGCGGGCCCCCAGCGCCTCGGCGCGCGCCTTGGCCTCGGCGCGGGTCATCCGTTCGAGCGTGCCCGTAAAGACGATGGTCTTGCCCGCGACGGGGCTGTCCGAGGTATCGGGAGCCTCGTCCGCCTCTACCTCCAGATGCGCGACCAGCCGGTCGATCCCTGCACGCTCGTGCGACTCGGTCATGGTGCGCACGAGGCTGCGGGCCAGCACCTCGCCGACGCCGTCGATCCCGAGGAGCCGCTCCCATTCCGGGCCGTCGAGATCGGTGGCGGCGTCCATCGCGGCCGTGAACGCATCCCATGTCGCGTAATTGCGCGCGATGAGGCCGCTCGCCTGTTCGCCGACATGGCGGATGCCAAGCGCGAAGAGCAACCGCGCAAAGGAAATTTTTCGTTTTTCATCAATGGCGTCGAAGAGATTCTTCGCGCTCTTCTCGCCCCAGCCCTCGCGGTTCTTGAGCTGCGTCATGCAGCCCGGGCCGTAGCGCTCCTCGAGGGTGAAGATGTCCGCGGGTTCCGCGATCCAGCCATCGCGGTAGAACGCCTCGACCTGTTTCGCGCCCAGCCCCTCGATGTCGAAGGCCGCGCGGCTGACGAAATGCTTGAGCCGCTCCACCGCCTGCGCGGGGCAGACGAGGCCACCGACGCAGCGGCGCACCGCGTCGCCCGGTTCGCGCACGGCATCCGAGCCGCACTCCGGGCAGGTGGTTGGAAAGGCGTAGGGCTGTGCCCCCTCGGGCCGTTTCGAGAGGTCCACGTCCGCGATCTTCGGGATCACGTCGCCCGCGCGATAGACCTGCACCCAGTCGCCCGCGCGGATATCCTTGGGCGCGCCGTCCGCGTCCGGGCGGATCACCTCGCCCGAGGCACCGCGCCCGGCGATGTAATCCTCGTTGTGCAGCGTCGCATTCGAGACCACCACACCGCCAACCGTCACCGGCGCGAGCCGCGCCACCGGCGAGAGCGCGCCGGTGCGGCCCACCTGTATGTCGATCGCCTCGAGCCGGGTCCATGCCAGTTCGGCGGGGAATTTGTGGGCGATGGCCCAGCGGGGCGTGGTGGCGCGGTAGCCGAGCCGCGCCTGAAGCGCGAGATCGTTGACCTTGCAGACCACGCCGTCGATGTCATAGCCCAGCGTGGAGCGTGCCTGCTCGATCTCGCCGTAATGGGCGAGCAGCGCGTCGGGCCCGTCGCACAGCGTGGTGTGCGGGTTGGTGGAGAAGCCGAGCGCCGAGAGCCGCTCGATGGCACCCATCTGCGTATCGGCGAGCGGTGTGGAAAGCTCGCCCCAGCCATAGGCGAAAAAGCGCAGCGGGCGCGCGGCGGTGATCCCGGAGTCGAGCTGGCGCAGCGAGCCTGCGGCGGCGTTGCGCGGGTTGGCGAAGGTCTTCTGGCCCCGCTCGGCCTGACGGTCGTTCAGCGCCGCGAAATCGGCGTGGCTCATGTAGACCTCGCCGCGTATCTCCAGCAGGTCGGGCGCACCGGTAAGGGTTTCGGGGATATCGTCGATGGTGCGGGCGTTGGCGGTGACGTTCTCGCCCGTCTCGCCGTCGCCGCGGGTGGCCGCCTGCACGAGGCGACCGCCCTCGTAGCGCAGGCTGAGGCTCAGCCCGTCGATCTTGGGCTCGGAGGTGTAGGCGAGCGGCGCGTCGTCATCGAGACCGAGATAGCGCCGGATGCGGGCGTCGAACTCGGTGATGTCCTCGGCAGAGAATGCGTTGCCGAGGCTGAGCATCCGCTGCGCGTGGCGCACCTTGGCGAAGGTTTCGGCCGGGGCGGCACCCACCCGGTCGGAGGCGCTGTCGGCGCGCTTGAGCGCGGGAAAGCGCGCCTCGATGGCCGCGTTGCGGGTCTTGAGCGCGTCATACTCGGCATCACTCATCACCGGCGCGTCGTCGGTGTGATAGGCCGCGTCGGCTTCGGCCAGCAGCTTTGCCAGCCGTGCGAGCTCTTCTTGCGCCTGCGCCTCGGTCAGCGCTTCGACGGCGTGTCTGTCGGTCTCGTCGCTCATCGCCCCCCGCGCGGTCACCCGTCTGACGTGATAGGGCGCGCGCGCGGCGAGGTCCAGATGCTCCGGCTCAGGCGCCCATCGCCAGCGCCGTGCCGTCGCGGGTGTCGGGCTCGGGATCGCGCAGCACATAGCCCCGGCCCCAGACCGTCTCGATGTAATTCTCGCCGCCGGTGGCCTCGGCCAGTTTCTTGCGCAGCTTGCAGATGAACACATCGATGATCTTGAGTTCCGGCTCGTCCATGCCGCCGTAGAGGTGGTTGAGGAACATCTCCTTGGTGAGCGTCGTGCCCTTGCGCAGCGAGAGCAGCTCGAGCATCTGGTATTCCTTGCCGGTCAGGTGCACCGTCTGCCCGCCGGCTTCCACGGTCTTGGCATCGAGATTGACGTTGATCTGGCCGGTGCGGATCACCGATTGCGAGTGCCCCTTGGAGCGGCGGATGATGGCATGGATGCGCGCCACCAGCTCCTCGCGGTGGAACGGCTTGGTCAGGTAGTCATCCGCGCCGAAGCCGAAACCCTTGAGCTTGCTCTCGGTATCGCCCGAGCCTGAGAGGATCAGGATAGGGGTCGCGATGCGCGCCATGCGCAGTTGTCGCAGGACCTCGTGCCCGTTCATGTCCGGCAGGCCGAGATCGAGAAGGATGAGATCGTAATCGTAGAGCTTGGCAAGGTCGACCCCCTCCTCGCCGAGATCCGTGGTATAGACGTTGAGGTTGGCATGGCTGAGCATCATTTCGATGCTCTTGCAGGTTGTTGGATCATCCTCGACCAGCAATACACGCATAACGTTTCTCCGTTCGGTTGTATCGGCGTTTCCACAACCCTGAACAGAAATGGTTAACTGCCCGTTACCAAGCGCGGAACATTTTGCAAACTCAAGCTAAGGTTGTCCAGCAGTCTTGCCAGATGTAACCTTTAATCCATCAATTCCCTTTTCTTTCAGGGCATGTGTCCAGCCATCCAGCTCCTCATCGGTCAACCCATAGATGTGCAATGCCTCGGCTCGTGGAATCAACCCAAAGGCGATTCCACGCACCACTGCGAGCTTGCGTGAGGCCACCCAGCGCGCGGTGTCGGGCGGCGGCAGGTCCGCCCGGCTGAATACCTTGCCATCGGGCAGCGTCACCGCCCTTGGCCCGTCCACCTTCTTCAGATACATCACACTCACCCCTTCGCTGATGCGGATCGGATGATGCGCGGACAGGTTTAACGGGTGGTGAAACCGGGCCTTGAGAGTGCCTAGCATTTTCCTATATTTCGCCGGATACCCTGCGGAGACCGCCATGCCCCTCGACGAAAACAACTCATTGAATTCACTCGGATTCGCCAAGGCACCCGCCGAAACGCGGGTGGTGGTCGCGATGTCGGGCGGGGTCGATTCGTCGGTGGTGGCCGCGCAGCTCGCCGCCGAGGGCTACGACGTCGTGGGCGTCACCCTGCAACTCTACGATCACGGCGCGGCGCTGGCAAAAAAGGGCGCGTGCTGCGCCGGGCGCGACATCCACGACGCCCGGCGCGTGGCCGAAGAGGTTGGCTTTCCCCATTACGTGCTCGATTACGAATCGGTGTTTCGCGACGCGGTGATCGACGAATTCGCCGACAGCTACCTCGCGGGAGCGACGCCGGTGCCCTGCATCCGCTGCAACGAGCGCGTCAAGTTCCGCGACCTGCTGGAGACCGCCCGCGATCTCGACGCCGATTGCATGGCGACGGGGCATTACATCCAGCGCCGGGCGGGCGCGCGGGGTCCCGAACTGCATTGCGCCGCCGATTCGGCGCGCGACCAGTCCTATTTCCTGTTCTCGACAACGCCCGAGCAGTTGGCTTTCCTGCGCTTTCCGCTGGGCCACCTCGCGTCCAAGGACGCGACCCGCGCGCTGGCGGCGCGCCACGGGCTTCGCGTGGCCGACAAGCCCGACAGCCAGGACATCTGCTTCGTCCCCGACGGCAATTACGCGTCGGTGATCGAGAAGCTGCGCCCCGGTGCCGCCGAGCCCGGCGAGATCATCCATGCCGATGGGCGGGTTCTGGGAACGCATGAGGGCGTGATCCACTACACGATCGGGCAGCGGCGGGGCCTCGGTATCGGCGGGCTCGACGAGCCGCTGTACGTGGTCAGGCTTGATGTCGAGCAGCACCGCGTGATCGTCGGCCCAAAGGAGATGCTGGCCACACGCACCGTGCCGGTGCGCGAGATCAACTGGCTGGGCGATGCGCCCCTCACGTCGCGTCCCGAGTGGCATGTCTCGGTCAAGGTCCGCTCGACCCGCCCGCCGCGCGAGGCGGTGCTGCGCCCGCTGTCGGAGACCGAGGCGGAGGTAGAGCTTCTTACGGCCGAGGAAGGCGTCTCGCCCGGGCAGGCCTGCGTGGTCTACGAGACCGGCGGCACGCGCGTGCTCGGCGGCGGCTGGATCTGGCGCGGGTGTTGAGCCCGCCGGAACGCCGCGCTAGAGCGCGCCGCGTTCATTCGCATTGACGCAACGCGCTCCAACTCGTTGATTTTGCGTGTTCAAGGGACTCAAAACCGGTTCCCATTTTTGAGCAACATGCTCTAGCGACGCTTGAAGGTGATATCTCCGACCATCCCGGCCTCGCGGTGCCCGGGCACGTTGCAGGCAAAGCCAAGTTCCGCCCGGTCGCCGAACGTCCACGTCACCTTGGCGGTCTGGCCGGGTTCGAGCAGGACACTGTTGGCGTCATCGTGCATCATGCCGGACTGCATCATCCTGTCGTGATGGATTTCACGGACCGTCATCATGTCGGCTTCCATCATATCCGTCATTTCGTCCATGTGCGCCTGCCACATGGCCCTGGTGCCGAGGTTGAATTCGTGCACGACTTCACCCTCGTTCTTGACCACGAAGGTGATGGTTTCGCCCGGCCTGACCTCGACCGATGATGGATCGAAGGCCATCCCGGTCATGCCGACGTCGATCACGCGGTCCGCCTTTGCCGGATCGCCGGGTTGTCCGATCGAGGTCCCGTGCCCGTGGCCGCCATCATGGCTGCCCGCCGCGAAAGCCGCCGGGCTCGCCACGGCAGCCGCGATGCCTGCGATGGCCGTGATGCAAGGTTTCATGTCAGTGTCCTCCTTTTCGGTCGATTGTCGCGGTCTGGAGCTGTCATCCGCAGCGGGGCGGAGGCCGTGGCGTCGGGCGCGCCACTGTGCCTCCCGCTGGCTTGCCTCAGAAAATACCGTTTTCCTTTTGAAGCGCACGCACATAGGCGGTAATCGCCTTGACGTCGGCATCCGTCACACCGCTCACCGGCGGCATGTTGCCGTATCGCCAGTGATGCGCCCTGACGCCGTTTTTCGCCGCGAGAACGAAGGCCATGTCCGAATGGTGGCCGGGCTCGTAAATCCTGTGAACCAGAGGCGGGCCCTGCCCTTCGTTTCCCGCGGCGTTGGCCCCGTGGCAGGCCGCGCATTCGGCATTGAATGCGCGCTCGCCCATGCGTGCCTGCGGCGACAGAACGCCCGGCACGTTCACCTCGACGATGGCCGTCCCGTCCGCGAGGCCGGATGTGTCTGGCGGGGCCATAGAATGCCCCTCCGGCCCCGGCCGCATTCCCTGCCAAACGAGCACAGCAGCACCCGCTCCCAGAACAGCCACGATCATCCAAGCGACTCTTGTCATTTCCTACCTGCTGTCTTGCCTCTGTCGCGGCCTGTCACTCTCCGCACCGGGCGGCACCGCCGCGCCGACATCCGCTGCCCGGACGACATGGCCATGCTCCAGCGCTGGAAGGTCAAGACATACCTTGAGACGCATTTTCCGGACGCGCGCCGCGTCACATCTCGCGAAAGCGCGCCTCCTGCCGGGCGGTCCATCGCACGGTGAGGGCAAAGCCCTCGTCGGTCTGCCGCTCGCCCTCCACCAGATCGTTCTCGTAGAGCCACGCGCGCCTGCGCCCCTCGTCGAAACGCAGGTGAATCTCGCTCAGGTGGCGCGTATCGGCGAGCGCCTCGGACATGGCCGCGACCAGCGCCTCGATCCCCTGCCCCGTGACCGCCGAGACCGCCTGCACACGGCCCGCTCGCGCGGCCTGTGTCAGCGCGGCGTCGCGGGCCGCGGCGTCCAGCCGGTCGATCTTGTTCCAGACCTCGATGCGCGGGGTTTCCCCGGCCACGCCGAGGCTTTCGAGGATGGCCTCGACATCGCGGGCCTGCGCCTCGGTCTCGGGGTGCGAGATGTCGCGCACGTGGCAGATGAGATCGGCCTCCAGCACCTCTTCCAGCGTGGCGCGGAAGGCGGCGACAAGCTCGGTGGGCAGGTCGCTGATGAAGCCTACCGTGTCACTAAGGATGACCTCGGGGCCGCCATGGGGCAGCGCCACGCGCCGCATCGTCGGATCGAGCGTGGCGAAGAGCATGTCCTCGGCCTTGACCTCGGCCCCGGTCAGGCGGTTGAACAGCGTCGATTTCCCGGCATTGGTATAGCCCACGAGCGCGACGATGGGATAAGGTACCTTGGCGCGGGCGGCGCGGTGAAGGGTCCGCGTCCTCACCACCTTGTCGAGCTGCCGGCGCAGGCGCACGAGCTGTTCGTCGATGGCGCGGCGGTCGGCCTCGATCTGCGTCTCGCCGGGGCCGCCGACAAAGCCCAGCCCCCCGCGCTGCCGCTCCAGGTGGGTCCAGGCGCGCACCAGCCGCGTGCGCTGATAGCTGAGCGCGGCCATTTCCACCTGCAGCACGCCCTCGCGCGTTGCCGCCCGGTCGCTGAAAATTTCGAGGATGAGGCCGGTGCGGTCGAGGATCTTGACGCCCCAGTCGCGTTCCAGGTTGCGCTGCTGCACCGGGGTGAGCGGGCCATCGACCAGCACGAGACCGGCCTCCGCCGCCGTCACCCGCGCCTTCAGTTCCTCGCGCTTGCCCTTTCCGAAGAGCCGCCCGGCATCGGGTTTGCGCAGGCGCACCACCGCGCTGTCCACGACCTCCAGGTCGGGTAACGCGCGCGCCAGCGAAACCGCCTCTTCCAGCGCCAGCGCGGCATCGCGCGCGGGCCCGGCGGCACCGGTGTCGATATCGGGATGCAGGACAAGGGCCCGGGTCACGGGGCGGGCATGTTCCCTCAATTCTCGCCGTCGCCCTCGTAGAGCGAGATCGGCTGCGACGGCATGATGGTCGAGACCGCGTGCTTGTAGACAAGCTGCGATTGACCGTCGCGCCGCAACAGGATGCAGAAATTGTCGAACCAGGTGATCACGCCCTGCAATTTCACACCGTTGATGAGAAAGATCGTGACCGGGATCTTGCTCTTGCGCACATGGTTGAGAAACGCGTCCTGCAAACTCTGACGATCCGAAGCCATTACATCCCCTGCCCTTTTTTTCTCGCTGGCACCGCATCCGGCACCAGGCTTTCCTCAGGTCAGGGAGAGTATGTCGCGTGGCGGGCCGAGTTTCCAGCACGAATTTCGGGCACCGTTCATTCGCGCCACGCCGCCGGGTTGATGAGCGCCACCAGCGCCAGCGTCTCGACCCGGCCAAGCACCATCGCGCCCGAGAACACAAGCTTGCCGAAGGTGCTCAGCTCGATGAGGCGGATCGGGTCCTCGGTGGCGCTCGTGAGCAGCGGCCCGGTGGTCGACAGTCCCGCCAGCGCGAGAATCAGCGCCGCCTCGAAATCGAGCCCGGCGGCGGCCAGAGCCGCGGTCACGCCGGTCAGCGTCAGCGCAAAGAGCATGAAGAAGATCCACGCGATATAGGCCCCCTGCCGCCGGATGCGCCGCCCCGTCCCCGAGGCGCGCCCCACCGAGGAGGGATGCACCAGCCGCTCGAATTCACGATGGGCGTGCAGGTAGAGCGCGTAGACTCGCAGGAGCCGCACGCCGCCCGCCGTGGTCGCCACGCCGCCGCCGATCATCGCCAGCCCCATCAGGATCAGCCCGGGCGCGCCTAGCCCCGACCACGCGCGCGAAGCCTGCCAGTCGGCGCTCTCGAAGCCGGTGGTCGACAGGAACGACAGCACCGTGAACACTGCCCCCCACAGCGCGCGCAGCGCCCCTTCGGTGTTCACCGTCTCCTCGATGTCGATGGTGCCCATCCAATGGCGCGCGAACAACACCAGCGGCACCGTCATCACCAGCGTGAGGCCCAGCCGGAATTCGGGGTCGTTGATCAGACCGGGCCGCGCCGTCGGCACCGTGTCCGACGAGAATGTCAGCCGCGACAGCGCAAACACGAGAAAGGCGAAAACCGCGATTTCACCCCCCATCCCCGAGGCCCCGTTCTGCAGCCCGCCCACGGGCGAAATGCCGCTCGTCGCCATCGTCGACATGGCGTGGATCAGCGCCACGAAGGCGCGCTCGCCCCCCGCCATCAGCAAGATCCAAAGCACCAGCGTGAGACCGAGATAGACCGGCGTGAGCAGCCGCGTGGCCTGAGCCACGCGTCGCGACGGCAGCGCGCGCTGGAACCGGCCCAGCATGGCGTCGTCCTGCCCCGGCTCGGCGCGCACCGTCACCTCGAAACCGCCGAGGCTCATCGGCGCGAGCACCGCCGAGGCCGAAATCCAGATCAGCAGCCCGCCGCCCCAGCCCACCAGCCCGCGCCACAGGTGAAGGCTCTCGGCAAGCCGCCCGGGCGCGTCGAACATGGTGGCCCCCGTGGTGGTCAGGCTCGACATCATCTCGACATAGGCGTTGAGGAAGCTGGTGGTCTGCACGCCTTCGTAAAACGGCAGCGCGAGGTAGAGCGGCAGCAGCAGGTAGGCCAGCAGCAGCGAGCCGAGGTGCTGCGCATCGGTGGGCTCGCGCCCGGCCACCCGCCCCGAGATCGCCAGCCCGGTCGTGACCACCGCCGCCAGCCCCAGGAGCCCCGAGTAGAAGAACGGCCGCGCCACGCTCGTGTCGTCGCGCAAGAGCGCGTCAAGTGCTGGCAGCAGCATCACCAGCGCCGCAACCCCCGTGAGGATCAGGAACAGCGGAAATCGGAGCAGCCGCGCGGTCATGGCCTCAGAAATAATCCACCGAGACCTGCAACAGCCGTTCCACCGCCGCAACATCCGCCGCCAGCGCGAAGATCACCACCACGTCGCCCGCCTCCAGCCGCATCGAGCCGGAGGGCTTGACCAGCCCCTTGGGCTTGCGCACGCCGCCCACCAGCACGCCCTCGGGAAAATCCACATCGCGCAGCGCCACCCCGGCGATGGAGGACGTATCCAGCACCTCCGCCTCCAGCACCTCGCCCTCGGCATCGCCCACGGAATAGACGTTGCGCACCTTGCCGTGCCGGATATGGCGCAGGATCGAGCTTACCGTGGTGGCGCGCGGGTTGATGTAGGCGTCGATGCCCAGCGGCTCCATCAGCGGCACCAGCGTGGGGTCGTTGATCAGCGCGATGGCAAAGGGACAGCCCTCGGCCTTGGCGCGCACGGCGGCGAGCATGTTGGTCTTGTCGTCGTCGGTGACGGCGAGCACCGCATCGGCGCGCGCGATCCCCGCCTCTGTCAGGATCGCCGCGCCCAGCCCGTCGCCATGCAGCACGATCGTGCGTTCCAGCGCGTCGGCGGCGCGCTCGGCGCAGGCACGATCCTTCTCGATCACCTTGGCGCGGATGCGCCCGCCGGCCCGCGTCTCCAGCGCCTGCGCCACCGACAGGCCGATATTGCCGCCGCCGATGATCACCGCGCGCTCCTGCCGGGTCTGCGCCTTGCCGAACACCTCCAGCGTGCGCGGCACGTCCTCGACCGGGGCAAAGAGGTAGCAATCGTCGCCCTCGAAGAGCTGATCGCCCGATTCCGGCGCAAAGAGCCGCCCGTCGCGCCGCACCGCGAGCACCACCACCCGCAACGTCGAAAACAGGTCGCTCAACTGCCGCAGCGGTGTATTGACCACCGGGCAATCCTCGTCGAGCCGCAGGCCGATGAGCTGCGCCTCGCCGCCCATGAACATTTCCGTATCAAAGGCCACCGGCATCGCCAGCCGCCGCAGCGCCGCGCGGGCGACCTCGCGCTCGGGGCTGATCATCACGTCGATGGGCATGTGATCGCGGCGGTAGAGGTCGGCATAGGCCGGGTCGAGATAGGTCTGGCTGCGCAGGCGCGCGATCTTGCGGCGGATGCCGAAGACCGAATGCGCCACCTGGCAGGTGACCATGTTGACCTCGTCGGAATAGGTTGCGGCGATGACCATCTCGGCATCCCCCGCCCCCGCGCGGTCGAGCACATCGGGGTGCGAGGCAAAGCCGATTACCCCCTGCACGTCGAGCGTGTCGGTGGCCCGCCGGACCAGTTCGGGGTTGTTGTCGACCACGACCACGTCGTTGTTCTCGCCCGACAGGTGGCGCGCGATCTGCCAGCCCACCTGACCGGCCCCGCAGATGATGACCTTCATGCCGCTTGTCCCGACCTGACTGGAGCCGTTGCATGACAGAACCCCGCAAACCGGTCAATCGCTTTGTCTTGTCCACCGCGGAGGAGCCCCTCTATCCGCAAGCATAGATGGAATGCACGTGCCGGGCGGCGCAGAATGCAGCACCGGCCCGCGCCACCCCGCGGCTGCTGTCATCGCGCCCGCGTCATGGCCGCCATGCACAGGACGCACTTGTATCCAGTCAGATATGTGCCAGATGAAGCCAAATCCCACGGCGGTCATCAGGTCGTCACGTGATGAAGGAGAGAAACCGATTGCCGACGTCTCGCTCCAAACTGTCCTATGCCCGCCTGTTCGACGACCTGCGCGTGCTTCTGGCCGTGCATCGCTGCGGGTCGATGACGCGTGCCGCCGAGGAGATGGAGACGACCACCTCCACGGTCTCGCGACAGATCGCGCGGCTGCGCGAGGAGCTTGGCATCACGCCTTTCGTGAAATCCGACGGCGGCTGGCTTCTCAATCCGCGCCTCGCGTCGCTGATCGAAGCGTTCGAACATGCCGACGGCATGATCTTTTCAGAGCTGAACCGGGTCAGCGACGGCGCGCCGGACAAGGCCCGTGACATCCGCATCGGCGCGCTGCCGTCGATCATCTCGCACGTGCTGATCCCCGGCATGACCGACCTCTGGCAGGACCGCGCCCACCTGCGCCCGGTGTTCGAGAACCGCGTCTACGAGATCGGATTGGGCATGTCGGACGTGGCGCTCGTCTTCGACCTGCCCGAGAGCGGGCGGCTCAAGACCCGCCGCTGCGGTGCGTTGCCCTTTGCGCTCTTCGCCCCGCGCGGCTGGCAGCACGGCGATGGCTGGGCCAGCCTCACGGATCGCTACGCCGCGCAATACGCAGAGGCGCGCCGCGCCTTTTTCGGCAGTGACGCCACCCTCAAGGCCGATAGTTTCGCGCAGGTCGTGCCGGCCATGCGAAGCTTGGGACTGGCCGCCGTCCTGCCCACGGTGATGGCAGAAGACGAGCCCGATCTGGTTCACATCCCCGACACCGGACTCGACGTGGCGCGTGACCTCCACCTCATCTACCACGAGAGCCGCAGCGACGACACGGACCTGCGCGCGACGGTGGACTGGATCTGCCGCCAACTGGCCGATCTGCCGAACCCGGCAGCGGATTTGCCGGAAACGCAAAGGCGGCTTTACACAATTCAAAGTTGATTCCCGCGCGGCACGACTCCACCATCGTTCAAAACACGCGAACAATGAGGCAGTCATGCAACACGCACTCTTTCAGAACGCCGGTCTCATCGCCCGGTTATGGCTGGCGTTTTTCTTCATGGCCCACGTGGTCGAGCATCTCTTTCCCGGGTCGCTTGGCCCTTACGGCTTCGCCCGGGACACCGTCACCCCCGTCCTCGACATCGCGGCGGCGGTGTTCTTTGCCCTCGTTTCCCTGTGGCTTCTGGTCGGCATTTACAGCCGCGTGGTCGCGATCATCGGCATGGTGGTTTGCGGGGCGGCGATCCTGCTTTTCGACGGCACCATCATGCGCGTCGAGCTTGGCATTTCCGTGATCGCCCTCCTGGTGCTCAGCTTTACCGGCGGGGGGCGTCTGCGGCTGCATGCCGGCGGCTGGCGCCTGCGGGACTGCCTGTGACCGCCTGATCCGTCGCTCTTACCCGGTCGCGGCGGCATCGTCGCGGTCGCTGCGCGTGGGCGGCACCACGCCAAGCGACTTGAGCTTGCGGTGAAGCGCGCTGCGCTCCATGCCGACGAATTCCGCCGTGCGGCTGATATTGCCGCCGAACCGGTTGATCTGCGTCACCAGGTATTCCCGCTCGAACGCCTCGCGCGCCTCGCGCAGCGGCAGGGTGGCGACGCTGCCCGACACGATCACGCGCGCGCCCTCGGACGGCGCGGCGGTTTCGCCGGGCAGTTCCGACGCCGAGATCGCGTCGCCGCCGTCGCCGAGGATAAGCACCCGCTCGATAACGTTGCGCAATTGCCGGATGTTGCCCGGCCAGTTCATCGTCTGCAACAGCGCCGCCGCCTCTTCGGACAATGTGCGTTTCGGCAGACCCTGCGTCTCGTGCAGGATAGCGATGAAATGCTCGGCCAGTTGCGGGATATCCTCGCGCCGCTCCTCGAGCCCCGGCACCCGGATCGGCACCACGCTGAGCCGGTGATACAGCTCGCGGCGAAACCGGCCCTCGGCGATCTCGCTCTCCAGATCGCGGCCGGTGGAGGAGATCACCCGCACATCGACCTTGACCTTGTCGTCGCCGCCCACGCGCAGGAAAGTCTGGTCCACCAGCACGCGCAGGATCTTGGATTGCGTGCCCGGCGGAAGGTCGGCCACCTCGTCGAGATAGAGCACGCCGCCATTGGCCTGCTCCAGAAAGCCTTGCGTGACCCCCGTCTCCCGCTCTTCGCGGCCGAACAGAACCTCTTCCATGCGCTCGGCGGCGACGGCGGCACAATTGACAGTGACGAAAGGCGACTCGGCCCGCCCTGAATTGGCGTGGATATAGCGCGCGGCCAGTTCCTTGCCGGTGCCCGACAGCCCGGTGAGCATCACCCGCCCGTTCGAGCGCGTGACCTTGTCGAGCTGCGCCTGCAGCGCACGGAAGGCCCCCGAATTGCCCAGCATCTGCGACGGCGCGCTCTCGCGGCGCTTGAGCGCCTGGTTCTCGCGGCGCAGGCGGCTCGTCTCCATGCCACGGCGGATCACCACGAGGAGCTGGTCGATGTTGAACGGCTTCTCGATGAAGTCGTAGGCCCCCTGCTTGATCGCCGCCACCGCGATCTCGATATTGCCGTGTCCCGAGATGATGATGACCGGGATATCAGGATGTTCGCGCTTGACCGTCTTGAGGATGTCGATGCCGTCCATCTGGCTGTCCTTGAGCCAGATGTCGAGGATCAGAAGGCCCGGCGGGTCGGACCGGATGGCCGCCATCGCCTCGTCGGAATTGGCGGCGAGGCGGGTCTCGAAACCCTCGTCGCCGAGAATGTCCGAGATCACCTCGCGAATGTCGCGCTCGTCATCGACGATCAGAATGTCGCTCATACCACCCTCACTCGGCCGCAGGGGCCCTTGCACTTGTTTCTTCGCTGCCATGCAACGGCAGGCGCACCATCGCCCGCGCCCCGACATGCGCGCCCGGGGCGAACGCGTCGGCATCCTCCAGCACCAGCGTGCCGCCATGTTCCTCGATGATCTTCTTGACGATCGGCAGGCCCAGCCCGGTGCCCTTCTCGCGCGTCGTCACGTAGGGCTCGAACAGCCGCGCGCTGTCCTGCGGAAGGCCGATGCCGTTATCGGAAATGGCGATCACCGCCTCGCCGTTCTCGGCGCGGCTCTCGATGCGGATTGTCGGTACGTGCCCGTCGGGCGCGCCTGCCTCGCGCAGGCTCCCGATCGCCTCGCCCGCGTTCTTGATCAGGTTGGTCAACGCCTGCCCGATCATCGCCGCGTCGATCTCCGCCATCAGCCCCTCCTCGGCGAGCGCAAGGTCGAAGCGCGTGTCGGGCTGCCCGGTTTCCTGCAGCATCACCGCCTCGCGCAACACCTTTGACACGCTCTCCACCCGCGTCTTGGGCTGCGGCATCCGCGCGAATTTGGAGAACTCGTCGACGATGCGGCGCAAATCCGCGGTCTGGCGCACCACGACATCGGTCAACTCCTCTAGCTTTGCCGCCTCCGCCTCGGGCAGTTGCCGCGCGAACTTGCGCTTGATGCGTTCGGCACTGAGCGAGATGGGCGTGAGCGGGTTCTTGATCTCGTGGGCGATGCGCCGCGCCACGTCGCCCCAGGCCGCCATGCGCTGTGCGGTGACCAGCTCGGTCACGTCGTCGAAGGCCACCACGTAGCCTTCGCGCCGCCCGCCCTCGCCCGACCGGGTGGACATGCGCACCAGCAGGTTTTCCTGCCGCCGCCCGCGCGTCACCGCGATCTCCTCCTGGACGAACCCGCCTGGGCTCTGCATCAGCCGGGCAAACAGCGCGCCGAACTCCGGCACCGCCGCCGCCAGCGCCAGCGATTGCTGGTCCTCGCGCCAGTCCAGCAGCCGTTCGGCGGCGCGGTTGACGAATGTCACGCGCCCCTGCGCATCGAGCCCGACCACACCCGACGAGACCGACCCCAGCACCGAGTCGAACAGCCGCCGCCGCCGCTCGATCTGCCGCGTATTGGCAAGGAGCCGGTCGCGCTGGCCCTTGAGCTGCCGGGTCATCTGGTTGAAATAGCGGCCCAGTTCGGCGATCTCGTCGTCGCTCTCTTCTTCGCGGACCTGGGTGTCGAGATCGCCCTCACCCACCCGTTGCGCCGCCGATGTCAGCCGCCCGACGGGCCGCGACAGCCGCTCTGCGAACCACATGCCCAGCCAGATCGCGGCGAGGATGAGAATGAGCGCGAAGCCGAAATAGACCAGCCCGAACTCGAACAGGACC
>Ga0209943_1001128_pt1 | contig 17088 bp, 16 predicted proteins | sample SalPonR1_B_D2_MG_FD_185698 | JGI IMG/M metagenome (GOLD analysis project Ga0209943, IMG submission 185698) | Salt pond soil microbial communities from South San Francisco under conditions of wetland restoration - Salt Pond MetaG R1_B_D2_MG... ... | reverse complement strand
GTCTGGGTCGCGACCGTACTGAGCTCGAAGTCGTAACGGTACTCGAACGACGCCGTCGCGTAGCTGCGCGACAGGCCGAAATCGTCGTCGCGATAGCCGCGCACCTGGGTGGCCTCGTTCGGCGTCTGGCCGACCGTGAAGCGCTTCGAGGCGGGGTACGCCGCGCCGAACTGGTGCCCGACGTTCAGCCGCGCCGCCAGCACGTGGCCGTCGTCCGCGACCTCGCCCTGCGTCAGCTCGCTCAGCGTGAGGTAGCTCTTTACGCCCAGCTCGACCGGAACGTACGCGTAGCCGGTCCGCTGTCCGCCGGTGAGGAAGTCGTTCCCGAGACCCACGCCCAGCGACGCGTTCGACGCCACGCCCGTCCGTGGAAAGTCGACGTCGTCGCGCGCGTCGTACACCAGGTCGCCGCCGACGAACCCCGATGCCCCCGCGAGCGGGGCGTAATCGAGCGCTTGGGCGAAGGGGAGCGAGCACGCGTCGGGATTCTCCACGTCGCCCTGGTCGTCCAGCGTGCACGGCGTCGCCGGGGGCTCCACGGCGATGTCGGACAGCGACGCCCGGGCCGAGAGGCGTAGCGTCAGGTCGTCGATCAGGCGACGTCCCGCGCCGACCCGGAAGCCGGTATCGCGGCGCGTGTACTCGCCGATGCGCACCGTGTTCGCGTCGCCACCCGACGAGCCGGGAGCGACGATCCGGGTCGAGCCGTCGTCCGACAGCGGCTCGTTCGTGCGGACGTTGGAGAACAACGACAGCGACAGCGAGGTGGGGACCTCCCGGAAGTCGGCGGCGTCGACGTACAGCCACGGAATCGAGTACCGCAGGTCGCCGCCGAGCAGGAACCCGATGTCGGAGGTGCGCGCGTCGATCTCGGCCTCGACGGTGTGCGCACGGCCCCACAGGTTCCGCTCGCTGACGCTGAGCGAGGCGGAGAACCCGTCGATCGTGCTGTACGTCGCGGCCGGCTGGAACAGCCCGGTCTGGGCCGACTCGAGAACGATCTCGACGAGCACCTCGTCGCTCTCCCCTCCCTCGAGCGGCAGGATCTGCCGGTCCACGGGCCGCACCGCGCCTTCGCGGAGCAGCTGACGGAGACCGTCGTCGAGCGCGTCCAGCGACAGCACGCTTCCGGGCTCCGGCAGCCGGCGGAGCACGACGAACGGCTCCGCGCCCGGCGTTCCCGAGCGCCACGAGATGGCGTACTCGCCGACGCGGTACTCGGTCAAGCGCTGGACGTACACGCCGTCCAGCCAGTTGTAGTCCGGTCGCGACGCCACCACGTAGCCCGCCTCGGCGTACGCCTCGGCGATCCTGCGGAAGTCCTCCTCCGCCAGCGTGGAGGTGAAGGTGTCGCCCGGCTGCAGGGCCAGGCGCTCCGCCAGCGTCTCGTCGGAGAGCACGGTGTTGCCCTCGATCCGGATCGTGTCGATCTCGCCGGCGGTGTCGGGCGGGCCCAGCTCGAACGTCACGCGGACCCCTCCGGCCGCGTTCACGAGCGGAACCAGCCGCACGTCGCCGCTGCGACCTTCGGCCAGCCGCCGCACGTCGGCGAGCAGGGCGTCGTAGTCGAACAGGTCGCCCACGTCGAGGCTCAGCCGGTCCGCGTCGATGCCCAGCGGCGTGGTGTCGATCGAGGCGATGCGGAGCTCGCGCAGCTCGACCTCGAGCACGCCGCCCCGCAGGCGGGTGGCCTCGAGGTCGACCCCGCTCTGGCGGTAGCCCAGCTCGGCGTAGAGCTCGCCGACACGGCGAACGGCCGCCCGGTAGGCCGCGAGATCGAACGTCTCCTGATCCGCGACGAGGGCGAACTCGTCGCGCAGCTCCTCCTCGTCGAACACGGCCGACTCGGCGAACACCACCTCGTCGAGCCGCGCGGCCTCGTCGACGACGTAGCGCACCCGAAGCGGCGACTCCTCGCCGCGCTCGGCCAGCTCGGGTGCGCGCTCGGTCTCGAGCGTGACCGTCGGACGGAACGGGAAGCCTTCGGCACGGTAGCGGTCCGCGATCGTGCGGGTGGCCTCGTCCGCGCGTCCGATGTTGAACACCCGTCCTGCCGCGAGCAGGTGCTCCCGGGCCAGGAGCTCGCGCAAGGTGCCGGGCGCGAGGCTCTCGACCCCGTCGAACACCACCTCGCCGATCTCCGGATTCTCCTCCACCCTGACCCGCAGCACCGGACCGGCCGGCTCGTCGAGCAGCGACACGCTGACGCTGGCGAACGTCCCGAGCCCGTAGACGCGGTTGCGCTCGGCCTCGAGGTCGATCCGCTCGGCCGGGGTTCCCGGCCTGGCCGTGACGAGGGTCCGCACGATGTCGGTGTAGACGTCGGTGCCCTCGACGCGGACTTCGGCGAGCGGTCCCCGCACGTCGGGCGCCTGGGCGAGGGCGAGCGACGGCACGATCAGGAACAGGGCGAGCAGGGCCGCGAGGGGGCGAGGAAGGAAGGGTGTGCGGCGCCGTCTGAGCATGCGGCCAGTCTACCGTCCGCGATGAGAGCGGCGTGGGCAGCGGTGTCCGTCCCGAACGGCTCTGCGGGCGTCGCCGCGACGACCGGGTAGCATGGCGGCATGGACGATGTGCGCAGGTTCGTGACCCGCAGCCCGCTCCGCGACGAGGCGGTCGCCGCCGTTCGCGCCGCCACGACGCTCGTGCCCGAGGTGGCCCTCGTGCTGGGCTCGGGGCTGGGCCCGCTGGCCGACGAGATCGAGATCGCGGCCGAGATTCCGTACGGCGACATTCCCGGCTTCGTCGCCAGCAGCGCGCCGGGACACGCCGGCCGGCTCGTGCTCGGAACCTTGGACGGCAGGCCGGTGGTGGCGATGCGGGGCAGGCTCCACCCGTACGACGGGGTGCCGGCGGCGCAGGTGGCCTTCCCCGTGCGGGTGATGCACGCCCTGGGCGCGGAGCGGCTGCTGGTGTCGAACGCGTGCGGCGGGCTGAATCCGAACTGGCGCGCAGGCGACCTCATGCTCCAGCTCGACTTCATCAACCACACCTTCCAGAACCCCCTGATCGGCCCCAACGATCCGGAGCTCGGACCGCGCTTCCCCGTCCTGTTCGGGGCGTACGACGAGCGCTACCAAGGCGTCGTCCGGACCGCCGCGAGACGGCTCGACGTCCCGCTCCGCGAGGGCGTGTACCTCGCGGTCGCCGGCCCGAGCTACGCGACCCGCGCCGAGCTCCGCGCGTTCAGGTCGTGGGGCGCCGACGCGATCGGCATGTCGACGGTGTTCGAGGTGATGGCCGCCCGGCACGAGGGCATGCGCGTGGTGGGGATCTCGACCGTCACCGACCTGGCGATCCCCGATCGCGATCACCACGCGGACGAAGACGAGGTGCTCGAGGTGGCCGCTGCGTCGGGAGCGACGTTCCGGCGCCTGGTCCGGGCGGTGGTGCCCGAGCTGTGAGCCTGGCGACCGTCCGCGCCCGCATCGACGCGGCCTGCGAGCGGGCGGGTCGGGATCCGTCGAGCGTTCGCCTGGTAGGCGTCACGAAGGGGCACGAAGCGGACGAGATCCGACGTCGACTCGTCGATCACGGCCTCGTCGACCTGGGAGAGAATCGCGTACAGGAGTGGCGCGACAAGGCGGCCATGCTCCCGCCCGAGGTCCGTTGGCACTTCGTCGGCTCGCTGCAGCGCAACAAGGTGAAGTACCTGGCCGAGGGGGGCGTCGCGATGGTGCATTCGCTCAACTCGCGCAGGCTGGCGGACGCGATGCAAGCCCAGGGCGAACGTCGCGGCCACCGCTTCCGCGCGCTGATCGAGGTGGACGTCGCCCGCGAGGACGCCAAGCAAGGCGTCGCGACCGACGAGGTCGCTCCCTTGCTGCGTCACTGCGAGGAGCTCTCGCACGTCGAGGTGGTAGGACTGATGGCGATGGCGCCGTTCGCCGACGATCCCGAGCAGGCGCGGCCGTACTTCCGGCAGCTGGGCACGCTCGCGGACGAGCTCGGCCTGGCGGAGCGCTCGATGGGGATGAGCGGCGATTTCGAGGTCGCGATCGAGGAGGGCGCCACGATGGTTCGCGTCGGCACCGCCCTGTTCGAGGCGGACCCGGAGGGGGGAGCGACGTGAGGCTGAGCCCGTTGGACATCCAGCACATGGAGTTCGAGAAGGGCGTGTCGGGCTATCGCCGCGCCCAGGTACGCGGATTCTTGGAGCGCGTCGCCGCCGAGCGCGAGGAGCTCCTCAAGGAGCTGCAGAGCGCACGCGACCAGCTCGCCGAGCAGCAACGCAGGATCGAAGCTCTGGAGTCCGCCGAGGCCGACCTGCGGCAAGCGGTCGTCGCCGCCGAGCGGATCGGCAACCAGATGCGCGAGAACGCCCGACAGGAGGCGCGCCTGATCGTCGAGCAGGCCGAGGTGGACCGCCGCGCGATCGAGGCCGACGTCGCGCGGCTGCGCACGATGCGAGACGACTTCCGCGACCAGTTCCGCGGCATGTTGCAGGCGTACGGGCACAGCCTGGAGCGTGTCGATACCGATGGGGCCCGCCGCCTCAGCGAGCAGGACCTCCACCCCACCGACGAAGGCTGACGCCGCCCGGCCGGGCCGTCCGCCCGAGCCGGCTACTCCTCCGTGGCGACGCCGCCCTCGCCGCTCAGCGCCTGCTGGAGCGTGGTGAACGGCAACGTCGCGCACTTCACGCGGGCGTGCAGGCGCCTGATGCCTTCGAGCGCGCGCAGATCGCCGAGCTCGAGGTCGCCGCCGACCTCCTCGCCCCGGATCATGCGCTTGAACCCGGCCGCGAGCTCGTGCGCCTCCTCCAGGGTGCGCCCCTCGAGCGCGTCCGCCATCAGATCGGCCGCCGCCTGGCTGATGGCGCAGCCGTGCCCTTCGTACGCCGCCTCCGCGATCCGTCCGTCCTCGATCCGGAGCGACAGGCGCAGCTCGTCGCCGCACGACGGATTCACGCCGTCCTGCTCGATGTCGGGGCGCGCCAACGTCTTCCGGTGCTTCGGCCGGCGGCTCCGGTCGATGATCACCTGCTTGTAGATCTGCTCCATCAACGACATGCGGACCTCATGCGAACGCCGCGAAGAAGTCGCGCGCGGAGACGACGGCGGCGGCCAGCGCGTCGATCTCGTCGTCGAGCGTCGTGAGGTGCGTGCTGGCGCGGACCGTGGACGGCACGCCCAGCGCCCGCATGAGCGGCTGGGCGCAGTGGTGGCCCGCCCGGACGGCGATGCCCTCTGCGTCCAGCGCGGTCGCCACGTCGTGGGGATGGATCCCCTCGACCACGAACGGGAGGATCCCGCCACGGTCGGGGCCGCGCGGACCGAACACGCCGACGCCGTCGAGCGCGTCGAAGCGATGCAGCATCCGTTCCGCGAGGCTCCGATCGTGGTCCCAGACGTTCGCCATGCCGACCCGCTCCAGGTAGCGCACGGCTTCCGCCAGGCCGACCGCCTCGGCCACCGCAGGCGTTCCGGCCTCGAACCGCATCGGAATGTCGGCGTACGTCGAGCGCTCGATCTCCACGGTGCGGATCATCTCGCCGCCGCCGAGGAAGGGAGGCATCGACGCGAGCAGCTCCTCGCGGGCCCAGAGCGCGCCGATCCCCGTCGGTCCCAGCATCTTGTGTCCCGAGACGACGTACGCGTCGGCGCCCAGCGCATCGACGTCGACCGGCAGGTGCGCGGCGGCCTGAGCGCCGTCGACGAACACCTGCGCCCCCACCCGGTGGGCCATCGCCGCCATCTCGGCGACGGGATGGACGACGCCGAGCACGTTGGACATGTGCGCGACCGCGACCACCCGGGTACGGGGCCCGAGCAGCTCCCGGTACGCGTCCAGGTCCAGGCGCTGGTCCCGGCCCAGCGGCACCGCCACGATCCGAGCTCCGGTGCGCTGAGCGACCTGCTGCCACGGCACCAGGTTCGCGTGATGCTCCGCGACGGTCACGACGATCTCGTCGCCGGCCGTCAGGTTCGCGTCGCCCCAGGCGCGCGCCAACAGATTGATCCCCTCGGTCGCGTTCCGCACGAACACCAGCGAACGCTCCGACGGCGCTCCCAGGAAACGGGCGACCGTGGAGCGGGCGTCCTCGTACCGCTCGGTCGCCTCGGCGGAGAGCTGGTGCGCCCCCCGGTGCACGTTCGCGTGGTGACGCTCGTAGTGCTCCGTGACCGCGTCGATCACGGCGCGCGGGCGCTGCGACGAGGCGGCGTGGTCGAGGTAGACCAGGGGCCGACCGTGCACCTCTCGGGAAAGGATCGGAAAATCGCCACGCAGGCGCGCGGCATCCAGGACCGTCATGCGGTCAGCGTAGCAGCCCCCGGCGAAGCGGAACGCTCCGCTCCCGACGATCGTGCGCCGCGTCAATCGTCGACGTCGGGCACCGGCGCGATCTGCAACGCCAGCAGGTAGCTTCGTACGGGACCGCTGGCCGGATCGTCGCCGCGCTCCGCGCCGGTTCCCTCTCCCTCACCGTCGGTCCGTTCGGCGTCGAGCCGCTCGGCGCGCTGCGCCAGCGTGATCATGTCGCGCAGCAGCCCGCGCGCCACGCCGCGCGGCAGGGAGACCTCGAGCGCGAGGCTCTCGATCGGATCCCGTTCGGCGGCGGCAGCGAGCATGGCGTCGTCCGCGGCGGCCTCCTGGTGGACCGTTCCGTCTGGCGCCCGGTAGATCCTGCGCGCCTCGGCGCCGCCTTCGCGAAGCAGCTGCGCCGCGCTACGGGCGAAGCTACGGGCCTGCGCGGTCATCGTCGCCAGGATCCGTTCCTCGAGATCGACGAACGGCGTCGCCTCGAACGGGACCACGAAGCCGTCGGCGACGGTGCGGTACAGCCGGATCGGCCTGCCCGCGCGCTTGCGCTGCCCGACGACCTCCAGCACGCCGGCCTCGTGGAGGCGGCGCACCCGGTAGCGCACCGCGTCGAGGGGACGGCCCAGCTCCGCTGCCACCTCGGCGATGCTGCGCGTCCGACCGAGGAACGGCTCGATCCACGGAACCCAGTCGGGGTCGGAGAGGAGCATCGCCGCTCGCGGGTCGGTCACGGTCCGAAACGAGACCTGCCACCACGGTCCGAACGCATGGTCGCGGTCGGGGTGCCGCTCGTGGACGCGCCCTCGTTCACGCTCCTGGTCGCGGGAGCCGCGACGGCCGCCGTCGTCGTCGCGGGGCGGACCTCCCGTCGCATCGTTGTCCGGGGCGTCGCTCACGTCGCCGGGACGCTACCACGCGCCGGTACGGAGCTCGCCCGGCACGGCGGTATGCTGACCGCGTGATCCTGCGGTCGCTGCGGCAGTACGGCTTTCGGAACCTGGTCACCCCCGAGCTCTCGCTGGGCACGGGGGTGACGGCCGTCGTGGGCCCCAACGCCGCGGGCAAGTCCAACCTTCTGGACGCCTGCTACCTCGCCGCGAGCGGAGACCTGCCGGGCGGCCGCATTCGCGATGCCCTGCGCTGGGGGCAGGACGAGGGATTCGTGGCGGCCCGCGTCGAGCACGCGGACGGGATCGCGGATGTGCACGTGGGCCTGGCCGCCGGCAGGAAGCTCCTCCGTCTGGACGGGCAGACGGTGCGGCAGGCGGATCTGGCGCGCGTCTCTGCCGCGGTCCGCATCACTCCCGAGGACGCCGAGATCGTCCACGGTGGCCCGCCTCGTCGCCGCGCCTGGCTGGACGACCTGCTGAACCGGCTGTCGCCTCGCCACGCCGCACTGGCGCGCGAGTACGCCAAGGTGCTCGAGCAGCGCAACGCCGCGCTCCGGAACCACGCCGACGAGGCGCTCCTTTCGGTGTTCGGCGACCGGCTGGCCGATCTCGGCGACGAGATCGGCGACCTCCGGTCCCGCGCCGTGCACCGTGCGGACGCGCTGACGCGTTCGGTGTACGCCGACGTCGCGGGCGACGCGAAGACGCTATCGGTGCGCTTGCAGCGCTCGCAGGGCGAGCGTCCGCTACGCGAGGCGCTCGCGGCCACCGCCGCCGAGGAGCGTGCTCGGGGCGCCACCGTGGTCGGCCCTCACCGTGACGATCTGGCGCTGGCGCTCGACGAGCGTAGCGTCCAGACGTTCGGCTCGCGCGGGGAGGCGCGGACGACGGCGCTGGCCCTCCGGGTGGCCGAGCTGCGCCTGCTGGAAGAGAAGCATCGTGAGCCGCCGATCCTGCTGCTGGACGACTTCTCGGCGGAGCTCGACGCCGATCGCCGCGCCTACCTGCTGGAGCTGTCCGGACGGAGGCCGCAGGCGCTCGTGTCCGGAACGGAGCCGCCTCCGCACGCCGGCCGACTGCTGCGCATCGACGCGGGCGAGGTGCTGGACGATGCCTGAGCGCCACGTCCGCGACGTGATCGGCGAGTTCTTCCGTCGTGGCGGCATGCTCAGGTCGGTTCGTCGCGCCGAGGCCGTGGTCGCCTGGCCGCGCATCGTCGGCGCCGAGCTGGCCCGCTTCGCGCAGGCTCGGGCGCTTCGCTCCGGCGTCCTGCTCGTCGACGTCTCGGACAGCGAGACGGCGATGCACCTGTCGCTCCAGCGCGCGCGCTTCCTGGACGCCTACGAGCGCTACCTGGGGCGCCGCGAGGTGCGTGACATCCGCTTCGCCGCCGGCCGTCGCGCCCCGCCTCCCGCCGCTTCGCCCCCACAGCCGCCACGCGATCCGGACCCCCAGGCGTGGTCGGCGCTGGCGGCGGAGCTCGGGGCGCTGGATCTTCCCGCCGAGCTCGCGGGCCCGGCGCTCGCGGCGGCGCGTGCGATGCTCACGCATCGTCGTCGGGCGCGCGAGGCGGGCTGGACGCCCTGCCCGCACTGCGGCGCGCTCTCCCCCGACCCCGGGCCGTGCGAGGCCTGCCGGCGTTACCGTGCCGATCCCGGCGTCCGCTTCGCGGCCGAGCGTCTCGTGACCGACCCGGACGCCGCGACCCCGGAGCTGTCCGACGACGAGCGCGTGGTCGCCCGTGCGCTGGCCGTCGAGGCGCTGGACGCTCGGCTGCTGGAGCTGCTTCCGCAGGTGCTGGCCGCGCCTGAGCTGAAGCCTCAGCTCGCCCAGGCGGCGCGTCATCGCGTCGCCCTGGATCAGGGCCGACCGACGTGCGACATCGACGATGCCGATCTGGATCGTCTCGACCCGCGGATCGCCCGGGTGCTCGGGCGCTGGGGATCCGCCGACCCCCGAGGAGGTACGACCTCATGAAGACCGAGCAAGCTACGCCCCGTCCCGTGGTTCTGGTGGTGCTCGACGGCTTCGGAATCGCTCCGGACGGCCCCGGCAACGCCGTGACGCAGGCCGACACGCCGACGTTCGACGCGATCTGGCGCGACCGACCCCACACCACGCTTCAGGCGTCCGGCAGGGCCGTCGGGCTTCCCGAGGGGCAGATGGGCAACAGCGAGGTGGGCCATATGAACCTCGGCGCCGGACGCATCGTCGAGCAGAGCCTCGCCTACGTCCAGAACCGGATCGACGACGAATCGCTGTTCGACAACGAGGTCCTCGTGGACCTGTGCGAACGGGCGGGCGACGGCACGCTGCACCTCATGGGGCTCGTCAGTCGGGGCGGCGTGCACAGCGACCTCGAGCACCTGTTCGGACTCCTCGAGCTCGCCCGCCGACGTGGCGTGGAACGGGTCCGCGTCCACGCCTTCACGGACGGTCGGGACACCGCGCCGGACAGCGGGCGCGGCTACCTTCGCGAGCTCACGGAGCGCATGGCGTCGCTGCCGATCGACGCGCGGGTCGCGACCGTGATCGGTCGCTACTACGCTATGGACCGCGATCGTCGCTGGGACCGGACCGCCGAGGCGTACCGGGCGGTCGTGTGCGGCGAGGGGGTCCACACGGCGCGCTCGGCTGAGGAGGCGATCGCCGCCGCGTACGATCGCGGCGAGACCGACGAGTTCGTGCACGCCACGGTCATCGAGGACGACGGCGGTCCGGTCGGGAAGGTGGCGGACGGCGACGCCACGCTGTTCTTCAACTTCCGCGCGGACCGGGCACGGCAGCTGAGCCACGCGCTGGCCGACGAGGGCTTCGGCGCCTTCGAGCGATGCGCGCATCCCGACGTGGCGTTCGCCACGCTGATGCCGTACGACGAGACGCTGGACGTGCCTCATGCGCTCGAGATGCCGACCGTGGAGCGCTGCCTGGCCGAGGTCCTGGCCGACGCCGGGCTGACGCAGTACCACACCGCCGAGACGGAGAAGTACCCGCACGTGACCTACTTCTTCAACGCCAAGGCCGAGACGGCGTTTCCCGGCGAGGAGCGCCATATCGAGCCTTCGCCGCAGATCGCCACCTACGACCTGCAGCCCGAGATGAGCGCACCCGAGCTGACCGAGGCCACCGTGAAGCGGCTTCGCGAGCACGACGACGACTTCGTCCTGATCAACTTCGCGAACCCGGACATGGTCGGCCACACCGGCGACCTGCAGGCCGCGATCCGCGCCTGCGAGGCGGTGGACGAGGGACTGCGCGCGGTGCTCGAGGCGACGCGCGAGAAGGGCGGCGCCGTGCTGGTGCTGGCCGATCACGGCAATGCGGAGCAGATGATCGCCGAGGGCGGCGGTCCGCACACGGCGCACACCACGAATCCGGTGCCGTTCGTGCTGGTCGGCGCCGGCGAGGCGCCTTTGCGCGAGGGCGGCGTGCTCGGGGACGTGGCGCCGACGGTGCTGGAGCTGCTGGGCGTCGAGAAGCCCGAGGAGATGACGGGGCGCTCGCTGATCGACCGCGGCTGAGACCGATGCGACCGTGCGAGCGCCACGCCGCGCGAGCGGGCGCACGATCACGACGCGCGCCCCGGACCGAGATCCGGGGCGCGCGTCCTGTCGCTGGCCGCTAGGCCGGCGGGCGAGCGGGGATCAGAAGTCCATCCCGCCCATGCCGCCCATGCCGCCCATGCCGCCCATGTCGCCGCCGCCGCCACCGGCGGGCTCCTTCTCGGGCTGGTCGGCGATGACCGCTTCGGTCGTCAGCAGCAGGCCGCCGATCGACGCGGCGTTCTGCAGCGCGGTGCGGGTGACCTTGGTCGGGTCGACGATGCCCGCGGCGAACATGTCGTCCACGTACTCGCCGGTCGCGGCGTCGAAGCCGAACTTGCCGTCGTTCTTGGCCTTGATCGCGTTGGCCACGACGGAGCCCTCCTGGCCGGCGTTCTCGGCGATCTGACGAGCCGGCTCCTCGAGCGCGCGCACCAGGATGTTCGCCCCGGTCCGCTCGTCGCCGACGAGGCTGTCGATGACGGTCCGGACGGCGGCCACCGCATGGATCAGCGTGACGCCACCGCCGGCCACGACGCCTTCCTCGACCGCCGAGCGGGCGGTGCTGAGGGCGTCCTCGAAGCGGTGCTTCTTCTCCTTGAGCTCGGTCTCGGTCGCCGCGCCGACGCGGATCACCGCGACGCCGCCGGCGAGCTTCGCCAGACGCTCCTGAAGCTTCTCGCGCGCGTAGTCGCTGTCGGTGTTGTCGATCTCGGTGCGGATGCCCTTGACGCGCGACTCGATCGAGGCGCTGTCGCCCTGGCCTTCGATGATCGTGGTCTCGTCCTTGCTGATGCGGACGCGCTTGGCCTGGCCGAGCTGCTGGATCCGGACGTTCTCGAGCTTGTGGCCGAGCTCCTCGCTGATGACCTCGCCACCGGTGACGGCCGCGATGTCCTTGAGCATCTCCTTGCGGCGGTCGCCGAACCCGGGCGCCTTGACCGCGGCGATGTTCAGCGTGCCGCGCAGCTTGTTGACCACCAGGGTAGCGAGGGCTTCGCCCTCGATGTCCTCGGCGATGATCATCAACGGCTTGCCGGTCTGCGCGACCTGCTCCAGGACGGGCAGCATGTCCTTGAGCGCGCTGATCTTCTTCTCGTGGATCAGGATGTAGGCGTCCTCGAGGACGGCCTCCATCGCATCGGAGTCGGTGACGAAGTAGGGGCTGATGTAGCCCTTGTCGAACTGCATGCCCTCGACGACGTCGAGGTCGGTGTCGAGCGACTTCGACTCCTCGACCGTGATCACGCCGTCACGGCCGACCTTGTCCATCGCTTCGGCGATGAGCTCGCCCACCGACGGGTCGTTCGCGCTGATCGCGGCGACCTCGGCGACGGACTTGCTGTCCTCGACCGGCTTCGCCATCTGACGGATCGCCTCGACGGCGGCGTCGACGCCCTTGTCGATGCCCCGCTTGAGCGCCAGCGGGTTCGCGCCGGCGGCGACGTTGCGGAGGCCCTCCTTGACGATCGACTGGCCCAGCACGGTGGCGGTGGTGGTGCCGTCGCCGGTGATGTCGTTCGTCTTGCTGGCGATCTCGATCAGCAGCTTCGCGCCGATGTTCTCGAGGTGGTTGGACAGCTCGATCTCCTTGGCGACGGTGACGCCGTCCTTGGTGATCGTGGGGCTGCCGAACTTCTTCTCGAGCACGACGTTGCGGCCCTTGGGCCCGAGCGTGACCTTGACGGCGTTGGCGACGGCGTTGACGCCGCGCTCCAGGGCGCGACGAGCCTCTTCCTTGAAGAACAGATCTTTGGCCATGGCTTCCTCTCCGGTTCCTGAGTTACTCGATGATCGCGTGGACGTCGCGTTCGCTGAGGATCATCAGCTCGCGGCCGTCCAGACTGATTTCGGTGCCGCCGTACTTGGCGAAGACGACGGTGTCGCCCGCGCTCACCTCGAGCGCCACGCGCTCGCCGTTGTCGAGCAGCTTGCCGCTGCCGACCGCGACGACCTTGCCGCGCTGGCTCTTCTCCTTGGCGGAGTCGGGCAGCACGATGCCACTGGCCGTGGTCTGCGGCTCGTCGATCACTTCGACGACGATCTTGTCCCCAAGCGGTTTGAGCGTCATGTGGTCCTCCATCGGGACGTGTGGGATTTCGTGGGACGGACCTGGGCCGAGCCTGGGCCGAACCCACGTGACTTGGCACTCGCCGTCCGGGAGTGCCAATTGGGGTCATGCTATGCGGGCCGGAGGCCACCTGTCAAGGCTCTTGAGCGGCGCCCGCTCAGATCTTGTCAGCCGCGCCGGAGTCCCATCAGGAAGCCTGGGACGAACGCCGCCGCGAACGGGAGGTTGTACGTCATGACCGTCAGCAGCGATCGCCACGCCTCGTTCAGCGAAGAGGCGCGAAGCATCGGCTCGACGTCCTGCTGCATGCGCCCCCACTCGATCGTCACGTACCCCGACCAGGCCAGCAGCTGCAGGGCGACGAACAGGAGTCCCAGCGCGATCGACACCAGCTTCCCCAGCTTCTTCAGCGCGTAGCCGGCCACGAAGCCGGCGACGACGCCGAACCCGAGCTGTTCGAGCACCGGGACGAGGGTACCGAGATCGGGCACGTTCACGGCCGGCGAGTCTAGCACGTCCGCTCCCCCTGAACGTACCCAGCGCGGTGCCGGCCTGGGCTATCATGCCGCCGTGACGCCGCGCATCGCACCGCACGTACGCAAGGCGCTCGAGGCCGGCGCGGCCGTGGTCGCTCTCGAGTCCACCGTCGTGACCCACGGCCTTCCCCGCCCTGCCAACCTGGAGCTGGCCCTCGGCCTCGAGCGCACCGTGCGCTCGGTCGGCGCCGTGCCCGCCACCGTCGGCGTGATCGCCGGCGAGCTGACGATCGGGCTGGACGAGGACGAGCTGGAGCGCCTCGCGGCGGGAGGCGCCGACAAGGCGTCGCTCTGGAACCTCGCGGCGCTCTGCGCCGCCGGGCGTGACGCCGGCACGACCGTCGCCACCACCCTTCACGCCGCGCGCCGGGTCGGCATCGAGGTGTTCGCGACCGGCGGCATCGGCGGCGTCCACGACGCGCCGTTCGACGAGTCCGCGGACCTCGCGGCGCTGGCCGGCACCCCGCTCGTCACCGTCTGCGCGGGTCCGAAGAGCATCCTCGACGCCGCCGCGACGTTGGAGCGGCTCGAGTCGGCCGGTGTCCCGGTCTTGGGCTACCGCTCCGACCGACTGGCCGGCTTCCACGTCCCGACCACCGACCTCCCCGTCGCCGCACGGGTCGACGACCCGGCCGAGGTGGCCGCGGTCAAGCGGGCGCAGGACGCGCTCGGGCTGGAGCGCGCGATCCTGATCAGCAACCCCGTCTCGGCCGGCCTCGATCCCGACCGCCTGCGGGCCTGGCTCGACGCGGCCCGCCGCGACGCCGAGGCCGGAGGCGTGCACGGCAAGGACGCGACCCCGTTCCTGCTCGACGCGCTCGCGCGTCTGTCGCACGGCGCCACGGTCGAGGTCAACGTCCGACTGCTTCACGAGAATGCCGCCCTGGCCGCACGCATCGCCCTCGCGCTCGCCCCGCGGGAAACCGGAGTCCCCGCATGACCCACGAGTCTCGCCCCCCGTCGCCCGACGGTCTCGGCGCCCTGCTACGCGACGCGCGCGAGCGGGCCGGCCTGGACCTCGCCACGATCGCCGAGCGTACGCACGTCCGCAAGACCTACCTCCAAGCGCTCGAGGAGGAGGATCTCGACGCCCTGCCGGAGGACGTCTACGCGCGGAACTTCCTGCGCCTCTACGCCCGTACCGTCGGCGTGGACGCCGACGACGCGCTCGCGCGCTTCGCCGCGTTGCGCGCCGAGCCGCGTGGCCGCTCGACAGGCGTGTTCCGGACCGAGGCGGGGCAGCGGGCGCCCGCGCCGTCCGGCTCGTCGGACGCGTCTGCGGAGGTGCCGTCGGGCACCGAGCCCGACGCCCCCGCGCCCGCCCAGCGGCCCGCCGCGCGCCCACCGCGTCCGCCCCGCGTCGCTGCTCGCTCGGCGCCGGCGACCGGCCGCGGCGCCGCCGTGGCGCGACAGGTCGCGCCGCTGATCATGACCCTGGTCTTGGCCGGCGCCCTGGTCGGCACCGCCGTGTGGGGCTTCAACCAGCTGCTGTTCCGGCCCGATCGGACCGCCGGCGTCGATCGCGCGCCCAGCGCCGAAGGCACCCCGGCGGCCGGCGAGTCCGCGGGCGGCGCCGAGCTTCCCGGCCTGGCCGCCCCCGCCCTGCCGGGCGGCGACGCCCTGCCGGACGAGATCCTGCTGACGATCGAAAGCGAGCCGCCCGGCGCCGAGGTCTCCGTGGACGCCTTCCCGTTGCCGGGGACGACGCCGATCCGCGACGTTCCCGTCACGGCGAGGCCGGAGCGCACGCTGCGCGTCGTGCGGGAGGGCTACGTTCCGTACGAAGCGACCGTCGACATGAGCCGCGACCGCGCGATCGTCGTGGCCCTGGAGCCCGACGTGCCGTCGGCGTCGGTCGACGAGGCGCCCGCGCCGCAACAGGGCGTCGTGATCGAGGTGCGCGAGGCCAGCTGGCTCGAGGCGTACCAGAGCACCACGCGCGGCGAGGGCGAGCGGCTCGTGTACACGACCGCCCAGCCGGGCGAGCGCTTCGTCTTCGAGCGACCCGTCTACGTGCATCTCGGGAACGCCGGCGGCGTCGACATCACCGTCGACGGACGCCCGGTCGATCCGCTGGGATCGGGCGGAGCCGTCACCGGTCGCGCGTTCCCCGCTCCCTGAGCCCGCGATGGTCTGGGACCTCGCGCTGAACGCGCTCCGCCACCGCCCGTTGCGCACCACCCTCACCGCCGTCGGCATCGCCATCGCGGTGGGGTCGATGGTGGTGTTCCTGTCGCTGGGCGAGGGGCTGCGTCAGGCGTTCGCCGAGGAGCTCGGCGGCATCGGCGCGGAGCTGCAGATCAGCTACGGGCCGTTCGAGGCGTCCGCGTTCGGATCGACGCCCGAGCTTCCGATCGACCTCGTGGACGAGGTGCGCGAGGCCGCCGAGCCGTACGGCGTCGTCTCCGTCGTCCCCATCGTGCTCTACCTGCGCGGCGGCTTCACGCCCAGCTCCTCGTTCGCGTTCCAAGGGATTCCCGTCGACGTCGACGTGGCGACGATCTACCCCGGCTACGAGGTCGCCTCGGGCCGCGGCCTGGGGCCGGCCGACGAAGGCCGACAGGTCGCGGTGGTCGGCCGACAGGCGGCCGAGCGAAGCCGGCTCGAGATCGGCGACACCCTACGACTGAACGCCGATTCGTCGTTCGAGATCGTCGGCCTCGCCGACGCCGGCGGCGGGCTGCTGGCCAACGGCATCCTCGTGCCGCTCAGCTCGCTCCAGCAGGCGATCGGGCAGCCGGACCGGGTCAGCTTCCTCGTCGTCGACCTCGAAGAGCCCGGACGCGCCCAGCAGGCCGCCGAGGCGTTGTCCGAGCGCTTCCCCGACCTGGGCGTCCAGACCGCCGGCGACGTGCTGGAGGTGATCGAGCGCGGCATCCGGATCACCGACGTGGTGCGGCTCGGCATCAGCGCGATCGCGCTCATCGTCGGAGCGATCGCCGTGGCGAACACGGTGCTGATGAGCGTGTTCGAGCGTACCCGCGAGTTCGGGCTGGTGCGGGCCGTGGGCGCCCGCCCGCGCTTCCTGTTCGCGGTCGTGCTCACGGAAAGCGTGCTGCTCTCGATCGTCGGCGGCGCGGTGGGCGTGCTGCTGGGCTGGCTCGGCGCTCAGGGGGTGAACCTGGTGGCCGCCGACATGATCGGGCTCGACGTCGCGGCCGTGACGCCGCGCCTCGTCGCGTTCGCCCTGCTGGTCGCGCTGGGCATGGGCGTGCTGTCCGGGCTCGCGCCCTCCGCCCGCGCGGCGCGCATCCAGATCGCCGACGCCGTATCGTGGGGAACCTGACGAGCGCCCGACCCGGCTCGCTTCCGAGCTTCGCGACCCGTTCCGCAAGGAGGAAACCCGTGCTCATCCGTCTCGCCCGTGTCCTGGTCCCGCTCGGCGTCGCCATGCTCCTCTTCACGGCGCAGGCGCGCTTCGAGTGGCGCGACGTCGAGCAGCGCGTCGACATCCGCCCGGACGGCGCCGTCGTCGTCGACGACGTGCGAACGTTGTGGACCGACGAGGACTTCGGCGAGGCGTTCATCTGCATCGAGCACGGCCCGGAGATCTCGATCACGCTGCTCGACGGCAGCGGCGCGGTGTCGCCCGGACCCGACGCTCGCGCCTACCAGCAGGCCTGCGAGTCCGGCGCCGCCGGCACGGAGCTCGTCGTCGGCCAGGACCGCCGGGTCGAGGAGCGCCGGGTCCGCTTCCGGTACCGCCTCGACGGCGCCCTGCAGGCGCACGCCGACGTCGTGCAGTGGTACTGGCAGATCTACGGCCGCAAGAACGTGCCGGCCGT
>Ga0209943_1001127_pt1:0-12500 | contig 17089 bp, 12 predicted proteins | sample SalPonR1_B_D2_MG_FD_185698 | JGI IMG/M metagenome (GOLD analysis project Ga0209943, IMG submission 185698) | Salt pond soil microbial communities from South San Francisco under conditions of wetland restoration - Salt Pond MetaG R1_B_D2_MG... ... | reverse complement strand
AGGCCGAAAGGCGTAGGTAATGGAAAACAGGTCAATATTCCTGTACCACCTACTGTCGTTTGAGCGAATGGGGGGACGCAGAAGGGCAGGTCATCCGTCTGATGGAATAGGCGGTTCAAGCCTGTAGGCGGAAGGCGGAGGTAAATCCCCGCCTTTGTAAACGCTGAGAGGTGATGAGGAGAGACTTAGTCTCATAAACTGACTGCACCCATGCTGCCAAGAAAAGCCTCTAGCGAGACAGATGGTGATCGTACCGTAAACCGACACAGGTGGGCTGGGCGAGGAACCCAAGGCGCTTGAGAGAACCCTGGTTAAGGAATTCGGCAAAATGATACCGTAACTTCGGGAGAAGGTATGCCCCTGGAGGTGAGAGGACTGGCTCCTTTAGCTTTTGGGGGTCGCAGCGAAATGGCGGAAGCGACTGTTTACTAAAAACACAGGACTCTGCGAAGTCGCAAGACGATGTATAGGGTCTGACGCCTGCCCGGTGCTGGAAGGTTAAGGGGAGATGTTAGCCTTCGGGCGAGGCATTGAACCGAAGCCCCAGTAAACGGCGGCCGTAACTATAACGGTCCTAAGGTAGCGAAATTCCTTGTCGGGTAAGTTCCGACCTGCACGAATGGCGTAACGACTTCCGCACTGTCTCGACCAGGGACTCAGCGAAATTGAATGGGCGGTGAAGATGCCGTCTACCCGCGAAAAGACGGAAAGACCCCGGCACCTTTACTACAGCTTGACATTGGACTTTGGGGCAGCATGTGTAGGATAGGTGGGAGGCGCTGAAGCGAGGACGCCAGTCTTCGTGGAGCCACCCTTGAAATACCACCTTTGTTGTCTTAGGGTTCTAATTCCGACCCGTGGAACCGGGCGGAAGACAGTGTCTGGTGGGTAGTTTGACTGGGGCGGTCGCCTCCCAAAAGGTAACGGAGGCGCGCGAAGGTTCCCTCAGGCTGATTGGAAACCAGCCGCAGAGTGTAAAGGCATAAGGGAGCTTGACTGCGAGGGAGACGTTCCGAGCAGGTGGGAAACCAGGTCTTAGTGATCCGGCGGTTCCGCATGGAAGGGCCGTCGCTCAACGGATAAAAGGTACGCCGGGGATAACAGGCTTATCGCCCCCAAGAGTTCACATCGACGGGGCGGTTTGGCACCTCGATGTCGGCTCATCACATCCTGGGGCTGGAGCAGGTCCCAAGGGTTCGGCTGTTCGCCGATTAAAGTGGTACGTGAGCTGGGTTTAAAACGTCGTGAGACAGTTTGGTCCCTATCTTTCGCGGGCGCAGGATATTTGAAGGGAGCTGTCCCCAGTACGAGAGGACCGGGATGGACGAACCAATGGTGATCCAGTTGTCGCGCCAGCGGCATAGCTGGGTAGCTACGTTCGGTCGGGATAACCGCTGAAAGCATCTAAGCGGGAAGCCCCCCCTAAGATGAGATATCCCTTCCGATGGAGACATCGGAACTGAAGGCCCCTTGAAGAAGACGAGGTAGATAGGCCGGATGTGTAAGTGCGGCAACGCATTGAGCTAACCGGTACTAATCGGCCGTGCGGCTTAGCCACAATTTTTTTCGGTCTGAGCGTTTTGATGAGACTACATTGCAAGAATTTGTTTCGGTGGCGATGGCAAAGGGGACACACCCGTTACCATCCCGAACACGGAAGTTAAGCCCTTTAGCGCCGATGGTACTGCACGGGAAGCCGTGTGGGAGAGTAGGACGCCGCCGAAATATCTTTATAGAAAAAGCCCCTGGCTCTCCACTGGAAAGCTCAGGGGCTTTTTTATTTTCTCTTTATCTTAATGACTTAGTGCTCCAGTGCCTTTAATTTTTGTCATTCCGAGGAGCGCAAGCAACGAGGAATCTTGTTTGTTAAAGATTTCTCGCTATCGCTCGAAATGACAAAACCGATTGAAACGCTCAATTTAGGTTTTATTAAAACCTGTCGCCGGTCTCCCGGGCGGCGTCCTTTATTTTTTGCCCGGCTTTTTCCGCCGCATCCCTGGCCTCTTTGGCCCGATCGATCGACTCGATCTTTTTTGTACCGTCCACGGATTCTGTCCTGAGGCTGTTGATGGCAAGAACGCCCACAATCAGGGTGACGATCAGCAGCCCGATGATTAAAAGATTTCGCATGGCGCTATCCTTTTTTTGGGGGTGGAACAGGGATATGATTTATCGATGATGCCATATATCCGGCGCCAAACCCATTGTCGATGTTAACCACAGCCACGTTTGAGCTGCAGCTGTTCAGCATGGAAAACAGCGCGGTGAGTCCATTGAAACTGGCGCCATAGCCGATGCTGGTGGGCACTGCGATGACCGGGCGGTCCACGATTCCCGCCACTACACTCGGAAGCGCCCCCTCCATGCCGGCAACAACGATAAGAACGGCGGCGGATTCGATTTCTTTTTTATGGTTAAACAGCCGATGAATGCCGGAAACCCCCACATCGAAAATGGATTCCACGGCATTTCCCATTGCCCGGGCGGTTAGATGGGCTTCTTTGGCCACCGGAATGTCTGAAGTGCCGGCCGATATAATCAGAATGGTGCCATTTCCGGTAACCGGCATGTCTTTTTTGGAAAGGATCGCCATACGGGCCTCTGGATGGTATTGAGCCCGGGGAAATACTTCGGTAACCGTTTTGGCCTTGCCGGCGTCCAGACGGGTTACCAGGATGATCTGCTCCTGGACCGCTATTTTTTCCATGATGCCAATTATTTGCTCCGCTGTTTTGCCTTGGCCGAAAATGACCTCCGGAAATCCCTTTCGAAGCGAGCGGTGGTGGTCAATATTGGCGTATCCGATATCTTCAAGGTTTAAGTGCTTCAATGCGCCCAACGCATGGGACACGGATGTCCGGCCACTGGCCACTTCATTCAGAATTTTTTCAAGGGTTTCCTGGTCCATTTTTTTTTGACCTACTCGATCTCCTGTTCAATAATTTCCCCGTTTTCCGGCACCGGCATTGTTTCTGAGGATGTTTCTCCGGCATCGGGACCTTCCCCGGTTGCCCGGGAATCCTTTTTATCTATGGATGATTGCCGGATTTTAAATATTTTTTTCTCCAGGCGGTCAATGTTTTCGCGCAGCGTCTTCAACTTATCCCCAAACGAGGAAATCTCACTGAACAGGGTTTCTGTGGTATGGGCCATGTTCTGTTTGTAGAATTCTCTTTCTTTTTTCAAGGCCTTATCGAGAGCCTCCCGGTGAACCATTGTTTTGGAGAGCTTTTCGATCTCTGCTGAATGGTCTTTCAGCCGGTTATGTATTTGGGTTTGCTCCTTCTGCAGCGTTTGTACCGTTTCATTTATTTTATCGAGGTTTTGGCCGATTTTTTGCGCCTGATCCTTGAGCGGATTGATATCCTGATTAAGGCTGCCGAGATTTTTCTCAAATGAGGCGATACTGGCCTGAAGCTTGTCAATCCGGTTATCAGTGTCCCCTATATTTGACTTGATGTCAGCCACCGCCTTTTGCATGGATTTTTCAATCGATGATAACCGATGGTTAATATCCGTTATTGCATTATTGACCTCGCGTGATAGCTGGGCCACTTCTTCAGTGCCTGAAGCGTTTATGGTGTGCAGCCGATCCTGGATGTCATAATACACCCAGACCATCGCCACCCCTATGACCAGAAGACCGAGGAATACGATTAAAGAGGCGCTATTGGGCGGCTTTTTTCCCGGTTTGGACGCCGGCGGGTCCACCGGTTTTTTTGGCTCACCCTCAAATTCCGGTTTATCCAGTCCGATTTTAAACCCTGTCGGTTGTTGATCTTCTTCCATTGGATGTCTATTCCCATTCAATTGTGCCAGGTGGTTTTGAACTGATATCGTAGGCTACCCGATTGACCCCCCCGACCTCATTGATAATCCGGTTTGAAATCTGTCCCAGGAGTTTATACGGAAGCCTTGCCCAATCAGCCGTCATGGCGTCCTTGCTTTCCACCGCCCGGATTGCGACGATGTTTTCGTAGGTCCGTTTGTCGCCCATGACGCCGACGCTTTTAATCGGCAGCAACACGGCAAATGATTGCCACAGGCGTTTGTAGTATCCGCTTGCCTTGACTTCTTCCATTAGAATGGCGTCCACTTTTCTCAAGATGGACAGCCGGCGCCGATTGATTTCTCCGACAATTCGGATGGCCAGCCCCGGTCCGGGAAATGGCTGCCGCCAGACCAGCTCTTCCGGGAGCCCAATCGTTTTGCCAAGCTTTCGCACCTCATCCTTGAACAAAAACTGCAGGGGCTCAACAAGTTTGAGCTTCATTTTTTTGGGGAGCCCGCCCACATTGTGGTGGGATTTAATGATTGAGGTGGGCCCGCCGAATGCGGAGCGGGATTCGATAACGTCCGGATAAAGCGTGCCTTGGGCCAGAAACGCCGCGCCTTCGATTTTTTTGGCCTCTGCCTCAAAGATCTCCATGAATATCTTACCGACGATTTTGCGTTTCTTTTCCGGGTCGGTTACGTTTTCAAGGGCGGATAAAAACTGTTTGCCGGCATTGACAAATCGGATGTTGATAGCCAGATGTTGTTTAAGCAGCTTTTTTACCCGATCGGCTTCGTTTAGGCGCAGGAGCCCGTTATCCACAAATATGCAGGTTAGGTTTTTGCCAATGGCCTTATGGATCAGGAGCGCGGTGACCGAGGAGTCGACGCCCCCGCTCAAGCCCAGGATGACCTTTTTATCCCCTACGGAGGTTTGGATTCTTGATATGGCCTCCTTGGCAAAGGCTTTCATGGTCCAGTTCTGCTTACAGGCGCAGATATTAACCAGAAAATTTTTCAATATCTGTTTGCCCTTGCGGGTATGGTGGACCTCGGGGTGAAACTGCAGGCCATAAAGCTTTTGGCGGGGGGCAGCGACGGCTGCAAAATCCGTATTATCGGTTGAAGCGGTGACAAAGAAATCCGAGGGAAGCTCGACAATGGAGTCCCCGTGGCTCATCCAGCACGCGGTTTTCTGCTCGATACCGTCAAAGAGTGCTGCGGGGGTTTTGATCGCCAGCTCGGCAAAGCCGTATTCCCGTTTGGCGCTTTTCTCGACTTTGCCGCCCAGCGTATCGATCATAAACTGCATGCCATAGCAGATCCCGAGGACGGGGATGCCCAGATCGAAAACGGCGGGATCGATTTTCGGGCTGTTTTTCTCATATATACTCGCCGGGCCGCCGGAGAGGATTATGCCTTCGGGGTTTAAGGATCTGATGGTATCGATAGCCACCGCCGGGGGCTCAATCTGGCAGTATACGCGACATTCTCGGACGCGGCGGGCGATCAGCTGGCTATATTGGGAGCCGAAATCAATAACGATAACCATTTATGCCTCATAAATAAATAATAATAAGATGTTACCGCTCCGCTCAAATAATTTGATTTAGTAAAATTAATATGTTAAAGCAAGCCGGAAATGTCAACTGAATTTTGGGACAGCCTCTTTAAAGATACCCATGGGACAATTGATCACACAAATTTATGAAATTCAGACGCCAGATGAGGCAAGATTGATGGCGGATTGCGGAGTCGATCATATCGGAAGTGTGGTACTCTCCGGTGCGGATTGGAAGCAGCCCGTTGTCTACGATACCATCCGAATGGCAGCGGACAGAAATGTCCGAAGCAGCCTGATCCTGCTTTTTAACGACAAGCCTACGGTTGTTTCCGCATTGTCCTATTACAAGCCGGATATCGTCCATTTTTGTGAGGACTTGGTCCCGCTTGTCAGCAGTGGGGATCCCAATGCGTCCCTTCAACCGCTGATTCACCTGCAGGCAGAAGTTCGGGCGCATTTTCCGGATATTGAAATCATGCGTTCCATCCCGGTTGCCGAGGCCGGTGATCGACGAGGCCCGCCGGCCCTGGAATTTGTCCGCCTGTTTGAGCCCGTCAGCGACTATTTTTTAACCGATACCCGGATCAGCGGGGATCCGGTGCAGCCGGTATGCGGCTTTGTCGGTATTACCGGCAGGACCTGTGACTGGCAGGCAGCCGCAGAACTGGTGGCCTACAGCCGGATTCCGGTGATTCTGGCCGGCGGTTTGGCGCCGGAGAATGTTTTTGAAGGGGTCCGAGGGGTGCGGCCCGCTGGTGTTGACAGCTGCACCCGAACCAACGCCGTGGATAGGGCCGGGCGCCCGATTCGTTTTAAAAAGGATGTGGAAAAAGTAAAAGCGTTTGTCCGTCAGGCCCGCAGGGCTCAGCAGGGACTCCAGGGGAAGGCCGTATCCTGAAAAATTTTAATTAGTTTTAGTTTAAGATAACAAAGGAATGACAATCTCGTAGCTGTACGTGAAATTCCGAGGGATGCAAGCGCAACACAGATATTGGACTTCTAAGGAACTTGAAAATATATATTAATATTCCAGAAGCTTAACTCTCTGTCATTCCGAGGAGCAAAAGCGACGAGGAATCTTGTTTGTTCAAGATTTCTCGCTGCCGCTCGAAATGACAAAATTGGATGAATCGTCTCAGTGCCTTCAAGCATACAGCAAAAGTTACTTTTAGGTTCGGTCCCGGGCCGCGGCCCGGGGGGGGGGGTTACTTCTACTGCAAAAATACCGCACCAGCGGAATAAACCGCTTTTTAAGAAGCCATCAAAAGAATAGAATTACAGGAGATAGAAGCGATGTATGAATGCGGCGATCTTCGAAAGGGACTAAAAATTGAGATCGACGGCGATCCTTACGTAATTGTGGAGTTCGAATTTGTTAAGCCCGGTAAAGGCCAGGCCCTTTACAAGTGCAAACTGAAAAATATGCTGACCGGTGCCCAGTTTGACCGGACCTACCGTTCCGGGGACAAATTCAAGCCCGCCAACCTGGAAGAACAGGAGATGGAGTTTCTCTATTTTGACGGTGAGCAATACTGCTTTATGAACACCTCCACATATGAACAGGAGTTTTTAACCGTGGAACAGGTGGGAGATACCACATCCAAACTGTTAAAAGAAAACACGAAATGTGATGTATTGCTCTTTGACGGCAGCCCCATCGGGGTCTCCCTGCCCAACTTTATCGATCTTCGGGTCACAAAGGCCGATCCCTGGGTAAAAGGGGACACGGCATCCGGCAGTTCAAAGCCGGCGATTCTTGAGACGGGCTATGAGGTTCAGGTGCCGCCGTTTATTGAAGAGGGCGAAAAGATCCGCATTGATACGCGGACAGGGCAATATGTAGAGCGGGTTAAGGAATAGCCGGCCGCTGGCGGCTATTTTGATCCGCCGGATGGATGATTTTTTCTTGACAGCGAAAAATTTGGTTTGTTAATGAATGAGTCTTCATTCACTGAATGGATATTCATTTTCAAACAGGCGCTTAGCTGCCTGCCAGAATAGAGAGAGGTTTTACCATTTCGCGTCAGGAAAAAACGAATAAGGCCAACGGCAAGTATCAGCTGATATTGAATGCCGCTATTAAGGTATTTGCCGAGCAGGGTTTTTATAAAGCCACCATATCGCAGGTCGCCCGGGAGGCCGGGGTTGCCGATGGCACCATATATATTTATTTCAAAAATAAAGCGGATATTCTGAATAATTTTTTCAGCCACAAAACCCGCCTGGTGTTTCAGCGCTTCCGGGAAACGGTGGAGAATGCGGATCATGCTGAGAGCAAGCTCAGAAACCTGATCCGACGGCACCTATCGGAATTTCAGCGGGACCGGAATATGGCGGTGGTCTTCCAGCGCGAGGCATTGCAGGCGCGCTATGTCGCCGATGAGTATATCAAAGATATCACCAAGATGTATCTCGATATACTGGAGGAAATCATTGTTCAGGGCCAGGCGGAGGGCCGGATTCGGAAAAACTTTCAAACCGGACTGGTTAAGCGCTTTATATTGGGAGCGGTCAATGAGGTGATCAATACATGGGTAACCGCCGGCGGCAAGTATGACCTGGTATCAATGGCGGATCCGTTGGTGGAGCTTTATTTGAATGGGATTGGACAGGATAAGCATATAAAACATTAACAACATTATTCTATTAAAAAGGAGAGACGGCATATGGCACAACAAATTGCGGACCGGCGGGATATTGATTTTGTCCTGCATGAACAATTCAAGGTCGGGGAGTTCAGCAAAAACGAAAAGTACGCTGAGTTCAATAAAAAGACGGTGGATCTGATCGTTTCCGAAGCGCGGAACCTGGCAGTAAAAGAGATCCTTCCCACCCTTAAGGAGGGCGATGAGCAGGGATGCCAGTTTGAAGGCGGAAAGGTTACAGTGCCGGAATCTTTTCATCGGGCCTATGAGCTGTTTAAAGAGGGTGAATGGCTGGCGACATCTGAAGATCCGGAATACGGCGGTCAGGGTATGCCGCAGACAGTTGCGATGGCGGCCGAAGAATACTTTAATGGCGCCAACTATGCATTTATGATGTATCCCGGCTTGACCCATGGAGCCGCCAAGCTGGTTGAGGCATTCGGAACGGACAAGCAAAAAGAACTCTTTCTTGAAAAAATGTTCAAAGGCGAATGGACCGGCACCATGCTTCTTACCGAGCCCAATGCCGGATCCGACGTCGGTGCCCTGGAAACAACGGCCAAACCCAATGGGGACGGCACCTATTCGCTTTCCGGTCAGAAGATTTTTATTTCCAGCGGCGAGCATGATTTGGCGGAAAACATCGTGCATCCGGTGCTTGCCCGGATTGAAGGGGCGCCTGCCGGCACCAAGGGGATCTCTCTGTTTCTGGTTCCCAAGTACCGCGTCAACGACGATGGCAGCCTGGGTGAATTCAATGACGTTGTCTGCGCCGGGATAGAGCATAAAATGGGGATCCACGGCAACACCACGGCCGTATTGAACCTGGGCGAGAAGGGCAACTGCATCGGGACGCTTTTGGGCGAAGAGAACAAGGGCATGCGGGCCATGTTTCTGATGATGAACGCCGCCCGTCTGCTTGTGGGGATGCAGGGGTATGCATGCGCTACGGCATCCTATATCAATGCGGTCAACTATGCCAAGGAGCGAATCCAGGGGCGCCATTTGCTGAAGATGATGGAAAAAGAGGCGCCGGGGGTTCCTATTATTCAGCATCCGGATATTCGCCGCCAGCTGCTGTATATGAAATCCCATATCGAAGGCATACGGAGCCTACTCTATTATGTGGCCTATTGTGAGGATTTAACCGTTCTCTCCGATTCGGAAGAGGATAAAGAGAAGTATCAGGGCCTGATCGACCTGCTGATTCCGGTGGCCAAGGGGTATGTGACGGACCGGGCGTTTGATATTTGTAACTACGGTATGCAGATATACGGCGGCTACGGCTATATCGCGGACTATCCCCAGGAACAGCTGATGCGGGACTGTCGGATCACCCAGATTTATGAGGGTACCAACGGCATCCAGGCAATGGATCTTCTCGGCCGGAAGCTGGGGATGAAAAAAGGCAAACTGGTGATGGACCTGATGGGTGAGATCACAAATACCGTCAATCAGGCCAAGAACACGGAAGGACTGGAAGATCAGGCGGCGAAGTTGGAAGAAGCGCTCAACAAGCTCGGTGAGGTGGCCATGCACATGGGCAAAACCGCCATGTCCGAGAAAATTATGGAGGCCTTTGCATTCGCCTATCCGTTCATGGAGGTCTGCGGTGATGTGATCCTTTCATGGATGCTCCTGTGGCGGGCAACCATCGCCAAAGAGGCGCTGGCCGGCAAGGCAAAGAAAAAAGACGTGCCCTTCTATGAAGGCCTGGTTAAAAGCTCCGAGTATTTTGCCTATACGGTCCTGCCGACGACACAGGGCAAAATGAATGCGATTCTGACGACAAACGGTGCGGCGGTCGATATTGACGAAGCCTCCTTTATCGGATAAATGAATCCATAAGCGCCGCTAATTAGCCGATCGATTCAGGGGGCTTCAGCCAATGGCAGGGGTCCCCTGAATTTTTTGAGGCCGGCCATATGTCTGCTGGTAAAACGGCGAACCGCCCAAGCTTGGCAATCTCGTAAAAAGTCGATTTTAGGATGGCAAAGTAAAAAGTTCAAGATCAAGGCGCGCAAAATCCCGAGGAATGCAGAGTACTTAGCTGTACGTGAAATTCCGAGGGATGGAAGCGCAACACAGATATTGGACTTTTTACGAAGCCATCAAGCTTAATTTTTTCTTGACTGAAAGGGTAATTTAAACTATGAATGAACGTTCATTCATAGGCTATTCGGATTATTATATATCGTCGATCTCGCAGAGGTGAGGGGCCGGAGCGATACGACGAGATGAAAGGAGAAGGAACGAACATTATGGAACCTTTATTGCAATCACCGGCGACGTTTGACGTATTCGGCATCCCCACCGTGATATTATCCGTATTGATCCCGGTGGTGGCTGTTGCGCTGTTTGCCTATATTATTGCCAAGCGGCTGGCACCCATTGTCAAGGCCAGGCCGGACTATCGGTTTGACCGACCGGTTGAGCGTATAAAAAATATTCTAAAAATCTGGCTGGCGCAATGGCGCCATCCCCGATATATGATAGCCGGAGTTTTGCATATCATTATTTTCTTCGGCTTTTTGATTCTGTCCGTCCGTTCAACGGAACTCGTTATTAAAGGGATTTCAGAGGGGTTCGTTTTCCCCGGACTGGATACCTTTTTGGGCGATATCTATTATACCCTGAAGGATTATGCGGCCACCGCCGTTTTTTTTGCTGTTGTTATCGCGGCGGTTCGGCGGGGCATCTTCAAACCGGAGCGATACCAGTATACAGAAGCCTATCCCCATGATCATACATGGGAGGCCCTGCTGGTATTGTTTTTTATCGCCGCCCTGATGGTTTCTGAAAGTCTTTTTGAGGCCTGCCACGTGGCCGCTCAGATTCAGGCCGGGGTTCAGCCCGATTTCCTGGCGCCCGCCACCTTGGGCTGGTTCTTCAAGAATCTGCTGGTGGATGAGTCCCATGCGATGCTGCAAAATCTGCATGTCATTTCCTATTATGTGCACGATTTGGTATTCTTTACCTTTTTGTGCTTTCTCCCCCTCGGCAAACATTTTCATGTCATTACCTCCATTTTCAATGTTTTCTTCATGCGCCTGGATAAGGGCAATATTCGGCCGGTTCGCTACGGCGTCAGTGAAGAACAGCTTGATGACCTGGAATCCTTTGGGGTCAAAAAATTTGAGGATTTTACCTGGAAGGATATTCTGGATTTCTATACATGTGCCGACTGCGGCCGGTGCGCGGATAATTGTCCCGCCAATACGGTGGGCCGCCCCCTGTCCCCGCGCTTTATTTCGTTGAAGGCAAGGGACTATGCATTTTCCCATTATCCGCTGATGGGTGAATTTCAATCCGGCGGCGCACTAATCGGGGATATCTTCAGCGAAGATGAGATCTGGTCCTGCACTACCTGCGGGGCATGCGAGCAGGAATGCCCGCTGGGGATTGAATACATCAACAAGATCGTGGATCTTCGCCGCGCCATGGTGGACGAGGGCAACGTGCCCCAGTCTCTGCAGAAACCCCTCCAGTCGCTTGAGAAACGGGGTAATCCTTACGGCAAGATGGAGAAAAAGCGTGCGGATTGGACCAAAGATCTGGAGGACTGTGACGTAAAGGTTCTTGAAAAAGGGGAAACGGCTGAAACCCTTTATTTCGTCGATAGTTGTACCTCCTATGACGACCGCATGCAGTCCGTGGCCCAAGCCAACGCAAGGATTCTTTGTGCCGCCGACATCGATTTCGGTATCCTGGGCAAGGCGGAGAAAGACTCCGGCAACGAAATCAGGCGGTTCGGCGAGGAAATGCTTTTCCAGGATATAAAGGCCCACAATACGGAGGCGATTAAAAATTCCGGGGCCAAGCGGATTGTCACCGGCGATCCCCATGCCTTTAATGTGTTAAAAAACGAATATGCGGGGCTGCCGCCGGTTGAGCATATGAGCCAGGTGATCCTGCAGGCGGTCAAGTCCGGCAAGATCAAGCTCTCCGGGGTGACCGAAGAGGAAAAAGACAAGGTGTTTGTTTATCATGATCCCTGTTATTTGGGCCGTCATAACGAAATATATGAAGATCCCCGTGCGGCGATTGATTGTATTCCGGGGATCCGGCGTGTGGATATGCTCAGAAGCCGGGACCGCTCCTTTTGCTGCGGTGGCGGCGGCCTGATGCTTTTCTACGAACCCGTCGAGGACGAACGGATGGGCGTTAAACGGGTTCGGATGGCCCGGCAGGCGGGTGCCCAGGTTGTTGTCACCGCCTGTCCCTTCTGCCTGACCAATATCGAAGACGGTATCAAGGTGGCGGGCCTGGAAGGCAAAATGGAGGCGATTGATCTCGGCGAATTGATCGCCAGCCATATTATTACCTAAATTGAGCGATTTTCAAGTTTACCGCAGATACAAGGAAAATGATCTCGAGCGATAGTTGTCTATGCGAGACATCATTTGACGCAGTAGATGCGGTGAAATTGGAAATCCCGGAGGGCTTCAAATTTTTTGATCAAAAAACAATTCAATATCCTGAAAATAAGATAACAATTGACAATCTCGTAAAAAGTC
>Ga0209943_1001126_pt1 | contig 17101 bp, 14 predicted proteins | sample SalPonR1_B_D2_MG_FD_185698 | JGI IMG/M metagenome (GOLD analysis project Ga0209943, IMG submission 185698) | Salt pond soil microbial communities from South San Francisco under conditions of wetland restoration - Salt Pond MetaG R1_B_D2_MG... ... | reverse complement strand
CAACATCGCCGCCATCCGCGCCGCGCTCGACGCCACCGATCACCCCGCGCTTCTCTTCGTCGATGGCGTCAGTTCTATCGGCTCCATCGAGTTCGAGATGGAGGACTGGGGCGTCGACCTGGCCGTTGCCGGGTCGCAAAAGGGCCTGATGCTGCCCGCCGGTCTGGGCCTGCTTGCCGTCAGCGAAAAGGCACTCGCCGCCCATGAGCGCGCCAAAATGCCGCGCTGCTACTTCAGCTTTGCCGACATGATCCGGCTGAACGACACCGGCTATTTTCCCTACACGCCCCCGACGCAGCTGCTGCGGGGCCTGCGCGTCTCGCTCGACATGCTGCTCGATGCGGGCATGGAAAGCGTGTGGGACCGCCACCACCGCCTCGCCTCCGGCGTGCGTGCCGCCGTCGCTGAATGGCAGGGCTGCCGCCTCGTGGCCGATGGCCCGGAATGGCACTCTGACACCGTATCGGCGATCTACGCCCCGGACGGCATCGACGCCCGCACGGTGATCGAGACCGCCTATCACAAATACCAGACGTCGCTCGGCTCCGGCCTCGCAAAACTCGCCGGCCGCGCCTTCCGCATCGGCCATCTCGGGTCACTCAACCCGGTGATGCTCTGCGGCGCGCTGTCGGCCGCCGAAATGGCGCTCTGCGATGCAGGCGCGGCCATCACCCCCGGTCAGGGCGTCGCCGCCGCCCAAGAGGCGTTCCGCCAGACCACCCCCCCGGTGCAGGCCCGCACTGCCATCCGTGCCGCGTAAAGGATCACACCATGAGCTACACTCTGCACCCTCTGAAAAAGCAACGCCTGCAACGTTCGGAACTCGCCGTGCCCGGCTCCAATCCGACGATGATTGAAAAGGCAGCCGAGTCTGACGTCGATTACATCTTCTTCGATCTCGAAGACGCCGTCGCCCCGCCCGACAAGGTGCAGGCCCGCGCCAATATCATTCAGGCCCTGAATGACATCGACTGGAAGGCCAAGGGCAAGACCATCTCGATCCGCATCAACGGGCTCGACACCCATTACATGTATCGCGACGTGGTCGAGATCGTGGAACAGGCGGGGCAGCACCTCGACACCATCCTTGTCCCCAAGGTGGGCGTGCCCTCCGATCTCTATACCGTGGAAACCATGGTCAGCCAGATCGAGGAGGCCATGGGCTTCACCCACCAGATCGGCCTTGAGGCACTGATCGAGACCGCCCTCGGCATGGCCAATGTCGAGGCGATCGCCGCCGCCCCCGGCCGCCTCGAAGCATTGCATTTCGGCGTGGCCGACTATGCCGCCTCGAACCGGGCTCGCACCGTGGTGATCGGCGGGCTCAACCCCGATTACCCGGGCGATCAGTGGCATTTTGCGTTGTCGCGCATGACCGTCGCCTGCCGCGCCTATGGCTTGCGCGCCATCGACGGGCCGTTCGGAGATTTCAGCGATCCCGAGGGCTACACGCTCAGCGCCAAACGCGCCGCCGCCCTCGGGATCGAGGGCAAATGGGCCATTCACCCAAGCCAGATCGCATTGGCCAACGAGGTTTTCTCGCCCCCCGACGCCGAGGTGACGCGCGCCCGCCGAATCCTGGAGGAGCTCAAGAAAGCCGCCGCCGAGGGCAAGGGGGCCGCCAGCCTCGACGGCAAGATGATCGATGCGGCAAGCGAGCGGATGGCCAACAACGTGCTCAGCGTCGCCGACGCCATAGCCGCCAAGGGATAAAGGGAGGAACATCAGATGGATATCCATGAATTTCAGGCCAAGGACATGCTCAAGCGCTTCGGCGTGCAGGTGCCGCGCGGGGGCATCGCCTACAGCCCAGAACAGGCGGTCTACCGCGCCTCGGAACTCTCGGGCGACAAATGGGTGGTCAAGGCGCAGATCCACTCCGGCGCGCGTGGCAAGGCGGGCGGCGTCAAGATCTGCAAATCCGAAAAAGAGATCAGCGAGGCCGCAAGCTGGATGCTGGGCCGGATGCTGGTCACTCATCAGACCGGACCCCAAGGCAAGATGGTCAGCCGCCTCTATGTCGAAGAGGCCACGGACATCGCGCAGGAAATCTATCTCGGCTTCGTGATGGACCGCAAGGAAGAGCGCGTCGTCGTCGTGGCCTCTGGTCAGGGCGGCATGGAGATCGAGGAAATCTCCTCGCAGGAACCTGATTCGATCATCCGCTCCGTGGTCGATCCCGCGGTCGGCATGCAGAGCTTTCAGGCCCGCGAGATCGCCTTTTCCCTCGGGCTCGACGCGGCCCTCATCCCGCAGGCGGTCAAGACCATCATCGGCTGCTACAAGATGATGGAGGAAACCGACGCCAACATGGTCGAGATCAACCCCCTTGTCGTCACCGGCTCGGGCGAAATCATGGCGCTTGATGCCAAGGTGAGCTTTGATGACAACGCCCTCTTCCGTCGCCCCGAAATCTCGGAACTGCGCGACAAGAGCCAGGAAGACCCGCGCGAAACCTTCGCCAGCGATCGCGGTCTCAGCTATATCGGGCTCGAGGGCGAGATCGGCTGCATCGTCAACGGCGCGGGCCTCGCGATGGCCACGCTCGACATGATCAAGATGGCCGGCGGCGAGCCTGCAAACTTTCTCGACGTGGGCGGCGGCGCCAGCCCCGAGCGCGTGCTGATGTCGTTTCAGGCGGTTCTCAACGACCCCAATGTCGAGGCGATCCTCGTCAACATCTTCGCCGGCATCAACCGCTGCGACTGGATCGCCGAGGGTGTGGTCCGCGCGGTCAAGGAATTGGAACTGGCCATGCCGCTCGTGGTGCGCCTCTCGGGCACCAATGTCGAAGAGGGCAAGCGCCTGATCGCCGAAAGCGGCCTGCCGATCCTGACCGCCGACACCCTCGCCGACGCCGCCGACCTGGTGGTGCGCGCCTGGTCCGACACCAAACCCAACCCCGCGAAAGGAGCCGCATGATGGCCATTATCATAGATCAGAGCAGCCGCGTCCTCGTCACCGGCCTCACCGGTCGCATCGGCAGCTTTCACGCCGAGGACATGATCAAGCACGGCACCAACGTGGTCGGCGGCGTCACGCCCGGCAAGGGCGGCACCAAGCATAACGGCCTGCCCGTCTTCAACACGGTCAAGGGCGCAGTGGCCGAGACCGGGGCCGATCTGGTGATCTGTTTCGTGCCGCCCCCCTTTGCCGCCGACAGCATCATGGAAGCAGCGGATGCAGGCATTCAGACCTGCGTCTGCATCGCCGACGGCATCCCGGCGCGCGACATGATCAAAGTGAAACGCTACATGCGCCGCTACAAGGCCGAGCGCCGCATGCGCCTGATCGGCCCCAACTGCGCGGGGATCATCACCCCCGGTCAGGCCTTCGCCGGTCTGATGCCGCCGCATATCTACGCACCGGGCCGCGTCGGCATCGTCGGGCGCTCCGGAACCCTCGGCTATGAGGCCGCAAGCCAGATGAAGGATCGCGGCATCGGCGTCTCGACTTCGGTCGGCATCGGCGGCGACCCGATCAACGGCTCCTCCTTCCGCGATATTCTCGAGCTCTTCGAGAACGATCCCGAAACCGATGCCGTCGTGATGGTCGGCGAAATTGGCGGCCCGCAGGAGGCTGAGGCTGCCGCCTATATCCGCGATCACATGACCAAGCCGGTCGCGGCCTATATCGCTGGTCTCTCGGCCCCCAAGGGGCGGCGCATGGGTCATGCCGGGGCGATCGTCTCTGCGTTTGGCGAATCGGCGCAGGAAAAGGTCGAGATCCTCTCCGAGGCCGGTGTCACCATCGTGCCGACACCCTCGTCCTTCGGCGAGGTGGTCGAGCGTATGGTCGCCTGATCCATCGAAAACCGGGGCTGTCCGCGCCTTGCGGCGGCCCCGATCCGGCCTTGCCGCCACGCGCACCTCATCCTAGGCTCCGCCAAACTTCAGCCAAAGGTGCCCGATGCGCGCAGCCCTCCTTTCCCGATACAATACGCCCACCGACATCACCGACGTCCCCGATCCCGCCTGCCCCCGCGACGGCGCGGTCATTGCCGTGCACGCCTGCGGCGTCTGCCGCTCGGACCATCACGCGTGGAAAGGGGCCGATCCGGATGTCGACCTGCCGCATGTGATGGGCCACGAATTCGCGGGCGAAATCCTTGAAACCGGGCCGGAATGTTACGCCTTCGCCGTGGGCGACCGGGTCACCGCCCCGTTCATCCTCGGCTGCGGCACCTGCCCCGATTGCCGCGGCGGAGAGCCGACGATCTGCAACCACCAACAGGTGATCGGCTTCAGCCAGTGGGGTGCGTTTGCCGAGCGCGTCGCCATCCCCCGCGCCGATTTCAACCTCGTCCGCCTGCCCGAAGCGATGGATTACGCCGCCGCCGCCGGTATGGGGTGCCGTGTCACCACCTCGTTTCGTGCCGTGGTGGACCGTGCAAAAACCCAACCAGGTGAATGGCTTGCGGTGCATGGCTGCGGCGGCGTCGGCCTCTCGGCGATCATGATCGGAGCCGCCATCGGCGCGCAGGTTCTGGCCGTCGACGTCAATGACGAGGCGCTGACACTCGGCCGCAGCCTCGGGGCCAACGCCACCCTGAACGCAAGCAAGGTGGCCGATGTGGGAGCGGCCGTGCGGGACGTGACAGGCGGCGGCGCACATGTCTCACTCGACGCGCTCGGGATTACCGCGACCTTTCACAACTCTTTGAAAAGCCTGCGGAAGATGGGGCGTCATGTCCAGATCGGCATGCCGCTCGGCCCCCACGCCACGCCCGATCTGCCGCTGCTCGATCTGGTCTATTCCCGGCAGATCACCCTGCACGGCACACGCGGCATCGGCGCGGACCGCTTTGCCGCCCTCTTCGACATGATCGCGGCAGGGCGGCTTGATCCGGCCCGACTGGTAACCAATCGCATCGGGCTCTCGGGCCTCAACGCCGCCCTTGCCGCGATGGATGGCTATACCGGCGCGGGGGTTACGGTCGTGGACGACATGACCCGGTAGGTTGCCTTGATTTCGCCACAATCCCGCCACACTCACGCCCCGGAACCCTGCTTTGCTGTTCAGATTAACCAAGGCAGGGGCCGGTCCCGCCGGTGGCCCTGTCCCATAAAAAGGAGCAGGCAGATGCCACAGGCAACATCCCCCAAAAGCGGCACGAAATCCGCCGCACATCCCAGGCCACCGCGCAAGGAAACAAAACCGATATTCCGCGACTTCGCCAGTATATAGACAAGAAAAAGGCCGCAAACCAAGTGGGATGCGGCCTTTTCTTCATGTGGAGGTCAGGGCTCAGCCGACCAGTTCGAGCCCGGAGAAGAAATAGGCAATCTCGGCCGCCGCAGTCTCCGGCGCGTCCGAGCCGTGGACCGAGTTTTCACCGACCGACTCGGCGAATTCCGCGCGGATCGTGCCCGGTGCAGCATCGGCGGGGTTGGTCGCGCCCATAACTTCACGGTTCTTCGCAATCGCGCCGTCCCCTTCGAGCACCTGCACCACGACCGGACCGGACGCCATGAAATCGCACAGCTCGCCATAGAACGGGCGTTCCTTGTGCACTTCGTAGAAGACCCCCGCCTGCGCCGGGGTCAGCTGGATGCGCTTTTGCGCGATGATGCGCAGCCCGGCATCCTCGAACTTGGCATTGATCTTGCCGGTCAGGTTGCGCTTGGTCGCGTCGGGTTTGATGATGCTCAGCGTGCGTTCAACAGCCATTTCAGCCTCTTTTCAGTTAAAATCACCGGTCCGGCCCCTTGCCCGACCGCGTTCGATCGCGGCTCCGATAGCATGAGGGGCGCACCTTGAAAAGGCGCGATTGACGACGACGCGCGCTTGCGGCATGCGGGGGGCATGTTGCGCATTGATGATATCACCTATTCGGTTGCAGGCCGAACTCTGATCGAGCATGCCTCGGCCACCATTCCCGAAGGCCACAAGGTGGGCATCGTCGGGCGCAATGGCACCGGCAAGACCACGCTGTTTCGCCTCCTGCGGGGTGAATTGGCACTCGAAGGCGGGAGCATCACCCTGCCGCCCCGCGCCCGTATCGGCGGCGTCGCACAGGAGGTGCCCGGCAACGACGTCTCTCTGCTGCAAACCGTGTTGAGCTATGACACGGAACGTACTGAACTCATGGCGGAATCCGACCTCTCAAGCGATGGCGCACGGATCGCCGAAATTCAGACACGCCTCGCGGATATCGACGCGTGGAGCGCAGAGGCGCGTGCCGCGAGCATCCTCAAGGGGCTGGGCTTCGACGACGCGGAACAACTCATGCCCTGCTCCGCCTTTTCGGGCGGCTGGCGGATGCGCGTGGCGCTTGCAGGTGTGCTCTTCTCTACGCCCGACCTCTTGCTGCTCGACGAGCCGACCAACTATCTCGACCTCGAAGGCGCGCTCTGGCTGGAGACCTATCTCGCGCGCTATCCTCATACGGTGCTGATCGTCAGCCATGATCGTGGCCTGCTCAACCGCGCCGTGGGGTCGATCCTGCACCTCGAAGACAAGAAACTCACGCTCTACCAAGGGGGCTACGAGACCTTCGCGGAAACGCGTGCCGCCCGTCTCGCCGTTGCCGCCTCCGAGGCCAAGAAGCAGGATGCGCGGCGCGCGCATCTCCAGAGCTTTGTCGATCGCTTCCGCGCCAAGGCCAGCAAGGCCGTGCAGGCGCAATCGCGCCTCAAGATGATCGCCAAGCTCAAACCGATCACGACGCCGCAAGAGGCGGCGCTCAAACGCTTTACCTTTCCCACACCCGAAGAACTGTCGCCGCCCATCCTGCGGGTTGAGAGCGGCTCGGTCGGCTACGATGGCACGCCGGTTCTGCGCCGGCTCAACCTGCGGATCGATCAGGACGACCGGATCGCGCTTCTGGGGCGCAATGGCGAAGGAAAATCCACGCTTTCCAAACTCTTGTCGGATAAACTTCACCTGATCGAAGGACAGGTTCACAAGGCCTCCAAGCTGCGCGTCGGCTATTTCGCGCAGCACCAGGTGGACGAGTTGCACATCGACGAAACGCCCATCGACCATATCCGCCGCCTGCGCCCGAGCGAGACGCCCGCAAGACTGCGCGCGCGGCTTGGCGGCTTCGGTATCGGGGCCGAGCAGGCAGAGACACTGGTCGGCCAGCTGTCGGGCGGACAAAAGGCCCGGCTCAGCCTCATGCTCGCCACGCTCGACGCGCCGCACATGCTGATCCTTGATGAGCCCACCAACCACCTCGACATAGAAAGCCGGGAGGCGCTGGTCGAGGCGCTCACCGCCTATTCCGGCGCGATCATCCTGGTCAGCCATGACATGCATCTGCTCAGCCTCGTGGCAGATCGGCTATGGCTGGTGAACAAGGGCGAGGTGCGCCCCTACGAGGGGGATCTGGAAAGCTACCGGGCGATGCTGCTCTCGGGCACGGATGCCGACAAACCCGCCCCCAAGCCCAAGGTCCACAAGCCGAAACGCCCCTCGCGCGACGCCGTCCTCAAACTAAGACAGGACGTGAAAAAATGCGAGCAACGCGTTGAAAAACTGACGGAAATGGAAGGCAAGGTCGCCAAGAAGCTGGCTGATCCGGCGATCTATGACGACGTGCACGGCGTGACCGAATGGCAAAAGAAATACGCCGAGATCGAGGATGGTCTCGCCTTGGCAGAACGTCTTTGGCTGGAGGCCCTGGAGCGGCTCGAAGAGGCCGAGCGCTAGACACCACCTCGTCTCGGGCAAAGGTTTGGTGTCAAACACAGGCCTCGGTACATCGAGGCCCGTATCAGTGGCCTGGGTCAATCTTCCTTGGTTGGCTTCTGGATCATGTAGATCACCCAGAAGAAAACACCGGCCAGAAGACCCAGAACGCCCCATACGGCACCGTTGGCAACGGCAAAGCGAACGGTTTCTCCAAAGGTGACTCCACCGTCGAACAGATTGATCAGGATGTAGATCAAGGGCACGGCAAAGAGGCCAAAGCCAGCGCCACCCGCGGCCCCGAAGAGGGCCCAAGTCATATAGGAATTTGCGTTCATGAGCACGTCCTGCCTGTGGGTTTCATCTTTCACGCGAAGTGGCGCTTTTCACGATAACCAACGTCGTTGCCGCCACCTCTTGTCATCGCAAGACAAGCATTCACCTCAAGTGGGCGTCAGTATGCTCATCTCGCCACACACCATGACCTAGCGACCATCGAACGGAAGTCAGCAGGTCGCGGAAACTTTTTTGTCACGCGTTTGACCGCATCGCGCGCCATGGTGCCCCGCGCAAAATCGCGATACGCTGCTGCCATGGAAACCGCATTCCTCATCACTGCCTTCGTCACGCTTTTCGTGATCATCGACCCCATAGGCATGACACCGCTCTTCGTGGCGCTGACCCAGGGCATGGGCAACGCCCGCCGCCGCGCCATCGCGATCCGGGCTTGCGTGACCTCGGCGCTGCTTCTCATTGTCTTTGCCGCCTTCGGCGAGGCGGTGCTGGGCTTCATCGGCATTTCCATGCCCGCCTTTCGCATCGCCGGGGGGCTGCTGCTGTTCCTGACCGCGCTCGACATGCTGTTCGAGCGGCGCGGGCAGCGGCGCAAGGGTCAGGCCGATGCCGCCGAAGAGGATGAGGGCGACGATCCGTCGATCTTTCCGCTGGCGATTCCGCTCATCGCCGGGCCCGGATCCATCGCCTCGGTTATCCTTCTGGCGGGGCAGAAACCCGGGGCCGAGGGGCTGGCCATGGTGATCGCCGTGATGCTGTCGGTTGTGGCATTGGTCTTCGTGATGTTCCTGATGGGCAGCCTGCTGGAACGCGCGCTTGGCAAGGTCGGGATCAATGTGGTCACGCGTCTTCTGGGCATGCTTCTGGCAGCCCTCGCAGTGCAATTCGTGCTCGACGGGTTGCGCGGCTTTGGTTTCGCGGGCTGAGCGCCTATATCGAGCCCATGCAACAGATCGATTTCGCAAATCTGACCTATCTCGTGATCCTAGGATCGGTGCTGGTGCTGTGGTTCGTGGTGCAAAACCGCGACTCCATCGGCAAGCTGATGCAGCAGGCGCTGATCTGGGTGTTGATCTTTGTCGGGGCCATCGCTGTGGTCGGGCTTTGGGACGACATCCGTCAGACCGTGCGCCCGATGCAGAGCGTGGTGTCAGAGGACCGCATCGAACTGCCGCGCGCACCGGACGGGCACTACTACCTGACGGCGCAGGTGAACGGCGAGCCGATCCGATTTGTCGTCGATACCGGCGCCAGCCAGATCGTTCTGGGCCAGAGCGATGCGGAGCGGATTGGCATCGACACCGGGCGCCTCGCCTATCTGGGGCGGGCCTATACGGCCAACGGCGAGGTGCGCACCGCTCCGGTCAGGCTGAATAGCGTCGAGGTGGGGCCGGTCCGGCACGAGGATGTCCGCGCGGTGGTGAACGAAGGCGAGATGAGCGGCTCGCTTCTGGGAATGAGTTACCTGCAGCGATTTTCCAGCATTGAGATCACCGGAGGCAAACTGGTCCTGACGCGGTAAGACTGTCAGAGAGGGCCGAAGAATAATTCGGCCTTGAGCCGGCCTTTGGTGTCAACGAGATGAGCCGCGCGGTGCCCGACCGCCGGGTGGGCGCAACAACCCCTGTGGGCCGCACTTTATGCCAGCCAAACTCTTCGGCGGCTTCAATGGCTTGAAACGTTGCAATAGCGCCCGCCCGACGGGGCGGTCGGGCGCTGCGCGGCGGTGCCTGCGGCACCTTGATTCCGCGCATGGGTTCTAGACATCAACGTCCGCTCCAGGCCCAAAGCCCCCTCACCCTCACGCCTCCGACCCTCCCGGCATACGCCGGGCAAGCGCGCAGAACCGTTCCAGATCGACCGTCTCGGCGCGGTCGGTGGGCTGAATACCGGCAGCCAGCAGCCGATCCTCGATATCCGGGGCCGCCCCCTTGAGCGCCGCGCGCAGCATTTTGCGCCGCTGGTTGAACGCGCGCGCCACGAGTTGTTCGAGAATCTTGGGATCGGCCGGATAGCGCGGCTCGGGCAAGGCCGTCAGATGCACCACCGCACTCGATACCTTGGGCGGCGGGATGAAGGCCCCGGGCGGAAGGTGCATCACGATGCGCGGCACCGCGCGCCATTGCGCCAGCAACGCGAGCCGCCCGTACGCCTTGGACCCCGGAACAGCCACGATCCGCTCCGCCACCTCGCGCTGGAACATAAGGGTGAGCGATTGCCAGAACGGCGGCCAGTCGCGCGGTGTCAGCCAGCGGATCAGCAATTCCGTGCCCACATTGTAAGGCAGGTTCGCCACCACCCGGATGGGTGGCGTCAGATACGCCAGCGGGTCGATGTCGAGCGCGTCGCCGTTGATCACCTCCAGCCGCCCGTCCGAAACTGCGGCGATCTCCTGTAGCGCAGGCAGGCAGCGCGCGTCCTTCTCGATGGCAAGCACCCGGCGCGCGCCCTCCGTCAGCAGACCCCGGGTCAGCCCGCCGGGCCCGGGTCCGATCTCCAGCACGTCGCAACCTGTCAGATCACCCGCCTGCCGCGCGATCTTCGAGGTCAGGTTCAGATCCAGCAGAAAATTCTGCCCAAGCGACTTGCGCGCCGACAGCCCATGCGCCGCAATCACCTGCGACAGCGGCGGCAGGTCGTCGAGCCCGCTCATCCCCGTCGCGCCCGGCCCATGGCCTGCGCCATGCGCAGCGCCTCGATGAGCGAGGTCGGATTGGCCAGCCCCTGCCCCGCGATATCGAGCGCGGTGCCGTGATCGGGCGATGTCCGGATAAAGGGCAGCCCAAGAGTGACGTTCACACCCCGGTCGAAATCGAGCGTCTTGATCGGAATGAGCGCCTGATCGTGATACATGGCGACGGCCGCATCATAGCCCGCGCGTGCGCCTGCATGGAACATCGTATCCGCCGACAGCGGCCCGCGCAGGTCGATGCCTTCGGCGCGCAACCCATCCAGCACCGGCGCGATCACCTCGATCTCCTCACGCCCCATGCGCCCGCCCTCGCCCGCATGCGGGTTGAGCCCCGCCACGGCAAGGCGCGGGGCGGTCAAACCGAAATCGCGGATCAGGGCGGCATGGGTGATGCGGATCGTCCACTCCAGCAGATCGGCGGTCAGCGCCTGCGGCACGTCCTTGAGCGGGATATGAATGGTAGCGGGCACGACACGCAACTGATCCGAGGCGAGCATCATCACCACATGATCCACGCCTGCCAGATGCGCGAGATACTCGGTATGGCCGGGAAAGGCGAAGCCCGCCCCCTCCTGCAAGGCCTGCTTGTGAATGGGTGCCGTGCAAAGCGCAAGCGCCTCGCCCGCCTGCACCAGTCCCGCGCCGCGCGCGATCACGTCGATCACGCCCTGCGCCTGAGCGGCCTGTGGCGTGCCGGGAGTGCGGACACCGGCAAAGGGATGATGCAGTACCGGCAAGGCCTGCGCGCTGGCCGGAATCGCCTCGGCGGGGTGGTCGATCACCACATGCGGGGTGTCCTCGGGCAGGTGCGCGGGATCGCCGATCAGGAAAAACGGCACATCCCCGCGAAGCGCCCCCCAGGCGCCGGCGGCGATTTCAGGGCCGATGCCGGACGGCTCTCCGCAGGTAAGCGCGACGGGGAGTGTCACCGCTCGACGATCCGCGCCTCGGCCCGCAACTGTTCCAGATAGCCATTGGCGAAGGACTCGATCCGCTGGTTGCGGATGAAGTTCGACAGATCCTCGACCGTCGGCTGCTCGCCATCGAGCTTGGGCGTGCGGCCGCAGAGCATCAGGAAAACCAGCGTCTGCCCATTGGACCGCGTGACATTGGTCGAGCTTTCTCCGGGATCGAGCCGCGCCAATTCCGAGGCGATATCGGCGGGGATCTCCTCGGGGGCCTTTGCGCCGCGTTCCAGAACCTCGGGCGGCTGCCCCTTGGCCACGCCATAGAGGTCATCGCAGGTACCGACCTCGGCACGCACCCTTGCCGCGCGTTGCAGTGCCGCCTCGCTGCGCCCGCCCGGGATGTAATAGGCGGCGTACTCGATGGCAGAGAATTCCCGGGGCGAGACGGATGTCTCTTCGATGTCGCGCATGAAGAACAGCGCGAGCGCCCCATCGATGGGCAGCGGATCAGACACCTCTCCGGGGGCAAGCCCAAGCACGATCCGGCGCAGGGCCGGTGGCAGATCGGAAAGCTGTGTCCAGTTCATGCGCCCACCGCGCCCCGCAGAGCCTGCGGCGGAATGCTGCCGGGCGAAGGCCGCGAACGCGCCCTCGCTGTCGGCGGTGGCGATGCGCGCAGCAAGACCTTGCTGCGCCTCGGCCTGTTCGACGCTGCTGATCGGCAGGATAATCTCTGACAGCAGCACCCGCACCGAAGAGCCACCGGTCAGCGTCCGCGTGGCGCGCTCCAGATCATCCTCGGTGACAGAAACCCGCGCGGCAAAGCGCGCCCGAGTGAACTCGCGCCAGGTGATCCCCGCACGCACGAACTCGCGAAACGATTCCTCGGAGACGCCCGACTGCCCGAGGGCGGCGATCAATTGCTCGGCATCCATGTTGGCACGCGTTGCGAATTCCTCCATGCCGGTGCGCACGGCCTCGTCGTCGAGGGTGAGCCCCGCCTCGGTGGCGGCATCGAGCTTGATCCGTTCCTCGATCAGTTGCTCACGGGCGGTTTGCTGCGGATCGCCGGGCGCGCGAAACAGCGTCAGCATGCGCGCACGCTGCTGGATCTCGTAGCGGGTAATCGCCTGATCATTGACGAAGATGACCGGCGCGAACAGGTTTTGCGCCAGCGCCGGACCTGACGGCAGCGTCACGCCCATCAGGGCCGCGAGAATAAGAGAGGCCACGAGGGCCGGTATGCGGCGAAGGCTGGGTGTCATTCTGATCAGTTCCTGCATGTCCGAGTAAAGCTCTTGTCCTGGGTCGCGGCGGAGAACCCCCGTAGCACCACGGTAAAACCGATGTTGGTCTCGGGTTCAAGGATAGTCGATGAGGTGAAGCGGCGCGAGACGGAAAGCGTGATATCGACACATTCGTTTGTATATGTCAGTCCAGCCCCGGCACGGACATTGCGATCCGTGCTTGCGTCATAGCGCCATTCAGCGCTGGCCGTCCAATGGCGGGCAAAGCGGTAATTGCCCTCGATGGCCCATTCGGCAACGGTCGAATTGCGCCCCTCGCGCGGGTCCTCGGCAAGCCAGATATACGTGGCCGCGATATCAGTCCGATCGTTATGCCAGCTGGCGCGCGCCTCGGCCTTGGTCGGATCGAACACGTCGTCGAACAGACCGCGGGCGGTCACGGCCAGGCCCGTCGCGTTGCGGTACTGCCCCGCAATCAGCAGGTCGGATGTCTGATCGCGCAACCCCGAAGACTTGGTAAAGGTAGGTATGCCGGTGGGTTCTCGCAGGCGCTCGTCCCGGATCACCTGTCCAACCGCCAGCCGCCCCTCCCACCCATCGGGATCAAAACGCGCATAGCTGATGCCATAGGCACCGCTATAGCCACGCTCACGCCGGTCAGGCGCATTGAACCGCGAGACATTGAAGAGATTGCCCTCGTCGAACTCGATCGCGGTGCTTTCGTCCTGCGGGATATTCGGGTTCGACCCGCCCGACCATGCGAGTTGCACCACCGGCTCGATGACATGCGTTACGCCCCCGGGGCCGGCTTTCATCAAGGGCCAGCGCAACCGAAGCGCCGCGCTCGGGGTCAGTTCCGTGGCCTGATCCTGCGCCGTGATCCCGATCTGGGAAATTTCGAAATGATCGAGGGTCAGCCCGGTCTGGACATTGGCCAGCACCCCGGCAGGCAGGACCCAACTCCGCCGCCAGTCGAGGCTGGTGGTGAACCGCCACACATCCCGGCCATCGGCAAAGCGATCCTGATCGGGGCCGTCAGTCACCAGATCGGAATTGCGCACATGACCGTGGGCAACGGCGGAAAACCGCAACTCACCCCCGAGCCGCGACGGAAAGAACCGGCGTTCGTATTCGGCGTTTCCGACGAGCGACGGCAATGTCGCGTTGTTTTCACCCACGCGCAGCGACTTGAAATGCGTGATCGCACCGCGAATGAACTCGTCCCGCCGGGCGCGCTCGACGGACAGCTCGTTCTGAAGCCGGTCCTTGTCAGAAAAGTCGTGGTCCAGAAGAAAGGTGTCGTCGCTGGTCAGCTCGATATTGAAGCGCAAAATGAAATCCTGCGGCACCTCGAACCGCCCCTGGCCAAAGAGATAGCCCCGGGTGTCCTCGGCACTGAAATCGTCATCCGAAACGGCCCCGTTGAACTCGATCTCGCCGCGGCGGAAGGCCTGCCGGTAGCGCAGTTCGAGCCGTCGCGAATCCGTGGCCAGGAACGGTGCGATCGTCAGGTCCCGGTGGTCGTCGATGCGAATGAAGTACGGCACCCGCACCCCGGTGCCGAGCAACGAGGAATTGACAAGTTCGGGGCTCAGGAATCCGGTCGCACGCTTCAGGGTCGGATCGGGCATGCGCAGGCGCGGAAGGTAGAGGATCGGCGTTCCGAGAACCCGAAGCTGGGCGTTCTGAAAATAAAGCTGCCGTTCCTGTTGATCGTGAATCATGCGCTCGGCCCGAATCTGCCAGAGCGGGGGGCGCCCGCTCTCGCAGACCCGGCAAGAGGTGACCGACGCCTTGTAAAGCTGATTGTAGCGCGCATCTGTGCGCCGCATCTGATTGGCCGAGAGTTGCAGCTGATCCTGCATGACGATCCGCGCGCCGCGCAGGATGCCATTTGTCAGGTCCCTGTCGAGCATGCCGCTGTCGGCCACGACCAAGGTGTTCTCCGCCTCGGTAAGGGTCATCGGCCCCACGATGCGCAACTGATCTGTAGCCCGGTCATAGGTGATCTGCTGCGCGGTCAGGCGGCGGCCCTCATAAAGCGCCTCGACATTGCCGGTGGCGATCAGTTGCTCATCGGCCGTGAGCTGCACATCATCGGCGATCAGCATCGCCGGATCGGGCGGCGCCTCCTGCGCCGAGACCACGCCAGACCAGATCACCAGCACCAAGAGAAGTCCCGCAAACCTGCTCATCCATCCTCCAGATGCAAGAGGATCCCAAGCGCCAGGAACATCGCCGCCAGCGGCGGGGCCCACGCCGCCAGCAGAATGGGGATCTGACCATTCTCCCCCAGGATATGGGCGAAATTCCGGACATAATGCATGCCAAAGCCCGCAAGCACCGCCGCCAGCACCATCACCCCCATATTGCTGCCCCGCGCATGGCGCATGGTAAAGGCCGCCGACATCAGAACCAGCGCCACCAGAAAGACCGGTTGCGCCAGTTCGCTATGAAACCAGACCGCGTAACGCCGCGCCGAAAAGCCCGCCTCTTCCAGCTCGGCAATGAAATCCGGCAGGTCCCAGACGGGGATGTAACGCGGCTTGCCGAAACTGTCGACGATGCGGTCCTGCGTCAGGTCGGACGGAATGGTCAGCGTCACGGCGCGCGTCGCTTCGGCCTCGGGATTGCCGTCGCCGGACAGGTCCCAGATCTTGGCATCCCGCAGGAACCATTCCCCGTCCCGAAGCTGTGCCGCACCTGCATTGATCCGCCTGACCGGCATGCCGTCGCGGTCGAAATCGAGGAAATTCGGCTCGTAGAGCGTGCCGAGATCGGAACTGGCGCGCAGGGCGAAGATCACGGTCTGCCCCTCGGGCCCGCCCTGGCGCAACCACAGCCCTTCGGAGGAAATCGCAAGCGCTGCGGTTTCCGATCCCTGGTAAAAATTCGACAGGTCATGCTCACGCTTGGACGTGGCCGCGACGATGGGATTGCCGATCGACAACCAGAAAAGCCCGATCATCAGCGCCACACAGGCCGGTGCCAGCAATCCCCGCAACGCAGAGCGCCCTGAGGCGCGCAGCACCACCAGTTCGGACGAGCGCGACAGGCGCAGGAACAGCGCTGTCGAGGCGAGGATCACCACCAGCGGCAGGATCTCGTAATTGGCCCAGGGCATTTTGAGCAGTACAATCCCGAGCACGTCCGAGAACGGCCTGTCGGGCATGTTGCTCAACTCATCCATCAGCTCGATCAGCGCGATCAGCGCCGCAAGCGACAGGGCAACCCCGAGGAAGCTGGCCAGAAAACGGCGGGCAAAGTAAAGTTGCAGAATCATGCGCCCGCCCCCGCCTTGCCGGGTCGCATCCGTCCTATGAGCCTGCGCAGAAACCCGGGATAAACCGCCAGCCCCAGCATCCCCATCGAGACCGTACCGCCAAGAAGGATCGGCAGATAAAGCAACGGCCAGAGCGCACCATTGACCAGCACCGGGGCGACAACCGCGCTTTCGACGATCTTTATCGTGACCAGAAGACCAAAGGCCATCAGGACCTGCCGCCAGACGCCGAACCGGCTGAAGCCGCCGACGAGCAGCGTGCAGAACCCCACGAGGGCGGCCACAATGCACATCAACGCATCTGTGAACCGTCCGTGCAGTTCGGACAGGACCAGCCCGATATCGGTGCCGGTGCGCGCGGCGACCGCGCCGGGTGCGCGCAACATGTCGAAGGTCGAGGCAAAGGCGACCTTGTTGAGATTGATCGCATCATTGCTGACCAGCGCGCTGATATCGTAAGAGAAATCGTCGAAATGCGTGGTAAAGAGGCGATTGCCCTCGCGCCGGATATTCTGCGCCAGACCGGCCACCATCACCAGCCGCGTGCCGCCTGTCTCCTGCACCAGGTAGGCGCGCGACGAGGTATAAGTGACCGCGCTCCTGGGATCGCGCCGGTCCGACAGGAACACGTCGCGCAATTCCCCTTCGGGCGTGATCTCGCGAATGTAGAACGTGATACCGGGGGCGGGATGCAGGAATTCGCCCTCGGTCAACAGCTTGGCCGAGATGTTGCGCGACACCTCGTCCTGGCGCAGGCGCAGCTGGCTCAGGCTGTTGGGGATCAGCAGATGCGCCAGAATCGACATCATAAGCGCGATGATCGCACCGAACACCAGAACCGGGCGGATCAGGCGCAGCGGTGAATAGCCCATGGCCTGCATCACAGTAAGCTCGCTTTCCGCCGACAGCCTGTGCACCACGTAAACCGCTGCCGCAAAGGCCGCGATCGGCAGCACGACACCGATCACCCCCGGCAGCGTGAGCGCCGTGAACTCCAGAAAGACCCAGGCGGGCTGGCCATCCCCGATCAGCCGGTCGAACATGC
>Ga0209943_1001125_pt1 | contig 17101 bp, 14 predicted proteins | sample SalPonR1_B_D2_MG_FD_185698 | JGI IMG/M metagenome (GOLD analysis project Ga0209943, IMG submission 185698) | Salt pond soil microbial communities from South San Francisco under conditions of wetland restoration - Salt Pond MetaG R1_B_D2_MG... ... | reverse complement strand
AGCCAGTCGTAAAAAACCGGGTAAAGAAAATCGACGGGCGCGAGGCAGCGCCAGGCGATCCACAGCGCCGCCAGCGCGCAGGCCGGCAGCAGCAGCCACAGGTGGCCGTGGCCTGCTCCGGCCGGGCCTTCAGCCGCCACTGGCGCTGGCCGAGAGGTTCGGCGGGTAGGGCAATACCTCCACCACTTCCCCCGCCTCGTGGCGCCGCTTCATGTCGCGCCAGAAGGCCGGGGTCAGCAGGTCGCCATGGTGTTCCAGGAAGGTCTCGAGCTGCGCCGGCTCCAGGCCCAGGAAGCTGATGAACTGCTCGGGGAAGACATCGGCGTCATCCACGAAGAACCATGCCTCCGACTGCATCTCTTCCTCCATGGATCGCGCTTCGGGCAACTTGCGGAACTTGCATTCGGTGACCAGGCAGAGTTCGTCGTAGTCATAGAAGATCACCCGGCCGTTGCGCGTCACGCCGAAGTTCTTCAGCAGCAGGTCGCCGGGGAAGATATTGGTTGCCGCGAGGTCCCGGATGGCCTGGCCGTAATCGAGCACGGCGTGCCGCGCGGCCAGGGGTGAAGCCTCGGCAAGATAGAGATTCAGCGGCCGCATGCGGCGCTCGACGTAGCAATGGGCGATCACGATGTCGTCACCGTCGACCCGCACGGTCTCGGCGGCGGACTCCAGCAGGTGCTCGAGCAGCTCGGGGTCGAAGCGCGTTTTCGGAAAGCGCAGCATCTTGAATTCCTGCGCGTCCACAAGCCGCCCCGCGCGGTCGTGGCGGAACACGAGATAGTACTTGTCCAGTACGTCGCGGCGCACCACCGTCTTCGGATAGGCGAAACGGTCGCGGATGACTTTGAAGACCACGTCGAAAGAGGGGAGCGTGAACACGGCCATGACCATGCCGCGGTCGCCCGGCGCCTCCACGATCAGGTCGCTGGAATTCTCCAGGTGGCGGAAAAAGGTCCGGTAGGTCTCCGTCTTGCCCTGGCGGGCACGGCCCAGCACGGTGAACAGCTCGGCCAGCGGCTTGCGCGGCAGGATGCTGCGCAGGAACATCACGGCGTCGTGCACGGTCTCCAGGTCGGCGTGGAAATAGCTGCGCGTGAAACCGAACAGGATGCTGGTGTCGCGCACCGAGGCCAGCAGCGCGTCGACCGCGACGCCCTCGGGCGTGTTCTTGAGCGCGATCACGACGGGTTGCGGTTGCGCGGCGCCCAGCGCGCGGCCGACCAGGTAGGCGCGCGTGTTCTGGTAAAAAATCGGCCGCATGAACTCGACGCGATCGAGTCGCTCGAGCCCGCCGAGCGGCTCCCAAGCCCGCGCGAGTTCGCGGACCACGAAGTCGACGCTGCCCTTGAAGTCGCGCCACGGCGACTCGAAGCTGTGGTCCTCCAGGATCTCTTCCACCAGCGTTTCGGGCAGGCCCGTGTAGTCGTAGGCATTGAGAGCCTGCGGCGGCCGGACCTTGGAGAGCGGGTCCAGGTCCAGCGCGACGAATTCGACCTCGGGGTCGACGCCGACGGTGGCGAACAGCCGCCGGCTGATCGAGCTGAAGAACGTCTTCTCGAACTCCAGGTCGATGAAGTCCGCGATCTCGTCTTCGAAACAGCGCTTGATATGCAGCCACAGCTTGCGGTCCGTGGCGCGCTCGCCCAGACGGTTACGCAGCATTTCGGTGGTGTGGCCGACGTAGCGGTCGTAGAGGTCGATGCGCTCCATTGCATCGCGACGGCCGCCGACCCAGTCGCGCTGCTCGAAGCGCAGCCGGGCACGGCGCGTGACGTCGCGAAACTCGGCGTTGTAATCGCCGAAGGCATCGAAAATGGCCCTGGCGCAATCCCGCGCCAGGGCCGTATCAGCCGCCTCTGTGCCCATGGGGGAAGGGCTTCAGGCGAGGTTGCCGATCATGGCGTCGGCAAACTCGCTGCACTTCACCTCGGTGGCGCCGTCCATCAGGCGGGCAAAATCGTAGGTCACGATTTTATTGCCGATGGTCTTGTCCATCGCGCCCAGGATCAGGTCCGCGGCTTCCAGCCAGCCCAGGTGGCGCAGCATCATTTCGCCCGACAGGATCAGGCTGCCGGGGTTGACCTTGTCCAGGTTGGCATACTTGGGCGCCGTGCCGTGCGTGGCTTCGAAGACCGCGTGGCCGGAGACCGAGTTGACGTTGCCGCCCGGCGCAATGCCGATGCCGCCCACCTGGGCGGCCAGCGCGTCGGAAAGATAATCGCCGTTGAGGTTGAGCGTCGCGATCACGTCGAACTCCGCCGGTCGCGTCAGCACCTGTTGCAGCGTGATGTCGGCGATGGCGTCCTTGATCAGGACCTTGCCCTTGGACAGGGCGTCTTTCTGCTCCGCGTTGGCCGCGGCTTCCCCTTCCTCGTCGCGGGTCCGGTCCCACTGGTCCCAGGTGTAGACCTGGTCGCTGAACTCGCGCTCGGCGAGGGCATAGCCCCACTTGCGGAAGGCGCCCTCCGTGAACTTCATGATGTTGCCCTTGTGCACGAAGGTCACGCTCTTGCGCTGGTTGTCGATGGCGTACTGGATCGCCGCCCGCACCAGCCGCTCCGTGCCCTCGCGCGAGACCGGCTTGATGCCGATGCCGGAGCTGTCGGGGAAACGGATCTTGCGGTACTCGTCCGGGAAATGTTCGCGGAACAGGTCCAGGAAGCGTTTGCCGGCCGGCGAACCCTGCTCGAACTCGATGCCGGCATAGATGTCCTCGGTGTTCTCCCGGAAGATCACCATGTCGACGTCTTGCGGCTTCTTGACCGGCGAGGGCACGCCGGAGAACCAGCGGACCGGCCGCATGCAGACATAAAGGTCCAGCAGCTGGCGCAGGGCCACGTTGAGGCTGCGGATACCGCCGCCGATGGGCGTGGTCAGCGGCCCCTTGATGGACACCAGGTACTCGCGGCAGGCCTGCACGGTTTCGTCGGGCAGCCAGGAATTGAACAGGTCATTGGCTTTCTGGCCGGCATAGACCTCCATCCAGTGGATCTGCCTGGCGCCGCCGTAAGCCTGCTGGACGGCGGCGTCGAGCACCCGGACCGTGGCGCGCCAGATGTCCGGGCCGGTGCCGTCACCCTCGATGAAGGGGATGATCGGGTTGTCGGGGACCTGCAGCACGCCATCCTTGAGACTGATCCTGGCGCCCCCCTCGGGCACGACGATCTTGGTTTCAGGCATTTCGAAGACTCCTTTGCTGGCGACGGCGTTCTGCGCGCCGTGTTCGTGTGTGCCGATGATAACCGATCAAGATCAGGGGCGAGCCTCGGCCATGCGGCGCCCGCGCGATTCGTCCACGCCGCGACTTGCGACCAGGGCCGCGAGGAACAGCAGGATGCAGAAGAGGATCGCGGTATGCAGGCCGAAAGCGGCCTGCAGCAAGCCGATCGACAACAGCCCGATGACACCCGCAAGCTTCAGGGAAATGCCCCAGAAACCGAAGAATTCCGCCGCATGCGTCAGCGGCGAGAAAAGTCCGACCAGCGTGCGTGTCGCGGACTGGCAGGAGCCGAGGCTGAGCCCCGCGACACTGCCCACCACCAGGAAAACGTATTGCGCTTCCACCTCGCGGCCCGCCAGCCGCGAGAGGACCCCCGCGATCAACGGCGTCAGGTAGATCAGGGCGATAGCCGACATCCACATCAGCAGCGTGACCTGGTAGGTCCGTTTTGCGCCCAGGCGGTCCTGGATGAAGCCGAAGCCGAGCGCGCCGGCGGCCGCGGTGAGCTGCACGATGATGAACATCAGGGTGCGCACGTTTTCGTCCCAGCCGACGACCTGCGCGCCATAGATGAATGCGTAGGTGATGATGATGTAGATACCGCTCATGGCGAACAGGACGGAGACCAGCAGCACGGCCAGGTCCTGGTGCTTGTCGAGGTGGGCCAGCGTCTCGCGCACGCGCCCCGCGCCGATCGCCAGGTAGCCCTTGCCCGGCGGAAGCGGGCGCGGCGTGCCTTTCTCGCGCAGCCAGGCGAAGGTGGGGATGGCGGCCACCAGGAAGAAAGCGGCCGCCCACGGGCCGACCCAGCGGATGCGGTCGAAGTTTTGTTCGCTGACCTCGCCCAGCACCAGCAGCACGAAGATCGCGGAGCACATGCCGCCCACGTAGCCAAGCGCCCAGCCGAAGCCGGAAATCTTACCCAGGTCCTCCGGAGGGCCCAGGCCGGGAAGAAAACTCGCGATGAAGGCCTCGCCGATCGAGTAGGCGAAGTTCGACACGATCAGCAGGGCGACGCCCAGCAGCGCATAGCCCGGCGCGACGAAGTAAAGGGCGGCCGTCGAGACCACCGTGAGCAGGTAGCTGGCGAACAGGAAGCGTTTCTTGGACGCCGTGTAATCCATGATGGCGCCCGCGATCGGCGCGCAGAACACCACCATCAGGTAGCTGGCGGAGAGCGCCAGGCTCCAGAGGAAATTGCCCAGGCGGTAGTCGCCGTCGTTGCTGACGATCACCCGCGTGAACAGGTCGCCGAACACCACCGTGATGATCAGCAGGGTGTAGGCCTGGTTGGCGAAATCGAACATCGCCCAGCCGAAGATTTCGCGGCGCGGCGCGCGCTTGCGATTCACGCGGTCGCGCCTTGCAGGTCGATGATGAAGGCGTAGTCCCTCGCAGTCTCCCGCAGCGCCTCGAAACGGCCGCTGCGCCCGCCATGGCCGGCCGCCATGGTGGTCCTAAAAAGCAGCGGCGCATCATTGACGCGCATGGCCCGCAGTCGGGCGACCCACTTTGCCGGTTCCCAGTATTGCACCTGGGAGTCGTGCAGGCCGGTGGTCACCAGCATGGCTGGATACTCCCGTGCCGCGACATTGTCGTAGGGACTGTAGGACAGCATGTAGTCGTACCAGGGTTGCAGCCTGGGATCGCCCCATTCGTCGAACTCGTTGGTGGTGAGGGGGATCGTCTCGTCCAGCATGGTGTTGACCACGTCCACGAAGGGCACGGCCGCCACCATCCCGGCATAAAGTGCGGGCGCCTTGTTCGCGACCACGCCCACCAGCAGGCCGCCGGCCGAGCCTCCCGCGGCATAGATCGCGCCGGGCGCGGCGTAGCCTTCCGCCACCAGGAAGCGCGTCACGTCGATGAAATCATGGAAGCTGTTCATCTTGTGCAGCAGCCGGCCCTCGTCGTACCAGCGTCGCCCCATTTCCTGGCCGCCGCGCACATGCGCGATGGCGAACACGAAGCCGCGGTCCAGCAGCGAGAGACGATTTGCGCTGAACACCGGGTCCTCGCTGAGGCCGTATGCGCCGTAGCCGTACTGGTACAGGGGCGCCGTGCCGTTGCGCCTGAAATCCTTGCGATAAACCAGCGAGACTGGGATCCGCTCACCGTCGCGGGCCGGCGCCCAGCAACGCTCGCTGCGGTAGTTGTCTGGCTGGAAGTCGCCCATCACGGCCTGGCGTTTCAACAACACCCGCCGGCCGCTGTCGATGTCCGCCCGGTAGACGGATCGCGGCGTGACCAGCGAGGTGTAGTGGTAGCGCAGCGCCCGGGCGTTCACTTCGGGGTTGTCGCCCAGCCAGGCAGTGGAGGGCGTTTCGGCAGCGGGCAAGTGGAAATCTTCCCGGTCCCGCGGCATCACCCGTATCCGCGACTCGCCCGCGCAGCGCTCTTCCACCGCGACGAAGCCGTCAAAGGCGAGAAAGTCCTCGATGAAGCGCTGTTCGTCGTGCGCCAGCAGTTCGCTCCAGGCCGCGCTGTCCTGTTCGCGACCCACGGGCACACTCAAGAGGCGGTAGTTCGGCGCGCCCCGGTTGCTGCGCATCACCCAGCGGTCCCCGGCGTGGTCCAGGGTATACAGGTGACCGCGCTCGCGCGGCTGGAAAACCCTGAATTCACCCGCCGGATCGTCGGCCGCGAGGATGCGCGTCTCGCTCGCTTCCGTGCTGTGCAGGTGAATACCGACAAAGGCGCCGGACCGGCTGCGCTCCACGTCGGCGTAGAAGCTCTCGTCCTGTTCCTCGTAAACGACTTCGTCCGGGGTGCCGGCGCCCAGTTGGTGTCGCCGCACGCGCCAGGACAGCAGCGTCTCCGGGTGGTTCTCGGAGTAAAAGAGATGGCGGTTGTCGGCCGCCCATGCGAATCCCGACACCCGCTCGATGCCGTCGGCCAGCAAGGCGCCGCTGGCCAGGTCGCGCACGCGCAATACGAACTGCCGGCGACCCACCGTGTCTTCCATCCAGGCCAGCAGCCGGTTGTCGTCCGAGACCGCGTAATCGCCGATTTCAAAATAGTCGTGAGGCGCGGCCATGGCATTGCCGTCGAGCAGGATTTCCTCCGGGGCGCTCATGCTGCCCTTGCGACGCGCATGCACGGGATGCTCGCCGCCTTTTTCGAAGCGCGCGTAATACCAGTAGCCGCGCTCGAGTACCGGCGCGCTCTGGTCCTCCTGCTTCACGCGGCCGACCAGCTCGTCGTAGACCCGTTCGACCAGCAGCGCGTAGCCCGCTTCCCAGGCTTCGCAGTAGTCGTTCTCCGCCGCAAGGTAGGCGAGCACCTCGGGGTCGCGGCACGCGTCGTCGCGCAGCCAGAACCACGGGTCCTCCCGGTTTCCCTGGGGCGATACCACCGTAAAGGGACGCTGCCCGGCCACCGGTTCCGGCGGCAGCACGCGAGCACGGTCTGCCCTCTGGTTCATGCGCGCATTCTAACGCCTGGCAGCGGCGCGGGTGATTCACCGCGAGCCGCGCGTCCTGCGGCTTTGCCCCGCCGCGTCGCTTGGGCTACCTTAAGCCTCGAGGGCTTGCGGGAGGACGAGGCATGAACACGATCCGTACCATCCTTAAAAACAAGAACAGTGCCGAAGTCTGGTCGGTGGCGCCGACCGATTCCGTGCTGGACGCGGTCACGCTGATGGCCAAGCTTGGCATCGGCGCGTTGCTCGTGATGGAAGACGAGCGCCTCGCGGGCATCGTCTCGGAGCGTGACTACGCGCGCAAGATCATCCTGCAGGGGCGGCGCTCGGAAGACACGCCCGTAAAAGAAATCATGACTTCCGAGGTCCTCGTCGCCACGCGCGAGATGACGGCCCAGCACTGCCTGGGGATGATGACCGATGGCCACTTCCGCCACCTGCCGGTGGTCGAGGACGGCCATGTGGTGGGGCTGGTATCCATCGGCGACCTGGTCAAGTGCGTCATTGCCGACCAGCAGGTGATGATCCGCGAACTCGAGAAATATGTAACCGGCTGAAGCGGCCGGAAAAGGATTTCGACATGGTAGAAATCAGCGGCCTGTTGGGCCTGATCATCCTGATCCTGAATGTCTATGCGATCGTCAAGACCGTGCAAAGCCCCGCCGGCACGGGTGCAAAAGTGGCCTGGATCGTGGTGATCCTGCTGTTGCCGGTGCTGGGGCTGTTGCTCTGGCTGTTCCTGGGACCGAAGGGTTGACGGCGCTCAGGGGTTGACGCGCTCCAGCACGAAACTGGGCCGGTCGCCCTCGCGGTAATAGACGAACTGGCGGCGCAGCTGCTCGAGCTTGTCCTCGCGCGCGGACTCGCTCGCGAACCACTGGTATTCCTGCCAGTCGTCGCCCAGCACCGGACGCATCGGGTCGTTTTCCGGCAGGCTCAGACGGATGCCCCAGGCCTTGGGGTCGCCGGGCAGCGGCCGGCTGCGGTTGTGCTCATGACAGGCGTCGCTCATTTCATCGTCCCGGGACAGGTGGTGCGGGGCGCGTATTGTCCCGCAGCAGCGGCGCGACCGCCAATCAGCGGTCCCCCGCGCCTTCCCGGTCCGCCCAGCCGAGCAGGCGCCGCGTGATGAACAGGTAGGCTTTTTTGCCGGTCGCCATCCACAGCCGGGAGGTCCAGGCGCGCCTGGCCAACAGCGCGGACTCGCGCCGGGTCAGGGCGTCGGCCCGGTAGAACCGCTTGTGCTTCAGAGTATGGCGCAGGTCTTCGCGTCCCAGCAGCCGGAACATCGAGCTGCGCCGCGGGGGGGCCCAGGCGAGCTGGAAATCGATCAGGCCGGGTCGGCCGTCGGGCAGAACCAGCCAGTTGGGCTCTTTCGCCAGGTCGTTGTGCACCACGCCCGCGATATGCAGCCTGCGCACCAGCCCCAGGGCCGCGTCAAAATAGGCCCTGTCGGCCGGACGCGCGAGATGCATCGGCTGCCCCTCCAGCCACGAGCGCACCAGCACGCGGCCATCCCAGGAGACCAGCCGCGGCACGTCCGGCACCATGGCCGCCGCCTGCAGGGCGCGGGCTTCCCGACCCGCCAGGCGCCGTGCCAGCCAGCGGGTCCACCAGGGCGCGCTGCCGGTGTCCCGGTGGACCTCCGGCCCGCGCGGGCCGTGCGCGAGGCTGACCGTGCCGAACAGGTCGCTCTTCAGGACTTGCGGCATTTCGGTCGAAGGCGGGTGGGCGGCATTCTCCATGGATGCACAGTTTAGCCCGGCCCCGGAGCGACCGGGATTTGGCCTGCCGGCTCGGGTCGCGGAGAATGGCGCCATGAGCAGCACAGGACCACCTCCGTCCCCGGCGAGTCGGGGCCGTGCGCGCGCGACGCGCCGGCCGGGCGATTTCTTCGTTGCCGGCGGGCCGGTGGCGCCGGACCGCGACTGTTACATCGTCCGGCCCACGGACCAGGCATTGTTCGAGCGCCTCCGCGCCGGAGAGTATTGCCACATCATCGCGCCGCGTTTTTCCGGGAAAAGCAGCCTGGCGGCCAGCACCTCCAGGAAACTGCGCGCCGCGGACAGCCTGGCCGCGGTCGTCGACCTGTCCCAGCTGGGCGGCCGCGATCGCGCCAGCGAGGTGGGCCGCTGGTATTACGGCCTGGCATACCGCGTGTTGCGGGACCTGCGGCTGAAGCTGGACCTGCAGGCATGGTGGCAGGAGCGCATGCCTCTGCCTCCGGCCCAGCGGCTGAGCGAATTCTTCTGGGAAATCGTGATCGGCACGACCCGCGCGAACATCACGGTTTTCCTGGACGAGATCGAGAGCATCGAACAGTCGGACTACGCCACGGAACTCTTCAAGATCGTGCGTGCCTGCCACGATGCGCGCGCCGGCGAACCGGAGTACGGCAGGTTGTCTTTCGTCATGCTCGGGTCCGCCTTGCCGGTCGGCGGCGCGGAACGAGCCGCGTACGCGGCCACGGAGATCAGCAGCCGGCTGGAGCTGCCGGATTTCAGTTTCGAAGAAGCGCGGCCATTGGCGCAGGGCCTGGGACTGCCGACCGGCGACGCCGAGCGTGCCCTCTACAGGATCCTGTACTGGACCGGCGGACACCCTTACCTGACACAGAAGCTTTGCCAGGCAGTGGCCCGGAATGCCGTGCGCATCAAGTCCGACGAGTCGGTTGATGAACTGGTCGCGGCCCGCTTCCTCGGGCCGGACGTGGTCACCCGCGAAAGCAGCATGAGCCGCGTGCTGGATCGACTCGATCGCGCCGGCAAGCTGGCCCGGCCCGCACTGCGGCTGTACCGGCGCATCCGGCGGGGCCACCGCCCGAGCTATGACGCCGATAATCCCAAGCACGAACTGCTGCGGGTCTGCGGGCTGGTCACGATCACGGCCGAGCGCAGGCTGGTGGTGCGTAACCGCATCTATGCCGAGGCCTTCAGCCAACGCTGGGCGCGCGAGGCCCTGCCGGTGCAATGGCGGCTGGTGGCTCGCGTCGCGGGCGCGCTGCTGCTGCTTGCGGCCGTCACCTGGACCTATGTCGAGGTTCTGCCGCGACCTTACGAGCAGACCTTGCGGGTCGCTTCCGTGGAGCTGGACGAGGCGGTCGGCGCATGGAACATGATGCGCCGCATCCCGGGCTTCGGCGGCCGCGCGGACCGGTTGCTGGCGCGCGTGCTGGCGCGCCACAGCAGGATGGCGCAAAGCTGGCCCGAAGCCCGCCAGGTCGACGAGCGGCTTCGCCAGCTGCCGGGTTTGCAGTCGCGCGCGGATGCGCTGCTGGTCGAGTTCTGGGAGCGACGGGCCGTGGACGCCGAAGCCGCGCAACGTCGGGACGCGGCGCTGCTGTACCGGTTGCGGGCCTTCGAGGCGGGTCCGACCGCCGACGCGGGCAGGCTCGCGGCGCTGGCGGCGCACGATTACGCGCGCTTGCAGACCGTGATCCGGCCCGCCGGCGTGGTGCAGGCTGCAGCGTCCGCGCCCGGCGCACTCAGCATCACGACCGTGAGCGGCGGCAACATACTGGAGCGCTGGGACGCGAGCACGGGCGCGCCGGAAGCGGGTTCCGCCATGGAGTTGCTGACCGAAGAGTTCGTCGCCCTGCGCCGGCGCCTGAGCCTGGACGGCGAGGGTCGCGTCGACTCGGCGCGGGTCGAGGTGCTCGTTGATCACCCGCGCCCCGAGGATCTGCGCATCGTGCTGGTCGCGCCCAGCGGCCGGTCAGTGGAGCTGCCGGTGTCCCAGGCCGGGATTCTCGATGACCGGCTGGTATTCGAGGCGGGCCGCGTGCCCGCCCTGGATGCATTGCGTGGCGAGCAGATCCCCGGCACCTGGCTGCTGGAAATCGAGGACCGTCGCGTGGAAGAGGTCGGTTTCTTCGGCGGCTGGACACTGGCCGCCTCGCCGGCGGCCGCACACCGGGCCGAAGACCGGCCGGGCAATCCGCTGCGGATCACCGACCCCGCACGGAGCTCGGCGGTGCGCGCGGCGCTGTCACCGGCTGCATCGGTGGTCGTGGCGCTGCCGCGCAACCCGGATGCGCGTGGCATGTTGCGGACCTGGGAAGTGCGCTCGGGGCGATCGCTTGCCAGCGTGGAAGTGGGCGCCGCTGCGCGCTGGGTCGGTTTCGTTGATGAAAGCAAGCTGTTGCTGCTGCAAGCGGCGGCGGATGGCGCGGCCAGCCTGCAGGTGCTGGATGTCCGGACGGCCGAGGTCGTCCTCGCGCTGACGGCCGAGCAGGGTCTCGCCGCCGGTCCCGCGCTTTCGCCCGGCGGCCGTTATCTGGCGGCGGCGGAACGCGGCAACGGCACGGCCTGGATCCGGGAAATCGGATCCGGCCGCGAGGTTTTCCGCCAAATCTTCCCCGGCGAGGCCACCGCGGTGGCGGTTTCGTCGGGCGGCCTGCGACTGGCGGTGGCGGACCGCGACGGCGTGGTACGCGTCTGGCATGCGACCGACGGCGCCTTGGCGGCCGAATTTTCACTCGATGCGGCCGTCACGTCCCTGGCCTTCGACCCGAGCGGTCGCTGGCTGGCGGGGATCGCCGGGGACGGCCGGATGCGATTGTGGGCGCTGATCTCTCCCCAGGAGCCCGTCCTCCTGGCGCGCCCGGACGCGCGAGCTGGTCACTTCGGCTTCGATGCGGGCGGCGGACGCCTCGTCACCCTGCAGGACAGTGGTTACGAGAGCTGGCGGCTGCCCGGCGCCTTGCCCTACGGCCCGGTGCTGCGCCACGGCTCGCCTCCCGTCTCGACGCAGGCCGAGCACGGCCGCCCCACCGGCGGGCGGGTCATGCTGGCGGGAGACGACCGGCTCATCGGCGGCCTGGGCACGCGCATGCTGCGCGTCTGGCGGGTTGCGCCGGGCGGCGACCCGGCAGCCTGGCCGCGTATTCCGAGCGCGGTCGCACTGGCGCCGTCAGGCCTGCGAATGGCTGCCGGCACCGCGGACGGGCGCATCGTGATGCGCATGCGCGACGCCGACTCGACGCGATTCCGGCTGACGGGCATCAGCGGCCGCGAGACACGCCACGCTGACGGCGTGATCGACCTGGCTTTTTCAGCGGACGGGACGCGGCTGGCGAGTGTCGGCGGCGACGGCAGCGTGGTGCTTTGGGATACCGCCACCGGTGCGCCCGTCGGCGGTCCCTTCCAGCATGGCGACGGCCGGGCCGCGCGCCTGGCGCTGGGCCCTTCCGGACGCACCCTGGTCATCGCCGGGGCGCTCGGTGCGCGCGCCTGGGATGCAGAGACGGGCCTTCCGGGCGCCGCGCTCGGTCCCGGGCGGTCGGTCAGCGCAGTTGCCTTCGGTCCCGTGGGCCGGCGCGCTTTCACCGGCACGCCGGAGGGCACGATCGAGAGCTGGGACATCGGCAGCGGCCAGCGTCTGTGGTCCGGCAGCATGGATGCGCCGGTTTCGCGCATCGCCGTCAGCGCCGACGGCACCCGCGTGGCTGCCGCTGGCGACACCGGGCTGGTCAAGGCCTGGGGCCTGGGGCGAACCGGGCGACCGCTGAGCTTCGCCACGGCGTCGGCGGTGACCGGGCTGCAGTTCGCCCCCGACGCCCAGACCCTGCTCGTGCAGAGCGCCGACTGGATGCACCGCCTTGGCGTTGGCAACGACCGGCTGCGCATCGTGGAGAGCCGGCTGCTGCCGGCAAGCGTTCCGCCCCAGGGTTTTCGCAGCGCCAGCGGCGACGGCTCGCGCCTCGTGCTGGTCGCAGGCCCCCATGCCGGGAGCATGCTTCTGCTGGACTTCGACCGGGTCACCGCGCCGCCCGGCGAGTGGGCGGAAGACCTGGAAGCCTGGGAGAAAAAGCTGAAGCTGCGCTTTGCCGATGACGGAGAGTTGCAGCCTTTCAGCCCCGGGGAGCCGGCGTCCGGCGCACTTGCGCCGCTGGGAGACGAATAGCCAATATTGTGACCGGTTGCGCTCCTTTGACCGGCCGGAAAGGTCTAGACTGCAAATCCACGCGCCAGGAGGGTCGATATGAAATACGTGCTGGCATTGCCTTTGGTCCTGGCGGCCCTTGCGGCCTGCTCGGAAAAAAAGCCCATGACAGTCGTCGATTTCATGGAGAATGAAGTGGCGCTTTACGGCACGCTGAGCCGGTGCGAAAGCGATCCCGAGTCCGTCGATCCGCGCGAGTGCGGCAGCGCGCGGGAAGCGGCGCAGCGCATGGCGACCATCGAGGAACGGGCGCTGCGCAAGGTGCGGGACGAGGCGTTCCAGGCGGCGCGCGCGGAGTACCGCGAGCGGCTGGACCAGGAGCGCGCGTTGCGCGTCGCGGCCGAAGAAGCCGCCAAGCAGGCGCGGCTGGAAGCACTGACAAGCTCCTCCGGCGCCGACGATGAGGCTGGCGAAGAGCCGCTCGAGCCCGCGGGCGACGAGCAGTCTCCTGAGGCCGACGATCCGGCGGAGGAAGCGCCGGTGGACGGTCCCGAAAAGCCCTGAATCAGGCCCCGGCGTCAGCGCCCGGCGATTTCGCGCCTCTTTCAGCTTTCAGCCCTGGCGGCAGCGCCTCCATCGCGCGGGCCTCGTGCTGGTGCCCCGGCGCATCGGCCTCGGCGCCGTGCTGGTGTCCGCGCAGCCCGCTCATGTGCAACAGCGGCGTGGCCGCGGTCCAGGCCCCGAACACGACCAGCAACCAGCCCAGCAGCCGGCGCCGTCGCTGGGTCAGCCAGGTACCGCCGCGACCCGAAGCCCAGCTCAGGCCGACCATGGCTGGCGCCGTGCCGAGGCCGAACACGGCCATGAACAAGGCGCCGTCGGCGGCGCCGCCGGTACCGGCCGCCGCGGCCAGCATGCCGTACACGAGCCCGCAGGGCAGCCAGCCCCACAGTGCTCCCAGGGCCAGCGCCTGGCCGGCATGGCGAGGCGGCACGAAACGGCGGGCGAAGGGTGCGAGCCGCCTCCAGAGACCCGCGCCGGCCGCCTCGAGCGGGGCCAGCACCTTGATGTTTGCAGCCACCTGCAGCCCCAGCAGGACAAGAATTATTCCCATCACCAGTCGCAGCCAGGGGCCCAGCCCGGCGGCGCCGGCCAGTCCCGCCCCGATCGCGCCGGCAATGGCCCCGGCCACGGCATAGCTGGCGATCCGTCCCGCGCTGTAGGAGAGGGCGAAGGAAGCGCGCCCGCCGCCGGCCATGCCCAGGGCCCCGGCGATGCCGCCGCACATGCCGAAGCAATGCACACTGCCCACCACGCCGGCCAGCAGCGCGGCCAGCAGTCCCGTTTCCAGGATCATCATTCGCGTTTCTCCTCGTCCCCGGTGGCGCGATTCCGCTCCTCGTCCGATGCCGGCGGCTTGGCGTCGTCGTCCAGCAGTATGCGCCAGCCCGGGCTGTCCAGGTCGTCGAACTGGCCGCTGTTCACCGCCCAGAAAAAGGCCCACACCGCGCCGATGACGATGAGGATGCCCAACGGGATCATCAGGTAGAGGATACTCATGCGCCGGCGCCCTCGGCGATGACCGGCGGGGCGGGCGCCGACAGCTCCGCCGGCGCGTGCGACAAGCGCAAGGCATTGAGCACCACCAGCAGCGAGCTTGCCGACATGCCGATCGCCGCCATCCACGGCGAGATGAAACCGGTGGCCGCCAGCGGCAGGGCCACCGCGTTGTAGGCGGCCGCCCAGGCCAGGTTCTGGCGGATGATCCTGAGCGTGCGGCGCGACTGCGCGACACCGGCCGCGAGTGGCGCCAGCGAGTCGCCCAGCAGCACCATGTCGGCGCTGGTCTGCGCCAGCGGCGTGCCGGCCGCCATGGCGACGGAGACGTCGGCCCCGGCGAGTACCGGCGCGTCGTTGACGCCGTCGCCCACCATCACCACGGGGTCACCGGCCTGCTGCCGTTCCCGGAGCAGGGCGAGCTTGTCCTCTGGCGTCATGCCGGCACGCCAGTGCTCGATGCTCACCGCTTCGGCCACCGGCGCCACGGCGTCCGGCGCATCGCCGCTGGCGATCTCGAGCGACAAGCCGAAATCGCGCAGGACATCGAGCTGCCTGCGTGCGCCGCTCCGCAGGCGATCGGCGAGGCGGAAAACGGCCGCCACCCCCTGTTCACCGGCCAGGCATACGGTCGTCTCGTCGCCCGCGCTGTGCGGCGCCGGTTGTCCGCAAAGCGCGGCGGCCCAGTCAGGCCTGCCCAGTCGCCATCGCTCGCCGGCGACGCGGCCCTCGATGCCCAGCCCGGCATGCACCGTGACCCCGGTCGCCGGGGCGGCGGGATGCGCCACCGCGAAAGCGCGCGCGATGGGGTGCTCGGAGACGGCCTCGAGCGCGGCCGCGATCCCGAGCGCGCGATCCGGGTCCGCGCCGTCCGGCGTCTCCACTGAGGTGATGCGGGGCTGCCCCAGCGTCAGGGTCCCGGTCTTGTCGAAGATCACACGCTGGACGCGCGCAAGCCGCTCGATGGCGCCCGCGCGCGTGACCAGCAGGCCGTGCCGTGCCAGGAAGCCGGTGGCCGCCGTGAGCGCCGCGGGCGTGGCGATGGACAGCGCGCAGGGGCAGGTCACGACCAGCACCGCCAGCGTGATCTCGAAGGCGCGCGACGGGTCGATGGCGTTCCAGGCGAACCAGGTCAGGGCGGCCGCGCTCAGCACGCCGATGACGAACCAGCGCGCCACGCGATCGGCCGCCGCCGCCACGGGGGTGCGCTCCGATTGGGCCCGGTCGAGCAGGCGGCCGATGCCCGATACGAGAGTCTCGCCGCCGGTACGCTCCACCGCGAACTCCAGCGGGTCGCCCAGGTTGATGCTGCCGGCCAGGGTCGGTTCGCCCGCCCTGCGCCGGCGCGGCCTGGACTCGCCGGTGAGCATGGACTCGTCCAGGCGCGCGTCGAGTGACTGCAGCCGGCCGTCGGCCGGCAGCGTCTCGCCGTATCGCACCAGGACGATGTCGCCGGGTTTCAGCTCGCGCAGGGCCACGGTTTCCCAATCGTCGCCGCGGCGCCGGCGCGCGGATTCCGGCAGGAGGCGGGCCAGCGCTTCCTGGGTATCGCCCGCGCGGTGTCGCGCGCCCATCTCCAGGTAGCGCGCCAACGACAGGAAGAACACGAACATCGTGACGGAGTCGAAATAGATCTCGCCCTGGCCAGCGATGGTGTGCAGCACGCTGGCGGTCCAGGCGGCGCCCACGGCCAGCGCCACCGGCACGTCCATGCCGGGGCGCCCGGCCCGCAGGTCACGCCATGCGCCGGTGAAGAAAGGGCGGCCCGCGTAGAGCGCGACCGGGGTGGCGACCAGCAGGCTGACCCAGCGGAAAAGCTGCTCCAGCCCAGGGTCCATGTCCTGGAAAGCGCCGACATACATGGCGACGGCGTACATCATCACCTGCATCATGCCGATGCCGGCGACGCCCAGGCGGCGCAGCGCCCCGCGCCGCTCCCGGAGCGCCATGTCGGCGGCTCCGGCGCTGCCCGGGTGCGGCTGGTAACCAAGGCGCGACAGCACGCCGAGGGCGCCGCTCAACGGCAGGGTGCCTGGCTCCCAGACCAGCCGGGCACGGGCCGTCGCCGGATTGACGCGGATCTCGCGCACGCCCGGCACCTGTTCGAGGCTGCGTTCGATCAGCCAGCCGCAGGCTGCGCAACGGACGCCCTCGACCAGCATGGTGCAGCTGCGCAGGCCCTCGCCGGCAGGCGCGCTGATCGTGTCGAGCATTTCCGGCCTGTCGAACGGCTGCCAGGGCAGGTCCGGCGCCGGGTCGACGGCGCCGTCCCTGGGGCGGATCGCGGGCATCGTCCTGAAGCGGTAGAAATCGGCAAGCCCGCTTTCCCGGATGAGTTCCCCCACGGCCTTGCAGCCGGGGCAGCAGACCCGGTGGCGCTCGCTGTCGATTTCGATGAACCAGGGCTCCGTGCCCGTAAGGGTTTCGCCGCAGTGGAAGCAGTCGGAGCGCGTCACGGCCGTTCAGGGCGCGACGGCGGGCGCCAGCCGGAGTTCGCGCTCGCCGGACAACACCCCCGAAAGCCGCCATGACCGGTCGCCCGGCGTGAGTTCCAGGTAACGCCGACCGTCCGGCACGACGAGGCTGGCGCTCCAGCCCCCGGGGACGCGCACGAGTTCGACGAACTGATCGCGTTCTTTGATCAGGGGGTGGGAGAGCCGCAGGTTCAGCGACTCGGGATTCGCGCTTTCGGGCGTCAGCCGCAGCTCGATCACGCCCGCATCAGGGATCAGCCGGAGGCTGGCTTCCACGCCCAGCGCCGCCGCCGCCTTGTCGCGTTCCAGCTGTTGTTCGGTCGAACGCGCGATGCGGGCGTAGTCGTCCACCACCATGGGATTGGGCGACTTGATCGCCAGCCAGATGGTGAACATGCTGGCGGCGACCACGGTCGCCGGCAGGGCGATCAGGAACCACGGCCAGAATTGCCGGTACCACGGCGCCACGTCGCTTTCCGGCCCCCGCTGCATCGTGCTCATCGCAGGCTCCCCGGCCCGTCGGCCGGGCCGATGAAGCGCGTC
>Ga0209943_1001120_pt1 | contig 17136 bp, 10 predicted proteins | sample SalPonR1_B_D2_MG_FD_185698 | JGI IMG/M metagenome (GOLD analysis project Ga0209943, IMG submission 185698) | Salt pond soil microbial communities from South San Francisco under conditions of wetland restoration - Salt Pond MetaG R1_B_D2_MG... ... | reverse complement strand
TGTGGGCGATTTCAACGGGGACGGCTATGTCGATTTAGCTATCGGGGCGCCTGACGAAGATGTCGGGACCGTTAATAGTGCCGGCGCGGTCACTGTCATTTATGGCGGCGCAGACAGGCTTACCGCGCAAGAGAACCAGCTATGGTACCAAGGCAATGGGATTGCCGACACACCCACCCAATATGACCATTTTGGCAGAACCTTGGCTGTGGGCGATTTTAACGGAGACGGCTGCGACGATTTAGCCATCGGGGTGCTTGGCGAGGATTTAACTGTTGAGGGTGAAAACATTGAAAATGCTGGCGCGGTCAATGTCCTCTATGGTAGTAAAAGCGAAGAAGGCAGCGACGGCGGGCTTACTGCAAAAGACAACCAGCTATGGCACCAGGACAGCGATGGCATCGCCGACGTTGCCGAGGCGGCGGACAATTTTGGCAGCTCCCTGGCGGCGAACGATTTCAACGGAGATGGCTTTGATGATTTAGCTATCGGGGTGCCTGGCGAGGATATTGGGGAGATCGAAAATACCGGCGCGGTCAATGTCCTCTATGGTAGCGGAGACAGACTTACCGCAGATAACAATGAGTTTAACGATGAGTTCTGGCACCAGGGCTGCGAGGGCATCGTCGCGTCTCTCGATGCGGGTGACAATTTTGGCGAGGCCCTGGCTGTGGGCAACTTCAACGGAGACGAATATGTCGATTTAGCCATCGGGGCGCCTGACGAGGATGTTAGCGATAAGAACGAAGCTGGCGCGGTCACTATCATTTATGGTGGCGCAGATAGGCTTACCGCGAAAGACAACCAGCTATGGTACCAAGGCAATGGGATTGCCGACACACCCACCCAATATGACCATTTTGGCAGAACCTTGGCTGTGGGCGATTTTAACGGAGACGGCTGCGAAGATTTAGCCATCGGGGCGCATGACGAGGATTTAGGCAGGGTTGGAAGCATTTTCAATGCCGGCGCAGTCAATGTCCTTTATGGCAGCGACAGCGGGCTTACCGCAGATAACAATCAGTTCTGGCACCAGGACAGCGATGGCATCGCTGACGTTGCCGAGGAGGATGACTATTTTGGTTGGTCTTTATCTGCGGGCGATTTCAACGGAGACGGCTGCGACGATTTAGCCATCGGGGTGGGTGAAGAGGATTTACCTGTTGAGGATGAAAACATTTTCCGTGCCGGCGCGGTCAATGTCCTCTATGGTAGCGGAGACAGACTTATCGCAGATAACAATCAGTTCTGGCACCAGAACAGAGATGGGATCGCCGACGATGCCGAGTCTATGGATAATTTTGGCAAGGCTTTAGCTGCAGGCGATTTCAACGGAGACGGCTGCGACGATTTGGCCATTGGGGTGCCTTACGAGGATGTTGTGGAGATCGATACCGGCGCGGTTAATGTCCTCTATGGTTCCGTCAATCCAATGTCCTTCACAAAGCTGGATTCAAGCGGCAACGTACTTCCTGATTCATCCTCCGAATGGGCGATGGTACGGGATAATGTCACAGGCCTTATCTGGGAGGTCAAGCAGGACAAGAACGAGGCTCAAAATTATGCCAACCCGCATGACGCGGATAACAAGTATACCTGGTATGACCCGAATCCGGAGACCAACGGCGGGATTGCAGGAGAGGAAAACGAGCCTAACACCCTGGATTTTATAACGGAGTTGAATAACGCCAACTTTGGTGGATATTCAGATTGGCGGATGCCGTCCCGGGAAGAACTGCGCTCCATCGTAGACTACAGTATACCATATCCTGGGCCGTGCGTGGATGCATCATTTTTCCCCAACACAATTGCCCCCTATTGCAGTTACTGGTCGGCTACGACCCGCGCGAGCAACCCGGACTACGCGTGGAGCATGTATTTCAGCAGCGGCAACGACGACAACGGCAGTAAGTCAGATAGCATCATGTCCGTGCGCGCCGTCCGCGGTGGACAGCCTGGGTCATTGGATAATTTGGTTATTAACGGCAACGGCACGGTCACGGACACTCGCGCTGGCCTGATGTGGGAGCAGAAAACCGATGACGGCGGCCCTCGGGACAAAGACGATAAATATACCTGGCAGGAGGCCCTGGACTATTGCCAAGATTTAAGCCTTGCCGACCATGGCGACTGGCGGCTGCCCACCATCAAGGAACTGGGATCTTTGGCGGATTTGTCTATCCATAATCCCGCCATTGACACCACGGCTTTTCCCAACACGATCGCCTCCTATTACTGGTCGGCTACGGCCTGCGCCGGCAACCCGGGCTACGCGTGGAGCATGAATTTCGCCCACGGGCTCGACTACAACGACTACTACGGCAATTCGTCTACCGACTACGTTCGCGCCGTCCGCGGTGGACAGTCTGGGTCATTGGGGAATTTGGTTATTTTGGCGCCAAAACAGGCCTCCTCATGGGTGGCAGACTCTATCATGCCCATCCAATGGGCAACTGAGAGGCTGGGTACCCATGTCAAAATATCTTTGTCACGACAGGGGGGATTGGACGGGTCATTTGAGACAATTATCGAAACCACACCAAATGACGGCCAGTATGACTGGACAGTTACAGGCCCCTCATCCGTCAATTGCGTGATTAAAATTGAGCAATCAGATGAACCTAATAACTGGGCTGCCAACGGTCTGTTCGCAATTACTGATGCGCCCAAAGCCATGCCCTGGATACCGCTGCTTCTTCTGGATTGATAGAAATTTAAACTCAGTTTAATAGAAGGCAGGACTTTTCTGTTCTGCCTTTTTATCAAAAGTGAACATACGGCTACTGGACTTCAGCTATGCTAACACTTGCGCTGCTCAACAAACTCAAACAGAAAAGACAGTAATCCTGGCCTCCGGCGTTTCCTCAGGCCACCACTATATCATGTGGTTTCGCTTTTAATCGCATAGCTGCCGGGTTCTTTTTAATATCCTGACCGCCTGTTTGTAATAATCAGGTCGGAAAGCCTTTCTTCATATATACCCTTTACCCGATGTCAACAAAGCTCTGCAGTACAGAATTTTCAAATCCACCAAAACAGCCTTTACCACAAATTTTATATTTGACAGCCCCTCTTTAGTATTATAGTATCTGCATAGTCACTTAATTAAACAGAGGTCTGATGACATCAGCAAATAAGGCGGCACGGATTTTTAAAGTGCTTTCTGTTGATACGCGTGTGCGGATGTTTGAGCTGCTCAAATCCCGCAGCCTATGCGTAAACGCATTGGCCAAATCCCTTTCCATCTCTCCGGCTGCTGTATCCCAGCACCTCAGGATTCTTCGGGATGCTGATGTCGTTATCGCAGAAAAGCGCGGTTATTTTGTTCATTACCGTGTCAATGAGGAAACTTTAGCTGAATGGCATCGAACCACCAGTGAATTTCTGGCAATTGATCCGATTAAAAAGCTTATAATCAAACGTGATTAAAGACGCAATTTACTATCGATGCGAAAAGGAGGCAAATTATGTGTGAAAGCAAAGATTGCTGCCAGAAACCGGAACTGCTCAAGGATGTCCCTGGCAAATGCACGCCCGAGCAGATTCGTATCTGCCATGGGGACGGCCAGGGCGGTCCCTGCACGGGGCAGCAGGAAACAAAACAGGATGAATAGGTAAACAAAACCAAGGGCCGGCCGAAACCTGGGCCGGCCTCACCTTTTTTACCGGAATCAAAACTTTTTACGCTCTTAGTAGAAGCTTTTTTATGAATATCTCCTTACTGCTTTTTGCGGCCATATTTTTTATTTCACTGCTGCTCACCATGGTGGGCTTAGGCGGCGGCCTCATCTTTTCACCGCTTTTTGTCGTTATCGGTTTTCCAAAGGCAGCGGCTGCCTCGGCTTCCTTGTTTTTGAATCTCATCGCCGCCGGGTCTGCGGCCTATGCCTATGCACGAAAAAAAAATGGTGGATTTTACGCTCTCTATTCCGTTGATCGTGTCATCGAGCCTGGCCGCACCGATTGGTTCATACCTGAACTTGCACATGGCAACGAAACCGTTTGTTTTGATCATGGCCGCCGTCCTGGCGCTTGCCGGCCTGCGCATGCTGTTCTCCCCGGCGGGAGAAGTTGAAGCCGGAGACATCAAACCGCTTAAAAAGCTTATCGGCGGCATCGGCATCGGTGCCGGTATAGGGCTTATGGGCGGCCTTCTGGGGATCGGCGGCGGGGTATTTGTGGTGCCGCTTCTGATCTATGTGCTAAAGACCCCGACGCGCATCGCCGCGGCTTCATCAACGTTTATCGTGTGCTTCTCATCGCTTACGGGATTTATCGGGTTCGCTTCCATGGGGGCCATTAACTGGGCGTTTATCTTGCCGGCCGCAGTGGCATCGTTTGCGGGAGGCCAGGCCGGGGCAAGGCTTATGAGCACCCGGCTGAAGGGCAAAACCATTCGGATCGTATTCAGTATTATTCTCTTTGCTTTCTGCATCAAGCTGCTTCACCAATATTTTACTTAGTGAAAAGGGTTAACCAATGTCTGAACGCTTCAAATTTGATCGACTGGAACTGGCGGGTTCCCTCGGGGATTTGGGCACCCTGCTGCCCATTGCCATTGCCATGATCCTGATTAACGGCATCAGCCCCCTGGGACTGTTCTTCTCCATCGGCCTTTATTACATTATCTCAGGAATTTATTTCGGCATCACGGTGCCGGTGCAGCCCATGAAGGTGATCGGCGCCTATGCCATTGCCACGGCCATGACGCCGGATCAGATTCTGGCCTCATCGCTTCTGATGGGCATTTTCCTGTTGATCGTCGGGCTCACCGGCGCCATTGATTTAATCCGCAAGGCCACGCCCCAGTCGGTCATCCGAGGTGTGCAGCTCTCCACCGGCGCGCTCCTGATCGCCGGGGGTGTTAAGTTCATCATCGGCACCTCCAAGTTCCAGGAGCTGCAGAATGCGGCAGAACCCTACCTTTCGTTCCAAGCCATCGGCCCCGTGCCCATAAGCCTCGTCCTCGGCGCAGTTGCCGCCGTGATTACGCTGCTCCTTTTGGACAACAAGAAGTTCCCGGCCGGCCTGATCGTTGTAGTCGGCGGGCTTTTAGCCGGCCTGGCGCTGGGGGCCCGGATTGATTTCGGCGGGGGCGGCATCGGGTTTCATATGCCGAAATTCCTTCCCTTTGGATTTCCGGAGGGAACGGACTTTACATTTGCCCTGTTCGCCCTGGTGCTGCCCCAGCTGCCCATGAGCCTGGGCAATGCGGTGCTTGCCTACACAGACCTCTCCCGCCAGTATTTCGGGGATCTTTCCGACAGGGTGACCAACCGGAAGGCCTGCATCAGTATGGCCCTGGCCAACTTTTTCAGTTTTTTCGTGGGCGGTATGCCGCTATGCCACGGCGCCGGGGGCTTGGCGGCGCATTACCGGTTCGGCGCCCGAACCGCGGGGTCAAACATCATGATCGGCTTGATCTTTGCCGTACTGGCCATTCTTTTCGGAAAAGATATCGTCTCTGTGCTGAACCTTTTGCCCATGGCCGTCCTGGGGGTCTTGCTCGTGTTTGCCGGCGCCCAGTTGACACTCACCATCATGGACTTGGACAAACGCAAGGATTTTTTTGTCGCCACCCTGATTCTCGGTATCACCCTGGCATCCAACCTGGCGGCGGGATTTATCGCCGGGATGATCGTGGCCCAGATCCTTAAATGGGAAAAACTGACCGTATAACCAGAAAGATCGATTCGAATGGAAGAAGCGATCGCAGTTGAAAACATTGCCAAGCGATTTGAAAACGTGGAAGCGGTATCCGGCATCTCATTTACCGTGGAAAAGGGCGAACTTTTCGGTTTTTTGGGGCCGAACGGGGCCGGCAAAACAACGACCATCAACATGCTCACCGGTCTGGCGCACCCGGATTTTGGAATAATGCGGATCGGCGGTATTGACTGCACCACCAGATCCATGAAGGCCCAGCAGTTAATCGGCGTGGTTCCGGATGAAAGCAACCTGTACCCGGAACTGTCGGGTTTTGACAATTTGTGTTTCTGCGCTGCGCTCTATGGGCTGGCAAAGCAGGGGAGGCAGGCCAGGGCCCGGGAGCTTCTGGAGACTTTCGGCCTGACCCAGGCGGCGGATCGGCGGTTCAGCACCTATTCCAAGGGCATGAAGCGCAAGCTCACCATTGCCGCAGGCATCATCCATAAGCCCGAAGTCCTGTTTTTAGACGAGCCGACCACAGGGATCGATGTGGCCAGTGCCCGCCAACTGCGGCAGCTTATCGGGGAGCTGCACCAATCCGGAACAACCATTTTTTTAACCACCCACTATATCGAGGAGGCGGAGCGGCTTTGCGACCGGATCGCATTCATCGTATCCGGCCGCATCATCCATATCGATACCATCGAAAAGCTGCTTCAGCCGTTTCAGGGGAAACATGTGGTTCAGATTACTTGTGAAAATGGCGTGAAGGGCATAATGAAGAAACTCTCCGAAGCCTATCCCGAACTGGCGTTTTCTTCACCCAAAAACCGCATGATTCAGGCTGAGGCCGGCAAACCCGTCCAGGCGGGGGCGATTGTGCATTTTTTGGAAGGTGCGGGCGTGGAAGTGTCCGAGGCCAGAAAGGTCAAGCCGTCCCTTGAAGATGTTTTTGTCCGGATCACCGGCATCGAGGCAGACGCCATGCGCAGGGAAAAGGAAAAAGGAGGCGGCCAGTGAAGCTCTGGGTGGCTTTTTTCAATATTCTGGCAAAAGACATGCGCACCTATTACCTGAAACCGCCCAATGTCAGCTGGGGGCTGGTCTTTCCCCTGGCATGGACGGGCATGTTTTTCATCAAGACCGGCAGCGGCCTTGGCAGCATCCCCAGTCTGCTTCCCGCCGTGGTGGCGCTCTCCATCCTGTTCGGCTCAACATCCCTGCTTGCGGTGACGGTGACCTTTGAGAAAAAGCAGCGCTCCTTTGAGCGGCTCCTGCTGGCCCCGATTCCCCTGGAGGTTCTGATGCTGGCCAAGACCAGCGGCGCCATATTGTTCGGAACCGTGAACGCTTTTGTACCGGTTATCATGGCCGCCTTCCTGATGGATTTCTCCGGAGTGACATGGGCCCTGTTCATACCGGCCGTCATCATGATTGCCATTGCCTCGACCTTCCTCGGTCTTTTCATCGCCGTTGCGGTCAGCGAGGTCTTTGAGGCACAGACCTTTTCCAACTTCTTCCGGTTTCCCATGATTTTCCTGTGCGGGCTGTTCTTTCCTATCGAGCAGCTCCCAGTTTTTCTGCAGCCCTTGTCTTATGCGCTGCCTCTGACCTATGGGGCGGATGTGCTGCACGGGTCGGTGCATGGGGGGCATATCCTGCCGTTTTCAGTTGATCTGGCCATTCTGGCGGCGTTTTGTGTCGGCCTTTTTATGCTGAGCCTTCGCAACATCAGGAAGCACTGGATTGCTTGATCTTGGGGCTGATATATTAGCCTTTTCGGCGATAAAAAGAAAAAAGCAGCCATAAAGCTTCAGTTATACTGGCACCCATGCCGCTACGTATAGTCAAACAGTAAAGACAGTAATGCCGGCCTTTGGTCCGCCGCAGGGCAATACCACATATTGTATGCCCCATTTTTACAGGATAGCTGCCTGGTTCTTTTTACTTTCCTCAATCACGTCCATAATTTATAGATCAGGATAGTTATCGATAGTGCGCGTCTCTGAAAAATTTTGGAATACTGTCGTTTTGGTCCCAACCCAATAAAGAGTCGGTTTTGGGAATTTAATCATTCATGACAATTTAATTTTTATTTTTTTTATATTCTTAATTGTGTTATATACTTATATAATTATTTAACTTCCATCTATTTAATGCTGAACGTATTTTTAGGTAAAGCAAATACCCTCGGGCATGCAAAAAAAATGTTACATCATCGCGGGTCCAAATGGATCCGGTAAAACGACTTTTGCCAATGAATTTCTCCCCATCGAGGCGGAATGTCTTAATTTTATTAACGCTGATTTGATTGCCAAAGGTCTGTCACCTTTTCAGCCGGAGAAAGTAGCGATACAGGCAGGAAAAATAATGATTCAGCAAATGAATGAATTCATAAGGAAAAATCAGTCATTCGCATTTGAAACGACATTTAGCGGAAAGGAATATGCAGAGAAAATCAGAAACTGGAAATCACAAAATTATGAGGTGATAATTTATTACCTTAAACTTCCATCGGTTGATTTGGCAATTGAACGTGTAAAATTGAGAGTTTCTCAGGGAGGCCATAATGTGCCGGAAAATGTTATAAGACGTCGATATGATCGTAGCTGGGAAAATTTTCAACATATTTATAAAGGATTGGCTGACTCCTGGACTATCTTTGATACATCCGGGAAAGTACCGGTCATTATAGAAGAATCAGGAGATAATTAATGAAGAAATATAGCAAATACTCAATTTTGGGACTAAAAGCGATTCAACGGGCGGCAGCAAAAGTAGCTGAGGACGCAAAAAAAAATAATTATAAAATACCTGTTTGGCAAAATGGCAAAATTGAATTTGAAGTTCCTGAAATCGTCACGAACCACACTGGTCCTAATGATGATGCCAAAGCCGAGAGAATTTGAGATATTCAAACAGAAAAGACGGTAATCCGGGGCTCTGACCCTATGAAGGCCACCTCAACATATAGTGCTTTCCCTTTTAACCGCATAGCTGTTATTCCCTTTTTATAATGTTGATGGCTTCATAAAAAGCGGTTTATTCCGCTGGCGCGGTATTTTTGCAGAAAGGAACGTTTGATTCGTACTCGTACTCGTTCTCGTAATCGGCTTTTATCTTTCGAGTACGAGTACGAGCACGAGAACCGTCCCGCTTATGCGGGACTGAGTACGATCAGTTCCTTAGAAGCCCTCTATTCATTGGCGGTGGTATTTTTACATAAAGTGATGTGGGCCAGGATCTAAGGATTTCTTCATTTGCAAAGTGATAAAAGAACCCTATGAGTTTATAGGTTATCGAATTTCTGCATTGGAAACAGCAATTCACGGCAAAACTGACAGGTAATGGTCATTTCTGCCTCGCTACCGCATATTTCACAGTGGCGGAGCTATTCATCCAGAGAGAAAGGCGGAAGGGTGAATTCATAAGAATCTGGCTTTTTTATTACGTGCTTATTGTAGTAGCTGTTGGGGTCGTTCTTAAATTTTTCTATCACGGCTCTTTCTTCCGCGTCATTTTTTGGACCGCACCGCTTCGCTTGCATAAAATTCCCGACAACCCCTCCGACGCGTGATGCTGCACCGATGGCTACTCCCGCGCCCTCTAGGAAAGCATCCCCGTAGTTGCCCTGCATCAGATGATCCATTACCAATGTCACCCCGGCCGCCGTGCCGATTTTACCGAGCTTTGTGGTAGCCGCAGTTAATGCATCCCTAAAGACGGTGCAAGGGTCTGTATTGCTGCCCTTCATGCGCGGCTGGTTGTAAGTATAGGAGGTAACACCCCTGTTTAAATCCGCGGCCGTCTTTGGCTGCACGGCTCCGTTGGCCGATACTTTGGCCAGATAGCCCCATTGCCCGTCCGGATCAATATAGTTGACCGGATCGTTGTAGGCGTATTGCCGGGCATTGACGGTGACCCCCATGCCGACGGGGTCATTGGACAGAAAAGCGGCCGTGACCGCATCATACGTGCGGCTGCCCATGTAATAGAGACCCTCGCCCAGGTCAATGACGCCATAGGTGCCAACAAAGGTGAAAGGGTTTGCCACCGTGCTTTCGGATGCCGTCTGCAGCCCGTAGGGCAGGTAGCGGTAGGTGGCTGCGATCCGGGCATCTTCGTCGGACAAAAAGGAAACATTGACACTCAGGTCGTTGTGATAAAAGCAGACGCCTGAGGCATCGGCCATGGCCACGATCTGTCCGCCCCGGTAGAGCCACATGGCCTTTAACGCATTACTGCCGTCGGTTTCAAAAAGCAGGCGGCCCTGTTCATCGTAATGGAACCGGCGCACCGAGCCGTCGCTGGTCCACTCGATCAGCCGCCTTCTGCCGTCATAGACGGCCTGATGGCCGGCCTTGCGGGTGCTCCAGTCCGTCAGCAGGTCCCGGTGGTCAAATGTGCCGGAAAACGACCGGTCGCCGGGGATTTCTGTCTGGTTCCCGCCTGTATCCGTTGCGGCCGCCGCTCCGTTGAACGAGCTCAGGGTAAAGGAGCGGTTATATGTATATTGGGCACTCGTATCCCCGGCTAAAAGCTCCGGAACCCAGGCAACCGCGGTTCCGGTCTGGTTCAGTTCATTAATCAGCCCTAGGCTGTTGCGGGTGCACGTCAGATCCAGCAGGGTTTCTGAGGCGCTATAGTGGCGAATACGCGTGGCCAGGCTGTTCTTGTCATAAGTGACGGCCGTGTCAATCCCGTTGGAGCGCTCCTCTTTGGTGAGGTTTCCGACCGCGTCATAGCTCATCTCAATTGTTTCCCCCTTCCAGGCAATCGCGCTCACCCGGCCCCGGCTGTCGTAGGTGTAGGTAGCCCCGCTGCCGTCCGGATAGACCATGCCGGTCTGCTGGCCGGCCGCGTCATAGGCGAAACTCATGGACAGGCCGTCATACCAGTTCTGCTGCGTAACCTGGCCGCGGCCGTTTCGCCCATAGGTCTCTGTCCCCAGCGCATGGGTGGCGGCGGTCAAAAGCCCGTTGCCGTCATGGGTGTAAGTGGCGATGGGCGTTCGTTCCATTAAAATCTATCTCCGTGAGCAGGCCGTCAGCATTTCGGGTGTAATGAATCGCGTTATTCCACGTACCGTCAAACCGTGGGTAAGTATCGCGCAGCCGGCCCATCTGATCCCGGACGTACCGGGCGCCGTTTGCTTCCCACGGCAGCCCCCGCCAGTCAAGCCCAACTGAAACACTGACGTCTAGAGTCTCGGAAAGGGTCTGAGAGAACAGCTCGTCGGAGTACAAATAATCCCAGCCCACCTGGTCTCCGTCCGGGCCCTGGACAGAAGTTGCCTGTCCCAGTTCGTTGTAAGCGGTGATAAAGGCTTTGCCGTCAGGACGAGTGGCCTTGATCTGCCTGCCGGCCGCGTCATAGGTGTAGGTCATGGTCTGACCCAGGTAATCCGTCTCGCTTAAAATCTTGAGGGAGGGTGACCGGGTGACGTATTGCTGATCGCCGTTCTCGTTTCGAAGGCCGATGGCGGCGCAGCAGTCATACAGGTTTTCCTGATAAGTGCCGTCCGGATGGGTCACCCGCAAAAGCCTCCGGTTTTCGTCGTAGGTGAATGTGGTCGTTCGCCCCAAAGGATCGGTGATACTGGTGAACTCAATACCGTTTACGTCGTAGCCGAAGGTTATGGTATTGCCGTCTTCATCTGTCAGGGCCTTAAGGTTGCCGAAGCCGTCATAAGTCCGGGTCGTGACGTTGCCCTCCGGATTCGTGGTCTGTGTCAGCTGGCCGTATGTGTCATAGCTGAACTGAAAAACACGGCCAGCCGGCGAGGTGGTCTGGGTGGGGTTTCCGTTCGCATCATAGGCGATGCTCCATGTGTTTCCAAGCGCATCCACGTACTGGATCACCTGCCCCCGATCATTATAGGTGTAGGCATGAACGCCCCCATCATATTCGGTGACGCTTGCGAGCCGGCCGTCATCGTTGTAGGTAAGCTGCCGTGTAGCTCCTGGGCCTTTCTGCGTGATTTCAAGCGGCCGCCCCTCGGCGTCCGTGACTACGGTGGGCGCCTGCTGACGGTCGTTGCCTGCATATTGACCATTGGGATACTCATAGTCAAAGCTGCGGCCGGTGGCGTCTATGATCCGAGTTGTCAGATATTCAAGTTCCGGGTCCGCAATTGCATATTGGGTGATGTTTCCATCCGGATCTGTGACCTTGCCCAGGTAATCGAACTTGTTGTCATAGGTCGACCACAAGAACTGCCAGATGCGTCCGGCGGTGTTCATCTCCGTGATATAGTGATCGCTGTTATAGGTATAGTCGGTCTGGTTACCAATTAGGTCCACCACCCGAACCAGGTGGGCGCCGCTGTAGCTGAAGGAAACCGCATTCCCGCCCGGAACCGTCAGAGCGGTGCACTGCCCCGAGGCGTTGTAGGAAAGGTCGGCCGACCGGCCGACCGCGTCGGTGATCTGCGTGATGGCGCCGGCAACATTTCGGGTGATTACCAGGCGGTTACCATTCCAGTCCTCAACCGCCACCAGGGGCAGAGGCTCACTTATATCCAAAGCTCCCTCGTAAATATAGGAGAGCCTCTGATCCGGCGGAGTCAAAATAAACCGCCGTTGGGAGGTCTCAGTCAGATCTTTTTCGAGACGGTAGCCGGAGCGATTGGGAACAAAAGCACCGTCCCAGTCCGCGGTATAGGCGGGCCCGCTTTCGGCTGGGTCATAGTCCACGACTATAGTTTCATCGCCGGTCTCGGTGTTCTGTGTAGCAGTTATCACGTTGGCGTTTGCATCGGACGGGATCTTGAAGTGTAGCTGCCCGCCGTCATCCTGCTTCACCGTCACCCCCTCAAAGGATTCAGTCAGCCAGGAATCATAGGAAAACCGCCATCCGGTCCCAAAACCGGTTGCACCCGCCGATAGCCGGGCGTTCCAGGTCAGAGTTAGATCCACCGCCGGCCCGCGGCCGGACCATTGAAAAAGTGTATCCTGAACCCCGGGCAGGAGGTTTGCCATGTTGACGCGGTATCCGGGCAGGCCGATATCCGAGCATCCGTTGCAGCCGTATGGTTTTTTTCGCATATAATCGGGCTCGGTGCGGGCGTATTTCGGCAGGCCGTTGTTTTCGGGATTGGTGAGGCTGGCAAGGCAGGTCGGGACAATATGGATAGACAAACCCCGATCCTCAGTCCCCTCACCTGCACCTCCGAATGTTACAACATAAGTCCGGTCAAAAATGCGGATCTCCTTGTCCGGCTCCCAGGCATAATATTCTGGATAAGGAGGCTCCGCCTGATAGGGATTAAATGCGTTATGAAGGGCAACCTCCATGGACGTGGGTGAGGGAAAACCGCTATCCTCGCTGCTGTATCGCTTTTCAGCGACAATGCGCTGGCCGTTATCCGGGATGCTGATCGAAAGCACCCGCTGGGCATTACAATGATCGTTAGGTTCCTCACAGGAGAGGTCCCTGGCCTCGGGGACGGTTACCTCTACTGTCAGGTTGGCACCCATGGAAATCGGCGCCGTATAATAGACTCTGTCCAAGATGCCGTCTTGGTCGTAGATCCAGTAAAGCAATTCAATCTCACTGTCATTCACCCCGCTGATGGACCACTCCACGTCTTCCCCAATCACTGCAGATGTAGTGGTCATGGCATAGGCCGAAGAAACTAGCAAAAGGATCAGAACACCTGCCGAGAGCCAAAGGAAAAATCTATTCTTTATGCCAGCAGCTTTGAATCGCATCAAATCCAACTCCTTGTAAAATAGAATGTCAACCACTTCTCCCAAAATAAAGCCAACCACTTTTTCTTTTCCTCCTAAGCCCCCTTATCATGTTTTTCAGGCGCTCATACCGACTTAAAAACCAGTAAAAAATTTCAGTTTATCCTAAATATGTCAATAAAAATGCAAAGATTACCTTAAAAAAGGTGGGGGCTCTCCGGTCTTCTTCCCGAGGGATCTGTTTTTCCAACCTGGATGGCTTCGTAAAAAGTCCAATATCTGTGTTGCGCTGCATTCCTCGGGATTTTGCGCGCCCCCTGATCTTAAACCGGGCTTGAACTTTTACTTTGCCATCCTAAAATCAAATTTTTACGAGATTGTCAGCCTTGACGATTTAAAAATTTTGAATCGGAAAAAGCAAAACGTCCAGGAAATGATTGATTTAACGATTTTCCTTTGATAATCATTGTTTCTATCTTTTAAGGGATGGAGAAAAAAAAGAAATGACAAGCGACAGCCACTTGCGCTTCGGCAGATCCAGCAGAAAACCTGTCGGCATAAAACTAACCATATCAACAAATATTTTTTGTATTTTTTTTCTTTTGTTGACCATGCCCGGCTTCGCGGCCGCTGTATCCGTCAGTTACACCTATGATGATATGAATCGCCTGAAGCGGGTGACCTACGGAAACTGGGGGGTCGTGGAATACACTTATGACGCGGTCGGCAATCGGCTGAATAAAATCGTCATTCCTACCGACACGGATAACGACGGCATCCCTGACATCATCGAAGACGCCAACCAAAACGGTACTATGGATGACGGCGAAACCAACCCATACAGTGCAGATACAGATGGTGACGGCATGCCGGATGGCTGGGAGGTTGACAATAACCTTGATCCGCTGACCGATGATGCCGATTTGGATCCGGATGGCGATGGCCTGACCAATCTTGAGGAATACCAGAATGGAACTAATCCGAATATACATAATGACCACAAGCCACTGCCTTGGATAATGTTGCTTTTGTCTGATTAATTGAAATCGAAATCCAATTTAATAAAAAGGCAGGGCTTACATGGCCCTGCTTTTTGTATATCGAAAGCAAACATTCGGCTGTTGAATTTCAGTTATGCGCTAAACACTGCCGCTAAGTACAGTCAAACAGAAAAGGCAGTAATCCGGGACTTTGCCTCTTCTGAAGGTACCCCAATATGTTGTACTTTCCCTTTGAACCGGATAGCTGCCGAAGCCTTTTTAAAGTGCTCACCCCCCTGTGTCAGGATTTAGTCAGTTTTAAAACACATAGATCCCCTCTTGGCCCTCAGGGTCCATTTCTGATAGAAACTCGTTTTAAAGCCGCATACAGTGATAAATATCCCTGATTGTGGTCAAACTTATTTCCTGAAGAATATCTTTTCTATTTAAAAACCTATGATATTTAAGGGTAATCCAAGTTTCCTTGACTATGAGCCATGCGTTTTTTAAATGTTCTATTGTATTTATGAGCGATAACAAGATACGGGGGGGGGATTCGCCAGACGAATTTATTTCCAGATATTTGGCAAGTATGTAGCCTGAGAATTTGGAATGTATCTTTTGTCGCATAACATCACATATCACTTGATATACGAACCCGTACAATAACTGGTTATAAAATTGAAATGAAAAGTATATCGATAAACGGACAGAAATTGCATGAAGTACGAATGTTACTTCAACAATACGAGAACAACACAATAAGCTATCTTCGGTATCCAAAACATAGAATAAGTTACGATGAAGATGAAAATACCGTTGTCATAAGGCTTCCATCTATGTTGTCTCTGGAATTGTTTCGAACAGGTATTTTAACAACTGATAAAAATGATCAAATTAAACTGGGTATAAGCGGAAAAAGTATTGGAAAATATATCCTTGACGATCTAAGGTATCCAAACGACCATAGTGATATAATTATACTTAAATTCAAAAGGATAAAAATTTTATCATCCCGGCAAACCGCCAGAGCCGGGCGGGTTTTAACAATAGCATCAAGCAGGCAGCTTGTTAAAAATTTAACCGTTCAGTGGAAGCCCTGACGGCTCCTGACTGGGGCGTTCGACCTATGAGATGTGATGATACATGATAGTGTGACATGAAAGTTCCTAATTGTGAAAATGCTGAAGTTCCAGAGAGCAAGATTGTTGATTATCTTCTTGCTCAAAGGCATCCAGAGGGAGGGCCAAAGGCACGGTTTTCCTCGGATGGGGGTTCACGATAGAAGCGCGGAGCATTCTCGCTTCAGCTTTGATAAAGCAAGTCAATGGAAACGATTACGCCAATGCCGAGGTGGGAAGGCATGGAACAAAGTACATTGTCGAGGCTCCGATCGAATCCCCGAAAGGCGCAACCACTCCGGTGAAAACAATCTGGATGATTGCGGAAGGCACGAAAAATCCTCGATTGATCACCGCATATCCAGTATGATAGAGGGAAAAAATGATAAAGGAACACGATAGAGTCATTCTTACGGAAGCGATTAAAGAACACGGGCTTGAGCCTGGCGACATCGGAGCCGTAGTTTATGTTCATGGCAAAGGAGAAGCCTTAGAGGTGGAATTCGTGACCCTGGACGGGAAAACAGCCGCAGTCTTGGAACTGGAGTCAAATCAGGTGAGGTTTGCAACTGCGCGAGAAATCCCCCACGCAAGGCCTCTCTCCGCTGCCTAAGGAAGACTCGGGCGAACAATTAGATTCGTTAATTCGCAGAATCCTGCGGAAATTGCCTTTCTGCAGTCGATATTTAGTGCAGAACACATTCCTTTTCGTATTATGAGGTGGTCACATGGTAAGTGCTTGAACACCTGCACAACTAAGAACAGTCAAACAGGAAAGTCAGTAATCCAGGACTCTGGCCCTCCGGACGTCAACCACCATATATTGTGCTCAACCTTTTAACCGGATAGCTGATAGGATCTTTTTACTATCCTGATTCCTTTGCATAATGTATTGATCAGGAAAGCAAAAATTATTGAGCCTGCCAAAGTATTGTCCGACCTCATCCTACAAAAATTTCATATCTATGCTTACAGACTTATTTGTTAGCAAATGATATAAAGCCTTAAATTTATATAGATTTATCATAAGGGCGCTATTCTTCGGGCCTTAAATCTTTTTAATTTTAAAAACCCTTAAAGGCACCTGTCAACGGTCGTGAATTTTTGAGCCATTTTCGGTCGTGAAAAGTGAGCCACTTTTCCTTCCCCATGGCCCTTTAATTTTCCGTTGACACCTCCTTTCCAATTTTATCCTTAAGCCGATAACTATTGCCATTAATGTTTACAACAACACTATGATGGAGCAACCGGTCTAGTATTGCCGTGACAATGACCTCATCCTGGAACAACTCTGTCCATTCAGAAAAAGCCTTGTTGGATGTTATGATGGTGCTGGCTTTTTCATAACGGTTGGCAATAAATCGAAAAAATAAATTACACTCCTGTCGATCAATGGGCGTGTAGCCCACCTCATCGACAATGACCAGCGCAGACTTATAATAGCTTCGTCCCTTGCCCCGGCGGGCTGATTCCTGGTCCTTTTTAAGCTTGGCAATCAAATCCTCCATATTGGTAAAATAGATACTCAAACCCGCTTGGCAGGCTTTGATCGCCAGTGCGACGGCCAAATGGGTTTTACCCACCCCAGGCGGGCCCAAAAATATAATGTTGCCGTTCTGGCGAATAAAGGTCAGGTCAAACAGCGACATGATCTTTTGGCGATCCAGTTTGGGCTGAAATGTAAAATCAAATTCC
>Ga0209943_1001119_pt1 | contig 17140 bp, 11 predicted proteins | sample SalPonR1_B_D2_MG_FD_185698 | JGI IMG/M metagenome (GOLD analysis project Ga0209943, IMG submission 185698) | Salt pond soil microbial communities from South San Francisco under conditions of wetland restoration - Salt Pond MetaG R1_B_D2_MG... ... | reverse complement strand
GATGACTTACTCGACCGCGTAGGGCCTATCGATGAAAAAATTGAGGACCTCAAGGGGCTCAATATTCTCGTCGATCGAGACGATGAAGGCTACCTGCTTCAAATTTTCACAAAACCCGTTCAAGATAGACCGACCCTCTTTTTCGAGATCATTCAGCGAAAAGGAGCAAAATCTTTTGGGAAAGGAAATTTCAAAGCCCTTTTTGAAGCCATAGAGAGAGAACAGGAGATTAGAGGGACCTTGTAAAACTTGGAATTGAGCACTTCTGCTTGAAGTCACTTTTACTAAATTGTGTACTTATATGGTTGGCAAGCTATGATTTAAAAATAGTTTTGCCTTTTGGTACCCTCCTACTTGATACTCGGTAAGGATTGACTTTGGGTTATCGTCCCTTCATTTTCATCAATGATTTTATCTTTGATGAAAATACATAGGATTACCATTCATGAATACGGCTAGTTCCTCTGCCCAATCTTTCACTTTTCTTTTCCACTTGGGATTATTTTACCTCATGGTTCTTTTACTCAATGGCTATGGCTATGGTGGGGGAGATATGACAGAGACGCTTTCATTAGTTTTACATCATTATAAGCCCGATGCACTCGCCTCGGATTTATATGTGTCGACCATGGCATCCAATCCCATTCATGAGCGATTGTCTTTCGTTTATCTATTGAGTTTGGGCGGGGTACAACCCGCGTATTGGGCTTTGTTTCTGCATGTAATCTGCTCGCTTCTATTATTTGCCGGGATGTATAAGATAACTGCAGAGTATATTCCTTCCGAGGTCTTTCGATGGGCTGCTGTATTCGTGGTGGTCGTCGGATTGCAGGGCATCCACCTGGGCGGAAATGATCTGTATGACCTTCAATTCACTCCTTCGTTTCCAGCGAAAGCTCTTGGGGTTTGGTCACTATTTTTCTTTATCAAGCAACGCCTTTCGATTTCAGTGTTTCTTTTGGTTATTGCCGTCCTTTTCCAGCCGCTGGTTGCTGCTCAATTACTATTGCTTTACGTTTTGACTATTCTAATTCAGCTCTTGCTTGGACAAGTACACTGGGAGAAAAGATTCAATTTCGCTGGGCTTGTAGCGCTACCCTTAGTGCTATACATTCTTTTTTTGATGAATTATCACCAATCTGAACCCATTGAGACGGACACCTACTTCCAAATCATACACTTGCGCATGGACCATCACTTTTTTCCGGATAGTTTTGGTCTTTTCAATTATCTCATTTACGCCATTTTACTTGGCTCCAGCCTTATTTATTTTCACAATGTGGATAAGCGCATTTTTATTTTTCTTTTAGCCGTCACTGGCGGCTGTTTACTCTATGCAGCAGGTATTCATTTTAATATCAAAGCAGCAATTCTCACGCAATGGTTTAAAAGTACGATCTGGTTAGAGTTCTTGGGTACCATCGCAATCTTGGCGGGGATAAACCGGTTCTTTACGTTCCGAATACCTATTGGGTTCTTCTTCTCAGCCTTGGTTCTCATTATGGGAGTTATAGCTTGGGCTGGCTGGCCTCCACTCGATAAAAAATCTTACGATTTGGGATGTTCCTGGCTGGATTATGAGATTGTAGAAATCGCTGAAATGGCAAAAGAAAAAACAGGAAAAGAAGCCTTGTTCATACTTCCGCCTAGCACGACGCGTTTCCGACATGTAGCTGAACGCTCCGTATACGTAGATTTTAAGTCCATTTCGCATAACACGCCCTACCTCCTGGCCTGGAGTGAACGAATTAAAAAGGTGTACGGTTTAGATGCTTTCGATGGCAATCCGGAAGGGGGTTTTGAGCGTATCCCAGAGGCGTCAAATCATTATCAACAACTGTCGGAATTAGAGCTTCGGTCTTTACATACAAAAGAGGGTATCACTCATATGCTGACCTCTCGCGCCCACGAGCTCAACTTTCCTATAGTGGCAGAAACCAGGCAGTTTAGAATCTACCGCCTGGATAAAACCGACAGATAAAAATACCCTACTGACATCGTCAACAGGGTATTCTATTCATTCTATCATTGAATTTGAGCCTTAGGCAGGGCCGTGTTCTCCGGCTGCTTTTTCTTTTGAAATGGATTGGATTTCTTTGTCAATATAGTATAAAGCCAACGGCCCTTCTCCGATCAGCTTTATTCGGTCAAGAATCGTACGCATAAGGTTTTCCTCTTCACGTTGTTCTTCCACATACCACTGTAAGAAATTCATGGTCGCAAAATCATCCTCTTTATAAGCTAACTCTACCAACTTATTAATAGAAGCTGTGACTTTCTTTTCGTGATCATACACTTGCTGAAACAGTTTTTGGATGCTTTCAAACTCCAATGGGGGCTGCTCAATAGCGGGTGAAATGGCGTGGCCATCGACTTCGGAGATATAGTGAAAAATCTTGAGCATGTGCATCCGCTCTTCCTCACTTTGCTCGTGCATAAATTCACTGGCACCATCCATGCTTTCTTTATCGCACCAACTGGCCATAGATAAGTATAATTGTGAGGCATAACCTTCAAGTGCTATTTGCTTATTGAGCGCTTCTAACATCGTATCTGAAATCATAATATTTTTTCTTTTAAGTTCTTCAATGAAACGGCAAAAAGAGACACTTGTTCCCTCTATCTATAGTTTAGCATGAGTTTAAATAAAAATAGTAGCAAGCTTATAATTTTAGGCCTTTTGCAGCCAGCGATCGATGGAAGTGCGAATAATATCAAACACTTTATCGAACCCGCCCTCCAGGTACGGATCCGGGACCCGATTGATGGCTGGATCGGGGTGATAGTCGGTCAAACGGACAAGCTGAGCCCGGGTACCGCTCGGCGCTAATTTTCGCGCATCTTCATAATTTTTATCGTCCATTACGATGATCCAGTCAAATTCAGAAAAATCATCTTCTTGAAGCTGACGCGCGCGCAAATCGGAGATATCAATTCCATTGTCAGAAGCCACTGCAGCCGCTCTGGAGTCCGGACTCTCCCCGATATGCCAATCACCCGTTCCCGCAGAGTCCACTGCAGCTTCAATTTCGCCATTATTGATGCGCTCCCGAAGGATGCCGTGTGCCATCGGTGATCGACATATATTCCCCAAACAAACCATTAATACTTTCATAGAATATCCATTTACTTCATTAAGTATACAATTTATCGCCTGTAAAGATGAGATATTTCAAGGTTTTCTGCATATCGACCGCAGGCCAGGCGCGTGGCCCCGTGAGGGGGATGGAGGGGCCGGCCCGCAACATTGAATCACACCGGATTAGGTGGCGACAAGGAACTGAAGCTCCTTTTGTCCCTTTACCTGTTTTATGGGGGCCGGAGATGCAGCCGCGCTCCACCCTCAAATCACAACTTGTATGAGCAAATAATATGTACATTTGCTATACAAAAATCGCATGGCGGCTGCACCGAGCGAAAAGCGAGCCCGGAGGCACCCGACCCCGACTCCGCCTGCCGGCGGAAGAGGGGGCACGGCCAAAAAAATTATAAAAATAAAAAGGATTTGATCCTAAAAATATGAGAATCATCATTGTAGGAGCGGGTGATATTGGGTTTCATCTGGCGCATCTATTGAGTAATGAGCAGCAGGATATTACCCTGATCGATAATAAGAAGGAGGTGCTCGATCTGGCTGGGCAAAAACTGGATGTTTTAACTGTCTATGGAGATGGTTCATCTTTTGCTACACTGGAAGAAGCTTCGATTCGAAATGTGGATTTATTTATCAGTGTAACCACATCGGAAAAGACAAATCTGGTCAGCTGTATTTTAGCGAAAGAGTATGGGGCAAAACAAACGATAGCGCGGGTAAATCAGGCGGAATATCTCGAAGAAAAGTCACAGCATACCTTTAGAAAATTGGGTGTTGATGTTTTATTTTCTCCACGTGCATTAGCGGCACAGGAGATTGAGCGCTTGATAGAACACCCCTATTTTACAGACGTTTTCGATTTTGAGGATGGCTTATTCTCTCTTTGTGGTCTATATATCGAGCAAAAATGCCCGGTTATAGATAAAACGATTGCAGAGATTGCGATGGAAAATGAAGGACTCGCATTCCGGCCGATTGCGATTCTCAGGGGCAATCAAACCTTAATTCCACGGGGACCGACTCAGGTGCTCTTGGGTGATCAGATTTTCTTCCTGAATCCAAGAGGAAAAATTCAAGATTTGATCGAGGTGTTCGGGCTGAGTAAACGAAAAATCCAAAATATTATGATGATTGGCGGGCAGGATATAGCCCGTTTGACAGCGGACCGCCTGGAAGGAAAGTATCGCGTAAAGCTGATCGATGATAATCGGTCCATGTGTAAGGAATTAGCGGAGGAGTTGAGCCATACATTGATCTTGCACGGAGATCCCACGAATTTTGAGCTTCTCCGAGAGGAGAGTTTGTCCACTATGGATTGTTTCATTGCGCTTACACAGAGTACGGAAGCAAATATCCTGTCCTCCATGATGGCGCGCAATATAGGTGTTGGGAAAACGATATCCCTTGTTGAAAACGCGGCCTACATTCGACTGTCGCACAATATCGGTATTGACACCCTAATCAATAAAAAGTTGATTGCGGCCAATCATATTTTTAGATTCGTTCGCAAAGGGAAAGTAGCTGCTATAACCACTTTATCGGGAGTAAATGCAGAGGTCATTGAATTTATTATTGATCACGAGAGCAAGCTAACCAAACACGCCATCCACGAATTAACTTTCCCCGATGCCGCCTTAATTGGGGGAATTATTCGAGACAACCAGGCCTTTATCCCCGGGGGTAATTTTAAAATGAAGGTAGATGATAAGGTCATCATTTTTGCCTTGCCCCAGGCGATTCGAAAAATTGAAAAAATGTTTACTTAGCCAATGATTAGTTTTCAGCCGATATCGAATATTGTGGGGGTTCAGATACTCATCGTCGGGGTGCTCATGTGGACATCCGTCCCCTTTGGCCTGTATTTTGGCGATGGTGATGCCTGGCCCTTGTTCTGGTCCGGATTGATTTCTATTGTTTTTGGGGGCGGAATATGGGCGTACAAGTTCAGTCTATCCACTTCTATCAACAAGAAGGAAGGCTATATCATTGTGGTGCTGGGTTGGATGCTCATGGTTTTGTTTGGCACCTTACCTTATTTATTTTCCGGGGTTACCTCCGGATTTATTGATGCCTTCTTCGAAACTATGTCCGGAATGACCACAACGGGAGCCACCATATTCACCGATATCGAGTCTTTGCCTCGGGGCCTGTTGTTTTGGCGCAGTATGACCCAATGGATTGGAGGCATGGGAATTATCGTATTGACCGTGGCGATATTTCCATTATTGGGTTTTGGTGGTACGGAGCTATTTGTTGCTGAGGCTCCCGGACCGACATCGGATAAGTTGCACCCCCGAATACAGGAAACAGCCAAGCGCCTTTGGCTTATTTATCTGGGACTAACCGTCACGCTGTGCTTGATCCTTACTTTCATGGGACTCGGCTTTTACGATGGGATCAATCATGCCCTTACGACTATGGCTACAGGTGGATTCAGCACAAAAAATGACTCGATTGCTCATTTTGGCCCCGCCGTGCAATACGTCCTTATTTTATTCATGCTTTTTGCGGGAACGAACTATGCGGTTTTGTATTTGGCTCTAAAAAGAAAATGGGCTTCCATCTGGCGATATGATGAGTTTAAATTTTATTTATTTCTGGTATTTGGAGTCGCCATTTTCTTCACTCTGGTGATGGTGTTTAAATTAGACCGAGGCGTGGAGGAATCCTTTCGAGAAGCCTTGTTTACTGTGGTTTCTCTGGTCACCACAACGGGTTTCGTCAATGCCGACTATACCTCCTGGACCTTATTACTTACCTTCATTTCGTTTACTTTACTTTTTTTTGGAGCGAATGCAGGATCGACTTCAGGAGGCATTAAGCTGGTTCGGCATGCGGTGTTTTTAAAAAATATTTACCTGGAGTTCAAGCGAATCTTACATCCTCGAGCGGTCATACCTTTACGGCTCAATGGAACTGTCGTCCGATCCCGGGTTTTAGTAAATATTTTAGTATTCCTTCTCGTTTACATCGGCATTTTTTTAGTTGGAAGTACCATTTTGGTTGGATCCGGAGTCGATTTTAGCACTTCCATAGGCGCTGTTGCCACCTCTCTAGGCAATGTGGGGCCTGCCATCGGATCAGTAGGGCCCGTCGATAATTTTGCTCATTTTTCAGGAGGAATCAAACTCTTCCTTAGCTTTATCATGTTAATCGGGCGATTAGAATTATTCACGGTGATTTTACTTCTTATGCCCTTTTTCTGGCAGAAAGGCTAAAATTAATCTTATATGTATTAGGGCGTCACCCCGAATAGTCCGCCACCGGCGGATCTCGGGGTCGCTACGGTCGCCCGCTATCGGCTACCGGCGGGGCCGGCATCTCCCCGGTTCATTCCCGCCTCTGGGCGGCCATGAACCGGCGCCGGGCTCCCATCGCTGACGCGGGGTATCGTCAAGTCTTGTCACCTTGGTCGAGAATCAAAGTCGGAGGTGAAATGTAAACATGAAATCTAAAAAAAGCAGAGCGAAGATTTTCCGCTTCTCCACCTCCATTTATCCCGGGAATGAAAAAAGAATTAGGGAAGCTCAGCTTCTTCAGAAGTTAGAGCACCCAAAAAAGCGATGACCGCTTGTTTTTCCTCCTCAGTCAATCCCAATGGGGACAATAAAGGAGAACTTTCGGGAATAGGTCCTTCATGATTCTTGAGGACATTCCGCGGAATGGGTTGCGGCATACCCCGATTATACATATCCATCACCTCATTCAGGTCCGGCATGGTACCCGTATGCATATAAGGGGCGGTTCTCGCCACCTCTCGAAGGCTTGGCGTTTTGAAGGCGCCCAGCTGCAGCGTATCTTTCGTTATTACGTAGCGACCTAAATCCTCACCCGGCCGGCCAAAAAAAGTGAAGCCATCATTGTGAAACTGTTGATCAGAAAATAGAGGTCCGTGATGGCAGTTCATACATTTCGCCTTTGTCCGAAACAAATGCAAGCCCAGGAGCTCCTGATCATTGAGTTGGTCATATTCTCCTGACCAAAACTCATCAAACCGGCTTTGACCACTAACCACACTGCGTTCAAAAGTCGCCAATACTTTAGCTACCTCATTTTCCGAAATGCTATCGACGCCCATAACATCCCGAAATGCTTTGCGGTAGTCCGAAGAGGAATTCAATCGGGTCAAAATGATTTCCATATCCCCATTCATTTCCATACTATCCTGTATGGGCATTAGCGCCTGCTCTTCCAGTGAAGCAGCCCGGCCATCCCAAAAGTAGGTGTCATGGTATGCCGCGTTGAGAATGGTCATGCTATTGCGCCGGCCTTTCCGACTTTCATGGCCGAGGGATACCTGAAGACTGTCCGACCAACCCGTTTCAGGATTATGGCACGAAACGCAAGCGATATCTCCCTCCCCGGATAAGATGGGATCAAAAAACAACTGACGCCCCAACTCTTGCTTTTGCTGAGAGAAAGGATTACTCTGAGGATATTCTATATTCTGTAAAGGGGCTAAAGGCTTCGCTTCTACCCCATCGTCTACGAAAAAATCCGGCCAATTCGCCGGTGATTGCTCATACCATATCCGAAGAGAGTCCGGATCCATAGTCTGATCCGAAAAAACAGAAGTGGTTTCCATTTCCAGATTTTGGTTCATCCAAAGGATAGCCAGACTTACGGTCAGTATGATACTTAGTTTCCTATACATCTACTTAAAGATACGAAAGAATCAAAGTGAATCGTATAAAAAAAAGCGGAAATAAGGCTGAATCGCTCCTTATTTCCGCTTGATTTCTGGACGTTTATTGCTTGATAAACGGTATCGTTGTCGCCTTGTGATTCGGTGCAGATAATCGCAAATAGTAGGTTCCCTTTTGAAGTTGTCCTAAAATCAATTTTCGATTGGATTGATACTTCCGAATGGGGTAGGAATTAATGATTCGACCCTGATTATCGATAATATCAATCTGACCATCACTTTCCAGTGATTGCCCCGTCAACTGAGCTGTGCTCGACACAGGATTGGGTGCTAATTGCCAGTTGCGCGCAAAAGCATCGGGGGCAGATACAATCTCTTCCACCTCGGCTTTAATAAAGAAAGTATATCGCTCATTTTCTGTAAAATTTGCCCTTACGGTTACTGTTCCGACATCCGTTTGCCCCTCTTCAGCTGCAGAATAATAGATATTAAACGTGTCTCTTCCATTTAGCGGGTCTTTATCAAAAAGCGCATCTCCAGGCCGACCACCTTGTATAAGTAAGGCTGGCGTGATAGCGTCTGAAGAAAATCCATCACCTATAACCTCAACATCAGTGAATTCAATGATAGGGCTGGCTAAAGTTTCGATTTCAAATAGAAGGGTTGTATCAAAGGATTGCTCCACTAAACCTAGATCAAGGGTGTCCCCCGCTTCTACCTGACTTAGGCCGGGCAGCTCCGATATGGCAAAGTCCCCTTTTTCAGCGATGAAGCCATAAAGTTCACGGCCATTCATCCCATCATCCGCTTGAAAATACACATCTTTTCCTAAAATAATCAACTCTCGGGCACTCGCACTTTCTGCTCCAGGTCGAATATTACTCACTTGCACTTCAGACTGAAAATTTGCTGCTAGCGGGACTCGGTATACCTCCTGTCCTTCTGTCGTTTCCTTCGTATAATACAAGAAATCTTCAAGAAAATCATACACAAAGTCGTCGTGGTCGGGGTCGAGATTGTCTGGAGTAAAGGAAAGTAATTCAATATTTCCCTGGTCAAGAACCAGACCAAAAGGGTCAGCTAAAAAGAGTTCTCTTCCGATGGTATCTATGCCTCCCTGGTCGTTCTCTTGCGTAAAAAAAGAAGTGAACGTAAATAGAAAACCAAAGTGTGGTAGGATATCATCCGGTTCCATAGAATTACCTTGATTCAGGTTAGCCCATTCGTTGAAGTTATTGCTAGAGGGTTCGATCACATAAAGTCGATCGCCTTCTCCATCGGGATCTGCTGTGCAGAAAAGGACAGGAGGTGCCACGCCTGCTATACCAATCTGAATAAGGTTATCGGGGTTAGAGTTTTCTTCTCCCTCACGAAAATCAATGGCGAGTTGGGTTCCGGCTTCAGTGCCATCTGTCTTCCAAAGCTCACGCCCCAAAGAGTCGGCAGCACGAAAGAATACAGTATTTCCCACGGAAGTAAAACGGCTTGGGAAAGAGTTGCCCGATCCAGGGTCGATATCTTTCAATAGCTGGGTTCCTACAACCGTCCCGTCAGACAACCATAATTCTGTACCTGCATCCGGTGTGCGGGCATTGAAAAACATGAGGCCTCCTTCAGTAGTCACATATTTAAAGTTGGGGTTTCCAACGCCACTTCCCGGGTTAATATCGAGAAACAATTCAGTTCCCGCCTCTGTACCGTCTGAAACCCAGAGCTCAGAACTCTCCGCCTCAGTCGTGGCTGTAAACCAAAGTTGACCTTGAAAAATGACAAAATCCCGAGGAGCACCATTGTCCTCGCCTTCCTGGATATCTTTAAATAACTGAGTGCCATCTTCAGTTCCATCTGTCACCCAGAGCTCTGTTCCACTGCCCGGAGCCCGAGCTGAGAAAAAGACACGGCCGTCAAATTCAATAAAGTTCCCAGGGTTACTGTTCCCTGCAGAAAAGTCCGAATCCGGGTTGATATCTTTTAACAAACGAGTCCCGTCCTCGGTGCCATCGGATATCCAGAGTTCGGCACCCGAATCTTCTGTGGTAGCTCGAAAAATAAGTTGACCATTGTATTCGATAAACCGATCGGGGCGTCCGTCCGGCTCACCGGGATTTATATCTTGAATCAGATCCACCTGTTGAGCCATCAAAAATGGCGCACTAAGGATGAATAAGAAAATGGGTAAAAGCGATTTCATATCTATTGATTTTGTGTTTACAAATTAGTTTAATTGTCCTCGGGTTGAAGTCTGAAATAATATACCACCTCAGTCTCACCGCCTATGTCGGACTCATCAAAAACAACTTCAAGGTCTATTGTTTCTGTAATTTCAGAGTACGTACCTTCTCCCTTAATGCCAATATAAAAGAAAGGTGGCAGATTTGTACTACTTTTTCGATGAACCCGTATGTTTTGTTCTATGACTTTAACTGTTCCTTCGCGAGGGTTATTTTCATCGTAAGGGATAAATAGCAGAGCTTCTTCCATGCGAAGGCGTGCAGATGCACTTTGTACGTCCTGATCCGCATAGATTCGATGCATATTAAAAATATTCGTACTTCGTGTGCTATCCGTATTATACAATCCTACAACGTTAGGCTTTATCGGGTCCCGATGTACAAAAGCGAAGTGACGCCCGTTGGCCGGCCCCGTTTCCTGATCCGGAACGTTATCGAAACCCCATAATCGTGCAAATTCTTCCTGAGGTGCCCATAGATCCATATCAATATCGTGACCTGCGCCGACGGTAATCGTTGTTTGCTCTCTTTGATTTACCGGCATATAGCTCGAATCTTCCAGAATTTGGATCTGAGCCTCTAAGCCGTTAAATTCTTCGTTCGCTTCATTGAGAGCCATACCGATTTTGAAAGAGGTAGATCCGGGTTTAGGTCGGACTGAAGAAGGAATAGGGTTTAGCGCCTCTTCATCAATAAGAGCCCCCTTTACAGAAAATTGAATTTTACCGTATTCTTCTCGCCATTCTTTATTGAAAATTAGGCGAAGAAATAAACTATCCTGAAAGGTCAGGATGTAGTTCTCTTGTTCCCATGCAACCTGAGGTGGGGCTGGATTGACTTCACTGAGCTCTTCTCGACATCCGACTAGCACCAAAAGAATACCTAAAAAATAAAGCCACCTCATTTTATTATTATTTTAAATGTAGAATGAGCTCCGGATTCAGGAAAGCCCATATGGAAACCGGCGGTGTTATCTATAAGTTCAAACAAAATTTCGGCAGGCTCAGGTTCCCGAATTTGAATCTCAATTTGCACTTCCAGCTCGTTTGGTTGAATATGTACCTCAAACTCGTCATCTAGTGGCACTCCTTGGGATCCCAGCACTTCCATATCACCCATACTGCCCATTATTCTGTGCCGGACTAATACCTGAACCGTATCCGGTTGCAAATCACTGCTCATGGCAAGAGGTATTGTGATGGGCGTCGTGTCGCCTAAATCTGTTAACTCTAAAAGCAAGGAATCCTGAGCCCCTTCATTTAAAACATACCCATAATTGAACCGGATAAAAGCATTCTCTACGTCAAATCGCTTTTCATCAAATGCATCTGTTCGCCTGTCTGCACAAGAGGAACAGAATATAAATCCTAAAAGCACCAAAACCTGGAATATATACTTCATCAGTAGCCTGGGTTTTGTTCCAATAATGGATTCACAATAATGGCCTCCTGAGGTATGGGAAGAACATAGCGATCGCTTGGATAGGTCTGTGAGCAGTTCTCAAAACCGGACGATTCGCAAGCCTCGCGAACAACATTCTCTTGCCGACGTCGAATATCCCAGAAAGCCATGCCCTCCAGCGCGAGTTCCTTTGCTCTTTCCTCAGCGATAAATGTCAACCACTCACTAGCATTACCGGAAGGAAGGGCTGGATCGCTCTGTGACTGCAACAAAACTTCTCGCATCAGGTTTTCTGCCTCTGTCAGTTGGCCGAGTTGCGCATGAGCTTCAGCTTGATTGAGTATTACTTCAGAAGCTCTGATAATCGGTTTAGCTTGCGTAGTATTCGGCTCGAATGGGTACTTTTTAGAAAAAATGAGCGATTCCGACACTTCGTAAAGTTGACGCCGCTCATCATCCTGGGGGTAAGAGTCAAATAACTCTTGTGTTACCACAAAGGTTTGGGACCGGGTAGAATCTCCGCTCCCAAAAGCTGAATTTATACCTGTCGCTTGTCGATAGGATTGATCTAAAATCCACAAGGCTTCGGCATATCGGCTTTCGGTCCAGTTTTCGACATAGGAATCGGGGGTAAGTAAATCAAAAGACAATAGATTTCGGGCTTCAGCTCCGGCATCAATTGCTAATTGCCATCTGCCCTGGAAAAGGTAGACTCGACTTAGCAATGCCTCAGGAATACCCGGACGAGCCCAATATTTTGGATTTCCGGCTCGTACATTTGCGCCATTGAGCAAAGGACGAGCAGTTTGCAGATCCTCTATGATCTGGTTGTAGACTTCCCCCACTGAAGCGCGAGGGAGACGCTCAAAAACACCTAATGGCTGATCGTAATAAGGAACTGCTAAATGGGAGGCGGAAGGAGTATAATTATAGTCTTGCCCATATATCTGAAGTAACTGAAAATATAATAACGCTCGAATAACCCGGGCTTCGCCTTCAATGGCACGCAATAAATTGCTTCTTGAATCTTCGATTTCCGGAACCGCCTCTATCAGTCGACTAGCTGACATGATGCCTTCATAATTCACCTCGTAGACATCAGATATTCGAGACTCGTCTAGCTGAGTCATGAACTGATAGGTATTGGCATAAGCATCAATTAAATTCGTTGTAATACTGCGGTCGGGGCTCGGTTGCAAATGGCCGGCCATCAGTTCAGGGTACATAATAAGAAATTCACCATATAATGAATTATCTCCCAAGTGATTATACAGCCCTACCGCTGCCAAATTCGCATTATTTGCATCAGACAAGATATCTTCATTAGAGAGTTGGTCATCTATTTCTACCGAAAGGAAGTCCTGGCATCCCCACGAAAAAACTACAAGACATAAAATCAGGGTCTGTTTCATATCTGGGTTTTTAGGGTGAAGGAATACGTTCTCTGTCTGGGAAAATTATATCGGAATTCGGCTGGTCCATTGCGATCTGCCTTCGATTTTTGGGCATACCAAATCCCCAAACGGTTAATTGCCAAACTACACCTGAGATTTCGTAGAGCTGGGAATGGAGATTTAGAAAAAGGCTGATAGCCCATTGAAATATTGTTAATCTCAATAAAGTCGCCAGAGAATAGTAGACGCGTGGATGTTCGATGAAATGGGTTGTTGACATTCAGTCGAGGTACGTAAGTGATATCTCCGGGCTGCTGCCAGCGATCCAATTGATTTACACTCTGGTTTAAAAAGCTAATCTGTCGTCCATCAGAACTGTAGAATTCACTCATCAGAAAATCCTGCCCCTGAGAGAAATTAAGGAAAACGGATGCACTCCACTGTTTCCATTGGATAGAAGTTGTCCATCCTCCGCTATACAAAGGTGCAGATCGGCCAATAGGCTGTCGGTTATCCAGATCGTAGGCTTCATTGCGATTATCGGTAATGGCACCATTAGGTAATTCGTACAGCGGTTGTCCATTATAGGGATCGACACCTGCATATTTTACTCCATATAAGGTATTAATATCCTCTCCTTCACGTATACCCTGTGCAGAAGCTTGAGAGATGCGCTCGATCGGAATTTCTAAGACGCGATTTCTATTCAGTGACACATTGAAATTCATGCGCCACCGCAGTTCCTTGCCTTTTCGACCTCGAACATTAAATGAGGCTTCATAGCCCCAATTCCGCATGCTGCCTCCATTGATAATGACATTATCAAAGCCACTTTCGCGAGGCACATCTATGGTTGTAATGGCATTTCGAACGGTATTTCGATAATATTCTAAGGTCAAGCGATATTTTTCATCACTGAACCCCAAATCCAACCCTAAGTTAAACTTGTAATTCGATTCCCAGCCCAGCCCGGGATTCGGCGCTGTTCTCGGCTGTGCCCCCAATACGCCTCCGTATTGATTGGACGTAGATAAGTTGTACGTACCAGCTGCGGCATATGAACCAATACGAGCATTCCCCGTCGACCCAAAAGATGACCGGATCTTTCCGTAGGAAATGCCCTTCCAGGGGAAAAAAGACTCTTCCGTAAATACCCAGGAAGCGCCCAGCGCTGCAAATTGAGCTCGCTGTACATCACCACCGAATAAAGACGATGCGTCCTGTCGCCAACTGATACTGGCGTAATATCGGTAGTCATAATGGTAAGATAAATCACCGAAGTAAGAAACCAAAGCGTCCCGAAAGGTGCGCGAGGCTCCCGAAATGTCCTCATTTGCTGCAAAATCGATCTCCCGAAGACCATCGAATAGGAAGTTTGACGCGCGAGTCTGCAGTCGCTCATTCGTTCGGTTTTGAACTTCGGTTCCGGCGACATAAGACCAATGATGATGGTCAGCTAAGACGCCGCCACCTTGCGCTTTAGCACGCCATATCCATCTGAAATTCTGAACATCATTAATTCGCAAAAAACCGTTTCTATTTCGACCACTACCATTCAGAGCAGAGTCAAATTGGCGTTGCCGATTGCTGTAAAGATTAACGCCAATACTCGATGATAAGCGTAAATACGGGAAAAGGCGGACAAGGAGTTGGCTTCGGCCGGTGACGTCGAAGTTTTGATGTTCATTCTCATTTTGCGCCAATACTGCTAAGGGGTTCGGACGTGTGGCAAAAAAGCCCTCGTTGTTGAAAGTTCCGTCCGGCAAATAGGGGGATATATTTGGAGGAAAGCCCTGAGCGGTAAATGTATTTATCGCCTCCTTTTCCATACGCGCAAAAATGAGCCCCGACTCCAATTGAACGCGCTCTGAAAATTTTTGAGTTAAAGAAAGATTAGCAGTATAGCGTTGCATATCATTTCGCCTACCAATAGAACGCAGATAAAAATGTCCCAAAGAGAGACGATAGGTCATTTTATCGCTTCCTCCGCTAAAGCTCAAGTTCGTATTACTATTCCATCCGTTTTGCCGAACCAGAGCTCTCCAATCTGTATCCGTTTCTGCCGAACCCGCCAGGGCGGGATCTAACCCACTGTTGAAAAGCGTTTCCCGATATAAGTTCACATAGGATCGGCTATCAAGTAATTTTACATCATTTATAAAGGATGAAACCCCTTGCGTACTTGAAAACTGGATCTGCTGCGTTCCTTTTTTTCCTTTTTTGGTTGTGATCAGTATGACTCCGTTAGAGGCGTTTGCCCCATAAATAGCTGTTGCTGCGGCATCTTTCAAAACGGTGATGGATTCTATGTCCTCAGCATTGAGCATCGCCAGCGGATTTAGTCGTTGGCGGGCCACATCACTAAATACTGTGTTCGTCGCATTGAGCTCTTCTACATCATAGAGCGGAATACCATCCACCACATACAGCGGCTGTGCTGAGGCTGAAATATCCGAACCCAGAGCATTGATAAAACTTCCCTGCCCTCGTATCCGAACCTTCACCGGCAAGCCGGGCTCCCCGCCCGTGGACTCCACCTGGACACCGGCTACTTTCCCCTCCAGCATCTGATCTAAGCTCTCAATAGGCCGTAAGGTCTCCAGTTCCTCATTGGTCGCCTGACTGTAACTTCCTACTAATTCCCGGTGCTCTTTTGGCCCCGAGTAGGCGGTGACAACCACTTCTTTCATTTCCGCAGTAGATTCATTAAGCGTGACATTGATCGTATCGCGATGATCAATATCGACCACGCGACGCTCCATTCCGATATAAGAAAACACCAAACCTATTTCTGATTCAGGGAGTTTAATTCGGTAGCTGCCGTCGAGCTCTGTGATCGTTCCAGTCCCACTCTTCACTCCTACAACATTGACACCAATGAGCCGCTCTCCCGTCTCATCTACAACAAACCCCTGAACGTATTTCTGGGCACAAACCGTCTGCCCCCCGATGAAAAGGAATAATAACAACCCACATTTATATAAAGCCGTATGCATAATCGAGCGAAATCTATCGAAATATAATAGAAATTTAGCAGTCTTTATTTAGAATTATTCTACTTAAGGCAAATATAGGTATTGATATCCAAAAAATCACTTCAGATTCTAAATTTATTAGAGACAGAATTGGTCGAGTCAGTATTGCCATTCGAGAGATCTTACCGTATCTTCGCCTTATGAGTCATCACCAATCTCTGACCGATACGATTATAGCCTTATCCACGCCACCGGGTAGTGGTGCGATTGCTGTTATTCGACTATCCGGCCCCGATTGTATCCCATGGACGGCAAAGCATATCCGAAAGCCTAAACTCATTGAGGCGCCTTCCCATAGTGCTCATTTTGGTTTATTTCGAGGTGACTCAGGAGACATTTTAGATGAGGTGGTGGCCACCATATATAAAAATCCAAAATCATATACTCGGCAAGACGTTGTGGAAATCAGCGCCCATGCCTCCGATTGGATCATTGAGCAAATCATCCAGAGCTACCTTCGCCAGGGCGCCCGCTATGCCGAACCCGGAGAGTTTACCTTTCGCGCGTACATGAACGGACAGTTGGACTTGTCACAAGCTGAGGCAGTGGCTGACTTGATCTCAGCTGAATCGAAGGAAGCCCATCGACTGGCATTACATCAACTGCGCGGGGGATTCTCAGGGGAGATTGACCACTTGCGACAAAAGCTCATCGACTTTGCTTCTCTGATTGAATTAGAACTCGATTTTGGGGAGGAGGATGTCACCTTTGCCGACCGCACGGAGCTGCAAGAACAAGTTCAATCCATCCGTCAACTGATCCAACAGCTCATCGATTCCTTTCAGTGGGGTAATGCGGTAAAAAAAGGGATACAAACGGTCATTGCAGGGCGACCCAACGCCGGAAAGTCCACCTTACTCAACGCGTTATTGAAAGAAGACCGAGCTATTGTCTCTGACATTGCGGGCACCACGCGAGATACCATTGAGGAATCTATCGTAATGGACGGTATCCCATTTCGGCTCATTGACACTGCCGGCTTACGTAAAGCCACCGATGCTATTGAAGAAATTGGCGTTCAACGCACTTATGAGAAAATTCAGTCTTCCGCCGTCGTTCTATATGTATTTGATGTGACGGAATCTACTCCGGAGCAACTCCATACCGATCTGGCCGAGTTCCGCGGGCAGAATTATCACCTCATTGCTATAGCCAATAAAGTGGATCAAGCCGGAAACGCTCATTGGGCTGACTATGAGCAGGTATTATCAGACATACCGCTTTTGCCCATTTCCGCCCTGGAAGGTGAAGGTTTGGCACCCCTCATTGAGTCCCTCATTACTTTTGCTAAGGAATCCCGCCAACAAGCCGGCTCTGCGGTAGTAACCAACAGCCGGCAC
>Ga0209943_1001116_pt1 | contig 17144 bp, 18 predicted proteins | sample SalPonR1_B_D2_MG_FD_185698 | JGI IMG/M metagenome (GOLD analysis project Ga0209943, IMG submission 185698) | Salt pond soil microbial communities from South San Francisco under conditions of wetland restoration - Salt Pond MetaG R1_B_D2_MG... ... | reverse complement strand
TCGGTCAACTCCCGGCGCACATGCACCACCGCGCCACGGTCGAATGTCTCGCGGAAATCGCCGGGCAGCCAGGCGATGTCGCTGCGCGGCACCTCTTGCACCCCCTCGACCCCCTCTATGCCGATGTGCATGGCGCTGTCGCCGGTCTCCAGCACCACCGCCGGATACCATTGCCCGCCCAAGTCGATGTCGCGCGCCACCCGCAGCTCCGACAGCGCCGCCTGCCAGTCGGCCCCGGCCCCCAGTACCTCCTCGGGCAGGCTCTCGCCGGTTCCGCGCCAGCGACCGCGGTTGCGGTCATAGGCTTCGAGCTGCCGGCGCAGGGCGCGGGCCGCGTGGTCCTGCATCTGCGGGTCGATGGTGGCGCGCACGGTGAGGCCGCCGGAAAAGAACTCGCCCTCGCCGAACACATCGCTCAGTTGCCGCCGGATCTCGTCGGTGAAATAGTCGCGCGGCGGCAACTCGTCGCTGAACGGTGCGAAATCGCCGTTCTGCACCGAGCGCACCGGCCTCGCGCGCTCGGCCTCGTAGGCGCCGCGCTCCAGATAGCCGTTCTCCCACATCTCCCTGAGCACGAAGTTGCGCCGGTCGCGCAGCCGCTCCATCTCGCGCACCGGATGATAGTCGCTCGGCGCCTTGGGCATGGCCGCCAGCATCGCCGCCTCGTGCGGGGCAAGCTCGCGCAGGTTCTTGTTGAAATAGGTCTGTGCGGCGGCGGTAACGCCATAACTGTTCTGCCCGAGGAAAATCTCGTTGAGATAGAGTTCGAGGATATTCTCTTTCGACAGCGTCTCCTCGATGCGGGTGGCGAGGATGATCTCCTTGATCTTGCGCTCGATGCGGCGGTCGCCCGACAGCAGGAAATTCTTCATCACCTGCTGCGTGATGGTCGAGGCCCCGCGCACGTTCTGCCCGCGCGACTTGACCGCGTCATAGAGCGCCGAGGCGATCCCCAGCGCGTCGAAGCCGCCATGGCTGTAGAAATTCTTGTCCTCGGCGCTGATGAAGGCCTGTTTCACCAGGTCGGGAATCTCCTCGGCGGGGGTGAACAGCCGCCGCTCGCGGGCGAACTCGTCGATAATGCGCCCCTCTGCCGAATAGATGCGGCTGATGGTGGGGGGCGTGTAATTGGCGAGGCTCTCGTGGCTCGGCAGGTCCTTGCCATAGATGTGCAGCACCGCCCCGAGCGTGAGGCCGCCCACCACCACCACGAGGGTCAGCAGGCTGAACAGGGTGCCCAGAAGGTTCATCAGAGGACGCAGCACGGATCGCTCCCTTGGCGGAATGGGCCCGATATAGGGATGATCGCCGCCCCGGTCAAAAGCAAAGCCGGGCGGCGGGGGCGGGAATTCGCCCGCGCGCTCATTGCCGCACCAGCCCCGCGCGTGCCTGGTCGGCCGCGCGCCAGCTTTCCAGACCGGCCACCAGCGCCGCGACCAGCCCCGCACGCCACTCCGGATCGTTCAGGTTGCGCCGGTCCCGCGCATCCGAGAGGAACCCGGTCTCGATCAGCACCGAGGGGATGTCGGCGGCCTTGAGCACCGAGAAACCGGCATGGCGCATCGGGCGGCCCAGCACGGGGATGTCCTCGGCGCGGAACACCTCGAGCAGCGTGCCGGCAAGCGCCATGGCGCGCGGCTGCGTCTCCTGCCGGGCGAGGTCCATCAGCACGCCGGCCACCACATCGTCGCTGTCGCTCAGGTCCACCCCCGAGAGCAGGTCGGCGCGGTCGTGGCGCTCGGCCAGCGCCGCGCTGGCGGCGTCCGAGGCGGTGTCCGACAGGGTATAGACCGACGCACCCCGCGCCCGCGCGTCCGACAGGGCATCGGCATGCAGCGACACGAACACGTCCGCCACCACCTCGTGCGCCCGCGCGACCCGGGCCTCGAGGCTGACGAAGGCGTCGGCGTCACGGGTGAGAAACACCTCGTAGCCGCCCTTGCGCAACAGCGCCTCGCGCAATTCGCGCGCCAGCACCAGCATCAGCGTCTTTTCGGTCAGCCCGCCCTCCTCTGCGCCGGGGTCGATCCCACCATGGCCCGGGTCGATCATCACCCGCAACGGCCCGTCGGCGTCGCGCGGGGGCGGCGGCGGCGTGTCGCCGGCGCGCGGGGCCGGGGCCCAGCCGGGGCTGTCGGGCACGCCCGCGGCACTGGCAAAGCGCGCCGCGTCGGCGCGGCCCAGCCGCAGGCGCAGCGCCGCCGTACCGGTCTCTGGATCGACCGTCAGCCCCGCCTCCTCCAGCGGGTAGGGCGCGGCAAGATCGGCCACCATGCGCGACCAGCCCGGGCGTATCTGTCCCATGCGCAGCCCGCGCACCCGCCCGGTCGCGACCAGGTCGGCGGCCCCGGCCCCGGACCAGTCCACCTCGCGGAAATCGAGCACCATCCGCGGCGGCCCGTCGAGGGTGAACACCCGCCACGGCACCCCTTGTGACAGCGTCAGCCGCAGCCCCACGCCGGGGCCGTCCGCCACGATTTCACTCCGCACCGGGTCGAGCCGTGCCAGCCCGCTAAACCCCTCGGCCCGCGCGGCATCGCCCGCCGACAGCGCGACCAGCACCGCCAGCCCGATTCCCAAGATACTGCTCATCCGCCGGTCCCCGGTCTCGTTGCGCGCAGGATACCGGCAAAGGGGCGGCCACAACAGCCCCCGCCGCATCTTCTTGGCAAGAATACCCATCTCGCCCGGCGGACCCGGCGGCGCGCCGCCTCAGGGGCAGAGGATGTCATTGAACACGGCGAACAGCATCAGCGACAGGATCAGCGTCAGGCCGATGCTCATCATCAGCCGCAGCGCGCGCTCGCTCGGCGGGCGCCCCGCGACGGCCTCGTAGGCATAGAACACCAGGTGCCCGCCATCGAGCACCGGCACGGGAAACAGGTTCAACAGTCCGACCGCCGTCGACAGCACCGCGATGAACCAGATGAAGCTCTGCGCCCCCTGGCTGGCCATCGCGCCCGAAACCTCGGCGATGCCGATCGGGCCGGACATGTTGCATGAGCTGATCGCGCCGGTCACCATGTGATAAAGGCCCGAGACAGAGTTCTCCACGATCATCCATGTCTGTCCGACGGCGCCGCCCAGCGCCTCGACAGGGCCCATCGCCTCGGTCGCGGGCTCGAAGGCCATCGCGCCGGCCACGCCGATCCGCCACTCGGTGCGGAATCCGCCCTCGGGCTGCGGCTCGTCGGTGCGGCGCGGCACCAGCGTGAGCGACAGCGTCTCGCCGCCGCGCCAGACATCGAGCGCGAGCGGCGCGCCGTCCGAGCCCTCGACGATCTCCTTGAGCTCGGAGAAGGCCACGACCGACCGTTCGTTCACCGCGGTGATGACGTCGCCCGCCTCCAGCCCGGCGGCAAACGCTGCCGATTGCGGCGACAGGCCGCCCACCAGCGGCGGCATCAGGTGCGGGCCGGTCACCGTCAGCCGCGCGCCCTCGCGCCGCACCTCGTAGTCGAGAACCGGCTCGGCGGGCAGCGCGTCGATCACGGTGTCATAGGTCTCGTCGGAGTCGGGGCCCGGCAGCGCCACCCCCGCCACCGACAGGACCTCGTCGCCCGCACGCAATTCGATGCCCTGCACCGGCAGCGGCTTGATCTTGCCCACGGTCAGCGGATCGGCGGTCTTGCCCGTGCTCATCATGATCGCCGCGAAAACGAGGATCGACAGGATGAAGTTGAACACCGGCCCCGCCGCCACCGTCGCCGTGCGCGCCCAGAGCGGTGCGCCGTGCATGGTCTGGCGCCGGCGTTCGCGCGACATGGCGGCCATGGCCGCGCCATCTTGCCCGCTCGCCGCGTCGGAATCGCCCAGAAACTTGACGTAGCCGCCAAAGGGCAGGGCGGCCACCTGCCAGCGCGTGCCGTGCCGGTCCACCCGCGAGAACAGCACCGGGCCGAAACCCAGCGAGAACACCTCGGCCTTGATCCCCGACCAGCGGCCGACGATGTAATGGCCGTATTCATGCACCGCGACTATGATCGACAGCGCGACGACAAAGGCCAGTATCGTCATGAAAAGACTGCCGAATTGCGGCAACAAAATACTCAGGTCCACAACCTATCCCCGTGTTGTTGTTTCCAGTGCCACCGCGTCGGCGCATTGCCTTGCGAAATGGTCCATCCCCGCCACCCGATCAAGGGTCAGATCGTCGCCATTTGCACTCACCCGCGCCTCGGGCGTGGCCAGCATCCGCTCCAGCACCGTCTCGACCAAGGGTGCCATCGCCATGAAGCCGATGCGCCCGGCGATGAAATGGTCGAGCGCGCGCTCCTTGGCGGCGTTGAAAACGGCCCCCGCGAGGCCCCCCTCGGCCATCACCGCCCGCGCCAGCCGCAGGGCGGGCGCGCGCGCCTCGTCGGGAGCGCGAAACTCCAGCACCCCCGCTGCCGCGAGGTCGAGCGCGGCCACCGGCAGTGCGCGGCGCGCGGGCCAGTTGAGCGCGTAGCCGATGGCGTGGCGCATATCCGGCGGGCCGACATGGGCCATCAGCGCCCCGTCGTTGAACCCCACCAGCGCATGGACCAGCGATTGCGGGTGCACCAGCACCTCGATCTGCGACGGGGTGAGCCCGAAGAACTCGCGCGCCTCGATCATCTCCAGCGCCTTGTTGAACATCGACGCCGAATCGATGGTGATGCGCTGCCCCATGTCCCAGTTGGGGTGGGTCGAGGCTTCGGCTACCGTCGCGGTGGCCAGCCGTTCCGCCGGCCAGTCGCGGAACGCGCCGCCCGAGGCGGTGATGATGACGCGGGTGATGGCCCCCATGTCCTCGCCCGCGAGCGCCTGGAAAATCGCCGAGTGTTCGCTGTCCACCGGCAGGATGCGCGCGCCCGAGGCGTTCGCGGCGGCCATCACCAGCGGCCCGGCGGTGACCAGCGATTCCTTGTTGGCCAGCGCCAGAGTTGCGCCCGTCTCCAGCGCCCGCAGCCCCGGTTCCAGCCCCGCCGCGCCGACGATCGCCGACATCACCCAGTCTGCGGGCCGCGCTGCCGCCTCGAGCAGTGCCGTGCGCCCCGCGGCGGCCTCCACGCCCGAGCCCGTCAGCGCGGCGCGCAGGTCACCCAGCCGCGCATCGTCCGCCGTGACGGCCACCTCGGCCCCCAGGTCGCGCGCATCAGAGGCGAGTTGCGCCACGTTCGCGCCCCCGGTGAGCGCCACCACCCGGTACGCGTCGCGGTCGCGCCGGATCAGATCGAGCGTGCTCTGCCCGACAGAACCGGTCGCCCCGAGGATGCTCACCCGCCGCATCGCCGCTCACACCAGCCCGGCGGCGCGCACCAGCCCGAGGGCCAGCGCCGCGCCCAGCATCGCGTCGAACCGGTCGAGCACCCCGCCATGGCCGGGGATGAGTGCCGAGGAATCCTTGACCCCCTGCATCCGCTTGACCGCGCTTTCGCCGATATCGCCCATCTGCCCGGCGAAGCCCACAAGCACCGAGACCGGGATCAGCACCGCCCCCGCGCCCGTGGGGTCCGCGAAGGCCGCGCCCACGAGGGCCGCCCCGGCCCAGCCCGCGGCGGTGCCGGCCCAGGTCTTCTTCGGGCTGATGCGCGGCCAGAACCTGGGCCCGCCGATGGCCTTGCCCGCGAAATAGCCGGCCACGTCCGACACGATCACCACCAGTGCCAGCCACATCACCAAGGTGAGCCCTGCCTCGCCCCCGCGCAGGTCATGGATCACCCAAGGGGCCAGCAGCGCCGCCAGCGCCAGCGCGGCAAAGGGCGCGCGCGCCCGTGGTACCGTCTCAGCATTGACCAGCACCGCCGCCGCGACCAGCGGCAGCACGAACAGTCCCGGCAGCCACAGCGACAGCGCCAGCGCCGCCGCGCCGGTGATCGCGGCCCGCGCGGGCGCGGTCGAGGAGAAGAGGCGCGCCGCCTCCCATGTCATCAGACCGCCCAGCACGATGACCAGCGCGGCAAAGATCAGACCGCCGGCCCAGATCGCGCTCAGGCCCACCGCCGCCATCGCCAGCCCCGAGGCCGCGCGCGGTGCCAGATCGGACCATCGCGCGCCCGCGCTCATGCGCTCACCGTGCCGAAGCGGCGCTCGCGTGCACCGTATTGCGACAGGACACGGGCAAAGATGTCGCGGGTGAAATCGGGCCACAGCGTATCGATGAACTCGTACTCGGCATAGGCCGATTGCCACAGCAGGAAATTGGAAATGCGCGCCTCGCCGGACGTGCGGATCACGAGATCGGGATCGGGCAGCACGCGAGTGTCGAGATAGCGCGGCAGGGTCTGCTCGTCGACGGTCTCGGGATCGAGCCGCCCCTCGGCCACGTCGCGCGCCAGCCGGCGCATGGCGCGCGCCACCTCGTCGCGCCCGCCGTAATTGATCGCGATGGTGAGGTTGAGCCGCGTGCAATGGGAGGTCATCTCCTCGGCTTCTTCCATCAGCGCGCGCAGCCCCGGCTCCAGCCGGTAGCGATCGCCGATGAACCGCACGCGCACCTCCTCGCGCACGAATTCCTTCATCTCCTTGATGATGTAGCGGCGAAACAGGCTCATCAGCCCGGCGACCTCGGTCTGCGTGCGCTTCCAGTTCTCGGTGGAGAAGGCGAAGATGGTCAGATACTCGATCCCGAGATCGGGACAGGCGGCGACGATCTCGCGCACCCGGCGGGCACCTGCATGATGGCCAAAGAGCCGCGGGCGACCGCGGCTCTGCGCCCAGCGGCCGTTGCCGTCCATGATGATCGCCACATGGCGCGGACCGTCCCCGCCGTCGCGGGGCGTGCTCGTTGCCATGCGCGCCTCCTGCGTCATCAGACCTGCATGATCTCGGATTGCTTGTGCTCGAGCGCGTCGTCCACCTGTTTCACGTAGCTGTCGGTCAGCTCCTGCACCGCGTTCTCCCAGAATTTCTGGTCGTCCTCGGACATGCCGTCGGCCTTGGCCTTCTTGATCTGGTCCATGCCGTCGCGGCGCACGTTGCGCACCGCCACCCGGGCGTGCTCGGCATATTGCGAGGCGACCTTGGTCAGTTCGCGCCGCCGCTCCTCGTTCAGTTCGGGGATCGGCAGCATGATGATCGGGCCATTGGTCTGCGGGTTGATGCCGAGGCCGCTTTCGCGGATCGCTTTCTCGACCTTGTTGACGAGGCTCTTGTCCCAGACGTTGACGGTGACCATCCGCGGCTCGGGCACGTTGACGGTGCCGACCTGGTTGATCGGCGTCATCTGGCCATAGGCCTCCACCTGCACCGGCTCCAGCATCGAGGCCGAGGCGCGGCCCGTTCTGAGCGAGGCGAACTCGGTCCGCAGAGAGGCCATCGCGCCGGTCATCCGGCGCTCGAGGTCGTCGAGGTCGATTTCGATATCGTCCGCCATAGTCGTTCCCATGTCCTTGCCGGGGCTGTGTCCCGCCCCTGTTTAACCTCAGGCGTGCACGGTTGTATAGGTGCCCGCGCCCGAGAGGATGCCGCGAAAGCCGCCGGGCTCGTCCAGAGAGAAGACGATGATCGGCAGGTTGTTGTCGCGCGCCAGCGCGATGGCCGAGGCGTCCATCACGCCCAGGTGCTGCGCCAGCACCTCGTCATAGGTGACCCGCTCGAAGCGCTTGGCGTCGGCGTGCTTCACCGGGTCCTTGTCATATACCCCGTCCACCTTGGTGCCCTTTAGGATCGCCTCGCAGGTCATCTCGTTGGCGCGCAGCGTGGCGGCGGTGTCGGTGGTGAAATAGGGGTTGCCGGTGCCGGCGGCGAAGATGCAGATGCGCTTTTTCTCCAGGTGACGGACCGCGCGGCGGCGGATGTAGGGTTCCGCCACCTCGTCCATGCGGATGGCGCTGATCACCCGGCAATAGGCACCCAGCTTCTCCAGCGCGCTCTGCATGGCGAGCGCGTTCATCACCGTGGCGAGCATCCCCATGTAATCGGCGGTCGTGCGCTCCATCCCCTGAGCCGAGCCCTGAAGGCCGCGAAAGATGTTGCCGCCGCCGATCACCATGCAAATCTCCACGCCCATGTCGTGGACGCTCTTGACCTCCTGCGCGATGCGCTCGACCGTCGGCGGGTGCAGCCCGTACCCCTGGTCCCCCATAAGCGCCTCGCCCGAGATCTTGAGCATCACGCGGCTGAACTTGGCTTTGCTCGTGTCGGGGGGGGTCATCGGGTTCTCCGCGGCTGCTCTTTTGAATTGCGCGCAAAATGTCGCAAATGCGCGGCGGGTGCAATCGCGGAAACGGGGGGTGGCAGATGGACAGCCGGGCCAGGCCCGAACCGTGCCATCAAGCAGCCCCTCGCCAAGCGCCGCAATCCGCGCTAGGCCCTGCCTGACATGGAGATCGCGACGATAGATGCCTCGCGCCCGGTGCTCATTGCCGGGCCCACCGCCAGCGGAAAATCCGCGCTGGCGCTGGCCATCGCGCGCGCGCAGGGCGGCGTGATCGTCAATGCCGATGCGCTGCAGGTCTATGCCAACTGGCGCATCCTCTCGGCGCGGCCCTCGTCGGAGGAAGAGGCGCAGGTCCCGCACCGTCTCTACGGTCATGTCGCGCCGGAGCAGGATTATTCCGCCGGCCACTGGCTGCGCGAGGTGGCACCGCTGCTGGAGAGCGGCCCGCGCCCGATCATCGTGGGCGGCACCGGGCTCTATTTCGCGGCGCTGACGGAAGGGCTCGCCGAGATCCCCGCGATCCCGCCCGAGATCCGCGCCGAGGCCGAGCGTCTGCTGCACGAGACGGGCCTGCGCGCGCTGCTGGACGCACTTGACCCAGAGACGCGCGCGCGCATCGACACCGCCAATCCCCGCCGCGTGCAGCGCGCCTGGGAGGTGCAGGCCGCCACCGGGCGCGGGCTGGCCGCCTGGCAGGATGCCACGCCGCCGCCGCTCCTGCCGCTGGCGCGCGCCACGCCGGTCCTCGTCGAGGCCCCGAAGGAGTGGCTCGGCCCGCGCATCGCACGCCGCTTCGACGCGATGCTCGACGCGGGCGCGCTCGACGAGGCGCGCGCCAACCTTCCGGGCTGGGACGCCGCGCGCCCCGCGGCGCAGGCCATCGGCGCGGCGGAACTCATCGCGCATCTGCGTGGCGAAATGACGCTCGACGCCGCCCGCGAGGCCGCGATCACCGCCACCCGGCAATATGCCAAGCGTCAACGCACCTGGTTCCGCGCCCGCATGCAGGGCTGGCACCGCGTGCAGGCAGATTACGCTCTGAGGGATCGCGGACGCGGCTGCGCCGTCACGCCTCGCGGCCATGCGCCTTGAGCCGGGCATGGAGCGTGCCCGCCTCCGGCGCGCCGGTCTCCAGCGCAAAGACATAGGCATGGGTGAGGAAAAAGCACGCGGCGTCGAGATCGTTGAGCCGGTCGGCGGCGCGCGCATAGAGCCGCGCGAGCGCACGCCGGTCATCCGCCGCGTGCGCCTTGAGGATCGCCGCCTCCAGCCGTTTCATTCCGCGGCCCGCGCCATGGCCCGGCGCGCCTCGATCTTGCCCGCCACCCAGTCGTGGAAGCAGTGGGTGGGGCTGTCCATCACCGGCGAGAAGCGCCCGCCGTCGAAGCGCGCTGCGTGGCGGCCGCGCTGCATCCCCTCGACCACGAAGATGTCCTCCTCGAACACCGTCTTCCACAGCTGCGTGTTGCGCATCTTGAGGCCCTCCTCGGCGTCGGGCACGGCATAATAGAGGTGGATATGCTCCACCGTGCGCTCGGGCCCCTTTGGTTCGAGGATGATGGCGAAGGCATGGTCGCGGTGCACGCCGAGAAGGACGTTGGGATAGGCCGCGATATACTCGGCCTGCTCGTTCCACTTCGCGCCCACATCGGCGAAGTCGGGGAAAGTCTCGCCGTTCTCGTTGGTGATCTGCCGGTAGACCAGCGTGCCTTGCCCGGAATACTCGCCCCGCTTCTCGATGTGGTAATGATCCTCCAGCCGCGAATAGCTGTTGAGCCCGGGATGCACCCAGGGCAGGTGATAGCTCTCGCAATAGTTCTCGACCGCGAGTTTCCAGTTGGTCGCCACCTCCAGTGTGAAGCGGCTGTCGTGGCCGCCGTGATAGAGCGGCAGGTCGAACTCGGACCAGCGGGCGATGAGATCGGACATCGCCTCCTCGAAGGGCGCGGCATCGCCTGAGACGTTGATCCAGACGATGTCGCGCCAGATGTGGCTGCGCACCTCGTTGAGACCCAGCTCGTCGCGGCGGATGGAGGCGTGGGTGTTGTGGCCCGGCCCGCCGACATGCGGGGTCGAGACGAGGTTGCCCTTGGTCGAGTAGCACCACGAATGGTAGGGGCAGCGGATCGCGCCCTCGATGCGGCGCGGCTCCTCGACGAGGATCATGCCGCGGTGACGGCAGATATTCTCGAATACGCGCACCGTGCCCTCCTTGTCGCGGATCAGCAGCAGCGGCACGCCGAGGAATTCCAGCGGCTTCGCGTCGCCCGGCTCTGGCACGTCAGCGCCGACGGCGAGCCCCGTCCATTGTCCGAACAGCAGCGCCCGGCGCTCCTCCTCGAACACGCCTGCGTCGGTGTAATGCGCGTTGGGCAGGCCGCGCGCGGCCTCCACGCTGGCGCGCACCTGGCCAAGATCGGTCAGCGGCTGGCTCATCTCGTCTCTCCCGTCATACATCACGACGGCGATCATAGCCCGCATGGGACGCACATGGCGCACACGGTTGCGACCAGAGTTTCCTCAAGGCGACATGGCGTGCGGTCCGATACCGCTCACCGAGTGTTGAATTCCGCGTGACCGGCCCGCCGTGCCACCCTCGCGGCGACGCGCGGCCGGGACAGGCCGGAATACGGGAGGGAACATGCTGGGACTGGTCTTGTGGTGCGACACGGATGCCGGGGATGCGCTGATCTGGTGCGAGGATCACGGCGAACTTGCCAGTTTCAGGGCCACGGGCGGCCCGGCGGAGCAGGTCCGGGCGGGCGACCTCGTGCAGATGCGGCTGAGCAAGGCCCGCGGTGCCCGCCGCGCGCTGGGGCTGCGGGTGGTGGCGCGCGGCGTGGCCGCCGATCTGCCGCGGCAGCTGCGTCAGACGGCACCGTGCCGGACATCCGGCGAGGCGGAGGAGCCCGGCCCGGGGCTGGCCTCGAAGGCTGCGTCGCCGGCCTGAGCCATCGCGCGGCTCAGAGACCGCGCGACATCGCCGCGACGCCGGTACGCGCCATCTCCACGAGGCCCAGGGGGCGCATCAGGTCGGCAAAGGCGTCGATCTTTTCCGGCGCGCCGGTGATCTCGAAGACAAAGCTGCGATGCGTGCTGTCCACCGCGTTGGCGCGAAAGATATCCGCCAGCCGCAGCGCCTCGACCCGCTTGTCGCCCTCGCCCTCGACCTTCAGCAGCGCCAGTTCGCGCTCGACGCTCGGGCCCTCGACGGTGAGGTCGTGCACCTCGTGCACCGGCACGATGCGGCCCAACTGCGCCTTGATCTGCTCGATCACCTGCGGCGTGCCGGTGGTGACGATGGTGATGCGGGAGGTGTGGCCGGTATGGTCGACCTCGGCCACGGTCAGGCTGTCGATATTGTAGCCCCGACCCGAAAAGAGGCCGATCACCCGCGCCAGCACGCCCGGCTCGTTATCGACGATCACGGCGAGCGTATGGGTCTCCTGCACATCCGAGAATTGCGGCCGCAGGTTGTAGGCCGAATGCTTGGACGAGCCTTTCTTGATTTTCAGGGCGGACATTGATGAATTCCTTGTTGAAGCTGTTATGTCCCGGAATTTTCAAAAAATTCCGGGACGTTTTCCTTTCAGGAAAACGGGCTCACACCAGCACCGCCCCGCCTTCCTTGATGGCGTCCTTGGTGGAGGCCTCGCCCAAGAGCATCTTGTTGTGCGGCTCGCCCGACGGGATCATCGGGAAGCAGTTCTCGTGCTTCTCCACCAGGCAGTCGAAGATCACCGGTCCGTCATGGTCGAGCATCTCCATGATCGCGTCGTCGAGATCGGCGGGGTCGCGGCAGAGAATGCCCTTGGCCCCGAACGCCTCGGCCAGTTTCACGAAATCGGGCAGCGCCTCGGACCACGAGGACGAATAGCGCTCGCCATGCAGCAATTCCTGCCACTGCCGGACCATGCCCAGCCGCTCGTTGTTGAGGATGAACTGCTTCACCGGCAGGCGGTACTGCACCGCGGTGCCCATCTCCTGCATGTTCATCAGCCACGACGCTTCGCCCGCGACGTTGATCACCAGCGCCTCGGGGTGCGCCATCTGCACGCCGATGGAGGCAGGAAAGCCGTAGCCCATGGTGCCCAGGCCTCCGGAGGTCATCCAGCGGTTGGGATCCTCGAAGCCCATGTATTGCGCCGCCCACATCTGGTGCTGGCCCACCTCGGTGCAGATATAGCGGTCGTGCCCCCTGGTCAGCGCCTCCAGCCGTTCCAGTGCGTATTGCGGCTTGATCGTGGGGCCCTCCTGGGTGAATTTCAGGCACTCCACGCGCCGCCACTCGGCGATCTTCTCGCGCCACTTGGCGATGGCCTCGGCATTGACCTTGCGGCCGCGCGATTTCCAGACCTTGAGCACGTCCTCCAGAACGTGGGCGATATCGCCGACGATGGGGATGTCGGTCTTGATCACCTTGTTGATGGACGACGGGTCGATGTCGATATGCGCCTTGGTGCTGTCGGGGCTGAACGCATCGAGCCGCCCGGTGATCCGGTCGTCAAACCGCGCGCCGATATTGATCATCAGGTCGCAACCATGCATCGCCATGTTGGCCTCGTAGAGGCCGTGCATCCCCAGCATCCCCAGCCAGTGCTTTCCCGAGGCGGGGTAGGCCCCGAGACCCATCAGCGTCGAGGTTACGGGGATGCCCGTGGCCTCGACCAGTTCGCGCAGCAATTGGCTCGCGGCGGGGCCCGAGTTGATCACGCCGCCACCGGTGTAGAACACCGGGCGCCTGGCCTTCTCGATGGCCGCCACCAGGTCGGTGATGCCCTCGATATCGCCCTTGACCTGCGGCTGGTAGTGATGCGTGCGCGCCTTCTGCGGCGGGGTATACTCGGCCGAGGCGAACTGCACGTCCTTGGGAATGTCGATCAGCACCGGGCCGGGACGGCCCGAGGTGGCGACGTGAAATGCCTGATGGAGGGTGTCCGACAGGTGCTTGGTGTCCGACACCAGCCAGTTATGCTTGGTGCAGGGGCGCGTGATGCCCACCGTGTCGGCCTCCTGAAAGGCGTCGGTGCCGATCATGAAAGTGGGCACCTGGCCCGTGAGCACCACCAGCGGGATGCTGTCCATCAGCGCGTCGGTCATGCCGGTGACGGCATTGGTCGCCCCGGGCCCCGAGGTCACCAGCACCACACCCGGCTTGCCGGTAGAGCGCGCATACCCTTCGGCGGCGTGCACCGCGCCCTGCTCGTGCCGCACGAGGATGTGGCGGATGTCGTTCTGCTGAAAGACCTCGTCATAGATCGGCAGCACGGCCCCGCCGGGATAGCCGAATACGACATCCACGCCCTGATCCCTGAGGGCCTGGACCACCATTTTCGCTCCGGTCATCTGACGTGTCATCTGCTTTCGTGCTCCGTGTCTGACGTCGTTCCGCTGTCGCATAAAAAAGCCCCCGGTCGCATGGCGGGGGCGCATGGGGTGCCGATATGGTCTCCGTTACCGGCCCATGCGCCATTTGCCTACGATGTCTACGAGCGTGATCACGCCGACGACTCCTTTGCTGCGTGGCAGCGACACTAGGTCGGAGGGCAGGGGGCGTCAAGCCGATATGGCGGTTAAAATGTCGCGCAGACAGCGGATTCTTTGCATTTGTTGCGCTGAAAGGGGGGCGTCAGCCCTCCGCGCCCCGCGCCGCCGCGATGAAGCCGCGGATGAGCGCCGGGTCCTTGCGGCCCGGCGCGGCCTCGACGCCCGAGGACACGTCGAGCTGCCGCGCGCCGGTGCGGCGCACCGCCTCGTCCACGTTGCCGGGCGTGAGCCCGCCCGCCAGCAGCCAGGGCAGGGGCCAGTCGCGCCCCTCGATCAGCCGCCAGTCGAAGGCGAGCGCGTTGCCGCCCGGACGGGTGGCACCCGGCGGCGGCTTGGCGTCGATCAGGAGCTGGTCTGCCACGGCCGCGTAGTGGTCGATCTGGGCGAGGTCGGCCTCCTCGGCGATGCCGATCGCCTTCATAACCGGCAGGCCATGGCGCGCCTTGAGCGCGGTCACCCGCGCCGGGCTCTCGTCCCCGTGAAGCTGCAGCATGTCGAGCGGCACGGCCGCGCAGAGCGCGTCGAGCGCGTCGTCGCCGGCGTTCACCGTCAATGCCACCTTGGCCACCCCCGGCGGCACGTCGTGCGTCAGCGCGCGCATCGCTTCGATATCGACATGGCGCGGCGATTTCTCGAAGAACACGAAGCCGACATAGGCCGCCCCCGCAGCCACGGCAGCGGCCACGTCGCGCGCCTCGGTTAGGCCGCAGATCTTGACGCGGATGTCGCGGGGCATGGGCGCTCAGCTGGCCTCGTCGAGAAGCGACAGAACTTCGTCGCGCTCGCGGCTCTCTTTCTTCTTGAGCCGCGCCACCTCGGCGCGCAGGCTGGCCAGCTCGCGCGCCTGCCGCGCGGCGGCGGCGCGTTCGCCCGCCTCACGGATCCATTCCCAGATGAACCCGAGGATCAGCCCCGCGAGGATGCCGCCGAAGATCACCACGAAAAGCGGCATCTGGTAGGTCGGGTTGAGCGCGGCGAAGCCCGACAGCTCGTCGGGCAGCACCCGCAGCGTGACCATGCCGCGATTGGCGAGCGCGATCAGCACCAGCGCGAGGCCGAAAATGGCGATGGAGGCGTAACGGATGTAGCGCATGGATTACTTGCCGTTCAGCCGGTCGCGCAGCAGCTTGCCGGTCTTGAAGAAGGGGACGTGTTTTTCCTCGACCTCGACGCTCTCGCCGGTGCGCGGGTTGCGCCCGATGCGCGCGTCGCGCTTCTTCACCGAGAAGGCCCCGAAACCGCGCAGCTCGACCCGGTTGCCGCTGGCAAGCGCGTCGGTGATCTCGTTGAAAATTGTGTTCACGATCTTCTCGACGTCGCGCTGATAGAGATGCGGGTTGTCGTCGGCGATCTTCTGGATGAGTTCCGATCGGATCATCGCTGTCCCCCCGGGAGTTGATTGTGGCCTTCGCGTTCCGACCGACTATAGACAGATTGCCGCGAAACCCAAACAGAAAGCCGTGCCCAACAGGCGGATAAGGCAGAAAAATTCCCGTGTGGGCCCGGCCTGCGCCCGGACGGGCGGCGCGCCCGGCGGCAGGAGGCCGCCGCGGACCCGTCGTTCGCGGCGTGATTCGGGGGCGCGCATGGTGGACATCTTGCGCCCCGCGCCGCATGGTGCACGCCGCATCGGATCACGGGGTGGACGGCATGACGCGCGACATATTCATCGGCATTCCCGCACGGCGGGCACCACCGTGACGGCGCTGACGCTGGCCCGGGAGGGCGATCTCGAGCGGCTGCTGCCGATGGTCGCCACGCGCGCCGCCGAAGCGGGCCATGCCGGGGACGAGGCCGCCGCGCGCGCGGCCCTCCTGCCGCTGCTGGAGGGCTGTCCGCACGGCGCGGTCTACCTCGTCGGCCCGCCCCGCGCGCCCATCGGCTACGTGGTGCTGTCCTTCGGCTGGTCGCTGGCGGCGGGCGGGCTGACGGCGCGGATCGACGAGATGCACATCCGCCGCGCCGTACGCGGGCGCGGCATCGGCACGGAGGTGCTGGGCAGTCTGCCGCGCGCGCTCGGGTCGGCCGGGCTGCGCGCGATCGAGGCGGAGACCGGGCGCGCGGATACGCGCCTGAGGGCGCTCTTTGCCCGGCAGCGTTTTCACCCTCTGGAGGACCGGCTCACCTTGCGGCTGACATTGGCGCGCTGAGGCTCCGCGGCCTCAGGGCAGGATCATGCGCACGCCGTCCATCCCCGCGATCTCGGTCACGTCCTCGTCGTAGAGCGCGCTCAGCGTCTCGACCATCCCCGGGCCCCATTCCGGCACGTCGAGTTCCTCCTCGATGGCCGACTCGTCGGCGAACTTGTCGAGAAAGGCCATCACGACGCGCCGTTTCTGCGCGTCGGTGAGGCCGGGGCGCGCCTCGATATAGGCGCTGAAGCGCTGGTGGCCCGCTTTGGTCATGATCTCGGGCAACAGTGCGAACTCGCCCTTGAGCGGCACGCTTTCGTCCGTCCCGGCCATCGCGCGGAGCACCTCTGCCCAGACGATCGGCGTGTCCTCGTTGCACCACACGGTGACGGGAATGTCCGGCAGGGCGGCACGAATGCGCGCGATGGTCTCGGACCAGCGCAGATGCGCGGGATCGTCGCCGCGCAACAGCTCGGTCACGGTGGAGAACGGCGTGGCGGGCAGCAGCGCGGGCAGCAGCGTCGCCGGGTTGCGCAGCCCGAAGAACAGCTCGATATCGTCGGGCCCGAAAATGCGGTCGAGCAGGCCAAGCCGCATGTCCGCCGCCGGGTAGAAGCGCGCGCCGCCGATCGACATCTTGGGTGTGCCGAAGAAGCCGTGATTGCCCAGCACCAGCCGCGCGGTGTCCCCGGGCGTGCCGGTGGCGGCCATCACGCTGTCGCGCGCATCATCGGGCAGGGTGGTCTTCTGCGCGGTGTGCATCTGGTCGCGCAGCAGGCGGCGATAGCTCTCGGACCCGGGAACATGCGTGCCGTGCCGTGCCAGCGTCGCGGCATCGTCGTGCAGGCAGGCGATCAGCCTGTCCTCGTCGGTCATGTGTGCGCCTGCGTGGATAACGACCTGCATTGCCCCCCTCTGCCTCCCGTCTGCTTGTCGCGGGTTGCGGGGCAGTATAGGCGCTTTTCGGCTGAGGAAAACAGCAATCGGCGGCGCGCTGCTGCTTGCCCGCCGGGGCGATTGCGATTAAGGGAAGGCGCGTGCGTCGCCGCGTTAGCTCAGCTGGTAGAGCAGCGCTCTTGTAAAGCGAAGGTCGGGGGTTCGATTCCCTCACGCGGCACCACCTTATCCCCTCCCGCAGAGGCTCCGGTCAGGGCTGCGGCACCTTGTGCCGGGCGGTCCAAAGCCCGTATTTCTGCCTGAACGCCCGGGCGCGGCCCCGCGCGACCGGCACCGTTGTCGCGTCGCGCAGGGTCAGTGTCAAACTGCCGTCGCGCTTGGGCTCGACGTCGCGGATATGGCTGAAGGCGACCCAGTAGGATTTGTGGACCTGCATCCCCGGC
>Ga0209943_1001110_pt1 | contig 17193 bp, 10 predicted proteins | sample SalPonR1_B_D2_MG_FD_185698 | JGI IMG/M metagenome (GOLD analysis project Ga0209943, IMG submission 185698) | Salt pond soil microbial communities from South San Francisco under conditions of wetland restoration - Salt Pond MetaG R1_B_D2_MG... ... | reverse complement strand
GTATCACGTGGATAGTAGAAGATATGTGTGGTAATGTAGGAACGTGTCAGTATTTATTTACTGTAGAAGACTGCAAATTACCGACACCGATTGTAATCAATGGATTGGCAACAGTAGTGATGCCTTCTTCAGGTTGCATTGATGTAAATATTGATCTATTTGAAAGAGGAAGTTTCGATAACTGTGGACCGGTTAACTTTAGTTATTCTACGGATACAGCTGATGATGTGAGAACATTCTGCTGTGAAGACATCGAAGCAGGTCAACAACAAGAAGTTGAATTCTGGGTAACAGATCAAGCAGGTAATCAAGACTTTGTAGTTACTTACATTTTGGTACAAGATCCAAATGGAGCTTGTCCAGATTCAGACTCTCTAGCTGTCGTTTCAGGGACAACTGCACTTGCAGCTGTTAATGGATCAAATGCAGTTAGTGACGTTTCTATGAAGTTTGAGGATATGTCTAATCCTACTCCATTATTTAGTACGACAGATGCAAGTGGTGAATTTAGGTTCAATGGCACTCAAGGACGTTCTTATGAACTTACGGCGAGCAAGACTGATGGTGTATTGAACGGAGTAAATACAATGGATATCTTGTTGATTCAGCAGCATATTTTAGGATTGAATGAGATTTCAAATCCATACAACTTGATTGCTGCGAATGTTAATGATGATGCACGCATCACAGGTGGTGACCTAATCGACTTGAGAAAAGTGATATTAGGAATCGAAACTACATTCCCATCCAATGACAGTTGGAGGTTTGTTGATGCAGCTGAGCAGTTAGAAACAGGAACTTTACCTGTAAATTACAGCGAGCGCATTGAGCTAAACAACGTTCCAGCAGTAGTTGCTGATCAGGACTTTGTAGCCGTTAAGATTGGAGATGTTGATGGAACAGCAACACCAAATAACTTGGTTAGCCAGGAGGCTGAAGGCCGAAGTGGTGCATTAGTGTTGAACGCACAGGATGCAACTGTTGAAGCAGGCGAGTCTGTTGAGTTAGCGATTACGAGTGAGATGTTTACGGATGTACTGGGCTACCAGTTCACATTAAATGTAAACGGCTTGAACGTTACAGACGTGAAAGCGGGTGCTTTAGAAGTGAGTGAAGCGAACTACGGAGTATTTGCAGGACAGATGACGATGAGTTGGAATGCTGTAGAAGCAGTGAATGTATCATCAGATGATGTATTGTTCACAGTAGTGCTGAGTGCAGAAGAAGATGTACGTTTAAGTGAAGTAGTAGAAGTGACGAGTGAGATCACAACTACGGAGGCTTACGTAAGTGGCGATGTACGAACAGTAGACTTGCGATTTGTAGATGGCACAGCGAAGGAATTCGCATTATACCAGAACGTACCGAACCCATTTGAGAGTAAGACGATTATCCGATTTGATTTACCGGAAGCTGGAACAGCGACTTTGACGGTATTTGATCAGTCAGGTAAAGTGATTACGGAGATTGCAGGCGAATACGCTGCGGGCTCAAATCAAGTGGAGTTACAACGCTCAGATATTAATGGCAGCGGCATGTTGTACTACCGTTTAGAGAGCGGAGATTACACTGCTGCGAAGAAGATGGTAATCATTGACTAATTTTAAAGTCAATTTATAATAACCTAAAAAGGGTGGGGATTTTCCCCACCCTTTTTTTATTTTAGGGTTCTATGAAAGCACTAGTTATTCAAGAAAAGCAAGAATATCCCTCCCTGCAAGACCTTCCTGACCTTAATGAAGCTCCTGCTAATGAAGAAATAGTAGACTTAAAGTATTCTGCTTTAAATCGAAGGGATTATTGGATCACTCAAGGACAATATCCAGGTATTAAGAATGGGGTAATTATGGGATCTGATGGCATGGGCATGATAAAGAATAGAAGGGTTTTGATTAATCCCGGTTTGGACTGGGGTGATAATGAAAGAGTGCAATCCGATGCATTCAATGTTCTTGGATTACCTAGGAATGGAACCTTCGCATCTCAGGTAGTTGTTCCCACTGAGAATATTTTTAATGTTCCTGGTCATCTTACCGATGCTGAAGCAGCAGCTTTACCCTTAGCCGGATTAACAGCATATCGAGTGCTATTTAGCCGTTGCTCCCTTCAAGCGGGCGATAAAGTTTTAATTTCTGGTGTAGGTGGAGGAGTTGCTCATTTTGCTTTGCTTTTTGCAGTTGCAGCAGGAGCTCAAGTAACCGTTACGTCGAGTTCTAAATCTAAAATAGAACAAGCTATGGATTTAGGAGCTACTCACGGTGTTAATTATACAAATAAGGATTGGGCCGCAGATTGCAAGAATCACGTTACCAAGGGCTTTGATGTTATTATCGATAGTGCTGCTGGTGATAATTTCTCCCGTTTTATTTACTTATCTGCGCCTGGAGGTCGGATCGGCATTTATGGAGGAACAAGAGGTAAAATCAAATCTATTAATCCTCAAATTTTATTCTGGCGGCAGGTATCTATTTTGGGTTCTACCATGGGATCCCCGTCTGATTTTTCACAAATGTTAAAATTTGTATCTAAACATAAAATCCGGCCGATTATCGACAAAATATATCCCTTATCTAAATTTCAACTTGCATTCCAACGGATGGCAGTTTCGAATCAGTACGGAAAGATTGTATTAGATAATGAACAGTAAGAAGATATTGCTGATTTCTGATACTCATGGCTTTTTTGATGAGTCTCTTTGGAGTTATGTTAATGAGGCTGATGAGGTTTGGCATGCTGGGGATGTTGGTGATATGAAAATTATAGATTCATTACAGTCTTTTCCTGGGAAACTAAGAGGTGTATTTGGGAATATTGATGGGGGAGATATGCGTTTGGAACTTCCAGAATATCAATTTCTGCAATACGGAGCGCTTAGGGTTCTTATAATTCACATTGCCGGTCGGCTGGGAACCTATAACATGCGTGTTAGAAGCTTAATCTCTGAATGTCGACCAGATGTTTTAGTGTGTGGGCATAGCCATATTCTCAAGGTAGGCTATGATAAACGATTCAATTTACTATACATGAATCCTGGTGCATGCGGGCATCACGGTTTTCACAAAATTAGGACGGTATTGTCTTTTTCTATAGTTAATGATAAAGTACATGATATAAATGCCATAGAGCTTGGAAGACGGGGAAGAAGGTGATATTTAGCAGGTATAATTTTGATATATGAGATTTTTTGGTTGGATTATTATTTGTGTTATTTTTTTCTCTGTGTCTATATCCTATGGCCAAACGGATAGTACGCAGTGGCCTGATCGAATTTCTATTTCAATGGCTTTAGGTGCTAGTAAGCCCCTAAACGCCTTTGATCGGAAATATAGTGGTACTCCTTGGTCAGTATCAGTTCAAATGGGTATTAAACCCAATCAGGATAGATTTCAATTTATTGAATTTGATTTTAATTACCAGCGACTTACTGAATATCAAAACATATTTCCTATACAATCACCGCAAGGTGGACTTATTGATATAAACCATTCTACTCGATCTAATTTATTGTTTCTTGGAGCTGGTTATAGATATGAATTTGACCAATTTTGGTATATTATTCCTAAGGTAAGTCTTTCTTTCGGTGGTTGCAATGCCTATGTTTTCACAAGTTTGCGGGATAATTTTACAGATGAGGTTATTGAAAACTACAGGCAAGCTAGTGATTGGTCTTACTATTCAAGTCTTCAGATGGGGTGCAGTATTCCAGTATATCCTGGAGTACAAATATCTTTTTGTATGAACTATCTGAATTCGGGCTCTTTGAATATATTTTTACCTCGACAGGATGTCCTTAATCCGCCGCCTGTAGATCCCTTTAATAACTTTGAACTTAGGCGATCTGTTATCAATTTGTTAGCCATAGAAATTGGGGTAACTTTGTACCTAAGAAATTTTAATTGATCTTTCACCATTAGCTTTATGCCTATTGTGCCACATTCTATTGTAGTAGATCCTAAGCAGGAACCTTTGCGTATCGATATGTTTCTAATGGATCGCTTAGCCAGAATTTCTCGTAGCCGCCTTCAAAAGGCGATTAAGGAAGGCTTTATCTCTGTCAACGAGGAAGAGGTCAAACCAAACTATAAAGTTAGCCCAGGAGATGTTATACGTTTAGAATTACCCCATGTTAAGCAGCCAGGATCTCCAGTTGAAGGTGAGAACATTCCATTAGATATCTTATTCGAAGATGATTCTCTACTTATCGTCAATAAAGTGGCTGGTATGGTCGTTCACCCTGGCATAGGCAATATGGAGGGAACCTTAGTTCATGCACTCGTCCATCATTTATCAAATAGCGATCTTCCCGTTCTAGAGGGAAATTTAGCTGATAGGCCAGGTCTTGTTCACCGGATTGATAAAGATACTAGCGGAATTCTCGTAATTGCAAAGACCGCAGAGGCCATGACTCATTTAGCTAAACAGTTTGCTGATCATACGATAGAACGCACATATCAAGCCTTGGTATGGGGACAGCCCGATCCAGAGGAAGGTACGATTACAGACCGTATCGGTCGTCATCCTAGAAACCGCATTATTTATACAACGACTGATGATATCGATGAAGGCAAGGAAGCTATAACTCACTATAAGGTTCTTCAAGGGCTTTACTACGTGAGCTTAGTTGAATGCCGCTTAGAAACTGGCCGTACTCATCAGATTCGTGTTCATATGCAGAGTAGGGGCCACGCTATTTTTAATGATCATCGGTACGGCGGTGATCGGATTTTAAAGGGTACTGTGTTTAATAAATATCGCCAGTTTGTTGAAAATTGTTTTGAATATTGTCCCAGGCAGGCTCTGCATGCTGCGTCTTTAGCTTTCATTCATCCCACAACTAATGAGTATATGAAATTTGAAGCTCCATTACCGACAGATATGGAGCAGGTTTTAGAAAAGTGGACATCGTATGTAGCGTACAAAAGAGATATTATTGATGGAGAATAAGTTATTGCAGGACTTAACAGCTTTGAGCGATTGGATCCAATCTAAGCCTGATGAACTTGAACTTGCCAAGCTAAAATCCCAAAGAGACAATCATTGGTTTACGCAGGAGTTCATGAATCTGGCTTTAGATAATATATGCAATCAGTTTTTAAACGGTGATAAACTTCGTTCCTGGAACGCTAATTATTCGAAAAAATCATCCTCAAAGAAGCGAGTGGGCCTTATAATGGCAGGTAATCTGCCTTTAGTGGGATTTCACGATTGGCTTTCAGTTATGAATAGCCAACATTTTGCAAAAGTGAAACTCTCTTCTAAGGATAAACACTTGTTCCCGGCCTTATTGTCATTTTTAAACACACTTGATCCCAAATGGCGAGATCGAACAGAAATTGTTGATCGATTGACGGATATTGATGCCATCATTGCTACGGGGTCTAATAATTCCAATCGTTACTTTTCATATTATTTTGGCCATTTACCTCATATTTTCCGCAGTCATCGCAATGCTGCCGCTGTTATTACATCTGATATATCTGACGAAGAATTAGAAAATTTAGGAGAGGACGTTTTTGCTTATTTTGGTTTAGGGTGTCGTTCAGTATCGCTTTGTTTTATTCCAGAAGGTTTTGATGAGGATCGTTTATTTACAGCCTGGACTAAATTTAATCATTTACGAGAACATTCGAAATGGGATAATAACTTTAGATATAATTATGCTACCTATTTGATGAATAATGAACCATTTCGTACCAATGATGTAATTATTTTAAGGGACGCGGATCAATTATCTTCTAGAATAGCTTGTCTTCACATGAAAACCTATAGGAATGCCGAGGAAGTCGATGATTATGTCCAACAACATATTCGCCAAATACAAACTTTGGTTGGGCGGTCGAATATAGTAGGTGTGCCCGTGGTAGGTTTTGGTAAAAGTCAACAGCCGAGTTTGTCAGATTATGCCGATCGCGTTGACACAATGGAGTTTTTAACTAAACTATAATATGAATAAAGCGGAACGAGTCAAAGATATTATGGAAACCCTGGAAGACTTATATCCGGAAACTCCTGTGCCTTTAGACCATAAAAATCCGTATACCTTTTTGATTGCGGTACTTCTTAGCGCTCAATGCACAGATGTAAGAGTTAATAAAACTACCCCCGCCTTATTTTCTCTAGCTGATCATCCTAAGGATATGATTCGGTTAGAAGTTAATGAAATTGAAGATATTATTCGACCCTGCGGGCTAGCTCCCAGAAAGGCCTCTGCTATTTCCGAATTGTCAAAAATACTGCTTGAAAAGTATAGGGGAAAAATTCCTCAATCTATGAGTGATTTGGAATCTCTTCCTGGAGTGGGCCACAAAACAGCTTCTGTGGTTATGGCTCAAATTTTTAACGAACCAGCTTTTCCAGTTGATACACATATCCATCGATTAGCCTATCGGTGGAAGCTCAGCACGGGAAAAAATGTAACCAAAACAGAAAAAGATCTGAAGCGCTTATTCCCTAAATCTGCATGGAATAAGCTTCACTTACAAATTATATTTTTCGGTCGTGAATATTGTCCGGCAAGAGGACACAACCCTTATGCATGTCCGATTTGTAGTAGGCATGGTCGCAAAATTATGTTTCACGAGTACGATAAACGTAATACCTAATTTTCTAAATTGGTACTGCGTCAGAGCGTTTATTTAATGTGCTTTTTAGTAGCAGACACAGACCAATCAGAAGGGATATCCAATAGCAAAGTTTAATTGGATGGGCCCAAATAGCGACTCTTCCGGATCACTAAAATCCTGTTGAAACACCCATTGGCTACCCCTTATGTTATAGGGATATCGTAGGGGATAACCCAGGTCGATTCTAAGCGTTACATCATAAGGGAATTTGAATCGAAATCCATAACCTGTGCCTATTGCTATTTGTTTATATGAATCCCATTGAAGATTGTAGTCTGGATTCTCATCCGTAAGATTCCAGACGTTTCCCATGTCTAAAAACAATGCTCCCTCTAAAATCCACGCCATTTTAAAGCGGTACTCTACATTCATCTCTAATTTAAAGTCACCCGTTTGATAAAAGGGTAGGCGCTGCTCGCGGAAGCTAGGGTCCACCTGAAAATTGCCTGGACCCAAGGCACGCATAGGGAATGCCCGGATACTATATGGCCCACCTAAATGGAACTGTCGGATGTAGGGAAGCCCCTCAGGGTCAAGTCCTATTCCAATTCCTGATGTCATTCGCAAGGAAATGTTATGCTGAGCTGAAAATTCCCGATAATATCGACCATCTACATCGAAGCGTAAAAACTTGGAAAAAGTAATCCGGTTTTCGCCAGTTCGGATTGCAAAATCTTTTTTACCACCTAAGGCTTGATAAATGCTCTTTATACCTAATACTTCCAAACCACTTGTTTCGATTTGACTAATAAACCGATAAGACTCCTGGTGGGAATTTGGCGGCTCAAAGAAATCATACGTGAAATTATTAAAAAGAAGACCCGTAATGAATCTTTGACTAAAACGGCGTCTAAAAAACTCATTATCACCTATAATTTGTTCAAAAGTAGGTTCTATGGTAGGTATCCAATAGTTTACCCCAGCATGGTTAATTTCTATATTCGTGTTTTCATTGGGCTTGTAGGCATAACCTGACTTTAAGGTTATTGAATTGTAGGTGTAAAAGCTCTGTCGTTGGGTGTATTGATAATCTATTGAGAATAAAGTTTGAGCATCTCGCTTGAAGCGTTCCATTCGGGAGGAACTTGGAAATAAGTAATCAATCGCATCGTAGACTAAAGGGAACTCCACATACCTAGGCAGGCGCAATTGAAAACCAATATTGAAATTATAGGAATTTGCACTGGTTTCTGTTCTGTTATTAAGGCCAAGTTCAAAACTTCCCTCCACATTCGCGCTGAACACCTCACCTCCGCCGAGCAAATTCCGGTCTGAAATTCCAGCTTGTCCTGATAAACCTACTAATTGGTTGTTGACATTAGCAATGTTGGAATAGAACAGCTCTATTTGTTCAGAATGAAAGTACCGGGGATTCTCTTGTAAAAATATGCGATAATTTACCTCCTGTTTACTTGTGTCAATGTCGATTTGCGTATCGGGGAACCTGTAAATATCAAAAGTGCTTAAGTTTCTTACACTTTGGTCAAATAAGGTTCGGGAATAAACTTCATTTTCCTTAAATCTAATTTTGTCTAATATGTAATTCGTTTTAACTGTGTAACTATCTAGAGGTTGAGAAAGATGCACCCCTTGTAGAATTGTGTCCGTTTCTGTAGTGCTTTGATTGGGCAATACATCTAGCCTACCAAATTTATACACCTTATGTTTCTCTTTACCGCCAGGATTGAGGATTGTTAAGCGTACACGTGTTTTTTGATCAGTGGTATCTACGTTGAGGATGTCTATAAAAGTAAAATTAAATTGGGGGTAGCCGTGATTTCGGGCAATTTTAACAATTGAATTTGTTTCTTGCTGATAGGCTTCTCGATCCAAAGGGAGTCCTTCATCCAGATACTTTTCTTTTCGGTATTTTTTGATGACAGATAGAAGGGCGGAGTCTCTACTTATGATATCAAACTCATCAATTCGATATAATTTCCCAGGCCTTATTAGATATCTTACATCTGAATAATGTTTTCCAGTATCTATTTGCACTGATACCTGAGCATCTAAATATCCTTTTGTACGCAGATACTCTTGCATCGAATTCTTCGTCCGATTTAAAATAGAGCTTTTGATAATAGCAGGAGTCTCCATCAGATTATTTCGAACAAATCTCCAATACAGATTATCTTTTTGGACCTTCTGATCCCGATAGTAAAACCAATGCCTTGGAATCCATAAAAAACCAGAGTTGGGTTCCTGGATAAGTCGCTGTTGTATACCGTACTCTATGGTTACTCGGTCATCTCTTTCTATCTTTTTTTCGTATTTAACCTTATTTTGATGCAGGTAGGTCTCATTCTCTTCCAAATACTTTGTAGTATTACACCCTGCTAGAATCGCAAGGATTAAGAGGAAAGAGATATATTTGATTTTATTAAGCAACAAACACCTTAGTTTTCCATGACTGACTGGACTCGAGCAAAAGCAAAACAAATTTCCCAACTACAACAAAAAAAATACCGTATACAATACAAACAGTTTTTGGTTGAGGGCCCCAAATTAGTTAAAGAAGCCTTATTACAAAACCGTTTTCCTGTGCGCTCTATTATAGGAACGGAAGATTTCTTGGAGCTTCTTCCCTCAAAGTCCAAAAATATAGATTTTTATTCAGTTTCTGCTCGAGAAGTCAAAAAGATATCTTCTCTTAAAAACCCGCAGGGAGGCTTAGCTGTGTTAGATTTGAGTTCCGATGCAAATTTACCGGAAGGCTCCTTCTTGATATACGTAGATGCTCTGCAGAATCCCGGTAATCTTGGCACTATCTTCAGGTCAGCAGAGTGGTTTGGCGTTGATGGAATTCTGATTGGTGAAGGGACTGTGGACCCCTTTAATTCTAAAGTAGTTCAATCCTCTATGGGGTCTATATTGCGAGTTCCATTTGCAGACTGCTCTTTAGATCAATTAGAGTGCGGGATGTCAGATTATCACTGGGTGGGTGCTGATATGTATGGAACCTCCATCGAAGATATGAAACCAACAGAAAGTACGATTTTAGTGATTGGAAATGAGGGGAGGGGATTAACTGAGCCCATAGAGAACAAAATCCAAGCCCGTGTTTCCATTCCTCAACACCCCAGTGGACAGGCCGAATCATTAAATGCTGCCTTAACTGCTTCCATAATTATGTACGCCTGGAGTAGACATAAAAATAACCCGCTATCTCAATAGCGAGCTATTTTTCTTCTGGCAGCAGTATAAATTAAGACTTATTCAATAATTTTTTTACCTGCTGCTCTAAATCATTTCCGGGATTGATTACGGCAATTTTACCATCCCGATCAATTAAAAATGTTCGAGGAATACTTCGTACCCCATATAATTTTGCGGCATCACTTTCCCATTTTTTAAGGTCAGAGACGTGATAGTCCCATTTTAGGTTATCTTGCTCAATAGCTTGAATCCATCGTTGGCGCTGTTGTTCCTTCATCTCTTCAATTCGCTCCTCATCATTATTTACCCGGGCCTTCAATCTGGAGTCTACACCATCAAGGGAAACACTAAATACTGTAAATCCATCATCATTGTATTTATCGTATGTAGCCACTACTTTGGGATTAGCAATTCTACACGGTCTGCACCAAGCTGCCCAAAAGTCCAGCAATACGATTTTTCCGCGTAGGTCAGACAATCTATATTCTGTTCCGTCAGGTCCTTCCATGGCTATGTCTGGTGCCATTTCACCGACTTGAATATTCTGATTGGCCATTTTACGCTGTTTGATTTTATCCACATAGCCCTTAAAAAGCTGGTAATCAGTATTATCTGCACCATGCTTTTCCTTGATTCGGTTTAATAATTCTTCATATTGATCGGCATAGGTAGCCTGGTTTCGCGTGACTGCAAAATAGGTGTAAAAGCCTGTAAATACATTTTCAGCTTCTTTAGCAGCTTTGAACATTTCTTCTGGACTGGGCCTTTCGGTTTGAGCCATCTTCATTAAATCCATGATTTCTTGGGTTCCTCCGCTGCCTGTAATCTTGTGCTCGAACCGACCGATTTCCTGCAGACTGCCATTGATTTCAATGAGGTCTTCATTTCCGTCTAAGGCCAAAATCATTCCAGTGGTGCCTATAGATAAAATATAAATCCCGGCTTCCGGCTGTTCATCTAATTCAAATTGGAAATTCCCCTCTGCGTCAAATTCGAAATTAGCCAGTACGTCTTGCTGATTATTAGGCTTATTTCGAACAAAATTGGCAGTTAGATTTCCCGCGTCTGAGATTTGCCCCTTAACGGTTAATCCATCCACAGCCTCTTGTTCAGATGAACTGCACTGCGTGAGGATTATTAGCATGAGGAAAGGCAGAAAGTAAATATTTCTCACAAAGTTTGTCATTTTCATGTATAGTTTAAGATTCGAGAATGTTTGTTAATACTTGAGTATATAGTTTTTTCCATGTCTTAGTCTCGCCCCAGGATTCGTCATCGATGCTGACTGTTCCATGTGTTACACGCCCCAATTTGCAGACGTGCTGGTAGTCCCGTTCATTGAGGAACTCCTGAAATGAGCCTTGCCGCTCCGGACGAATACTCACAACAATGCGACTTTGGGATTCACCAAACCAAAAGGCATCCTTTCGTAAGCCTTTATGTCTTCGTGCCTCAAAGCCGAGGTCATTAGCCATAGCACTTTCCATTAAGTTGATAAATAACCCTCCATCAGAGACATCATGGGCAGATTCAATAAAATCTTCCAATATTAGCTTACGAACTATTTCTTGAACGGCAACTTCCTTATCAATATTGAAAAAAGGAGCCGGTGAATATCTTTTTTTGTGATATTTTCTCAAATATGAGCTGCACGCCATGTCATCGTTTACTGGGCCGAGCAGATAGATTAAGTCTCCGGCCTGAGAAAAATGAGATGTGCATACATTTTCTGTATCTTCCAATAAGCCGAGCATTCCGATTACTGGGGTAGGGAATACGGGTTCAGCTCCGCTAGATCCCTGGGATTCATTGTAGAAGCTGACATTTCCACCGGTTACAGGTGTGTCAAAAGCAGTACACGCTTTTTTCATGCCTGAGATAGCATGAACAAATTGGTAGTATACTTCCTCGTTATAGGGATTGCCAAAATTCAAGCAATTCGTTATGGCCATAGGTCGCGCGCCGCTGCAACTCACGTTCCGTGCAGCCTCACTAACAGCAATCATAGTACCTATTTCGGGATCAGCCTCTATATATGCACTATTGCAATCCACACTCATCGCCAATGCTTTTTTTGTTCCTTTTACGCGCACTAAAGACGCGTCAGAGGGATGAAGTGTATTTATGGTATTGGTGCGCACCGTGTGATCGTATTGTTCGTAGATCCATTTTTTAGAAGCAATACTCGGAAGCTGAATTAAAAACTTTGCTATAGATTGCAGATCTGAAGGCTCTTCAATAGTTGAAGGATCATAGGACTCTACCTCGTCCAGGTATGATGGCCGACGATACGATCTGTCATATACGGGAGCACCCCCGCCCAGCACTAAACTATCAGCGGGAATATGCGCCACGCGTTCTCCCTGAAAAGAAAAGTCAAGCCATCCGTCATCAGTTACCTCTCCAATTTCACTGCATTCCAAATCCCACTTGTCGAAAATATCCAGAATCTCTTGCTCTCGCCCTTTTTTGACTACGACGAGCATGCGTTCCTGACTTTCAGATAACAACATTTCGAAAGGTTCCATGTCCGACTGGCGAGTAGGCACTTTGTCCAGGTTGATTTTCATTCCGGTTTCACTCTTAGCACTCATTTCTGAGGTGGAACACGAAATTCCTGCCGCTCCCATATCTTGCATACCCACTAAAGCACCGCTGCGGATTGCTTCTAGACTAGCTTCCAAAAGCAATTTTTCCTGAAAGGGGTCACCCACCTGTACGGAAGGTAAGTCTTCTGCACTATCTTCCGTCAACTCCGCCGATGCGAAAGTAGCCCCATGAATTCCATCCTTACCCGTAGCTGAACCCACTATAAATACTGGGTTTCCGGGCCCGTCTGCGCGCGCAGAAATTGTCTCTCCTTCGCGCACAATTCCCGCTGACATGGCATTGACCAGAATGTTTTGACGGTAGCAGTCCTCAAAGTACACTTCACCACCGACGGTAGGCACGCCCAGGCAGTTCCCATAGTCACCAATCCCTTTTACGACACCGCGAATGAGGTGTTTCATATGATTGTTGTGCGGGTCGCCAAACCGCAGCGAGTTTAAAGCAGCGATAGGTCTAGCTCCCATGGTGAAAATGTCGCGATGAATACCGCCCACTCCCGTAGCAGCTCCTTGATACGGCTCAATAGCTGAGGGATGATTATGCGATTCAATTTTGAACGCACAGCCCAGCCCATTTCCAATATCAACAAGCCCCGCATTTTCTTCTCCCGCACCGACAAGCAAATGCTCACCCGTGTTCGGCAGGGTTTTTAGATATTTTATAGAATTTTTATAACTGCAGTGTTCTGACCACATAACCGAGTAGATAGACAACTCTGTAAAGTTGGGCGTCCGTCCCAGGTAGTCCTTGATCATTTGGTATTCCTCAGCATTGAGGCCGAGCGTTTCAGCTGTAGACAAAGTCGTAGTTGCCAGGGAAGCTTTCATGTATTGGTGTTAGTTCGTTGTATTGATACCGCAAAGATAAAAGGATTTGATGCAATGGGAAGTCAATGTGCCAGCAATAATTAATTTATTTATATATGTTTTTAGGGGGTTACCCCGAGGCGCCTGCAGCGCTTCGGGGTCGGGCTATGCGGTGCTTCGCGGGCTCGGCCCTACGCCGACTTCGTGTCGGCTGCGGGCGCGCGCCTCAATGGCGCGCCACCTACTATCCCTAACCCAAAGTTTGAATATTCTTGTTCCCTTGAGAAGGATATGCTTTAGCACGGAATAGGAGTTCCCTAAAGGAAATCCCTGTTTTATATATTGGAGTATCGGAGCCTGTGACCTATGATCCAATCTATATATTGGCCGAAAAAAGATGAATGGAGGAGTGGAATGCAGATCCATACTCAACCCCTTTCAGGGTTGGAATTTTCGTTGGCATAATACCCCGAGCTTGCTTTCCGGGCTACTCATATCATAGCCCTATGGACTTGTGGGGGTCGGATGTTGTTATTGGTAGTTAATTCTAGTTATGAATTACCATCAGAATATAGGCAGAAAGGAGCTATAAAAATACGGGTTTATATCCCTGTTTTTTTCAAAGTTCCCGGAAATTAATCAGAAATATCATTCAATAAAAACAGCACCTCCTATGCCCAGTCTTCGGCCCTCCTGCGCCGAGGCTTCGGAGATATGCGGCGGGGTAGTGTCAGCGATTCAGACATGGATAGAATACTCGTACTCTTAACCCGAATAATGAAAAACCGTACCCTTTTTAAAACTATGGTAAGTCGACGAGCAGATTCTGCATAAAATGCCCTGAATCCCCAATAGATAGCTAATGGGTAGATAGAATGAGGAATGTTTATTTATAAATACATCCTCATCCCTTGGCCGCCGAAGCAGGTAGTGCAAAGTCTAGCCCGCATTTTGACGGTGATTTCCTGTTTGTATACCGTTTATCGATTCATTACAATGCACCGCAAAATAAAATAAAGAATTCCTCATCCTGGACTTGATCCAAGATCCCCTTCTCGCAAAACGTTTTTTACTAAGGGATTCCGGGGCATAACCCCCTAAATCCCCAATAAACTGGGAGAGGGCAGTCGTAATGAGGATATTTTTATTAGTTCGTGTTCTTTTTACCTCAATTGTTACGACCTGAGATCTATAAATCCTTATTACATTTTAAGACACCCATTTTTCGTTATAATGATCGCGTTAAAAAAGTTCCGAAAATATCTGGTTTAACGATATTTCGTAAAATTGACGCTAAACACAGGGGTAAGGAGCATGATCCTAAGGTATTGGCGGATAATTATTTACATTGATGATATTATAAATTGTAATAAATAATAAACATGAAAATTTTACCCCACCCCCCTTCGAAAATTTAAAAATTAATAGTGCTTTAAGTGACTTTAGGGAAATATTATTTTCAGATGAAAAAGCTATAAAGTACGTCTTTTTAAAAAAACTTATGATTGTTTGTATTTCCTTTTTTCTTTGTTCGTCATATTCTTATTCACAGACCACCGTTTCAGATAACTTTGGTGAAACGGATGTATTTGGTATGAATTGGTCTGCTGAGGTAGTGTCAGGAGGCACCCTTCAAAGTTGCTGCGATGATTTAGTGATTGAGTTTACATTTAAGCCGGAATTACCTTTATCAGGTCCTGTAGATGCCTATGCCGAGTTACGGTACTTTTATGGTGATCCGAATGATTTAGAGCTAGAGGATTGTTCTTTAGAATTTGATGCTAGTGTACAAGGGTATAAGGTTATTGTAGATAAAGCTTATGTATCTAGTGAACTAGAAAATGGTGTATTTACGGCAAAAGTGACAGAGCGTCGTACAGCTTACGGTAGTTTTTTTGGTTTTTTAGATTTCTCCGTTTTGCATGGCATAGATAATAATGGGCAACTGGACGGTTTGAGTCCTATGGATCAACTATCAATTAATACTCAAGGCCCTTCGATCTGCGAAGAAGACTTTGATGTTCAAGACTTGATAGATGAAGGCGTTATTTTAGATCCCAATGATCCTCAATTAAGTAATTTAGGAATCAGTAATTTTGGAACATTTACCGTTGAACAAGATGTTACGCTTGGAACATCGATTGATGATATCGAGGTGTCCTTAGGCGAAGGCTGTGAAATTATTGTGAAGGATGGTGTAACACTCGAAATATTAGGTACCGACTTTGTGGCCTGCAATAAAATGTGGAAAGGGCTACATGTAGAAGAAGGTGGTCATGTAATAATGGAAAACTCAACACTTACGGGAGCGGAATACGGAATAGAATTTGAGCGTGGTGCTGAATTGACATTGGAAAGTAATAACTTCCGCAATAATTTTGTGCACTTAAAAGGCATCCCTGATAACAGTGTATCAATAAATCCTACCAATACAATATTCCATACCTTTTCAAACAATCTATTTACCAGTGAGGATAATGGACGGTATGACGGTTCGGGGGTTCTTCCGGCACCTTATTCAGGTCAAACCACTAGCATAGAAGCTGGACCTTTTGCAGGTATGGTTCTCGGAGATAATAATTTATTAACTGGAAATTGCGGTCCAATATCTCTTTTATTTCAATTTGATTCCAATGGTAGATTCAGAGGTGGCAATGTGTTTGATCGATTAGCAAATGGTATACTAAATCGAAATGATGGCTCGAGCTTAATTTTACAGGGTTGTAAATTCAGCAAGATCAATTCGAATTTTACAGCGGGCTATGCTGAAGCAGGGTATGGTATTCGCCACGATGCGTTTATATCTTCCTTACAGATTCAGAAAACGCCCAACTGGCCTAATCCCAGTAGTCCCAATACGTTTGAAAATGTAGACATTGGAGTCTTTTCGAGTATTAGTAGTATATTGAGTATTGAAGGCCAAGTGATGGATACAGTTCGCCTGGGTATTCAATCTTCTAGAACTGTGCTAGGATTAAAAATCGATGATAATGAAATTTCTTCAACAGAGACAGCCATCAATGTGGCAAATACAAATTTGAACCGCGGATTTCCGTTCCTTATAACAACTGATTTTTCCATTTCGGATAATGTGGTGTCCATGACAGAGGAAAATGACAATGGTTCTCCCGTAGGCATTGGGGGTATTATTTTGAGCAACGTAATTGGCGCCAAGGGCAGCCGCGTGAATGATAATTCGATTCAGGTCGATTATGGTGAAAATGGCTTAACTCTCTTATCTGTGGAAAATATGCAGGTAAAGGAAAACACGATTTCCGATGATGGGAATGTAAATACTTTTACCGCATTGCATGCTGCCGGAGGTATGAATTTATTCATCAGTTGTAACCAATTAAGTTCTCAATATACTGGAACATCGGGTCAGTCGGGGGATACACATGGTTTACGAATCGGAAATGTAGTTCAATCAGTAATCAACTGTAATGTGATCTCGGATGCAGAGCGGGGGATTCGGGTATTTGGGAATTGCAGCGGCACGCAGATCCGAGGTAATACCTTGGATGAGCACCTCATGGGTGTGGAGTATGGCTATAATACACCATTGGCCAATTATGCGAATACGGGTATTCAGGAATACAACGGCAACCGCTGGCTGAGCAGCTATTCACCGGTGCAGGGCGAATTTGGGGCGAAGCATAATGATGGTAGATCATATCTACTTTCCCGCTTCATCGTCAATGATACCGAAGGGGCAGTATTTACCACCGTCAGTTCGCCCTCGGATTTTGTCGAAGAAGATGATGAGGAAAGTAACTTTAGCTGTGCTAGTTTCTCTTCTTGCGGTAGTTCATCGGGTTTAGTAGCAACGGGTTGGGAAGCCCTGGATTCTTTTGCTATGAAGGACGATTCTATAGGATCGGATGATTTACTGCTGGAGCAGTTTCGCGATTTGCAATGGCAGGTGTATCGCCGAATGCAGGAAGGCAACTTAAACAACAACAATAGTTTTGCAAGTACCGCTTCCAATTTAGGTCTCA